>Ga0224553_1000464_pt1 | contig 17614 bp, 10 predicted proteins | sample 714S21014metaG_FD_179897 | JGI IMG/M metagenome (GOLD analysis project Ga0224553, IMG submission 179897) | Peat soil microbial communities from Stordalen Mire, Sweden - 717 S2 10-14 | ecosystem: Environmental > Terrestrial > Soil > Wetlands > Peat | place: Sweden: Norrbotten County, Stordalen... | reverse complement strand
GGATGGGTCAGCAGCACCAGCACCACCAGGTGGCGGCGCACCAGTTCCGCGGCGGCAGCGACGACCTCGGGCCGCCCGGCGGACTCGGCCATCTCGGTAATCCACAGGATCAGGCCGCGGCTGCGCTGCATATTCTTCAGCCGTGCGACCGCGTGCAGGTGGTCGGCCTCCGACGGCTCGGAGTGGACCTGGGAGAGTTGATCGATCAACAGGCGCAAATGGCTGGGGCCCGCGCCCGGCAAAAGCTGCTGCTGGATTCTGCGTCCGTAGGTCAGCAGGGCGAACTTGTCGCCCGAGCCCGCGATCACCTGCGCCAGCATCACCGCGGCGGTCGCAGCCTGGTCCAGTTGGGTCACGGTCAGCAGATGCTGCTCGGCGGCGTCCTGCTCCACCTCTCCGCTCGCCTCCGGCCGGCTGCGGCGCATCTCAAAGGCGGTGCGCGACAGCCGTCCCGCGTCCAGCACAATCCACACCTTCTGCGAGCGCTCGGTGGTGAACTCGCGTGTGATCAGGTGCGCGCGCCGCGCGGTCGCCGTCCACGAGATGGCGCGAACCTCGTCGCCCGGCTGGTAGTCGCGCAGGCTGTCGAACTCGCGGCCGGTCCCGCGCAGCCGCAGGCGGCGCTTTTGCAGCTCGATCTGGCGCGCCCGCATCAGGTAGAAAGCGGTGTTGCCGCTGCTCTGCTCGGTCGCGGGAAACACCCGAACACTCTGCTCCGCATCGGCGACCGCCCAGCGTTCCACCAGCCGCAGCCCGCTGCGGTAGCGCAGAAAGATCCTGTCCATGCGAAAATCGCCGCGGCGGTTCGGCGTGCAGATCACCGTCGCCCGCACCGGCTCGCGCGGATAGGCCAGGACGGTAACCGTGCGCGGCGTGGCGATCAGCGCGGGGTGCAGCCCGTCGGTCACGCGCACCTCCAGCCGCGCGTTCGATTGCTGCAACACCTCGTCGACAATCTCGGTGGAAATGCCCAACGCCGGCGAATGAACGAATCGCCGGGTTACGGCAATCTTTCCCGGCGCCGGCAGTCGCGCCGCGTCGAAGGCGATCAGCCCCAGCACCGCCGCGTCCCACGCAACCATCATCCAGATCCGGTGCGCATGGAAGAACGCCGGAATCGAGAGCAGGACGCCCGCCAGCAGCAGCAGCAGCGCCCGCGCCGTAAGCCCGAACCCCAGCACGCGGCCCCAGCGCCCATTGGGTCGGGCAGTCGCGGTCACGGGTTGTGGAATCAGGGTCTGCATGGCAAAGGGAACCTTTTTACTTGGGCAGCGCGGTAGCGGTCAGGATGTCGCCCACCACCTTGTCCGTGTCGAAGCCCTCGAGCTCTGCCTCCGGACGGAGCACCAGCCGGTGGCGAAGCACCGGGATGGCGGCGTGTTTGACGTCGTCGGGAATCAAAAAATCGCGCCCATCGCCGGCCGCGTAGCCCTTCGCCACCAGCATCAGGTTGGCCGCGGCGCGCGGCGATGCGCCCAGCGCCAGCGCAGGCCAGGCGCGCGTGCGCCGCACAATCGCCAGCAGGTAGTCGAACAGCGCAGGCTCGACGCGCACTGCGCGGATCTCCCGCAGCGCCTGGGCCAGCAGCGCCTGGTCGACGGGAGCAAGCGGAGTCAGTTCCAGGTCCTTGGGCTCGGCGCTTGCGTGGTGGCGTTCCAGAATCACACGCTCGTCCTCGAGACCCGGATACGGCACGCGAATCTTGATCAGGAAGCGGTCGAGCTGCGCCTCCGGCAGCGGATACGTCCCTTCGAACTCCAGCGGGTTCATGGTGGCGAAGACCGTGAAGTATGGGTCGAGCGGATGGCCCTCGCCATCCATCGTCACCTGCCGCTCCTCCATGGATTCCAGCAGCGCAGCCTGCGTTCGCGGCGGCATGCGGTTGATCTCGTCAGCCAGCAGGAACTGGGTAAACACCGGCCCCCGGTGCAGCGAGAATTCGCTGGTCTTGGGAGAGAACACGGTGGTGCCCAGGATGTCCGCCGGCATCATGTCCGGCGTGCCCTGAACGCGCCGGAAGTCCAGCCCGAGGAAGCGCGCCAGCGACTTGACCGCCAGCGTCTTGGCCACGCCAGGCACGCCTTCGATCAGGGCATGGCCGCCGCACAACAGCGTCAGCAGCGCCTGGTCGATCAACTGCTGCTGGCCGGCGATGATCCGGCCGATCTGCGCGCGGCCCTGCTCCATCAGTTGAAATGCCGATTGGACTTGAATGTCGGGCTGTTCGTGCTCGCTCATGGGGACTGTTTCCTCTTCACATCGTGGATGTTGCGGTTAAGTTGTGCGCTCAATCAAAGTTTTCAGGTCGTGGTCCAGCGCCTTTACCAGGGCAAGCGCGCTGCGCGGCGCCAGCGACTGGTAGCGCGCGTCGGCGGCCTGGTTCAGGTGTTCGGCCAGTTTGCTCCAGTCGCCGGGAAAGCGGGAATTCAGGGCTGCCGCAATGCCGGCAGCGTCGGCCTGGACAATCTCGCGAGGCAGTCCACAGCGGTCGCGGAGAAAGCGCAGCAGCCGCCGGCGAGCGCTCTCCGTAGCCGCCTGGGTAGCGCCGCCTTTGCGGTAAAGCTGTCCCATCGACTCGGCGAACTCGATCGGCGATGTGCGCGGCAGGCGCGCCAGCGGCCGGATGGGACCGTTGCGGCGGCTGAAGGAAAGGATCAACAGCAGGCCAACCACGCCGGCCTGCCAGGCGATCTGTTGCAGCGGCAGACCTCGGGCCAGGCTCCACAGCGAGGTCTCGATGCCGTGGAAGTACTCATCAAACAAAATGCGCGAGCCCGGTTGACCGGGACCGGCGGCGCCGGGGTTGCCAACGCTCGCCAGCAGCAGCTTCAGGCTGGCGTCGTCCTTCAGGCCGCCGTTGGTCAGGGGCAGCGCGGAGCTCCACCAGATAGCAGTGCCCGCGCCGACGCGATAGGAGACCACCACCGCGTCGCCTCCGCACCATTGCTCCACGTGTACGACCGGGGTGAGCGCAGTCCAGCGGAAGTGATCGGCAAGCGACACCTGTCCGGCGCGGGCCAGTGGGCCGCGGCCCTCCGGCGTGGTGAGGCAAAGCTTCCCGAAGAGTTGCATCGGCGGCCCGACAGCTCCGTCTGGAAGCAGGCTAGCCCCCTCCGCGCCGGTAGCCAGCACGCGTCCACCGCGGTGCAGAAAGGCGGAGACTTCGGCGCGCACCTGCTTCAGCTTTTCCGGCGGAACATTCGGTTCGGCGAAGATGACTGTGGTGTCCGCCGCGTCGACGCTCGACAGGTCGGATGGATCCTGCTGCCAGCGCTCGGCAGAGTAGCCCAGGTCGTGCAACAACAGATACGCGGCCTTGATGCCGGCGGTGCCGCTGTTGTATGTGGTCGGCGACTTGTCGGAGTCGTCGTTGGGCGCCAGCAGGCTTGCCCCCACGATCACCAGCAGGACCGCGCCCGCAAATAGCAGCACCCGTCTTCGATCGCGATTGGCCGGCTTCATGCGCGTCTCAGCTCCTCAAACAGCGCCAGCGCCTGCGCATAATCCTCGTGCGCGGCAACCCTCAGACCGTACCAAATCCGCTCGAAGATGCGGGTGATCGACCGCAGCGTAATCTGCCGCGGCGAGTTCGGTTCCAGCAGCTCCACGTATTCCCGCGGCGTCCGTGCGTTGTCGCGGCGCCACAGCCGGTGGCTTTCCAGCGCCACGATGCTCGCCCAGTAGAGGCAGTGAATCGCCTCGCGCCAATTGCCCTTTTCCGCTTCAAGGCGCGCCAGTTCCGCCCAGTTGTCGGCTTCCTTCTGCCAGTGCGACGCGGGGATCATGGAGCTCAGCGAGATGGCGAGACGCTCGCGCTGCAGGGTCCGCGCAGCCCAGATCAGCAGAAACAGGAGGACCAGGCCCACGAAGCTCCATTCCAGCACCGGTCCCAGCCACGGGGCCCGGTGACCGAAGCCGGCGGCCGCGCTGAAGAAGCGATTGACCCAGTCCCAAAACTGCGCGACCTTGCGATCGAGCCACGACTCGCCGCTGACGATGCGGAACTCCGGCCGCGCCAGGATCGCGTTGGCGTCGCGTCTTGCCTGGGCAAACGCCGGTTGCGGCTCTCCACCGCCGCCGCCCGCGGCCAGTTCCTGGTCGCGAAGTTCCTGGTCGAGCCGCGCGGATGCCTGGTCGAGCAGCGCATTGCGGTCCGCAAGTTCAGGATTGTGCGCATCGTCCAGCAGCTTGCGCAGCCACTGCCGGCGGACCTGGAATGTCTCGCCGGGCGACGCGACCTTCTCGTCGTCCCCGACCGCAGCCGGATCGCAGGCTTTTGCATCGTCGCGGCAGGCGCGCACCAGCCCGCGCAGCGACTCCACGTGCGCGCGATATTCACTCGCAGTCGATTCCCGCGTTGGCGGCTGTAGCAACAGGCCGCCCGACTGCGCCGCAGCATGCAGCCACGCGAGTGCCAGCAGCAGAAACGTCCGCCTCAGGGCAAGTCTCATGTGCTTAAATCTGCTCCGGAGCGGGTTGGAGAGCGTCGGCGGAATCAGCCGCCGCATCCGGCGCGGAACCGGGAGGAGGCGACGCTGCGGACGCGCCGCGCAGCAGAATCTCAATGTCGAAACCCTCCCGGCGCACCCGCTCGTCGAAATAGAACAGGCAGAACCCGATCGCAGCGACCGGACCAACCATGGAGGTGGAGACAAAGCTGACCGCCAGCGTGATCCCCTGCGCCACGTAGTGCTGCGATGCTGGGTTGCGCAACAGCACAAAGACCATTGGCAACTGGATGACAGCAGCAACCAGCGAAAGCGCGTATACCAGCAGCAGCAGCAGAAAGATCCGGCCAATCCGCCCGGTGGCAAGGTTCTTGCTGCGCCGCATCGCCGCGCGCACGCCCAGATCCTCAATCACCGCCGCCGGAACGGCCAGCGAGTTGCGCAGGTAGGCAATCGCTCCATAGACGATGACGGCGAGGAAACCCAGAACCTCGAGGATGACCAGCAGGATGGCCGATGACGGCCCTCGCATGCCCGGGATCGCCAGCAACAGCAGTGGGACCATCAGCAGCGCGAAGGCCCAGGTCGCACTCCATCCCTGCCAGAACGCCACCCCAAGGCAACGCAGCCACAGCCGGCGCGCGGTGCGCAGCGCGCTGCCCATGGAGGTCGGCTCGCCCAGGTAGATTGAATTCACCGCATCGGTAGTGGCGGCCAGCGTCAGGCTGTAGGCGATCAGATACAGGCCGGACTGGACGAAGAGAAAACCCGCGTTCACCAAGCCATACGAAGGCGATGCAATGGTAATCCCTGAAAAGTATGTGAAAACCAGATGCAGAACGGCGACCCCTACCGAAACGCCCGCCGAAACCGCCGAAAGTCCCACCAACAGCCAGAAGTGAGCCCGGTAGATCGACAGCACGCGGTCGAGAATCTCGCCGACCGCGAGCGGCCGGAGATCATAGGCTGGAACCGGGCGCGGAGCGGCTGCCGGAGTCGAAGCGTAATCCGTGGAATTCGGGCTGATCCAATCCTGCGGTGCCATTCTGCTCTCCGGGCGGGTCGCCCTTTCTTGGTGGGTGGATTGACCGAGAATGGTAGCACAGTGGCGGCCGGAATCCGATGGTTTTCGCCCATCGCGCCCGCCGCCTTTCTCTCCGCAATGCGTTCCGGCTTCCCGGAAACCTGTACAATTCTCCCGGTTCCGAATGTGTTGTTTAAAGAGGTAGAGATTGCCGCAGACTATTGATTCCCTGGAAGAGCCTAAAGGCCGGCGCCGCGGGCGCAAGCTGCTTATTCTGCTCGCTGTCATCGTTGGATTCCTGTTCGCCGCCCAGGCGGCGCTGTCGTCCTGGGTCGACCTGCTCTGGTTCCGTTCGCTCGGCTATGTAGACGTATTCTGGACTACGCTCCGCCTCGAGTGGGTGGCCTTCCTCGTCTTTGCCGTGGTGACGTTCCTCATCATGGCAGCGGCATTCGCCGCGCTCAAGCGGGCGTATCGGGGCTATCTGCCCAGCGACCATAAGATCATCCTCGGTGGCCAGCCGGTGAGTCTGCCCGTCGAACTTGTGCTGCGCATTCTCAGCCTCGGCGTCTCCTTCGTCTTTGCCATCGGCGCCGGCGTCACCATGGCGTCGGACTGGCCGGTGCTGGCGATGTTCTGGTATGCCCAGCCGGCCCCGGGCAGCATCTCCGATCCCATCTTCGGCAAGCCGCTCAACTTCTTCCTGTTCACCCTCCCCGCGGCGCAACTCGTGCTTGGCTGGCTGCTTACGCTGTCCATCGTAATCTGCTTCGCCGCCCTTCTGTTTGCGCTCATCGCCGGCGGGTCGCGCGCGTTTGACAAGCAGCGTATCAACTACGGGCCGTCGCCCTGGCGCGGACTTTCCTTCGCCGCCAGCCCTCTACTGCTGCTGCTCGCACTCAACGTCTACCTCAGCCGGTTCCAGAGCGAGTTGGAACATCACACCATCTTCGACGGCGTCACCTACACCGACGCCCACGTGATGCTCACCGGACTGCTGGTGGTCTCGGCAGCGCTCGTCTTCGGCGCGGTGGTCGCCGCCATCAACGGGGCGCGCCGGTCGGGCGCGCGAATGCTGATCGCCGCCGTCGCTCCTGCCGCGATCTGTTACGTGGCCCTCGGCGCAGTCAGCTGGTATGTCAGCAACTTCATTGTCAAACCGAATGAGCTGGATCGCGAAACACCCTACATCGCCAACAACATTGCCCTCACGCGGCAGGCTTACGGCCTGGATCGCTTCACCCAGCGCGAGTTCCCCGCCGAGACCACCGTCGACGCCGCGGACCCCGCCAACAACCAACCGACGCTGCAGAACATCCGCCTGTGGGACTGGCACGCGTTGCAGGACACACTGCGCCAGGTCCAGGAAATCCGCACCTACTACGACTTTCCCGACATCGACATCGACCGCTACACCATCGACGGGGCCTTGCGCGAAGTCATGATCGGCACCCGGGAACTGAACGTCGACAAACTCCCAGAAAGCAGCCGCAACTGGATCAACGAGAAGCTGGTCTACACCCACGGCTACGGAATCACCATGAATCCGGTCAACGGGTTCACCTCGGAAGGCCTGCCCACCCTGCTGCTCAGCAATATGCCCGTGCAGAGCACCGTGCCCGGCCTCAACGTCACCCGCCCCGAGATCTATTTCGGCGAACTCACCGACACTGACGTCTACGTGAAGACCCGGCAGCAGGAGTTCGACTATCCGCAGGGCGCCACCAACAGTCTCACGTCGTACCAGGGCACCGGCGGCATCACGCTGGGCGGACTTCTCAACCGCATCGTCATCGCCTTCGACCGCGACGACCTGGGCAAACTGCCCTTCAGCGACGATGTAACCTCGCAAAGCCGGCTGTTGATGCGGCGCAACGTGCGCGAGCGCGTCGCCGCCCTGGCGCCCTTCCTCACCTTCGACCAGGACCCCTACATGGTGATCGGCGACGATGGCCGCCTGTTCTGGATCATCGACGCCTTCACCACCTCCGACGGCTATCCCTACGCGACTCACTCGAACCTCGACGACAACTCCATCAACTACATGCGCAACAGCGTCAAAGCGGTGATCGACGCCTACAACGGCACCACTACGTTCTACGTGTTCGACACCGAAGACCCCGTCCTGGCCACCTACCGCCGCATCTTCCCCAGCCTGTTCCAGGACGCAGCGCTGATGCGCGCCGACCTGCGCAAGCACGTGCGCTATCCCGAGAAGCTGTTCAAGCTTCAGGCGGAGGTCTACGGCCTCTACCACATGACCGATCCGCAGGTCTTCTTCAACCGCGAGGACCTGTGGACCGTCGCCACCCAAACCGGATCCGGCAGTGACGGCCAGCAGGTCCCCCAGGAGATGGATCCCAACTTCGTCCTGATGAAACTGCCGGACGAATCCGGTATGGAGTTTGTCGAGATTCTTCCCTTCACCCCCGCCAATCGGAACAACCTGATCGGCTGGATCGCCGGCCGCAGCGACGGTGCGCACTACGGCACCTCCGTGGTCTATGACTTCCCCAAAACCAAGCTGGTGGACGGCCCGCAGCAGATCGAGTCGCGCATCGACCAGAACGCCCAGCTCTCCGGACAACTGACGCTGTGGAACCAGCAGGGCTCGCATGTGCTGCGCGGCAGCCTGCTGGTCATCCCGTCAGGCAAGGCACTCCTCTATGCGGAGCCTATCTACCTGCAGGCCCAGCAAAGCCCCATGCCGGAACTGCGCCTGGTCGTGCTCGCGCTGCAGGACCGCCTCGCGTATGGGCCCACCTTCGAGGCGGCGCTCGCTTCCCTCTTCGGCGGCGAGGCCTCGGCGGTTAGCGGCAGCGAAGCGACACAGGCTCCAGCGCATGCCGCACCCGCATCGCCGGGCGTGCCCCAGCCTGCTGCCGACCTGAACGCTTTGATCGCTGAGGCCGGCAAGGACTTCGCCGACTACCAGCGCCTGACCGCGGAAGGCAAGCTGGGCGAAGCCGGGCAGAAGCTGGATCAGCTAAAGCTCGTCCTCGACCAGTTGAACGCGCATCGAAAATAGGTCTGCTTCGCCTACTGCGCGCCGCGATGCACCGCTTCATCGTAGAGCGGCAGCGTGTGCAGGTGAATCCGCACCAGCGATGGACTAGAGCCGCGGAAGTTCAAGCCGCGGTCCGTCTGGTCGCCGTTCAGAATCCGCGTTGCCTGCCAGGTCCCATCGACGTATTGCCCCTCTTCGGCACGCAGAATCTCCATCTGCTGGTTCGGCTGCTTGTCCAGTGCGGCGGCAGGCACGGTAAAGCTGACGCTGACGTCGAACCCGGTGACCAGAAAGTCCAGTGGGCCTAGCTGCGCGACCAGCGCGCGTCCCTGCTGCATGGGCGTCCCTGGAGGGTACGCGCCGTCGGGTTGCGGGAAGCCGAAGGAGACCACCGCATCGGCGCCGGGCAGGTGGATGGCCTGCCGCGCCGCGCCCCTGTCCTCGACCGCGGTATACAGCCGGCCTTCCAGGTTCAGTTCCGCAATCTGCTGCTCCGGCCCGTGGAACAGAGCGAAGTTCTCCGCCGGATTCACCGCGCGTTGAGCAGCCTCGGAGGCGATGATGCCCTGCGGATTCGGAACCGCCGGCTGCGTCGAACGATCGATGCCAAACGGAGAGAAGCCAATCGCGCCGTGTCCAAGTGCATAGAAGAAGTACCGTCCAAAGGTCGCGTCGAAGCGGCTCTCCGGGAAAAACAGAGGATTGTCCGCACGCCCGTAGGTGGCCACGATGCTGCGGAACAGAGTGAAGTCGTCTGAGTAGAAGTCCGGCGCAAGCATGTCGATCGCCGGCCCGGCCGCCTTCCAGATGGCGATGTTGGCCTGCTGCGGTCCGCCGGAGGGATACTCCTGCCCGGCGCTCGGCCGGTCCCGATTCTCCAGCGCGTGCACCGGGTAGGCAAACCACACGTTGCAGTACATCGGCAGCGGGTACTCAGCCTTCCCCGCCGCCACCACCTGGTTAATGTAGTGCGCGGTGGAGTACGCGGCGAAGCTCTCGTCGGCGTCCGGCCCAAACCCCTGCGTCCAGTTGCCCGGACGCAGCTTCAGCACTCGCGCCAGCTCCGCCGGCACCTCTGCCTCGAATGCTTTCTGCGCGGCGGGAGAGTAATCCCGTATCGAGCCGACCGAGCCCGACTCGTTCTCCACCTGCACCAGAATCACCGTGTGCTGCGCGCCGTCGATGGTCTTCACGTGACGCAACAGCGCCGCAAACGCGGCTTTGTCCGCGTCCAGATTGGCCTGCGAGCTCGCGGACATCACATCGAGCAGCTTGCCGTAAGCGTTCTCCTCGCGCGGGTAGGTCTTCGGGTCGGACTTGATCCACTCGGGAACGTAGTGGTTCTGACCGTTCTTCCAGGTCCCGAACCAGAGCAGCACCAGGTGGAGATGATGCTCGCGCGCCTGGTTGACCAGCAGATCGACGTTGCCGAAGTCGAAGCTGCCGTGCGCTGGCTCGATCTGCTCCCAGTAGACGGGCGCCTCCACCGTGTTGGCGTGGATCGCTTCGGCGGCGCTCCACGCGTCAGGCAACTCCGCGGGCCACGCGCTGGAGTTATTGATCTGACCGCCCAGAATCAAGAATGGCTTGTCGTCGACGATCAGTGCGAAGCGGTTATCGCGCTTTTCCAGGTGAGGGATCTCTGTCGACTGGGCTGGAGCGATTGGACAGCGCAGCAGGGTCGCCACAAACGCGCACAACATTAACTTCTTCATGGACCTTCCGCTTTCTTCAGGCAGATGCACAGCGGCATTCTACTTGATCAGCATCGACACAATGCTCGCCGACATCAGGTTCGCCATGGTTCCCGCCAGCATCGCCCGGAAACCAAGCCGCGCCAGGTCGTTGCGGCGATTGGGCACCAGCGCTCCAATGCCGCCGATCTGCATGCCGATGGAGCCGAGGTTGGCGAATCCGCACAGCGCAAATGTCGCAATGGAGAAGGTTCGCGGCGAGAGCGCGCCTGGGCCGGTCTTCATCAGACCAAGTTGCGTATACGCGACGAACTCATTCAGCACGGCGCGCGTGCCCAGCAGGTTGCCGATGGCTTTGGCCTCGTGCCAGGGAATGCCGATCAGCCACGCCACCGGCGCGCCGAAGAAGCCGAGGATCGCGTTCAGCGTGTGCGGAAACGGAATGTGCCCGTGCGCCCAGGCGAAGTTTGAGACGCCCGTCATGGTCGCGTTCAGCAGGCCGACCAACGCGAGAAAGCTGATCAGCATGATGGCAACGTTGAAGGCCAGCGCGCCGCCGTCGATGGTGCCGCGCGCGATCGCGCCGACGAAGTTCTCGCTCGCATGTTCTTCCGACGGCGGCATCTGCACCGTTCCGGCGGTGGCCGGAACCTCCGTCTCGGGCACCAGCATCTTGGCCACCAGGATGGTTCCCGGCGCCGTCATAATCACCGCCGACAGCAGGTCCTTGGCGTTGATGCCGAAGCTGATGTACGCGGCCATGATGCCGCCCGAAACGTGCGCCATGCCAGAGGTCATGATGGTCATCAACTCGGAGTTCGTCGCCCCCGAGAGAAATGGACGAATGGTCAGCGGAGCCTCGGTCTGGCCCATAAAGATGCTGGCCGCGACGTTGGTGCTCTCCGCGCCGCTGGTGCCCATCGTCCGCTGCATTACCCACGCCACCACCTTGATGATCTTCTGCATCACGCCGATGTGGTACATGATCGCGAAGAACGCCGACACGAAGATGATGGTCGGCAGCACCGCGAACGCAAAGACGTTCAGCGGACTGTGCGGATCACCCAGCGGGCCGAAGACCAGCGTGGAGCCATCGGCTGCATGCCCCAGCGCCGACGTCACCGCCGTGCTGGCGGCCCGCAGGATCCGCTGGCCCATCGTCCATTTGATCACCAGCACCGCGAAGACAAACTGGAGCCCCAGCCCCCAGGCGACCGTGCGCCAGCGGATGGCTTTGCGGTTGGTCGAGAAAGCGTAAGCAACGCAAAGAAAGGTGAAGAGTCCGAGAAGACCGGTAAATCGTGCCACGTGCGCTCCGATCGTTGCAGCGTATGGAAGTGTGGGATGAGTGTATCCAATCGCGAGGTCGCGCGGCCAAGGTTTTCCTCACACCTGCCTCTAGCGGTGATCGCTCCTGTCAGATAAGGGCACTTCTGTTTTTTCGAGCACCTTGCCACGTTTCCAGACCAGCCCGGCCCGCTCCGCTAGCATTTGGGTCATATCGGGATCGGCACCAGATTTCAGAGCCCACTCCCTCCAGTATGGGATCGCAAGTGACCAGAAGAACCAGGCCGTGGCAATCGACAGGAGACAACCGGCCAGAACGAACCATCCTTGAAGAAGTCTGCTGCTTGCGAGAAAGCCGAGCGCGATGATCGCGAGGACCGGAAGATTTACGACGCATGTTCCAATAATCACCGCTCTTCTCGGGCTCATTTTGGTTGATCCCCCTTGCCGATCACCTCGCGAATCAGCGGGATCGGCTCCGGCGGCTCCGCCCCAATCCGCAGCGTTTCACGCAGCATCGCCTCCGGCTCCTCCAGCAGTGCCGCGTCTTCGCTGAACAGCGTAGCCAGTGGCTGTTCCGCTGCCACGCGGTCGCCAAGCTTCACGTGCATTTCCAATCCTGCGTGCGCGCTCACCGGGTCGCCGGGCCGCGCGCGTCCGGCCCCCAGGCGCTGGACCGCCCAGCCGATCTGCGTGCAGTCCATCCCCGCCACATAGCCCGCTTGCCCGGCGCAGACGGTGCGGGTCGCGGTTGGCTTGTGAAACGCCGCGGGGTCCGCGAAAGCCGCCATCGCGGCCGCAACGTCTTCGGACTGCAATTCCACCATGCGCAGGAACTGCCGGTGCGCCGACCCGTCCGACAGCAGCAGCGCCGACAGGATCGCCCCCGCCTCCGGCGTAGCGGTCTTTCCGCCCAGGTGGAGCATGTGCCCGGCCAGGGCGTGGGTCAGCCGTAGCAGGTCGGACGAAAGCCGCAGCTTGTCCGCGGGCAAAGTGAACGCGCAGTCGGGCGAAAAATGCTGGAAGAGTTCAAGGCACTCCTCGACCTCCACCCAATTGCCTGCAAATCGTCCCAGCGGCTGGTCCATCGACGTCAGCAGCGCAACGGTGCGCGTGCCCGCCAGTTCGCCCGTCTCCACCATCAGCCGCGCCAGCAGCTGGGCGTCGGCGTACCTTTGCATAAACGCGCCACTCCCGGTCTTCACGTCCAGCACCAGCCCGTTCAGCCCCGCCGCCAGCTTCTTGCTCATAATGCTGGCCGTGATCAGGCAGGGCGACTCGACCGTTCCGGTGTGGTCGCGCAGCGCATACAGGATCCGGTCCGCCGGCACCAGGGTCGGCGTCTGGCCGGCCATGGCGAAGCCGCACTGCCGGACGATCGCAAGCAACTCGGGCAGCGCAAGCTGGGTGCGGAATCCGGGAATCGTCTCCAGCTTATCCAGCGTTCCTCCGGTGTGACCCAGGCTGCGGCCGGAGATCATCGGGTCGCACAAGCTGCGCTCTCCACCCGGCACAGCAGGACAGCCGGCGGCAGCGATGATCGGCGCAATCAGCAGCGATGTCTTATCGCCCACGCCGCCGGTGGAGTGTTTGTCCACCGCGAAGCAGTGGAGCGGCGAGGGATCGAACACCTCGCCCGAAAAACGCATCGCCTGCGTGAGCGCCGAGAGTTCCTCAGGGTTCAGGCCGCGCAGAAAGACCGCCATCAGAAAGGCCGCCGCCTGCGCGTCCGTGGGTGTGTCGGCGGGCGACTGGCGCGCGACCAGCGCCCGGATGAAGCCCTGGATCTCCGCGTCGGACAAAACCAGTCCATCGCGCTTGCGCCGGATCACATCAATCGGGTGAATTGCCACGGTTCCGATTGTATGCGCGAATAACTCATTAATTTTCATTGTCGCCATGGCCCGACGGAGCTACCTTGGAGGGTCGCAAACATCCTGAGCGTCGCACGGAGGAACCATGAACGCCAAAGCAATGGTTGTCGCAGGATCGCTGCTCGTTGTCTCACTCTCCAACATTGGTTGCGGCGGCAGCGCACCGTCCACCGCATTCACCCAGTCGCAGGCTTTAACGGCTACCTCGGACATCTTTGCCGCGCTGGCGGCTTCCTCGGTCTCGTCGGGATATGCGCGGACGGGAGTCTTGAACGCAGAGGTCGCCGGAATCCGCAATGCTCATCTGAGCGACTCTCCGATCGCGACTCCTCTGGCAAAAGCCGTTCCCGAGGCATCGAGCACCACCATTCCTCCTTTCACTTACGCCTGCCCCTCCGGAGGCAACATCGTCGTCACCGGGTCCTATACCGGGACGGCCACATCGTCCAGCGTGAATATCGTCGAGAACATCAACAGTTGTAAGGACGGCGGGATCACGATGAACGGCGACCCGAACGTCGACATTCTCGGTATCTTTACCGAATCGGGCAGTCTCTATACCGATGTTGTGACCATGACCGGCGGCTTCACTGCGGGCGGCAATACGTGCTCGATGAATGTCACCATCTCCGCCACGGTCAACAGCACAACCGGCGCCGAGACCGGCAGCATTACCGGTTCGGTCTGCGGAATCAGCATGAACTCGACCATTTAGCTGGCTGCGCGGCGGAAACCCCGCAACCCGCAGTTCCGAATTGGCTCTTATTTCGGAGTAAGCCGGAACGCGGCGGGCAGCAGTTCCGCCAGCGTGGCGGCGACAGTCTCGCCGTTCGCGGAGGGATAGAACACCGGCGTCTCCGGATCGGCAAACTCCAGAATAGTCTGGCGGCAGGCTCCGCAAGGCATTGAGGCCGCGCCGTTCAGATTGACGACGGCGACGGCGCGAATGCGAATGGCCGGCCCGTAGAGCGTCACCGCCGCGGCAATCGCTGCCTGCTCGGCGCAGCAGGTTAGCCGGTACGACGCGTTCTCCACGTTGGTGCCGGCAACGATCGCGCCTTCCTGACTATCGTCCGGGTGCAGCAGAATCGCCGCCCCCACGCGGAACCGGCTATACGGCGAGTAGGAGTTCTGCGCAGCCTCGGTGGCGCGCTGGTGCAGCGTGGCGATTTCGGCGGGCGTTGGAGCACTGACTGGCATAGGGCTTGAGACTAGCGGCTGGTGTGCACGATGGCAAGCCTCCAGCGCCCGGCGCCTGCATCCAAACCGCAGGCGCCATGCACGGAGATTGCACGGAGATTGCTCTATGCTCTTGTGATAGCCCCTTCCGCGATGCCGCCCACCTCATCCAGGCCGAAGCGAACCGACACCCGCAAGCCCGCAGCAGCGTCGCAGCCGCAGCCAACCCACATCGCCGCTCCGTCGCAGTTGGCCGGCGACGCGGATTCCGCTGCTGCCCTCGCGCTCTTCCATCCTGTTACGGCAGCCTGGTTTCGCGCGACATTCCCCGCGCCCACCGCGCCGCAGCGCCAGGGCTGGCCCGCGATCGCGCGCGGCGAATCGACCCTGATCCTGGCGCCCACGGGCACCGGCAAAACGCTGGCCGCGTTCCTCTCCTGCCTGGACAAGCTCATGTTCGATTCGAGCGAAGACAGGGCCGCACGCGGCTGCCGCGTCGTCTACATCTCGCCGCTCAAGGCGCTGGCCGCGGACGTCGAGCGCAACCTGCGCGCTCCGCTGGCCGGCATCGCCGGCATGGCGCAGGAGGCGAATGTGCCGGTACGCATTCCCGCCGTCAGCATGCGCACCGGAGACACGCCGCCCAGCCAGCGCGCGCGTTTTCGCCGGCATCCCGGAGACATCCTCATCACCACCCCGGAGTCGCTCTACCTGGTGCTCACCTCGGAAGCCGCCGAGGGCCTGCGCGCGGTCGAGACTGTCATCGTCGACGAGATTCACTCGCTCGTCGCCACCAAGCGCGGAGCGCATCTGGCGCTGTCGCTGGAACGCCTGGAGGCGCTGGTGCGTGCCAGCGGCGGCCCTGCCTTGCAGCGGATCGGACTCTCCGCCACCCAGCGCCCGCTGGAGGAAGTGGCGCGTTTTCTTGGCGGTGCGGTCGCGAGCGAGCAGGCTGGTCAGCCATCCGGCAAGCCGGTCACCCTCGCATCGCAGCGCGCTCTCGACCCCAGCAACCTCACAATGGACAACGGAGAGCGAACAACGGAGAGCATTTCCTACCGGCCCGTGACCATCGTGAATGCCGGCGCGCGCAAGCCTCTCGAGTTGAAAGTCGAGGTCCCGGTCGAGGACATGGCCCGCCTGGGCGCGGCCGTGAACCAGCCTGCCGCAGCGGATGCGCAGGAGCCAAAGCGCACCTCCATCTGGCAGAGCATTCATCCCCGGTTGCTGGAGATCGTTCGCGGCCGTACCTCCACGCTGATCTTCGTGAATGCGCGCAGGGTAGCCGAGCGCCTGGCCGGCGCACTCAACGATCTTGCCGGCGAGCCGATCGCCCGCGCGCACCACGGCTCACTCGCGGCGGCGCAGCGGGTTGAGATCGAGGAACTGCTGAAGGCCGGGCAGATCAAGGCACTCGTCGCCACCAGCTCGCTCGAGCTCGGCATCGACATGGGCGCCATCGACCTCGTCATTCAGATTGAGGCGCCGCCGTCGGTGGCCTCCGGCATGCAACGCATCGGACGCGCAGGCCACCAGGTCGGCGCACCCTCGCACGGCATCATCTTCCCCAAGTATCGCGCCGACCTGGTCGCCTGCGCCGCCGTAACCCGCGCCATGCACCAGGGCCATGTGGAATCGACACGATTCCTGCGCAACCCGCTGGACGTGCTCGCCCAGCAGATCGTGGCCATCGTTGCCCATCCACCGCTGGATGTCGTCGCAGCGGAGCGCCGGTCCAGGGCTTCACAAGACGATGCCGGCCCCGGCATCTCGCGTGCTTCCCTGCTCTCGCTGGTCCGCAGCGCCGCGCCGTTCGCCGGATTGAGCGCCCAGGTCTTCACTGGCGTGCTCGACATGCTCGCCGGCCTCTATCCATCCGACGAGTTCGCCGAGCTTCGTCCCCGCATCACCTGGGACCGCACCCGCGACTGGCTCACGCCTCGCCGCGGCGCCAAGCGGATCGCAATTCTGAACGGCGGCACCATCCCCGATCGCGGACTCTATGGCGTCTTCCTTGCCGGCGAGCGCGCCAAGCCGGTGCGGGTCGGCGAACTCGACGAGGAGTATGTCTACGAGAGCAAGCCCGGCGAGACCTTCGTCCTGGGCGCTTCGACCTGGCGCATCGAAGAGATTACCCACGACCGCGTTCTGGTCGTGCCCGCCCCTGGCGATCCCGGCAAGATGCCGTTCTGGCACGGAGACCGCGCCGCTCGCCCGATGGAGTTTGGCCGGAGCATCGGGGCCCTGGTGCGTCAGTTGCGCGAGATGCCGCGGCCGGTCGGGGTCACCACCCTGGTCAAAACCCACGACCTGGAGGCCGGAGCCGCGGAGAACCTGATGCAGTATCTGGCGGACCAAGAGATCGCAACCGCCGTCGTTCCCGACGACCGCAACATCGTCATCGAGCGCGTCCGCGATGAACTGGGCAACTGGCGCGTCTGCATCCTCACTCCATTCGGCAGCAGGATCCACACGCCCTGGGCGATGGCGGCGGCGGCAAAGATCCGCGCCAACGGAGGCCCGGACGTGGAAACCATGAGCAGCGAGGACGGCTTCGTGCTGCGCTTTCCCGAGGCGGACGCTGCGCCGGACGTGAGCGCGCTGCTGCTGGCGCCGGCCGAGGCGGCGGAGCTGGTGCAGCGGCAGCTCGGCTCGACCGCGCTGTTTGCGGCAAAGTTCCGTGAGAGCGCCTCCCGCGCCCTGTTGCTGCCGCGCCGGCGGGCAGACGGCCGCACGCCGCTGTGGCTGCAGCGCAAGCGCGCCTACGATCTGCTGGCCGTGGCCAGCCGCTACGCCGGCTTTCCCATCCTGCTCGAAGCCTATCGCGAGTGTCTGCGCGATGTCTTCGACATGCCGGCGTTGCTGGAGGTGCTGGGTGACATCGCCAGCGGCTCGCTGCGCGTGGCCACCGTCGACTCGCAAACGCCTTCGCCATTCGCGTCCGCGCTGTTGTTTGGCTACGTCGCCAATTACATCTACGACGGCGATGCGCCGCTGGCCGAGCGCCGCGCGCAGGCGCTGTCGATCGACCAGGACCAGCTTCGCGAACTGATGGGCGACGCCGACTTGCGCGAGCTGCTCGACCTGCACGCGATCGAAGT
>Ga0224553_1000456_pt1 | contig 17889 bp, 16 predicted proteins | sample 714S21014metaG_FD_179897 | JGI IMG/M metagenome (GOLD analysis project Ga0224553, IMG submission 179897) | Peat soil microbial communities from Stordalen Mire, Sweden - 717 S2 10-14 | ecosystem: Environmental > Terrestrial > Soil > Wetlands > Peat | place: Sweden: Norrbotten County, Stordalen... | reverse complement strand
GAAGAAGCACGATCGGATTCGCCACGACCTCACCAGCACCGACCTGTCGCTCGCAATGTTCTCCCTGCTTGGCGTCCTCGAAGCGACGCTTCCCGTCGCTCCAGATGCGTGGCGACGCCACCTCGACCTCCTGATCGCCGGCATGCGGCCCGCCGCCCTCAATCTCCCCCACCGCGCTCTCAGCACCGCGAGCCTCGACAAGGTTCTCGCGACGCATATACCGACGGTAGCGGCACGGTGAATCAACACTCGGAACACGCCCTAAGTTGGAAAATAGAACACAACCTCTAAGGAGAAGATATGGCAGAGATGGAATATCGTCAGTTGGGCCGTTCAGGCCTGCGGGTGAGTGTCTTGGGGTTCGGCTCGTGGGTCACCTTCGCCAACAAGAACCAGCTTGACACCGCGACCCAGGCCGCCGAGTGCCTGAGCGCCGCCAAGGAGGCCGGGGTCAACTTCTTCGACAACGCCGAGGCCTATTCGGCCGGCGAGTCCGAGCGTGTCATGGGCCAGGCCTTCCGGGACCTCGGCTGGAAGCGTCACGAGTTCGTGGTCTCCACGAAGCTCTTCTGGGGCCTGCACGAGCAGGTCAACATGCGCAATACCCTCAACCGCAAGTACCTCAGCCAGGCCATCGACGGGTCGCTCGAGCGTTTCGGCCTCGACTTCGTTGACCTGGTCTTCTGCCACCGAGCCGACCCGAAGACGCCGATCGAGGAGACCGTCTGGGCCATGAGCGACATGATCACCCAGGGCAAGGCCCTCTACTGGGGGACGTCCGAATGGACCGCCGACGAGATCCGCGCCGCGTACGACATCGCCGAGCGCCATCACCTCCACAAGCCGCTCATGGAGCAGCCGCAGTACAACATCCTGTGGCGCGACCGCGTCGAGAAGGAGTACAAGCGCCTCTACGAGGACATCGGCCTGGGCACCACCACCTGGTCGCCACTGTCGTCCGGGCTCCTGACTGGCAAGTACCTGGACGGGATTCCCGACGGATCTCGCGCCACCCTGCCCGGCTACGAGTGGCTGAAGGGCATGCTGACCGACGAGGGGCGCAACAAGAAGGTGGCCGACCTGAAGGTCATCGCCGACGAACTCGGCGTGTCGCTCGCGCAACTTTCGCTGGCGTGGTGCGCGAAGAACCCCAACGTCTCCACCGTCATCACCGGTGCGTCGTCGGCTGCCCAGGTTCGTGAGAACATGACGGCCCTAGACGCAATGCCGCTGCTGACCGAGGAGATCATGGGGCGCATCGACCTCATCAGCTACTTCTAGAGCCCTACGGGCCAACTCGACTCACCGCCGGGCGAGGCTCGTGGTCGCCGATGAACGTCGGCCCATTTTTCCCCCTGGATCCGGCCCGAATTGTCCGGGTTCGGTGGCCCGGAGCGTCGGTCGGGGTCGATTGTGGGGCCCGATGCAGCCATGCAGCCAACCTCGCGGAGACGACGGGACGGCCAAGATGTGCTCCTGACGGATCGCCCGACACCTCCAAGCTGCCCTCCGCCCTGCCGTCGAGGCGTCGCCGACCCGCGGATGGTCCGGAGGGCAAATGCTGGTCAGAGGCCGTGACCCGACGAGTCAAATCCAACGCATAGTACCTGGTCATCGGGGTTGGAGGCCGGCCACCGGCGAATTACTCCTTTTGCCCTGTTTTGGCCAGATAGGCTGGTGAAAGGCACAATCTACTGCCGCGTCGTCACTCCGCACCAACTGTGGACCGTGTGACACACCAAACTGCGCCCCTTGGTGGGGTATTCCTAAATCCGCCGAGGTTCGCGTCGTGCGCCAGCGACCTAGTCGCTTGTCAGAGCTACTGACCGCGTGCGTTGACCAAGGAGAGAGCCGTGCGACGAATTCTGTCCGCTTTGCTGGTATCACTAATCACCGCAACAGTCCTGCCCGCCGTGCCCGTTGGAGCGAGCGAGCCCTCGGCGCCCGCTGCCCGCGCGGTACTCCCACCCAGCAGCAAGGCCCTGGCCAAAAGGGCGGCCCTGCGCCACCAGAAAGCCGTCACCGACGCCACGGTACGCGCCCTGGCCTTCACCGCGGCGGCGGTCCAGACCACCAGCGCCGCGCTGCGAACCAAGTGGGAGCACGTAGCCATCTGCGAAGTCGGCGGGAAATGGTCCATGGTCGGCGCCACGTACTCGGGCATTGGCTTCCTCAACGCCACGTGGTCCAACTTCGGCGGGACGACGTTCGCGCCGCTCGCCGGCGAGGCCTCCGAGGACCAGCAGATCATTATCGGCATGAGGGTGACCGGTGGATATGTCCCCGATCAATCCGGCTGCACGCCGGGCGGCTGGTAAACCACTCAGGTCGGTGAATCTCGCTGAACTGCAATGACGAGACCCGGGCCCCCAGGGTCCGGGTCTCGTCATTGCTTCGGCTGCGCCTAGCGCAAGGTGATCAGGTGGATGTCCTGGATGCCGTTGGTGCCGCGAAGGCGCTCGATCACCGAGCTCGGTGTCGGCGTCCCGGTCGAGAGCACCATCAACGCGGTCGTGGAGCTCTGGTCGGGACCCACGGCCATTGAGACGATCGAAATTTCCGCCTCGCCGAGCGCGACGCCCACGATGCCGATCATGCCTGGACGGTCGTCATTGCGCACGACCAGCATCGACGACGCCGGCGGAATCTCGACGCTGTGCGCGTCAACCGCGACGATGCGCGTCTCGAGCCGCGATCCGATTCTCATCAGCGTGCCCGACACCGCGTGGTGGCCAGACTTGACCGTGATCAGGTTCACGTACTCGGGCGACTCCACGATCGACACCTCGCCGAAGGTGATCCGGTGCTCTTGGGCGAGCTGGGGCGCGTTCACGAACGACACTCCATCGTGGCCGGTGGCCACCAGCAGTCCCTTCAAGGCGCACAGCGTCAGGATCTTCGTTCCCGAACCGGCGAGTTCTCCCTGGTAGACGACCTCGAGGTCGGCGGGCTTGCCATCGAGCAAGCCGCCGATGAAGCGCCCGAGCAGCTCGGCGAGCCCCATGAACGGCCTCACCATGTTCGACACGTCGCCGGCCGCCACGTTCACGGCGAAGGGCACGAAGTCGCCGGCCAGCGCCAGCTGGACCTGCTCGGCGATCGTCACGCCGGCCTTGTCCTGGGCTTCGGCGGTTGACGCGCCGAGGTGCGGCACCACGACCACCGAAGCGAGTTCGAACAGCGGCGACTCGGTAGTCGGCTCCTTCTCGAAGACGTCCAGGGCGGCGCCCTGCACGTGACCGTTGCGGATCGCCTCGGCGAGGTCGGCCTCGTTGACGATGCCACCGCGCGCCACGTTGATGATGCGCACGCCGGGCTTGGTCTTCTTCAGCGACTCGGCGTTCAGCAGGTTCATCGTCTCCTTGTTCTTGGGCAGGTGGATCGTGATGAAGTCGCTCTGGGCCAGCAGTGAGTCCAGGTCCACGAGCTCGACGCCCATGTGGCGGGCACGCTCCTCGGAGATGAAGGGGTCGAACGCCACCAGGCGCATGCCGAAGGACATGGCGCGCTGGGCCACGAGCGCCCCGATCTTGCCCAGTCCGACGACGCCCAGGGTCTTGCCGTGCAGTTCCACGCCCTCCCACTTGCTGCGCTCCCACTTGCCATTCTTCAACGCCGTGTGGGCCTGGGGAATGTTCCGGGCCTGGGCGAGCAGGAGGGCCATGGTCTGCTCGGCGGCGGAGAGGATGTTCGACTGCGGGGCGTTGACGACCATGACACCGAGCTCCGTGGCCTTGGCAACGTCGACGTTGTCGAGTCCGATTCCGGCACGCCCGACGACCACGAGGTCCTTGGCCGCCTCCAGGGTGGCGGCGTCCACCTGGGTGGCCGAGCGGATGATGAGGGCGTGCGCGCCCTGCAGAGCGTCAATCAGCTCGGCCGGCGAAAGGCCAAGGCGCACGTCGACTTCGTGGCCCGCGTTGCGCAGCTGCTGAAGCCCCGACTCGGCAATCTCCTCTGAAACAAGTACTCGGGACACTGTTAAACCTTTCGCTAGGTCCCTTAAGCCTAAGGGAGTTGAGGACGGGTCAGCCCGCGGCGGCGAACTTCGTCAGACGCTCGAGGCCTTCGGCGATGTCGTCGTCGCCGAGCGCGTAGCTGAGTCGGAAGAAGCCCGGAGCGCCGAACGCCTCACCCGGAACGACCGCGATCTTTATGGTCTCGAGCAACGTCTCGGCGAGTTGCGCCGACGACGTCGCCACTCTGCCGCCGAGCGAACGGCCGAGCAGCCCGGTGACATTGGGGAAGCAGTAGAAGGCTCCCTCGGGCACGGCGCAACTCACGCCGTCGATGGCGTTGAGCATTGAGGTCATGGCCCGGCGGCGTCGATCGAAGGCCGCGCGCATCTGGGCCACCGCGCTGAGGTCGCCGGTCAGCGCCGCCACCGCGGCACGCTGGGAGATGTTCGAGATGTTCGACGTGGTCTGGCTCTGGTAGTTGATCGCGGCGTTCATCACGTCGGGCGCGCCGATCATCCATCCGACACGCCAGCCGGTCATGGCGTAGGTCTTGGCGACCCCGTTCACCACGATCCAGCGGTCCCCCAGCTCGGGGGTAACGACGGGCAGCGAAGCGCTCTGCGCGTCGCCGTAGACGAGGTGCTCGTAAATCTCGTCGCACATCACCAGGATGTCGTGCTCGGCCGCCCAGCGGCCGATGGCGGCCACGTCGTCGCGGTGCACGACCGCGCCGGTCGGGTTCGAGGGCGACACGAAGAGAAGGATCCTGGTCTTGTCCGTGCGGGCACCCTCGAGCTCGTCAACAGTGACGCGAAAGCCGTTCGCCTCGCTCGTCAGGACCGGCACCGGCACGCCCCGGGCCAGGTAGACCGCCTCGGGGTAGGTGGTCCAGTAGGGCGCAGGGATCAGGACCTCGTCGCCCGGGTTCAGCAGGGTCATGAAGGTCGTCGCCACAGCATGCTTGCCGCCGTTGGTCACGAGCACCTGATTGGAGCTGATCTCGAGGCCGCTGTCGCGCCTGGTCTTGACGACGATGGCGTCGCGCAACTCGCCCAGGCCCGCCGTGGGCGTGTACTTGTGGTTACTCGGATCAAAGCAGGCCTGCGCGGCCGCCTCGACGATGTGCGCGGGGGTCGGAAAGTCCGGCTCACCAGCGCCGAAGCCGATCACGGGCTCGCCGGCGGCCTTCATCGCCTTGGCCTTGGCATCCACCGCCAGTGTCGCGCTCGGCGCCAGTCCGGCCAGCAGGTCACTCACTCTGGAAGTCATTGCTTTCGGCTCCGTTCATTTTCCCTAGAGTTAAGTCTATGAGTTCACCCGAGACCCTCAAGATCCCCTCCGACCTCCTGCCGCGCGACGGACGCTTCGGCGCCGGCCCCTCGAAGGTCCGCGCCGAGCAACTGAGCGCCCTGCTCGCCGACGCCCCGACGTACCTGGGCACGTCGCACCGCCAGGCGACCGTGCGCAACAAGGTCGGCGAGGTCCGCGACGGGCTGGCGTCGCTGTTCAACCTGCCCGACGGCTACGAGGTCCTGCTCGGCAACGGCGGCACCACGTGCTTCTGGGACGCTGCAACGTTCCACCTCGTCGGCAACCGCAGTCAGCATCTCAGCTTCGGCGAGTTCTCCTCGAAGTTCGCCACGTGCGTCACCGAGGCCCCTCACCTCAGTACGCCCCAAATCATCAAGAGCGAAGCGGGTACCCACCCGCTCTGCGAGATCGACGAGTCGGTCGACCTCTATGCGCTCACCCACAACGAGACCTCGACGGGCGTCATGATGGAGATCACGCGTCCCGCCGGCTCCAAGGGCCTCGTCGCGGTCGACGCCACGTCCGGCGCCGGTGGGCTCATGGTCGACCCGGCCCAGTTCGACTGCTACTACTTCGCGCCCCAGAAGTCCTTCTCCTCCGACGGCGGCCTGTGGCTCGCGATCTGCTCGCCCGCGGCCATCGAGCGCATCGAGGCGCTGGCGGCCTCGAGCCGCTGGACGCCGGCGTTCTTCGACCTCAAGATCGCCCTCGACAACTCGAGACTCAACCAGACCTACAACACGCCCGCACTCGCGACCATCCATCTGCTGGCATCGCAGATCAAGTGGATGAACGACAACGGCGGGCTGGGCTTCTCCGCCGGTCGCTCCAAGCGGTCCGCAGAGATCCTCTACACGTGGGCCGAGGCTTCGGACTTCGCCACACCGTTCGTGCAGAACCCGGTCCAGCGCAGCAACGTCGTAGGCACCATCGACTTCTCCGACGACGTCGACGCGGCGCTCATCGCCAAGACCCTTCGGGCCAACGGCGTCGTCGACACCGAGCCGTACCGCAAGCTTGGTCGAAACCAGCTGCGCATTGCGATGTTCCCGAGCGTTGACCCAGAAGACGTCGCGTCGCTGTGCGCCAGCATCAACTACGTGGTGGGCAACCTCTAGACCACTCTTGGCCAACTCGGGACCAAAGGGGCGCGTCTGACTCAAGGGTCAAGGCGCGGTGACAGTTCGGCTGCGTCGGGCGCCGACCCAAGGAAGCGGCACGTTCCCCGAATCCAATCCTGACGAGCGTCCTTCGAGTGTTGACCCGACGGTCCCGGGAATGCGGGGCGATGGCGGTGGGGCCCAACTCCTCACCGAATCGACCACGGTCGCGGTCGCGGTGATCGTCGCCTGGATCGTGGTCTGGACGGGACTTGGCGCGTGGCGGATGGCCACCCGCGACGCCTGAGTCTCGCCGTACGCCACCAGCCGCGATGACGCACTGACCACGACGATGAATCGCGCCGTCGTTCGCGTCAGACTCGGAACGGCGTCCAGAGTGAGATTGGGGTCTCACGTCACGCCTGACTCGCCGCGAAACTGCGTGGTCTTGTCACCCCAACGTCCAAGCCTCCATCAGATTGTGCACGTCGGCCCACCGACGCCACCACCTTCGAAGGACAACTGGAATCCCTACGAACCACCGGTGCCCCAGGCCGTTGCTCGACTAAGAGTCCACCGCTTAACGAGAAAGGACTGTTCTGGAACCGTTGCGAAAAAGAAGTCTCGAATCTCTGACTTCAACTCAAATCCCGCCTTCTGCGCCACGCGCTCCGACGCGAAGTTGTCGATCACCGTCATGAGTTCGATCTGCGCAAGAACCAACTCCTCAAAGGCCCGGTCTGTTCCTAGGCAAAGAGCACGAGTGGCAAATCCTCGCTCCCGCTCTGGACCAGCGATCCAGTATTGACCCACCGCCGTTCCTTGACTCCAATCAAACTTGTGGAATCCGAATGATCCCAGAACCGGTCTCCTCCGGCTAAGACGACCGCGAACTGCGCCGACTCGCCATGCGCCCACTTGTGAGCATGAGTCGCAATCCAGTCGCGAGCGTTTGATTCGTTGTAGGGCCAAGGAATGCTCGCCCTCCACTTGCTTATCTCGGGATCCTGGCACGCGGCTGTCACCGCTGGCACATCATCCAAGGTGAAGGGCCTCAGGGCTATCGATCCATCGGTGAGCGAATCGGGCCGTGGCATCGGTTGCATGCGTCACGAGTGTATGGCGGGCAGAGTGATATTTCGTAAGTGGCCCACTACACTCACATTGAATCGTCTTTCGATGCTTCAATGAGGAGGGAACCATGCTCGGTGACAAGACAGAACACTTCCAGGGAAAAGGCACGGACCTCGGTAAGCTCCAGGCCCATATCGAGAAGTACCTCACTGACGATGGCTTCAAGGTCCAGTCGTCGGCCGCAAGCGACAAAGGAACGGTAATTCAAGCAAAGAAGGAAGGCTTTCTGCGCGACGTCGTTGACGCCGACCGCGCCTTCACGATTACGATTGCTGGCGATCCGGCTGACTTCACGGTGCGATTTGGCGTTGGCAAATGGCTCCAGCACCTCGGCGTTGCCGCCATCGAAACGTTGCTCATCTCTGACCTTTTCTTGGTCGTCGACATCGCTGACTCGGCGTGGAGCCTTGAGGTCGAGGACAAGATTATCGTCGATCTGAAGAAATTTGTTGGGTGAGCAGCGTTAGCAATTTGAAGTGAACGACTTGCAGGTCAAGGAAGGAGCAGCAGGATTTCTGCCGCTCTTTTCTGATCCCAAACGCCGTGCGGCTTCAGGGGCTTTTCGAAAGCACCCCGCTGCGCCAAGTTCACCTCCAATTAGCCGTTAAGCCGTGTCAGCCTCCAATGCAGGGTTGCAGACCTAATGGGACGTCGGGCCCCCGACACTGGGAAGACCAAGCATTAGATCTGTTCGTTGAACTCATAGTTGACTTGAGGCGGTACTCTCAATCGAATGCGAAAGGCAATCTTCGGTTTCGACGGAACCCTCGCCCAACGACCTGGCAGGTGGGGCGGATGCATAGTCGGAGTTCTTGATGAACTCATACCAGGCAACGTTGTCACGGCTGACGACATTCGTCTAATCTTGCGAGTCGATTTTCCTTGGCAAACGCCCGAAATAGAGCTACTACGCCTCGCGGCGTCGCGGCGCGCAATGTGGTGCGCGCGGCGAGTCCATTCGCTTAGCCTGTGTGAACGCGAACCTGGAGGCGAAGTACATGATTCTCGATCTCTTCCGACTCAATGGCAAAGTTGCAGTGGTGACCGGGGCGGGTCGCGGGATCGGGGCAGCTAGCGCGCTCGCCCTCGCCGAGTGCGGCGCCGATGTCGTCATTTCCTCCAGGACTCAGAGTGACCTAGATCGGGTCGCCGAGCTAGTCACCGCCACCGGTCGCCGGGTCTTCACTGTGGCCGCGGACCTCTCGGATCTCGACGCGATGCGCCGACTGGCTGAGGTTGCGCGGAGCGAGTTCGGGCGGCTCGACGTAGTGGTGAACAACGTGGGGGGCGCAATTCCCCTACCATTTCTTGACACGACGGTCGAGTACCTCGAGGAGGCATTCCACTTCAATGTCTCCACCGCGCACGCTCTGAATCTGGTGGCCGTTCCGTTGATGCTGGAGCACGGCGGCGGGTCGATTATCAACATTTCTTCGGCGATGGGACACGTGGCGGGTCGGGGGTACTCCGCTTACGGCGCCACGAAGGCCGCCCTCTCGCACTACACCCGCCTAATCAGCAAGGACCTCGCGCCGAGGATCCGGGTGAACGCCATTGCCGCCGGATCGACGGCGACGTCGGCCCTCGAGATAGTCACGTCAACACCTGAACTCAAGTCGATGATGGAGGAGCTGACTCCGCTACACCGGATTGCCGACCCCGAGGAAATAGCGGCCGCAGTGGTCTACCTGGCGTCGCCCGCGGGCGCCTTCCTCACCGGCAAGGTCCTGGAGGTTGACGGCGGCACAGACGTGCCTGCTCTGGATTTTGGCCTGCCCGACCTGTAAGGGTACGAGCGATCTGCCCACCTGACCGACTCGAGTACGTCGAGCCTCCGGCGCCAGTATGTTTCGGGCCAGCACCAATTGGCGAATAATCTTTCGGCGAGCCCGCGAGCTACTTTTATATTGAAGATTCCGTTGCTCATGAATTGAGAAACGACAGTCTTCAATCTACTTTCCTTCAACTGCAAAACCTACAGCAGCCCTGGGAATTACACATGAAAAACTCAACCGATCGAGGCCAACCTTCATCGCCTGTCAGGTAGCTCGGTCTTGGAATGCGCGTTTCCGTCTCTCGAAGGGCGTCAAATCCCATATTTGACCCTCAGCCCCTTTGACAGTCCTAGCTTGAATGGCGCCGGGAAAGCGGGAGACCGCGCAACTTCCAAGACGGTGTTGTCGGTCTGGTTTCGCAGTGTTGCAGAAGACGGAGACCTAAAATGAGGCCTGTAGCCGTGCACGACGTATTACAGAACCAAAGCAGGTGTGTTTTGCGAAACGGTAAGTAATTCGAAAATCTTCGACTTTCCTTCCAGAGCACCGTAACCGTTGGGATCCACGAGCGTGAACTTTCACTTCTTCTCAGTGGGCCACCTGGGTTTCGATCCCAGCGCCTGAGGATCACAAGAGGGAGGCGGATGGTCGGATTCGTCCGGTGGTCTCGGAATTGTCCGAGAATCAAAGAGAATCTGTCCGGTGGTGTCGGATTGGTCTGTGGGATGAAATGTGGGATGAAATGTGGGATTTTCAATTCTGTCAAGACGTTCAGCGTGCGGGTTCACGTCGGGCCTCCGAGACCAACAATCTCCTGTGCCTTGAGGCCGATTTCGCCCAGAAAGACATTGAATGGGGGTTCCGGAATCTTTCACCTCCAGGTGATCCGTGAAGACCATGATCGAGGAGACTTGGTCGTCTAAAGGTCGTTAATGTCCCACTGCATCACCAAGCGCTTCGGAGTCGTTGTTGCGCAGATGCTAGGAGCGTTGAACGTACCAACCACCGCATTGGTACGGTACGAAACTATTTTCCCCTTAATGAAATGACCGCTAATGGTAATCGTGCCGCTACCGCCGACGGTCGACTGTGTCTCGTAGGGAGTCATCGTGACAGTTTCCGTGCCGGAAAACGCACCGCTCGGTGAGATGGGTATCGATTGGGGAAAGAAAAAGGTGATGCCTGCAGTACCCTGGACGCCTTCGGCCACGAGAGCTGAGCTTGCATCGCAACTACCTCCTGACTTATGCCCTCCCAGAATCTCCTTTCCGTTGCCGCTCACGAAGAACTCAATGAAGGCAACTCCCTTAGCAGTGCCCTGCTCAGAGTAGAAGCCCGCGACAAAGGGAGGGGCGGAGCGAACAACTCGAGGGGTCGCCTGCGCTAATCCACCACCTACAAATATCAAGGCAACGGTCAGGCTGGCTATGCGGAGCAGTTTCATTTGCGCATCATATCCCTTTGAGAGTTTGATTCGCTTGCAAACCTCGAGCGGCCGTAAAGCTAGTGGGTGACGTTCATCCCAGCCAGAAAGATGGCCAGCCCCATTAGGTTGCAAACCTGTCGCGTCGGGCCTCCGACAATTCGCGATGAATGGCCGCTTGACAGTTTCGACGGTAATCGAAACTCGCTAAGCCCCCTCTACACCTTTCTCTCATTCCGGCTTTTCCTCCGAGACCAAGTGATCGCCAATCTGATATTTCCTCTTGAACCTTCCTAAGGTGATCGTTCTCCCCATGAAGAATTCAATGCCAAGAGACGCTATGACCAAACCGACGATAATCAGGAGTAATTGCCGTCCAGGATTGGACCCCACACCGGCACTTTTGACCTCCAACTCAGCAAAGAGGAACACCGCCAAGCCAAGGAAAAATAAGGGATACGCATACAGTCGACCACGTCGAAGGGTTGCGAGTCGTCGATCGTAGACGGACTTACTAAGGGCACGTCTCTTGTCGGAAATCGGGGTCCGTGCTCCATCATTCATGCACGAATCGTATCGGTACGTTCGCGGCAGCTCAATTTCACTAAGCCAACCGCCAATTGAAGGTTGCACTCCTGTCGCGTCGGGCCTCCGACACGAAAACTGGAACCTGAACCTGCAGGACAGGATGTAAGCGTCAGCCGGCGAACCGGTTAGTAATCCAGCGTGTGTGCAACGAAGTCCCTGAGGTTCGAGCGAATGTTGCTGTGGCTCATGCCTTCTCCTTTGACCAAGTGGCCAAGGAGGTCGGCCCGAACATTCGCCAGGAGTGAATGGGCGATCCAACTCGCTCGGCTCTTTCCGAACTTGCCAGCGACGAGGTCACGCAAGAGACCATGGACGGCCACGTAATCGGCTGACTCGTAGAGGCCATTCGTTGGTCCGGTGCCTTCTTCGAGGGCCAACATGAGATGGGCATTATCGAGTTTGACGACAGCGATTGCATCGATAATTGCTGAGACGCGTTCCCGGGGCGGGGTGTCAGGCCCGAGCGGCGGCGGCCCTGACTCGATCTGCTCCCGGAGTGGCGCCAGCCGAACGGCATAGACCTGTTGGATCAGGTTGCGCCGGTCACCGAAGCGCCGAAAAAGCGTGCCCTTGCCTACCCCCGCGGCATGGGCAATGTCGTCCATGGACACCTCGCTAGGACTGTCCGAGATCGCGAAGAGGTTATCGGCGGCCTCCAGGATCGCCTTGCGGTTCCGCGCTGCATCGGCTCGTTCTTCTTGCATGACGTGCCAGCGTCTCCTCTTGACAAGCGGACTATCAGTCCGTATTCTGAACACTAACCGGACCGCTGGTCCGAATACTATCGACAGTCTCAACTTGACGACAAGCTTCTTGTCGTCGCACTCGAAAGGTGACGGGCCGATGACCGACGACGAAAGTATTCGACTTGAGACCCTCAGCTTGATGCAGCAGTACCAAAGACTTCTCACCGAGGCGCGCTTTGGTGAGTGGATCGAACTGTGGGCTGATGACGGAGTCTGCGAGTTTCCCTTCGCGAGTCCTGGACGCCCGAGACTTCTTCAGGGCAAAGAGCAAATACTCGCCTACATGACGGCCTATCCCTCTCGCATCTTCATTGAAGGGGTGGACAAACTACGCGTCCACCCGGCTCTTGACCCGAACGTCGTGGTCGTCGAGATGACAATCAAGGGACGGGCCGTCGAGACGGACAAGCCCTACAACCAGCAATACGTCATAGTGGCCGAGACGCGTGACGGCAAACTGACCCATTACCGGGAATATTGGAATCCGCTCGTGTCGGCCGAGGCCCTGTCGTGATGGGGAGGGTTCTGGTCACCGGGGCTACCGGCAAGACCGGGCGCCGGCTGCTGACGCTTCTTGATCAGCGCAGCGTTCCAGCTATGGCCGCTTGCCGTGAGCCGCCGACCGGTGGGATCCGTTTCGACTGGACGGATCGCACGACCTGGGACGCTGTGCTGGACGGAGTCAGTGCGACCTATCTGGTTGCGCCAATGGGGGCGAGCGATGCGGTGTCCCTCATGACCGAGTTCATCGAAATGGCGATCGACCGTGGTGTGGCTCGATTCGTGCTGCTCAGCGCATCGTCCCTCGATGCGGGGGGTCCAGCGATGGGCCAGGTCCACCAGTGGCTTCAAGCTTCCGGCGTCGAGTGGGCGGTACTCCGGCCTTCGTGGTTCATGGAGAACTTCTCCGAAGGGCCGCACTGTGCCACCATTCGCGACGAACGCGCCATCTACTCCGCAACCGCACACGGACGAGTCCCTTTCATCAGTGCTCACGACATCGCTGCAGCTGCAGCAACCGCGCTGACCGCACCCGTTCCTCCTCACGCGGACTATGTGCTGACCGGGCCTGAGTTGCTCAGCTATGACGAGGTTGCCCAGCGCATCAGCGCTGTCATCGGCGAGACCATCACCCACCACTCGCTCACTTTCGACGAGCTCGTGGCTCGCCATATCGCGAATGGATTGAGTGAGCCATACGCTCAGACGCTTGCCTTCATGGATCTCATCATCGCCGATGGCGCCGAGGATCTAATCACAGACGGATTGGCGCAGCTCGTTGATGAACCACCCGTGACGTTCCTTCAGTTCGTGTCGCACAATGCGTCCGTCTGGAATCGACCCTGAGCTCGGAATCAGGCCGGAGCGTACCGTTGTGAGGACCTAAGTCGACCATCCCGACCATAATTTTTATCCGGGGGTGCGTGCTCAAGCCGCCAGTGCCTGGTTGCAGACCCGCTACGTCGGGCTTCCGACACCAATCAGAACTCACTTCCCTCAAGCCTCCAGTGCAAGGTTGCGTTCCTGTTGCGTCGGGCCTCCGACACTTGTAGTTGCGCTCAATTCACACCTCGACCAGGACTTCTTTCAAGCGGCAGTCGTTTTGGGTCTTAACCAACGGTCCTCGTCCGGTCTCGGAGGGTCACCGGACTCGTCTACCGACACTTCGACTTGGATTGAGATCTTGGGATTGGTCGACCAGTGGTCGGTCAAGTTGGCTTTGGGCTGAAAGATTGTACCGAAGCCAAGTAGGGCCGGACCAAGGACCTTCAAGACGACCTTGAAGACGGACGAAACACTCACATCCGGATTCTAAGAGTTGGGAGGGTACAGACCTCACCCGGTGGTGTGGCTCTCTGATATCGCCGTGCAGACTTGATTGCCGGCTACCGTTGATTATCCAAGTCCGACACCTCGAGGCAAACTGTCAGGGGTCTTAGCCGGACATCATGAGACATCTCAGGCCTTGTCAGCCGACGACCAGGAACTTTCCAAACATGCCGTTTCGGGCGTAGCCCGGGACGGCGCACAGGTACTGGTAGGTCCCCGACGCAGACGCCGTGAAAGTGAGAGTGCCCGAGTGCATGCCCGTCGACGTCGGTTCGCCGAGGAACCACAACGCCGATCCCGGGAAGGCCCGAGCGGTAGTCATCATGGGCGCCCGCGAGGATGCCGACGTCCCGTTAGTGACGACGAGTCCCTGGGCCATGTCGGGGTCGGCGTTGATGATCTCGATACTGACCCGGGCACCCTTGGATACGACGATGGTGGGGTTCACCATTCCGGCCGCGCGAAACGTTTCGTCCCTGCTGGACGGGCTGGCGAGAACGACCAGATGGACGGTCGAGCCCGAGAACGTGATCCGGTGATTCTTCGTGCTCACGGTGGCGCCGTTGGGAAGTTGGTTGCCGAGCTTGGTGGCATCGGAGGAGCTGACCCGCGGACCGGGGGCGTCGGCGAAGAGTGATCCCACGGCAATGCCTGGATCGGTGTTCGTGCCCATCATGAACTTCGGCAGCGTAGCGCCGTCCATCCAGCCCGGCGCGCGCGCACCTCCGAGCATCCATCGATAGGGGTACTCGGCCATCATTGAGTTCATCGACTCACCCATCATCGAGCCGGTATCGAAACGGCCCATCATGGAGCGGTAGTACGAGTACATCGAGCCGACCTGGGTCGTTGTCGTGGTTGTCTGAGACCCAGAACCCTGGCCGTTAGCCACCCCTGCACTAATCCCAAGTGCGCCAAGGCCGACAACGCCAATGATCACTGTCAGAAACTTACGCTTCATGAAATCTCCCTCAACTTCCAACCTAATTGCGGAAAGTTCGTCAAAGAATTACTGGTCAGGGTATTCGTGCCCTAATCACACCGTGGACTGCACTAATGCCAGCAAATGAGAGTGAACGTACCTTAGATTTGGAAATCGGCCCTCACCACAAGCTTCGTCAGATTGAGGGAGGAATGCTCGATCAGCCGCCAATGGAAGGTTGCACTCCTGTTACGTCGGGCCTCCGAGTTCCGAACCCAGTGGCACGATTAAGGGCCTTTTGGCCCGTGATTACAAACTCATGGATCTATAGCGTTTCGAATTAGCTAGAGAGGTGGGTCCACATGTACATCGGAATGGGAACCGTTGTGCTTATCTTGGTCATCTTTGTCATTGTTTGGTTCGTTCGGCGAGTCTGAGTTTTGCGACCGGGACTGGCAGACTCAGTCCGTCGTCGGGGAGTTCCACTTATCCCGATTGGCGCTTCGCCAGCCCCGATTGCCGGGTCCGGCGCGGCGATCGTGATCATCCGATGGATCAAGACTCTGGTCTCGATTTAATGAACTGTACGCCTACTATCCGAGACCATCGGGTCACGCGACGATCAAGTCCGACGCCATCGCCGAGCAGCTCTATGACGGTCCAGTTCCGAGCCCGGCTCGTTGGCGGGCTGTGGCTCGGACCTCTTCGGTAAGGCGTGAGAGTCTCGGCGTGATTTGGGAGATCGGCGCGACCGGATGAGTCAGGCGGCGCGCGGCTTCAGGCAGGTCGCGGAGGTCGGCCTCGAAGCGAACGTGCGCGGCCGAAAGCGTGTCCAGACGCCCTAGTCGCCGACCGGACCGCATCATCTGCTCGAGCAAAGGGGCCGCGCCGGACGGGGCCGCCTCGTCCCGACAGCCAATCTCATCTTGGAGGTGAGCACCCCGGAAGACCTGCTTCGGGCCGGGAAGGGTGGCCTTCCCCTCCGAGAGCTTGACTACCTGGCGTCCGTCGTAGGCAACGAGCTTGTAGGCGGAGTCGAGGTACGGGGCGTCTGCCGAGACGCCCAGCTGGGTCCCGATACCCGCCGCGTCGATCGGGGCACCGACGGTGACGAAACGCGCGAGGTCGTACTCGTCCAGACCTCCGGAGACAAAGATGCGGACGTCGAAGAGACCCGCCGCGTCGAGGAGGAGGCGGGCAGCGACGGAAAGTTCCGCGAGGTCACCGCTGTCGAGACGGATGCCGGAGTGGTGCGCAAGGTCGCGGCTCTTGATGACTTCGATCGCCCGGGCGACGCCGGCAAGAGTGTCGTAGGTGTCGACGAGGAAGGTGGTCTGGTCGGGAAAGTCGCTCGCGAAGGTCGAGAAGGCGTCAACTTCGTGTTCGAAGGCTTCGATGTAGGAGTGCGCCATCGTCCCGGCCGCGACGAGCCCGTAGCGTCGGGCCGCCTCGACGTTGCTGGTTGCGGAGAACCCCGCCATCGCCGAAAGGCGTGCTGCGGCGATCCCTGCCTCGATACCCTGGGTCCGGCGGAACCCGAACTCGACGAGATCAATCTTTCCCGCCGCGGCCAGACGGCAGCGCGCGGCCTTCGTAGCGAGCATCGTCTGCAGACTGACTTGATTGAGCAGGTAAGTCTCGACGAGCTGCGCCTCGGCGAGAGGAGCGGTGATCTCGATGATGGGCTCGTTAGCGAAGATGATCCGACCTTCGGGAACGGCCACGACCTCCCCGGTGAAGCGCAGCGTCGAAAACGACTCGAGCGTCCCGTCGTCAAAGCCGAGGTGCGCGAGATAGGCGAGGTCTTCGTCTTCGAAACCGAACTGCTCCAGCCACTCACAACAACTCTCTACGCCGGCGGCGACGAGAAAGCCGCGGCTCGGCGGTAGGTTGCGGACGAAAAGGCTGAACGTCGCGGGCGCAAGCATGCCATGGCGTAGGTAGCTCGCCGCCATGTTGAGCTCGTAGAGGTCGGTCAGAAGCGCCCCGGGCACCGCCGGACGCTCCTTGCTCGCTCCGCGCCTCGTACACCGTGATTGTTAGCCGTCACAAAATAATTCTGTGCGTCGCGCGAGCCGTTCGCAAGGGCCGAAGGTCATCAGCGGCGTGGGCGGGGCGCCGTGAGGAACCCGACGTGGGCCTTGCATCATGTACATGGGCTTGAAGCGACCCGAGAGGTAGCGCGCCGAACCCGAGAGGGCGTCGGGGCGAAGGTTCGCCATCTTCGAGTGGGAGTCGTTCACCAGGAACTCCGTGGCGCCCGCGCGCATGGCCCCTTCGATGGCGGCGATGATCTCCTTGGTCAGCAGCCCGGTGTAGTAGTCAAACTGGTGACCGCCCGCGGTGACCTGGTCCCAGTCGACGACGCCCACCGTGCCCTCCATGTCCGACGAGATGAGGATCTTCATAGCACGACCCTCGCGAACACCTCGGTGCGGCGCTGGATGCGGTCATCACGTTGTAGGTCGAACCCGCCTGCCCGGCCGCGGCGCCGTGGCGCCCGTCGGGTGTCAGGCAGAGGGTGCGCAACTCGGCCCGGAAGGCGTCGAGCAGCGTGGCCGCGTCGGCGAGCATCGAGCGACACGCCTCGGCGGGGTCCTCGCCACGGCCGAGCGCCTCGACGACCGAGCGCGCTCCGACGGCGCGCATGCTCATCTCGCCGCGTCCCGTGCACGCCGCGCCGCCGTAGCGCAGGTCGCAGTAGTTGCCGGCCCCGGGCAGCGCCGAGTCACCGACGTCCGGCTGATTGGTCAGGTGACGACGGGCGCACGATGATCGACGTCCAGAAGCCCTTCGATCACTCGCGCGACGGCGAGCAGGTCCATGTCGGCGCCGCGTGGCGCCGAAAGCTGCAGGCCGATCGGCAGGCCCTCCCCGCCGAATCCGCACGGCAGCACCAGGGCGGGGTCCCCGCTCAGGTTGAAGGGGCTCGTGAAGTACGCCTCGACCTCGCCGTCGGGCGTGTCGATCGGCGGGGTCGTGGCCGGGGCCACGTAGGGTGCCGCGGGCGTCAGCAAGGCGTCGAGGCCCTCGTACAGGGCTTCCATCGACGACGCGACGCGCGTGCGCGTGACCATCGCCACGTCGTAGGCCTCGCGCGT
>Ga0224553_1000455_pt1 | contig 17911 bp, 14 predicted proteins | sample 714S21014metaG_FD_179897 | JGI IMG/M metagenome (GOLD analysis project Ga0224553, IMG submission 179897) | Peat soil microbial communities from Stordalen Mire, Sweden - 717 S2 10-14 | ecosystem: Environmental > Terrestrial > Soil > Wetlands > Peat | place: Sweden: Norrbotten County, Stordalen... | reverse complement strand
CCGAAGCTTATCGCAGCTTGCCACGTCCTTCATCGCCTGTCTCTGCCAAGGCATCCACCGTGCGCCCTTAGTAGCTTGACCATAGAATTAACTCCAGCGCAGGGAGCCGAATCGCTTCGGTCCTGATAAGAGAAAACCTATTTAACTTCGCCTGAGAACAACTCGTTACGCTCACGCGCTATCGAGTCGCACTCCTAAAGACACTCTTCTTGCATTGAACACTTGCATTCGCCGCTATCTTGCTGCGGCGCATACTGTGCTCGGCCTTGTATTGCGTCATCCATGCAACTAAATCCCGCCAACTGCCTTGCGGCGGCTGGTACGAGGGATTCATGCCGGATGCGCATTACCCAATCAATTTCGTTGTCAAACATCAATGCCTTCTCGCGAAGGCCCCGCCCTGAGGCGGTGGAAACCTGCCGGATGTTACCGGCCTGTTTCCTGATCGGCGTCAACTGTTTTTGCAATCAAAACAAACTGGCGGCGATCAGGAAACAGCGAATGAGTCTGGTGGAGCTGAGCGGGATCGAACCGCTGACCTCATGCTTGCAAAGCACGCGCTCTCCCAACTGAGCTACAGCCCCACGTTCTGGCGCCTGTGGCAGAGATGGTGGGCCTGGGTAGAGTCGAACTACCGACCTCACCCTTATCAGGGGTGCGCTCTAACCAACTGAGCTACAGGCCCGCGTTGGCCGCTCCCCCCGCCGGCCATCAAGGCGCACAGCCAGGAGCCCGGCGGCTCTCACAATCCTCATTCAGTGTTAAAAGGGTTTCGAGGACAAAGGTTGAACATGCTGGGCAGCTACGCCGCCCATGACCATCGTGCGAATGGCGATCAAGCAAAGAAGGCTTGTATCAGAATTCCCGCTCCTGCCGTCAGGGACGGCTCTTGCAGGTTAGATGGACACTCGCACTCGACGTCTCTCGACGCTCCGCTCTCGCGGAAGGAATGCAAATGCCATCATTTCTCTTTTAGAAAGGAGGTGATCCAGCCGCAGGTTCTCCTACGGCTACCTTGTTACGACTTCACCCCAATCATGAATTACACCTTGGACAGCTGCCCCCTTGCGGTTGGCTCACCGGCTTCTAGTGCAACCCACTTTCGTGATGTGACGGGCGGTGTGTACAAGGCCCGGGAACGTATTCACCGCGGCATTCTGATCCGCGATTACTAGCGATTCCAGCTTCATACAGTCGAGTTGCAGACTGTAATCCGAACTGAGGCCGGCTTTTTCCGATTAGCTCCCCCTCGCGGGTTTGCGACGGTTTGTACCGGCCATTGTAGCACGTGTGTAGCCCTGGACATAAAGGCCATGAGGACTTGACGTCATCCCCACCTTCCTCCCCGTTATCCGAGGCGGTTTCGTCAGAGTGCTCAACTAAATGGTAGCAACTGAAGATAAGGGTTGCGCTCGTTGCGGGACTTAACCCAACATCTCACGACACGAGCTGACGACAGCCATGCAGCACCTATATTACGGCCCATTGCTGGGAAGGAATATTTCTACTCCGGTCCATAACATTTCGAGCCCAGGTAAGGTTCTTCGCGTTGCGTCGAATTAAACCACATGCTCCACCGCTTGTGCGGGCCCCCGTCAATTCCTTTGAGTTTCAGCCTTGCGACCGTACTCCCCAGGCGGACTGCTTAACGCGTTAGCTACGGCACGGCGGGATTGGGTACCCGTCACACCAAGCAGTCATCGTTTAGGGCTAGGACTACCAGGGTATCTAATCCTGTTTGCTCCCCTAGCTTTCGTGCATCAGCGTCAGTTGTGGTCCAGTGAGCCGCTTTCGCCACAGGTGTTCCTCCCGATATCTACGCATTTCACCGCTACACCGGGAATTCCACTCACCTCTCCCACACTCAAGCCCTGCAGTTTCTCGTGCAGTCTCCAAGTTGAGCCTGGAGATTTCACACAAGACTTACAAAACCGCCTACGCACCCTTTACGCCCAATAATTCCGAACAACGCTCGCCCCCCTCGTATTACCGCGGCTGCTGGCACGAAGTTAGCCGGGGCTTCTTCTTCCGGTACCGTCATTATCGTCCCGATCGAAAGGAGTTTACGTACCGAAGTACTTCATCCTCCACGCGGCGTTGCTGCGTCAGGGTTTCCCCCATTGCGCAAAATTCCCCACTGCTGCCTCCCGTAGGAGTCTGGACCGTGTTTCAGTTCCAGTGTGTCCGTGCGCCCTCTCAGGCCGGATACCGATCACTGTCTTGGTGGGCCATTACCCCGCCAACTAACTAATCGGCCGCGACCCCCTCCTTAAGCGAATTGCTCCTTTGACCCGTAGGTATTATGCGGTATTAGCTAAGGTTTCCCTCAGTTATCCCCCACTCAAGGGTAGGTTAGTCACGTGTTACTCACCCGTGCGCCACTTTACTCATGGATTGCTCCACTTTCTCGTTCGACTTGCATGTGTTAGGCACGCCGCCAGCGTTGATTCTGAGCCAGGATCAAACTCTCGTTTGAAACCTGATTGCGTCCCCTCGCCCGACGGAGGTCGGTGAGGTTCAGCATGTGCCGCACGCTCGAAAACGTACGACACCTTACTTGTGAGAATGATCAAGCCAAACCTGATCTTTTCTCACGACTGGCATGTTCAACCTAATTGTCAAAGATCCTTTTGAGCTACCCGCCTGAGCGGGGCCCCTTTGGATCGAGGCCCAAGCTGTTACGCCGGGGTGTCCTCGAACTTGTTGCGCTCACCGATTCTTGCGTTTAACCGCATCGACCGGCGTTTTTGCGCGAACCCTCTAAAGTTATCGGAGTTTTGCCTTCATGTCAAGCTCAATCTTCCCTTCGCCCAAGGGCGCCCAATCTCGTTGTTGGCGGTTGGTTCCTCATTGCGAATTTCGACCGGCCGAGAAGGAAAAATCCCATTCAGAGGTGCTGCGCAGCGCAAAATATCAAAGAGCGACCAGCAAAAACACACCCGAGCCGCTAGGGCTCGCAGGAGATATCAACTCCTGGGTCTTGCAATGGCTTGTTCTCTGCGGGATTCCCTACAGGGGTTTCAGGGGCTATCGCCTCACCTGACCCAACGAACTAGCTCCATCAACTGGCTTCCCAATTCCCTCATCGGGCAGGCCACAAGGCCACCGGGAGGCTCCACTGCTACTTACTGTCCAACTGCAACTTTCAAAGAGTAGCACACGCCACCCTTTATTGCAACTCTTGCCCTGAGTCGCACCCGGCTACGCCGCGCACACCTCGCTGCAACTCTCCGAGAATAGCAACCAGCCAGGATTAAAGCAAGCGCGGGCGGCTGTGGAAAGCCGCCTTTGCCTGTGGGAAACAGTACGTCAGTGCTTGGGGATGATGCCTAAGTCCGTGAGCCCATTGACGAAGAACTGCATGGCCAGGGCCACCAGCAGCAGGCCCATGACACGAACCAGAATGCGAATGCCGGTGTCGCCCATCACCCTGCGCACCTGGCTGGCCCCGGCCAGCACCAGGTAGCTTACAAGGCTCGTGAACGTGATCGACCCCAGAATGGCGGCCATCTCCCAATGCCACAGGCTTGGAACCTGCCCCACCAGCACCATCACCGAGGAAATCGCGCCTGGCCCGGCCAGCATGGGAATGCCCAGAGGCACGATTCCGGCGTCTTCCTTGACAGCGGCCTCCTCGGTATCGCCCGTGGCTTCCTGCGTGGGGCTACGCTTGGCCTCCAGCATGTCCAGGCCAATCAACAGCAGAATCAATCCGCCGGCCACCTCAAACGCGGGCAGCGTGATGCCGAACATCTTGAAGAGGAGTTGCCCGCCGAGGGCAAAGCCGGTGAGCACGATGAAGCAGGTCAGTGCGCCCTTGCGCGCCATCCTTTTGCGGCGCACCGGATCGGCGCTCTCAGTAATGGCCAAAAACGAAGGGATCGCCGCAAACGGATCGACCAGAAAAAAGATCGAACTCAGGGCCAGGACGGCGAAGCGCACCCATGGCACGTTGCTCAGCTCGCTTAACGCGGCCTCGGCTGGATTGGTCCAGATCACCTCTTGAGGCTAGTACATTTCCGCCAATGCCGCCAATTGCAGGCGCATCCCGGCTATTCCTTGCGGCGCAGAAAATCGTACACATACCCCGCTTCGGGCACGGAATATCGCGCGCCCCGTGCGACTAAATCGTCCCCAATAAAGGCGCTTTGGACGAAATCGAACGTCGTCGGATCTTCCACCCGGTCCGTATTCCAACCCAGCAGCAATCGCCCGCCAGGCTTGAGGATCCTCGCCATCGCCTGCAACGCGACCAAGTGCGATTGCCGCGCGTCCACGCCGAATCCAAAGACTCCATTGCACAGCAGAATATCGAACGATTCGGCCGCAATCAGCCTGTCAATCAACAAGAGGTCCCAGGTGAAATGGCGGCCCATGACGCCCCATTTCGCATGGGCGATTTCTATATCGGTGGTCCAGCATTCTCCGCCGTTGCGCTCAAGCAGGGCGCCATATTCCTTCGTATAGCGCCGGCAGCCGATCCAGAGGATTCGTCCACCGAACGCCGCATATGCAGGAAGAATCTCGCTCACCAAAACCATGCGCCCCGGATTTCTCCTCACGCGACGCGCGTTGAGAAGATCCTTGGCCCACAGCCTAACCGGCAGCGGCACGAGTTTTTTCGCAATTGGGGTTGCGACGGATTGCACAATGTTCATGCGCATTTCAGCTCAATGACCCACAAAACATCGGCGCCGATGTTGCCGGGCTCTTGTGAAACCGAGCGCGGCCCAATCGAATGGCTTGCACCAACCCGAAATCAGACCACAGAATTCCGGGAAGCACAAGGTTACAAAAGCCTCTAGCTGGAGCCCGCATCCATGGAGCACTCCTCGGCTGGGATCAATCGATCCGAATGCCCATCATTCTCACAATGGCCAGCGCATTCGTCTGTAGCAAAATCCCCGGCTTGACGCGGTAGTCGAATGCCAGCGGAAGCTCGGAATCCTCACTCTGCATGTGCAGGTTGACTCCCCGTAGTCGGGGATTCTCGGCAATCTCGATCAAGGCAAGGTCGTGCGTCGAGAGTGCGCCCACGGCACCGCCCGCGACCAACGCCCCGATTGCGGACTCCGCGGCGATTCTGCGGTCTCGTGAATTCGTTCCACCTAGAATCTCATCGATCAGGAACAATACTGGCCGGCCTCCTTCCGTAGCACGGATCGACTCGCGCAAACGTTCGACTTCCGCCAGGAATCTCGACTTACCCTCCACCAAGGAATCCGCGATGCAAATGGATGCACAGACATTGAAGACGGTCATGCGGGCTCGAACCGCTCGCACAGGCGCACCGGCCGAAGCAAGGATTGCGTTCAATCCGATGGCGCGTAGAAACGTGCTCTTGCCCGCCATGTTCGAGCCGCTGATTACATAAAATGCCGTTAAATCATTGAGCGCCACGTCATTGCCAACCCCGCGATCCCGCGGAAGAAGTGGATGACACAAGCCTTCAGCCTCAAACCGCGCGCTGCCGTCCAATAACTCGGGAAACACGTGGTCCGGATGCTCGAAGGCATAACATGCCAGCGCATTCAATGCTTCAAACTCCGCCCAGGCATCCACCCAGTCCTCGAAGTCTCTCTGGTGCGCGGCTCGCCATCTCTCCACGGCCAGAACCAACTGCGTTCCCACTGCCAGCCACAGCCCAAACGCGTAGAGAATGAAGTCTTCCCTCCGCTCGACAGCAGCGAGAAGGCGTTCCAGCGCGCGAATCGTGGCCGCCGCGTCTTGCAACCGAAGACGCTCGACCAGTTGGCGCAACCGTGCGGAATGGAATTGCTGCCTCTCGATGAGCCCTGCCCCTTGCCGCAATACCACCACGTCGCCGCCAAGCGCGAGGAGCATCTTCAGGCGAAGACGGACCGGACGCATCAGCGCGAGGCCGATCACTGCCTGTACGACGAGGAATGGGATCGACACCGGCGCAATCCGAGCCCAGGCAAACAAAGTGGCGAAGCCGCAGACACCGAGCATCAAGCTGATTGCGCTCGATACCGCCAGCAAGATAGAAACGCCGGAATGCACCTTGAGAATCGGCAGACTTAGCCATTCGCGCAGATGCTTTCCGTCGCAGTTTTGAAATTGATATTTGCCCAGCAACGCAATCTCTTCGCGCAAAGCAGTCGCGTCGCGCAGTTCCTTCACGGCTTCCTGCCGAGCCCTCGCTTCTTCAAGCGCAGTAGGATCGAGCAGGTACGATGCCAGGCGCTCAGCGCCCACCTCCGATCTCGTTGTGCAGATCGATTCAAACAGCGACCCTTCCCCGAGAATGTCCAGGTCTGCTTGATACAGATGATTGTCCCGCGCAAACTCCAATCCCGTGCTCCCCTTGCCGCGCCAGCTTTCTCTCATCCGTTCAATTCCCCGTCCGTAAAAACTCTCCCGATGCGCCAACTGAGTTGAAACTCTGCGGTCGCGGAGGAAACTCCGCAATGCCCACGCGGTTCCAATCAGCGGAGCAGCGAGAGCAACCAAAATGAATCTTTGCCCTTCGAGAGCCGCCATCAACAAGGCCGCCAGAAGAACGACTCCAACAACTCCAGCCGCCAGCGTTCGAGATTGGCGTGTTTGTAACACTGATATCTGACCCTGGAGACTCTTTACCTGTGCCTCGTACATGTCGAGCACAGCTCCGGCCTGTGCCGGGGCAAAAGAAATACTCATGAATGCACCTTCTCTTCCCTGCGACAGGTCCAGGGAGACTGTGAGAGCCATGGAGAAACATGGGCGTAGTTACTCTTCCATGCTTTGAGATCGCCAGGAATAACTAAGAGAAGATAGGCGGGGGACGCTGAAAAAACGGAAAGAGACTGGGCGCGGCGGGAATGCGCATGGAGGTAAGCGACAGCTCCCGCAACCCGAGACTGGGCACCGGAGCAACCCATGAGGATGGAAGCGCTCTCACGCAGGCCGCAACGGCACGGCCGATATCCGCACGGTTCGCCACCAGGAACATCAGCAGCACAGTGAGCAAAAGGAGAAGGATTGCCCTGCCGATTCCAGCCACAAGAAGCGCCTGATAGAACGGCAAATACACAGGAAGCACGTACAGGAAAATGTCCAGCACAGCCTCCTTGCAATCTCGCCGATTCATGCGCATCCTCTTGGCGTGATTATAGCGCCACGCCGATGAATCATCGGCCGCCCGGCACACCCAACCGCCGCCAGCACTACAATCATTTCTTGTTCCCAAAAGCCCAACGCGACCGCCTGGAGATCATCCCCGTCTCCCCGCGCAACCCGCTCAGTATAGGAGCAGCGGAGCGGGCCTGATTCCGCTGTCACTTCAGCCAGGCCCAGCCGCTCCTGAAATGTGGTACGCTTGTGTACACAATAGGGCAAAACGGAGGACTCCATGGCCACACAAAGCGTGGGTATTCGCGAATTTCGGGACAAGCTGGCTACCTACCTGCTCGAATCCGACAGGCCGCTGGCGATCACACGCCACGGAGACACCATCGGCTACTACCTGCCGACCAAGCGGCGCAGACCCACGCCCGAACAGTTGGAAGCCATCAGCCAGGCCACCGCTCGGATGCAGCAAATGATGGCGGAAGCTGGCGTCACAGAAGATGAGATCATCGAAGACTTCCAGCGTCTGCGAAAGGCAGAGCGCATGCGTCAGACAGATCTTAAATGAGCCTTCAGAAAAGCTTGGTGCTCGATGCCAACATCCTACTCAGGGCAGTGTTCGGGACGCGTGTTGTTCATTTGCTTGCCTCTTACCGGGAAACGGTCGCCTTTTACGCGCCGGATCGATGCATGGAAGAGGCAGCGCGGAATCTTCGAGCCATCGCCCAGCGTCGGAGCCTCGATCTCAATCAAGCCGCGGCCGACCTCAATCGGATCGTGGAATGCTTCGTCAATCTTGTCGATCGGAGCCTCTACGAAGAATTTGAGGATCGCGCACGCGCGCGAATCGCCTCGCGCGATCCAGACGATTGGCCCGTCGTTGCAACCGCGCTCCTGATCGATGCGCCGATCTGGACCGAAGACCAGGACTTCTTTGGGACTGGCATGGCTACCTGGACCAGCAACAAAATCGAGCTGTATCTGCGGGATCCTTAATCCGGAACACCGGACGCACTGATTTCATCGATCCATGGCGGGGCCATCACTCCCAGCGCCCCGCTCTACAATCATCTCTTGCTTGCCGAAGCCCAACGCGACCGCGTGGAGATCGTCCTCGTCTCCCCGCGCAACCCGCTCAATATAGGAGCGGCGGCGCGGGCAATGGCCAACTTCGGCTTTTCGCGGCTGGCGGTTGTTGCGCCCTACGCACCGCACTGGCGCGAGGCCCGCTCAGCCGTGGGCGCGCCGGAGTTACTCGCAGCCGCGACCCAGACCGCGACTCTGGCCGAGGCCGTTTCAAACTGCACGCTGGTGGTTGGCACCGGAACCCTGACCTACCGCAAGCCGGAGCAGCCGGTGGTCGCGCTTCCCGAGCTGGCGCCTCTCGTGAGGCGAGAATTGGACCGCGGCGGACGCGTCGGCCTGGTTTTTGGGCCGGAGAATCATGGGTTGTCCCGTGATGACCTTTCTTACTGCCATCTGCTGGTCGAAATTCCGACCGATCCCCAACAGCCATCGATGAACCTGGGTCAGGCCGTGGCCGTGTGCCTGTATGAGCTGGTGACGCGGGCGTTTCTGCCGGGAGGAATCACATCTGCAGCGGTGGCTGAACAGGCTGGGGACCAGGCAGAAGAGCGAGGCCCCGCGGCGCCCTCCGGCGATTTGGAGCTTCTGGCCCACCTGGTGGAAGAGACCATGACGGCCGCGAACTACTCTCCGGCGTCGATGCGGGAGGCAAACCGTCACGATCTGCGGCTGCTGCTGCGCAGGCTGGCCCCCACAAAACGGGATACACGGCGCATTCTGGGCCTGTTCCGGCGAATTCTTTGGCGAATGAAACGGGTTCCGAAAGGGGACTAAGTGTGCACCTGAATCCCGCGCAAGTGGGAGATACTTTTCGATCGCAGTCCCGAATCCTGTTAAAGTGGCGCTCATAGGTTTCCCGATGCAAGCGTGTCCGTTTCATGTGCGTGTTTCAGCTTTGGCCAAGATCCAGCCTGGTTCGATGGCCTTGTGCGGCGCGCTGGCGCTGGTATTGAGTTTGTTCGCAGGTGCGCAACAAACACCGCCGGCACAGCCCAGCAGCCCTATACAAACGGCGCAAACTCCGCAACCAGCGCCCGCGGGGCCTGAGCCTTCGGCCCTACAGGGTCAGGCTGCTCAGGCTCAGGCCGCTCAGGCTCCGCCCTCCACCGGGCAGGCCGCAATGGGCAAAGCCGCTGTCCCGTTGCCCGGCGAAATCACCGAAGACGAGTTGAAGCGCATGCTTTTGGGCAAGCAACTCTTCCTGCGCGGTGGCTATCTGGACAACAACCTGAACTTCAATGAGCGTGGCATGCTGATCGGGCACTCGCAGCAAGGCTCCTATACGCTCAATGAGATTCAGATCGAGAGGGTGCGCCTGACCAAGCACAAGGTGGAGATGGAAGGGACACGCTACGGGTTGCACTTTCTGGGCGCTCTGGCGTACGAGGACCCCGCCACGGCGGTCGACCCGATCAGAATCACTCCCAAGAAGAAAGTAGTCAGGATCACCATCGACCGGGAGCAGGTGCTGGTGCGCAAGACGAAAAAAGAAGTCGGCGCCAAGGGGCAAGAGCAGAAGGCAAAACCCGGCGTTCCCAGCGCTCTGGCGCGGACCTCGCTAGCCGCCGCGACAGTTGCACAGCCGGCTGCCATCACGGCCCAGACTCCTCCCGCTGCAACGGAGCCGAGCGAGGCCGACCAGCTCAAGGCATCGATTGCTGCCGCTCCCGCAGCCGAACGGCCCGCCGATCCGGCGAGCGTTACGACCACCTATTTGCCTGTTCATGCAGCCAATGTCCTGAGAGATGCCATCAGCCGCATCTTTGCCACAGGAATCGACGACCGGTTGATCGCCTCGATGCCCGACTTCTGGAAGCTTTACTACCAGGCCGTGGCGGAAAAGGCCGATTACCGGCCCAAGGACCCAGCGGTGCTGCGCCAGAATGCGGTGGACAAGAAAGCAAGGATGCTTTCGGTGTTCCAGCCGGAGTCCAACGAATACGCACAGGCCAATGCCGTGTCCGGCATGGCTCTTTATCACGCGGTGATCGGGCCCGACGGCAAGCCTCAAGAGATTGCGGTGGGCCGGCCCATCGGTCTCGGACTGGACGAGAACGCCGTCGAATCGATCCGCAAAGCCGCCTTTGAGCCGGCAATCAAGGATGGAAAGCCCGTTCCCGTCCTGCTGGACCTGGTGGTGCAGTTCCACATCTACTCGAAGCGGACCGCGGAGTCGAGCAAGCCGGAGGAGGCCAGCAAGCAGGCCGAGCCGTCGCTGCCCGGACCCTACAGCGCACAGCATCCGTAGATCGATATTGAATCGGACCTTTGTCCACGCCTGCTGCAAAGCCCTGCATGAAGCTGGCACAAAGGTTGGATCGAGGGAGCTGAGGCTGCCAAACCGTGCCTGGCGGCCCGCGTCCTGCAGCGCGTGTCAGACGGTGCGGTCGAAGACCAGTTTGGATTGAACCACCGTTCCGCCGGGATTAGTGACGGCGTAAATCCAGGCGCGCACCTTGCCGTTGGCGCAACCCGTAAAGTCGTCCTTTGTGACGGTGCAGCCGGCGTCCTTCTACCACTGCTCGGCCTCAGTGTAGGAGTAGACGCTGGAGCTTCCTGTAATCGGATCATCCTTGCCGTCGGCTGCTCCTTTTGAAGCCGTAGGAGCTTGCAAAGCCGCGGGTGGGCGTGGTGGGAGCCTGAGCTGGCGGGAACCAGTGTATTGCGGTCGCGGGATGGTTGCGTTACGCAGGCAGACGATTGTCTTACGGCTATCCCGCATCTGTCTTACGCTCGCAAGACGATGTAAGACAAGCGGTCTTGCTCCCAAATCCTGCCTTACGCGCTGTCAACCCGCCCCAGCCGTCAGCCAATTTTGACTGGTTCCCATAGCTCCACCCGATTCCCTTCAGGATCCCAGATCCAGGCGAATCGCCCGTAGGAGTAGTCCTCCCGCTTTGGGTCGATCCGCACTCCCGCAGCCGAAAGCTGAACCAACAATTTGTCCAGATCGTCCACGCGGAAGTTCACCATGAACTGCTGCCCGCCCTCGCCAAAGTAGTCGGTGTCCGCGGGAAAGTGTGCGAAGACAGTCATTCCCGCCGCTTCAGGTCCATCGAAAGCAAGCGACCCGCCGTCTTGCGGCTGGATGCCGAGATGGAGTGCGCACCACTCAGATAGCTGTTGCGGGGCTTTCGCCTTCAAAAAGATACCGCCCACTCCTACGACTTTGGCCATCGCTACTCCTCCTGCCGGATGATCTGCTCGAGTTTAGGCTTGTGTTTGGCCTCGCGGCCAGTGCGCGGCTCGGTATCGAGTACCCGCGCGGGCTTGGGCTGGCCGACGCGCTCACGGGCGTTGGCCTTGACGGCCTTGGTAGCCGAAAACTTGGATGGCTTGCGTTTCGTCATGGCCCCTGCTTGCGTTCCTTTGTTGTAAGGATGAGTATGGAATAGATTCTGCTTAAGGGGAAGAGCCGGAAGCCATGGAAGAACGCGAATTTTTCAACGAGACCACGGAGCAGCGCCCACATACCCTCATCTGTCCCAAGTGCGGGCAGCCCGGCGAATACAAGGTCACCTGGGTGGTGCGCCGCAAACGGGCGCAACTGCCGCGCAACGCCGACGAGCGCGACCGCGCCCGGTTCGCGAAGGCGCAGTCTTACATGGTAAGACGCGACGACAAATTGTCTTGCACCAACATTCGCTGCCGTAAACCCTTCGAGATCACCCAATTGCAGTCGCTGGCGTTCTTGTCGGAGTGAACGGAGTTGGGCTCGCTCAGGCCACGCCGGGGCCTCATCCAGGGAGTTCAACCACAGTAGTTCCTTCCCCATTCCGCACGTCTTCGGAGGCAGGCGTGCATAGCCTTGTTCTTCGAGGAGGAACCATGCACATTCCAGACCGTCTCCCAAGCCCGGCCCCAGCCTCATTCCGCCGCCCAACTATCCTGCTTGTCCTTGTGGGCCTGTTGTGGACCGCGCAGGCCCTCAGCCAACCGGCGCCCATTCAGCCCATTCAATTGCCCAAGCCGCAGATCACTGCAGGCCTTCCCCTGATGCAGGCTCTGGCCCAGCGCAAGACGACGCGAGCCTTCCTGGACCGGCCGCTTCCCTTGCAAACGCTCTCCAATCTGCTATGGGCGGCGTTTGGCGTGAACCGGCCCCGCGACGTCAAGCCGGAGCTGGGACGGACCGCGCCCTCGGCGATGAACAGCCAGGACATCGAGCTCGACGTGGTTCTGGCCGAGGGAGTATACGTCTACGAGGCCGAGGCAAACCGCCTTCGTCCGATTCTTGCCGGCGATGTGCGCGGCAAAATCGGCACCGAGGCCGCCACCCACGCCGCCGTGACCATCGTCTATGTCGCCAACGCCAAGGACGACTGGGCTCAGGTCGACACCGGTTTCATCGGCCAGAACGTGTATCTGTTTGCCGCCTCGGAAGGACTGAACGCATGGTTCTATGCCTTCCATGGGCCGGAACAGGCCGCGGCCCTGAAGCTGCCCGCCGAAAAACATGCGCTCTACGCGCAATCGGTCGGCTATCCGCCCAAGTAGCGTTTCTGTCCGGCGACAAGCTAGCCAAGAGCAACTTGCTCGAGATTTGCGGACCCTTGGCAACTTCAAGGGATTGATCTTGGAGGGCATTTCAAAAAAAGCAGAAAATCAAATGGTTATCGTCGCCAGCTCGTCAGTATCAAGCCGTTACTGACGGTTTGCCGGTCCGGCCGCGGCCCCTGGAGCAGAATCCAGCGCTTCACACTTTTGCAATAAAATATGCAGTTTTACGGAAATTGGGGGGGTGGGGTGGGGGAGTTAATTTTCTAGTAAACAGCAGGCAGGGCCCTGAATCTCTATCCAGGCGTGATTTGAACCCAGGCGTGATTTGAACCTCCGCTGGGACTATTGTGCGACGACGGCGGTTTATTTTGTGCAAGGCGAAGTGGAACTTCCGCAGGTAGGTGAGGGAAACACGGGGTTGGAACGGCTGGGCGAAAAACTCTTCGGGACTGGGAAGGCGCCTCCGGATGAACCTGAAGGACGCATTGGACTCTGTTGGCGTCAACCGAGGGTTACTGCCGGTTTGCCGGTAATCGACCCGGAACCACGCCCAAGTCTCGAAAAACGTTCCACAAGCCGACTTCCGCAAACGAGCCGCTCCCGGCTGAGCGCCACAAAAAACAATTCTCAATCTGATTCACTTCTTCCGCGGTTGGCGCGTACCATGCAGGAATGCAACTGCCCGTGCCCGGCGCAGGCCCGCCAGGCAACCTCGCTTAGATCCAAGGAGACATTTATGTTCTGGAGTGCCCAATCTTCCCCAATGCGGGTTCTTCTCGTGGCCGGAATCATCGCGGCTTCAGCGCCGGTAGCTTTAGCCCAGGCCCAGGCTACTGAGCCAACAGACAACCGAGCGGCGAAACAAGCACTGTTGGCTCAAAACTACGGGAAACTTCCACTCAGCTTCGAGGCCAACCAGGGCCAGAGCGACAAGAGCGCGAAGTTCCTGTCCAAGGGCAGCGGCTACTCGCTATTCCTCACGGAATCGTCTGCGGTGCTGGCGCTCACCAAACCGGATGCGTCTGGAGCGGAGCCCGGACGGGCCGGCGGAGATGGGCTGAAGCCTGCTCCCACGCAACGGGCCGGGAAGACAGACTCGAGAAGGACCGATGTCGTCCGGATGGATTTGGCCGGGGCCAATCGCGGAGTACAGGTGACCGGTCTGGATCGGCTCCCCGGCACAGCCAACTACTTCATCGGCAACGACCCGGCCAAATGGCACAGCGGCGTGCCAACCTTTGCCAGGGTAAAGTACACCGCCGTCTACCCGGGCATCGATCTGGTCTATTACGGCAACCAGCGGCAGTTGGAGTACGACTTCGTCGTTGCGCCGGGGGCAAATGCGCAGCCCATCAGGCTTCAATTTGCGGGGACGAAGAAACTCAAACTGGACGCCGATGGCAACCTGACGGTCTCCGCGGCAAATGGAGAAATCGCGTTTCAAAAGCCGGTCATCTATCAAGTGAAGGACGGCCTGCGCCAGCCGATTGTCGGGCAGTTCGCGATGCTGGCGAAGAACACGGTTGGCTTCACGCTGGGCCAGTACGATCACTCGAAGACACTGGTGATTGACCCGGTGCTCACTTATTCCACTTACCTCGGCGGCAGCCTCGCCGACGGCGCCAATGGCATCGCCGTGGACAGTTTCGGCAACGCCTATGTGGTCGGCAGTACTTTTTCGACGAATTTTCCGGTGACAGCCGGTGCATTTCAGTCGGTGAACAACGAGCCCTCCAACTTCCAATGCGTTTTTGTCAGCAAGCTCAACCCAACCGGCACGGCCCTGGTGTACTCGACCTACCTCGGCGGGAGCGGCAACACCGGGAACGTAGCCCAGTTTGGCGATGTCGGCTACGGCATTGCCGTGGATGGCTCAGGCGACGCCTATGTGACCGGCCTTACGCAGTCGACGAGTTTTCCCATCACGACGGGTGCGTTTCAAACTGTCAACAACAGCACCCTCAGCCTCGGTCCTTGGAACGCCTTTGTGACCAAGCTGAACGCGACAGGCACGGCGCTGGTGTACTCGACCTACCTCGGCGGCACTAGCCAGGATTACGCCTCCGCCATTGCCGTGGACAGCCTGGGCAATGCTTATGTGACCGGCGCTGCGGTCTCGGCGAATTTTCCCGTGACAGCGGGCGCGTTTCAGGTTATCAATCATGCCTCGACCTCGTGGAACAACGCGTTTGTCACCAAGCTCAACCCAACCGGCACGGCCCTGGTGTACTCGACCTACCTGGGCGGCACCGGCTATGGTGCTAAAGGCGCGGGCATTGCGGTGGACAACTCGGACGACGCTTATGTGACCGGGAGTGCGGCTTCGACGGATTTTCCGATCACAAATGGTGCGTTTCAGAACACGAATTACGCCGCCGCCAACGCAGGTCTACAGACCGTGGCTTACAACGTGTTTGTGACCAAGCTCAACCCAACCGGCACGCAGCTGGTGTACTCGACTTTCGTGGGTGGCACCACCGACGATTTCGGGCAAGCCATTGCCCTGGACGGTGCGGGCGACGCTTACGTGACGGGCTATACGGACTCGAAGGATTATCCGGTGGCGGGGAACGCTTATCAGCCTACCAACCTTGCTTGGGCAAACGAGGCTACAGCCGCTTTTGTCACCGAGGTGAACCCTACCGGCAGCGCCCTGGTGTATTCGACTTTCCTGAGCGGCAGCGGCATACCGCCCCAAGCCTGCGGCAGTGGCTGCACTGAGAGCGGCTCGGGAGATGCCGGCAACGCGATCGCCGTGGACGGCCTGGGCGACGCCTATGTAACTGGCGATGCGATTTCGTCGAATTTCCCCACCACATCGGGCGCTTACCAGACCGTAAATAACTCGGCGGGCAATCGCACGCCCATTGGCGTCAACGCATTTATCACCAAGCTCAACCCAGGCGGATCGCAACTGCTCTACTCGACCTACCTTGGCGGCAATGTCCAGGATCTTGGCTACGGCATTGCCCTGGACGGCCTCGGCGGCGTATATGTTGCTGGCCAGACGGCATCGCAGAACTTTCCCACGACAGCGGGTTCCTATCAGCCCGCATACGCCGGCGGCTATAGCGACGCCTATATCGCCAAGTTTGCGATCGGCTCCGTACCCACGACCATCGGCACCACAACCTCGCTGATCTCGAGCGCCAATCCGCAAGTTCAGGGCAGTTCGGTCACCTTTACGGCCACGGTTGCGCCGGCTTCCGGCACCGGCATCCCAACCGGGAACGTGGTCTTCAGCGTAGACAGCGTGTCCACAAGCACGGTCGCGCTGAACGGCTCTGGAGTAGCAACCTACCCCACCTCCAGCCTGACGGCCGGACAGCACACCATCCTGGCCAGTTACGGCGGCAGCACTGCTTATGCCAGCAGCAGCAACTCCTTGACTCAGACAATCAGCCAGCCGCAAGCCGCCGCGCCGGTCTTTTCGCCGGCTGTTGGAACCTATACCTCGACCCAGAGCGTGACGATCACTGACAGCACCACCGGTGCGACGATCTACTACACCAGCAACGGCAACCCGCCGACCACCTCGTCCACCATGTACAGCGTGGCAATCCCCGTGTCGTCAACGGAGACCATCGAGGCCATTGCTGTGGCCGCCGGCTACACCAACAGCGTTGTTGCCTCGGGTACTTACACCATCAATCTGGCTGCGGCGGCATCGCCGGTATTCTCACCAACGGCAGCCACTTACACCTCAACCCAGAGCGTGACCATCGCCGATTCCACGACCGGCGCAACCATCTACTACACCACCAACGGAACCACGCCAACCACTTCATCCACCTTATACAACGGCGCAATCACCGTCTCGACGACGGAGACCATCGAAGCCATCGCCGTAGCCTCCGGCTACTCCAACAGCGCGGTAGCTTCGGCTACCTATACCATCACAGTCACGCCGCAAGCCGCCACGCCCGTCTTCTCGCCGGCTGCCGGTAGCTACACCTCAACCCAGAGCGTGACCATCGCCGATTCCACGACCGGCGCAACCATCTACTACACCACCAACGGAACCACGCCAACCACTTCGTCCACCTTATACAGCGGCGCTATCACCGTCTCTGGCACGGAGACCGTTGAAGCCATCGCCGTAGCCTCCGGCTACTCCAACAGCGCGGTAGCTTCGGCTACCTATACCATCACAGTCACGCCGCAAGCCGCCACACCCGTCTTCTCGCCGGCTGCCGGTAGCTACACCTCAACCCAGAGCGTGACCATCGCCGATTCCACGACCGGCGCAGCCATCTACTACACCACCAACGGAACCACGCCAACCGCTTCGTCCACCTTATACAACGGCGCAATCACCGTCTCGACGACGGAGACCATCGAAGCCATCGCCGTAGCCAGCGGCTTCTCCAATAGTGCAGTGGCCACCGCGGCCTACGTTATCGTGGTCGTCGCACCCGGTTACACGCTGAGCGCGAACCCGTCGTCCCTCACCATCCAGAGCGGCTCGTCGGCCAGTACGGTCATCACGCTGACGCCAACAGGCGGATTCACGGGTACTGTGGACTTCGCCTGCGGAACGCTGCCAACCCTGGTCACGTGCACCTTCGTACCCACCAGCCTTACAGTCACCTCCTCCACCACCTCGCTAACCACCACGCTCACCATCGGGACCACCGGAACCCCCACCGCCGCCCTCATCAAAGAACCGGCAGGAACCGCTCTTCCCGCGCTGCTTGCAGCTCTGATTCTGCTGCCTCTGGGCCTCGCGCGGCGCATCCTTCGCACCAGGAAGGCCGGAAGTCAGTGGCTTGGGTTGTTGCTGCTGGCAGGAACATGCCTTGCAGGCGCGTGCGTGCTCGGGACGGCCGGGTGCGGCGGATCAGGCAAGAAATCCACATCGGCAGGAAGCTACAGCATACCCATCTCTGTGACCGGTAATGGGGTAACAAACTCACTGAACCTTTCCATCACTGTTCAGTAGCAAGCCAGTGCAACAAGACGCAAGGTTGAGCAGCAAGCCGATGCAACAATTCGCAAGCAAGAAGGGATTCGGACCAGCGTGCTGTTCCGAATCCCCTCTCCATTGCGGATAGATCCATAGCGCCTGCGGACCCTCCTGGGGGCGGCCGCAGCGGCTCCGCCGTTATCTTCCGGATCGGTCCCGATAAACGTTAGGTCCCTATCGGGACTGCCCCGGCAGACACATCTGTATTGAGCCCGGTCAGTTCGGCCGGGGCAGTTTCGATAGGGTCGTTTGAAGTAAGTCGCTGGCGTTTGCGACGGACGCGGTGAT
>Ga0224553_1000442_pt1 | contig 18116 bp, 17 predicted proteins | sample 714S21014metaG_FD_179897 | JGI IMG/M metagenome (GOLD analysis project Ga0224553, IMG submission 179897) | Peat soil microbial communities from Stordalen Mire, Sweden - 717 S2 10-14 | ecosystem: Environmental > Terrestrial > Soil > Wetlands > Peat | place: Sweden: Norrbotten County, Stordalen... | reverse complement strand
CGGCCGCCGGGGGACTTAGCGTAACCAGCGTCACTGGTGATGTGATTTCGCTGCAGGACCAGAGCGGCAACGACTTTACGTTCGACCTCGACTCTTTAACGTTCGTCTCTGCCGGAACCGCGGGGGCGTAGGCCTTTCTGGGAAGGGACCAACGAGCTACCCGCGGCGCGGCTCCTCTGGCGACTGTCAGCGTCGACCCCGTCCTCAGGGACAGGGTCGACGCTGAATCGCGAATCGCCGCAACTGCGGTCAAGTGTGCCGCCTGTCGGTCCGCGTCGCTCCCGTGTGAGTCACCAGGCTCCTCCTGTCTCGGCCACTCCGACCTCCTCCGCTGAGATTTAGGTGCGCGTGCGCCACAACTATCGCAACTGTCCATTCTGGACAGTTTGCATGGACCGATCGACATGGAGGAAGTCGGTGGCGACGATGCTCCAGGCTTGGGCGGAAAGGAACTGCTGCGTGTAGACAGCGCTACGTAGTAGTGCCAGAGCCGAAAGGTGCAATGGTGGCCTTGCAGTTAGCACGGTTTGTGTCGTACTGGCGACCGTGAGCACAAGGCGTCAGCCGCGACGGTCCGGCCGCATGCGCCTCGTCGCTCCGTCAGCTCTCCACTCGGCGCTCAGCCGTGTAGGGTTGCTCGGCACCGCCAGCATGCTCCACCGTCGCGACCGACAGGGTGATCTTGAAGGAGCAGGCCAGTGACTACGTCCTGGACGCGTTCGAGGACGGATAGCACCCAATCATCGAGGATGCGCTCGCCTACGGACGAGATCTGCCCACGGCTCGGTCGTCCCGTCAGGGCACTTCGGGTAGAGACGGCATCCTTCGTTCGGCAGGTGATCGACCCGGCCGGGGCCACGTGACCGCGACAAGGCGCCTCGCTATCGCCACCCCGCCGAGGTGCGTCGCGGCGGGAGTCATGAATGCAGTCACTCAGGGCGGGATCCGCGACCCTCGGGGCCATCGTCGACGTCGAGCCCGACTACACCGCCCGCACCGAGGTAGCCAACATCATCGCCGCGCTCAACGACTTGACATAGGACGGCCAGCGGATTACTTGGAAGCGGCATTGCGGCACACTAAGAAGGCCGCGACCGCGACTCATCTTGCTTTCCAGCAACTCGCGCGCTCCTTCCACGCCTACCGGAACACCCGGTCATCTTCATCCTCAGCTACGAGATCGCCCGCTTCGAGGGCGAGATTCCAGACTTCGCCACTGCGACCGGCATGTCCAAGACTGAGCTCCGGGAACTCGCCGATGAGGCACGCCCTCAGCAGTGAAGCTAATGCTAACAAGCGAGACGCCAACGCCTCGTGTCACAAGCCCTCTTGCGGCAGTTCTGTACTTCGACCTCGAACGGTCCGCGCATGGCGCACTACTCGATCCTGTTCGCTGATCGACCCGACGTCTCGCCACAGAACGTCGCAGAACTCGATCAATTCGTGCGGCTCAACGGGTGTTCCGTAAGACCGTTCTAGGGCTTCGAATGCCTCACGATCAGCCTCGGCGCTCCACATACTTTGAGAGCGTCGCCGTTAACAGCAGGATGAGACGTGCGTCTCTTGCGTCGAAGAGTTCCGCATTGACGTCGCCTTCGGGATGGTGAGGAGCATTCGCAACGTCCCCGATCTCCTTCCAGAGCGTGTCGAGGAGATCACGTCGGATGTCCCCTTCCGGCCACCCTTGACGATGTCTGCCACCAAGTTGTTCCTTGTTGAACTGAGCTGTTTCTCCCACATAGTGAGCAACCCGCGGCATTCCAGGATGCAGTCGCCATACCTCCGCTGATCGAAGGCGATCTTGGCCTTGTCGAACTGCCTCGCCGCACTCGTGTGATCCGGGAGCGGGGGCGGAAAGGTCAGCTCGAGGAGGCGGAGTCGGTCGTAGCCGAGTCCTGGCAGGACATTCTCGATCCAGGTCGCCTGGTCGATCTCACACTGAACGGGAGTGATCGAGCATGTCCAGAACGGGAGCACCTGGGAGTACATGCCGTAATTGAACTCCCACGGTGACTCTGCTGGGACTTGTCCCGGGGTCATCTGGTTGTAGGTGATGAGCCCGGAAGCGATGGCGTCCAAGTCCACATAGAGCACGAAGACATTGCCTGGCCCCGCATGGCGCAAAGATTCGAGATGTTCAACCTCGGCGGTCGAGAGAGGGAATCGCAACTCGACGTCGTGCTTGGTCGTCCCTTGCGGAAAGCTCCGGACGTTGAAGCCGTCAGTCAGGTCTTCAAGAATCGGAGTGCAGAGTGCATCGCCCGGAAACGGATTCTGCGTTGCTGCCAAGGTGGCTTTGACTCGGGTGATCGCAATCATCGACCCCGCTGGAGATGCGTCCATGTGGATCGTGAGCGGGATGACGAGCTGGGGATGAAGCGCCCCACCTTGACCCTTGACAGCCCCACCGACGACCGAAACAGAGCCGATCCCATGATTGCCGAGCCGAATGGGCTGCTCATTGACCTGTGCCATGTTCCAATTCTCTCAGGTTGGTGTGTCGGTGAGACGCTCCCACTTACTCGTCCGGCTCTTGGTCCTCCGCGAGGGGATTTCCCGGTGCTCCCTCCGCTCTCGGAAACTCAACCTGCGTGCGCGACAGCACCCGGTCTGCGAGCGTCGAATGAAGGCATTGGCCCGGAGATCGTGCGTTATCTTCCCATCGAGATTGATCAAGGCCGGCGCAGAAAGCTGGGAGCACGCGCCTCGACTGCTTAGAGGGAAGTTGCAAGCTTCTTTCGATCTAAAGGTCTTACGGGAATCTGCGCTGCCAAAGTGAGTGAGGGTTGCGCGCGGACGCCCAACTCGATGACGTCCAGCTTGATGATCCCTGCGGTCGGGTGACGGACGGTTATGAGCCCGTTGATTGACTGTTTCACGGCGTAGTGGCGCCATAAAGCTCGGAACTCTGGACTGGCGTCATGCAGCGCGTCGATAAGTTCCGCGAATCCAAGGTCCCCGGCATGCTGGCCGGCGGCGGCACGGAACTCGGCGAGAAGGATGCGACTTCGGTCTTCCCACTCCACCCATGTCCTTCGATGAACGGGGTCGGCGAAGGTCAGCCACATGAGGTTACGCCGACCCTCGGGAAGGCCACCTGGGTCCCACAGCGCAGCAAAAGTCTCATTCCATGCCACAAAGTCAAACCTCTGGCCGAGGAGGCAGGCCGGTGCAGGCTCCAAGGCGGCAAGCAATCGGTCGAGTTCGGGCGTGGAGCGCTCGGGACCTTCCTCGGGTCCGGGATTGGGAAGACCGGCGAGTCGGCGAAGGTGCCAGTGAGCCTCTTCGTCGAGGCGAAGCGCACGCGCCAGAGCGTCGATGACGTGGGCGGTGGCGGTGATCGGCCTGCCCTGTTCAAGCCACGTGTACCAGGTCACCCCCACGCCCGAGATCTGGGCTACCTCTTCCCGCCGCAGCCCTGGCGTGTTGCGCCGTCCCGGTCGGACACGCAACTCGACATCCTCGGGCTTGAGCTCGGCACGGCGCATCCTAAGAAACGTCGCCAGCTCGGCGCGCCTCGAGCTCACGGGATCTGACACTGTCACCCGCACATTGCGATCATATGACTTAACCTGTATTGACACTGCTACTGGCATCAGTGCTGCTAGTAGTAATGACACCCCTTTACTGATGGACGCGAATGCATCACTGGCCTACCCTCACGACTTCGAGATGTCTCCGGGGGGAGTCGATGATGCGGGCTGTCGCCAGGTTCGAGACGATTCAAGGATCACCGCAACGCGCCGCCGCAGTGATGCGTGTCTCCTGCGGGCTGCCGAGCACAAAGCGATTAGAGAGGATTCGGTAAGTACGTAGGAGGGCTACAGCGTCCGGGCCGCCGCCGGGCGCCAGGCAGCGCAGGGGGGAACGCGGTGAAACCAGCACCAGAGCGAAGGCGAGGTCCCAGGGAGGCGCCATGGAGACGGCGCGCGGCGTTGCTCGCATGCGGGGTCGCGGCCGGAGTGGCGATGGCTTCTTGCGGCGGAAACGCCGCTTCCGACACGTCTCACCCAACGACGACACGAGCCAAGCCCACAACGACGACGAGTGTCCCGGTAACCTCCACGACCCTCGCCCCAACGTCTACCGCAGTGCTTCAGGCCTACCGCGCCGGATGGGCGGCCTTCGAGCAGGCGCTGGCCGACGCGAACCCGAGCGATCCGGAGCTCGCAGCGACGATGGTCGAGCCCCAGTTGCGAAGCGTCAGGGCCAACCTCTTCGCCGACAAGAAAGCGGGGATGGTGGCCCGAGGCACGACCACGTTGCACCCGAAGATTACGGCCTTGTCGGCCACGACGGCAACTGTGGTCGACTGCGTCTACAGCGAGGCCGAACTCCTCTACGCGGCGACCGGCAAGCCGGTGCCGCCGGTTACGCCCCCGGAGTACGACGGAGTGCGCGCCACCTTGGTGCTGTCGCGCTCGACGTGGAAGGTGTCCAAGCAGACAGTGACGGAGGGGACATGCGCGCCCGGTTCGTGATCCCTGCCACTGTCGTGGTGGCCTCGGTGTGCGTGCTGATGGGCCAGGGCCGGGCGTGGGCAGGCGATCCCGACGGCCAGTACAGCTGGGGTGGAGCGACGGCGAGCGGGGGACAGCTCACGGTGCAGGCCGGAGGGATTTACTGGACCCCGCCCGCGGGATCGAGTTGGGCCAAGCAGGCCGAGAGCGATCCGTCGCCAGGCAAGCCGGACCCGAACCAGCCCTATGGCTGTACCTATAAAGACGGCGGCGCGTCCGCGACCGAGGCGATCGGGGTGGGGGGTCCCCAGCCCGGCCAGTGGGTGTTCGTGACCTGCGCCGGTCCCGGGGTGCTCAACCCGATGCCGCCGATCTGGGTCACCAATGCGCAGCCCGTTGCGGGCGCGGCTCAGGTCGATCCCGTGGTGTTGGCCGACCAAACCATTCAACAGCTCCCGCTCGGGTCAGCGACGATTGAGATGGCCCCCCCTGCCGGCTCAGAACAGCTTGTCGGGGTGGCCACCTGGCTGTGGATCGAGCCTAGCGCCTGGCACACAATCACCGCGACGGCGAGCGCCGGCCCGGTCACCACGACCGCGACAGCCACCCCGACCAAGGTCGTGTGGGACATGGGCGACGGCAGCACTGTCACCTGTGACGGCCCGGGCACCCCGTACGACCCATCGCACCCGACCGCGACGACCGACTGTTCTTACACATGGCCCAAGGCGGGGAGCTACCAGGTGACCGCGACCATCTACTGGTCAGTCTCCTGGACGACGGCGGGCGCCCCGGGCGGCGGGAACCTCGGCCTCAAGGCCGGCCCGCCATCGGAGATGACGGTGCAGGTGACCGAGTCTCAGGCGATCAACACGCCGAGCTCTGCCGGCGATTGACAAAGGCGACCGATGACGAGCACGACCGCGCCAACCCGGACCAACGGCACCAAGGCACCAAGCGGTGCCCGGCCCTCGCCTGCGCGCGCTCGGCCGGCCGCTCGGCGCCGCCAGCTCCCGCTTGTGGTGGCCGGGGTGCTGCTGGTGATCGGTGGCGCCCTGGCCTTCACCGACGCCTCGCTGCACCTCGGCAGCCGAGAGGAGGTGCTGGTTGTCTCCGAGCCCCTCGCGGCGGGCCAGGTCATCACATCGAGCGACCTGGAGACCGTGCGCGTCTCGACCGGCACCGGCCTGCAGGTGGTCCCGGCCGTCGAAGAGGCGAGCGTGGTCGGCGCCCCGGTGGCGGTGCCGCTCGTTGCCGGCTCGCTTTTGACCCGCGCCGAGCTGGGCTCGACCGCTCCGGTCGCGTCCGGGTCGGACGTGGTGGCGGTGGGGTTGAAGGCCGGCCAGTACCCCCCAGACCTCGCCCCCGGAGACCGGGTCCAGGTCGTGCCGGTCACCTCGCCGTCGTCGTCCTCGCTCACCGTTACCGGGAGTCCGGTTTCGGCCACGGTGCTGGCCGTCGACGTGGCGTCGGTTGAATCGGACAGCCCGACTGTGTTCTCCCTCCAAGTGTCGAGGAGGGACGCGGACGAGGTGGCGGCGCTCGCAGCTGCCAACGAGGCGAGCCTTATCCAGCTCGCCTCTGGTGCCGGGTGAGGTGAAGGTCCGGTGAGCGTCGTTGCGGTTGGTGCGGTCCGCTCGTGTGGGGTGACGACCCTGGCATTGGCGTTGGCGGCTACGTGGCCGTCGAGCCGGCGGGTGCTGCTGGCGGAGCTGGACCCTGCGGGCGGGACGCTCGCCGCCGCGTCGGGCTGGCCACCCGAGCCTGGCCTCGTGAGCCTGGCTGCCGCAGCGCGGCGGGGCAGTGACCCCGAGCTCGTGTGGGAGCACTGCCACGAGCTGGCGGACGGGACGGCGGTGCTGGCCGGGCCGGGCTCGGCGGACCGGGCCCGTAGCGCCCTCGGGATGCTCACCGGTCTTCTGGGCCGCCTCGGTGAGCTGGCTGCCGACGTGCTCGTTGACTGCGGCCGGCTGGCCGGTGCATCTCCGAACCCTGTGCTCTCGACTGCCGATCAGGTGGTGTTGGCGGCCCGACCGCGCCTCGCCGACCTGCACGCGCTCGCGAGCTATCTCGAGACCAACCCAATCCTTCGACAAGACCCGCACCTGGTGCTCGTGGGCGACGGCCCCTACCCCGACCAAGAGGTGGCCGAGGCGCTCGGGGTCGAGGTGGCGGCACGGCTGCCCTGGGACCCCGACGCGGCGGCTTCGCTGGTATCAGTCCGGGCCTCGGCTCGGGAGCTTCGAGTCACGCCGCTCGTGCGAGCTGCGAGGACCCTGGCCGACCAGCTGAGCGTCGACCAGTCGAGGACCGACACGTTGGAGCGCGCCGAGACCCCGCCTGCCGCGCCGTCGCGGCTAAGGGTGATGCGCGCCTGGCGAGCTGATCTGGCTGCCCGGTCGACCAACGGCTCGGCGCCCGAGGAGGTATCCCGGTGACGAGTGATGTCGCGCTCGTGGCCGACCTGCGGTCCGAGGTGCTGGCTGCCCTGTCAGAGAAGGAGCGTGCCTTGCACGATGGCGGCCGGCCGGGACTCGGGACTGGTGACGAGCAGGCGCTCGGGCGACAGTTGATCGCTGAGGCGTTGGAGCGCCGCGCCCGACAGGCCCTCACCCTCGGGTCCCCGGTCATGACGAGCGACGAGGAGGACGATCTGGCCCGGGCGACCTTCGACGCGCTGTTCCGCCTGGACCGGCTCCAGCGGCTGTTGGACGACCCCGAGATCGAGAACATCAACGCCAACGGCTGTGACGTCGTGTGGGTCCGCTATGCGGACGGCCGGCGGGAACGAGTCGGGCCGATCGCGGACTCCAACGACGAGCTGGTCGAGATGCTGCGCACCGCGGCGGCCCGCATGGGGATCGGCGAGCGCCGTTTCGATCTCGGCTCGCCCAGCCTGTCGTTGCAGATGCCCGACGGCTCGCGCCTGTTCGCCCTCATGGCGCTCGCCGCCCAGCCATGCGTGTCGATCCGCCGACATCGCTACCTGCGCGTCACGCCCGACGACCTCATCGAAAAGGGCACGCTCGATGTGGCGCTTCGCGAGTTCCTCCGCTCGGCGATGCGGGCCCGCAAGTCGTGCATCATCTGCGGCGGCATCGGGGCCGGCAAGACCACCCTGCTCCGGGCGATGGCCGCCGACATCCCACCGACCGAACGGCTCATCACCATCGAGGACTCCTTGGAGCTGGGCCTCGAGCGTTTTCCCGAGCTGCACCCCGACGTTGTCGCCCTAGAGGCCCGTGAACCCAACTTGGAGGGCGAGGGCGGCGTGACCCTCGCCGAGCTCGTCCGCTTCGCGCTGCGCATGTCACCCGACCGGGTGATCATCGGTGAGACCCGCGGCGAGGAAGTCCTCGCTCTCTTGAACGCCATGAGCCAGGGCACCGACGGGTCCATGGCCACACTTCACTCCTCGTCCTCCAAGGGGGCGTTCTCCAAGCTGGCCACCTATGCGGTGCAGGCTCCCGAACGCCTCCCGCTCGAGGCGACCAACCTTCTCGTGGCCAACGCCGTCCACTTCGTCATCCACCTGGCCCAGGACGGCGACCGGCGCTTCATCTCTTCTGTCCGCGAGGTCGTCGATGCCGAGGGACAGATGGTGGTCTCCAACGAGGTCTTCCGTCCCGGCCCCGACGGCCGGGCTGTCCCCGGAGTTCCGCTACGTAGTGACACCCTCGACCAGCTCGCCGCGGTCGGCTTCGACCCCGGTTTGCTGGATCGGCCCCAGGGCTGGTGGGAGCAGTGACCGCGCTGGCCGCCCTTTGCGGAACGATCGTCGGCCTCGGCTTGGTGATCATCGTGGCGGGCCTCCGCGGAGTCGAGCTGCCTCGCCCCGTCGGGTCCGTCGCGCGCCCGCAGGCAGAACGGGCCACGCTCCGGCTCGGACTGGCGGTCGGTGCCGCCGTGCTAGTCGGGGCGGCCACGCGCTGGCCCGTGGGCGCCCTCTGGGCGGGCCTGGCCGGGTGGGGCGCACCGGGGCTGCTCGCTGGCTCCAAGGGACGCGGCGAAGCGGTCGGGCGGATCGAGGCCGTGGCCGGGTGGTCAGAGATGCTCCGTGACACCATGGCCGGCGCTGCCGGCCTGGAGCAGGCCATCGTCGCCACCGCCACCGTGGCGCCGTTGCCGATCCGGGCCGAGGTCGCCACCTTGGCGGTGCGCCTCGAAACTGAACGCCTCGCCCCGGCACTACGCGCCTTTGCCGACGAGGTGGCCGACCCGACATGCGACCTCGTCGTCGCAGCTCTGGTGCTCGCCGCCGAGCACCAGGCCCAGCGCCTCGGCGAGCTGCTGGGCTCACTTGCCCAAGCCGCGCGCGACCAGGGCACCATGCGACTTAGGGTGGAGGCCGGCCGGGCACGCACCCGCACCTCGATCAAGGTCATCGTCGGTGCCACCGGCGGTCTCGCCTTGGGCCTCGCCGTGCTCAACCGCGGCTACCTCGCTCCGTATGGCTCCGCCCTCGGCCAGTTCGTGCTGTTGTTGGTCGGCGGCCTGTTCGCGGCGAGCTTCGTGTGGCTGTCGAAGATGACCCGAGCAGCGGAGCCCGAACGGTTCCTCGGAAAAGCTCCGGCGACCACGGCTCGTGACGGATTTCTTGAGGCTCGATCGTGATACTCGCCCTCTGCTGCGGCGCCGGGGTCGGCGGCGGCCTTTTTTTCGTCTTCCGTGGCCTGTACCCGCCCAGGCCCTCGCTCGCCCAGGCCCTCGCTCAGCTGCGCCTGGTGCCCGAAGCGGCCCCAGTTCTCGCCCCCGAAGTCGACAGCGGTTTTGCCGCCCGGCTCGGCCGGCCCGCGGCCCGTGTTCTTCATCGATCCGGTGCCGGCTGGCTGATCCCCCAACGAGTACGCCGCGACCTCGCCGTCTTGGATCGCAGCTCCGAACGCCACCTCGCCGAGAAGCTCACCCTGGCTCTCGTCGGCCTCCTGTTCGCGCCGGCCATCACGGCTCTTTTGTTGTTGGGCGGGGCGCACCTTTCCCTCGCCGTGCCGTTGTGGGCGTCGCTCGTCTTTATGGTCGGCGGGTTCGTCCTACCCGACCTCGGCATCCGCGCCGAGGCGGGACGCCGGCGGCGGGACTTCCGCCACGCCCTCGGCTCGTTCCTAGACCTGGTCGTCGTCGCGTTGGCCGGCGGTGGCGGGGTCGAGACCGCTCTCGGCGACGCGGCGAGCATCGGCGACAGCTGGGCGTTCTCATACCTGCGCCGGGCACTCGACGGCGCCCGCCTTGCCCGAGAGACCCCGTGGTCAGCTCTCGGGAGGCTGGGCACCGAGCTCGGGATCGGTGAGCTGTCCGAGCTGGCCGCGTCGGTCGCCTTGGCGGGCACCGAAGGAGCGAAGGTCCGGGCGTCGCTCGCGGCCAAGGCCGCTTCGTTGCGTACCCACGAGCTGGCCGAGGCCGAGACCGCCGACCAGGCCGCCACAGAGCGGATGAGCCTCCCCATCGTCATGTTGTTCGCCGGCTTCTTGTTCTTCATCGGCTTCCCGGCCGTCGAACGCGTCCTCAACGGGCTCTGACCATCAAGAGAAAGAAGGAAGGCGACCTGCTGTGTTCCCTGAACTGACCATCTTGAGCCACCTGTTCCAAATCCTGCACACCCGATACCAGGTGCTCCGAGCCGACCCCGAGGCCGGCTACTCGACCGAGACGGTCGTCATCACCGCCTTGTTGGTGGCCCTCGCCATCGGAGCGGTCGCGGTCATCGCCTCCAAGGTGCTGACCACCGCGAACAACATCAACACCGGGAACTGACCGGCGCGATGGCGCTGCGGAGGCTGTGCACGCCAGCGCGCCGGCGCCGGCGCCGGTGGTGTCGCGCCCCTAGAGGTGACGAGCGGGGCTCGGTCTCGGCCGAGCTGGTGCTCGCCACGCCGCTGTTGCTGGTCTTGATCATGGGCGTCGTCCAGTTCGCCCTCTGGCAGCACGCGGAACACGTCGCCGACGCCGTCGCCCAACAGGGCCTCGCCGTCGGCCGCCTCCAAGGCGAGACCGCAGCCGCCGGCCAAGCCCAAGCCCAGAGCGTCCTCGACCAGCTCGGCACCGGCGTGCTCGTGGCTCCCGGCATCACCGCCACTCGCACCGCCACGACCACCACCGTCGTAGTCACCGGTCACGCGATAAGCGTCTTTGGCCTGTTCTCACTGCCGGTCAAGGCAGTTGCGTCCGGCCCGACGGAGGACTACAGCGGTTCCGGCGCAGGCGCCATGACATTCCCCGCCCGCGTGAAGCGGGACGAGACCGGAGGCGTCGCTGCGGAGCTGGTGCTGTTGACGCCGCTCCTCATCCTGGTTCTGCTCTTCGTCGTCGCCCTCGGACGCCTGGCCGGGGCGCGTATCGACGTCGACGGCGCCGCCGCCCAAGCAGCCCGGGCCGCGTCCATCGCCCGCGACCCCGCCACCGCGTCCGCCATGGCCACCCAGACCGCGACCGCTGCGCTCGGGTCCGACAACGTCACCTGCGCCCAGCTCAGCGTCAGCACCGACACCGCCGAGTTCCAGCCCGGCGGCTTCGTAGCTGTCACGGTTACCTGCACCGTGAGCCTCTCCGACCTCACCGGGCTGCGCCTTCCGGCTTCGGAGTCCATCTCGAGCCGTTTCGTCGAGGTTGTCGACACCTACCGGAGCGCCACATGACTGCCACCCTCCGGCGACTGCGTGCCCGGGCGGGCGAGGAGGAGGGCATGGTCACCGCCTTCGTCGTCATCTTCACCCTGGCGCTGTTGTTGATGGCCGGCCTCGTCCTCGACGGTGGACTGACGCTCGCCGCCAAGGTCCAGGCCATCGACGAGGCCCAAGCCGCCGCGCGCGCCGGGGCGCAGGCCATCGACATCCCCACCTACCGGGCCACCGGCCAGATCACCCTCGACCCCGCCCAAGCCACCGCTGACGCCGAGGACTACCTCGCCGCGGCCGGGCACTCCGGCACCGTCACCGTGAACGGCAACCAGGTCACAGTCACCGTCTCGATCACCCAAGAAATGCAGATACTGAGCATCGGCGGCATCGATCACCTCACTGTCACCGGGACGGGTACGGCCACCGCCGAACAGAACGGAGGGCCGTAATGACCCGTATCGGGCGCATCCTCAAAGGCCTCTGTGCTCTCGGTCTCCTCGCCGCCCTCGCCGCCGGCATCCCCTGGGCACTCTGGCACTTCATCGGTTGGCCCCTCCCGCACCATGTCCCTTCACTGGCCCAGCTCGGCCACGCCCTCGATCAGCGGGGCATCCCCGACCAGGCCCTCATCGACGCCCTCGCCGTCGTCGTCTGGCTCACCTGGGCCGTGCTCGTCGCCTCCATCGCCGTTGAGGTCCCCGCCGCCCTCGCCGGGCGCCGCGCCCCCCGGCTCCCGCTCGCCGGGATCTTCCAACCGGTCACCGGTCGGCTCGTCGCCGCTGTCATCGTCGCCACCCTCTCCTTTGCACCTCGCCCGGCCCAAGTGACTGCACTTGGATCGCTCGGCGGCGGCCTGTCGACGTTAAGTGGACGCCAACCAGTCGCCACGCTGGTTCTCACCGGTGCCACCCAGCCGCTCTCGGCCACGTCCAAACCGGCCACAACCGCCCTCGCCACGACCGGCGACGCGACAGCTTCCACCAACTTGTCGCGCACCTACGTCGTCCAGCGCGGCGACACGCTCTGGGGCATCGCCGAGCGACAGCTCGGCGACCCGTTGGATTGGTCGGAGATCTACCAGCTCAACGAGGGCCGGGCCCAGCCCGACGGGCGCGCCCTCACCGACCCGCACTGGATCTATCCCGGTTGGACACTCGTGTTGCCGCCCACCGCGCTCAGGCTTGCGGGCGGACACGGTGCCGGGGACACCTCGGTACCCGCCCGGCACCCAAGCGTGCCGACGAGCACCACCTCGCCCATGCGAGGCAACGGCACCAGGGGAGCTGGCTCACGCGTACGCATCGGCCCAGTGAGCGCGCCGGCGTCGTCCTCGACGACCTCGACCGAGGCGCGCCACGAGACGCCGTCCAGCTCCGCGCCCGGGCGAACGTCCGAGTCGAAAAGGTCCGGTGATGCCGAAGGCTCGGCCCAAACCGCGACAGCTCCCACGCGCGCACCGATCGCGCCCATAGGCTTCGGTTTGCTCGGGGCCGGTTTGCTCGGCGTCCTTGTGCGCCTTCGGCGCGTCCAGCAACGCCACCGCCGCTTCGGCCGGCGGATTCCCCTCCCGACCGGCGACCTCGCACAGGTGGAACAGGCGCTCGCCGCCAGCCGCGACCCCGATGCGCCGTGGTTCGTCGATCGCGCCCTTCGGTTGCTCACCAGGCTCCTCCGCGACGCGAGCCTAGTGCCCGCGATCCTTGGTGCGGTTCTCCGAGCCGAGACTCTTGAGTTCATCCTCGACGGGGAGGCCGCCGCGCCCGCGCCGTTCATCAACGCCGCGCCTGACCGCTGGCTGCTCGCGCGCGACGACGAAACGACTCGGATCGCGCTCGCGGATGCGAAAGACGCGCTCGCGGCGCTGCCCTGTCTTGTGACCATCGGGGCCGACGCGGAGGGTGTCGTCTTGCTCAACCTCGATGCTGGGGGCCGAGTCGCGCTCGACGGTGATCTGGTCGTCGCGACCGAGCTTGCGACCGCCATCGCGCTTGAACTCGCGAGCGCGCCCTGGAACGAGACGCTTGAGCTCATCGACATCGGGGTCGGCACCGAACAGGTCGGTCGCGGCCGGTGTACCACGGCGTCGTCCATCGACGAGGTGCTGCCGTTGCTGCGTGCTCACCTCAAGTCCGTGCGCTCCGAGCACATCGACGGCGTAACGATGGCTCCATCCCTCGTTGCGACCGAGCCACGGACGCACTTGGTCCTCATCTCCACGCGTCCCATCTCGCCGGCTGAGCAAGCAAGTCTCACCGACGAGATCGGCGATCCCGGGCAGGTCGGCATCGCCATCGTGGCTCCGGGCTCCCTGCAGGAAGCGTCCTGGCGGCTGGTCGCGACGGCAGATGGGCAACTTGAGGTGACGCCGCTTAGTCGCCAGGTCCAGGCGCAACGAGTCTCGACAACGCACCTCGCTGGAATCGCGGCGCTGCTCGGTCTCGCCGCACGGCGTGGCGATGTTGCGAGCGACACCCCGCCCTACGACACGTTCGCGTCGACGGGATCGTCACTTACAGTCGAGGTCCCAAAGGTCGAGGTCCCGACGACGGTTCTGCTCGAGGGAGAGTCGGTCGCGCCGTCGGTCGCGCCTAGCGCCCAGGCGACACCTCTACCGACGGTCGAAGTTGGCGCACGGCGTGGCGATGTCGCGAGCGACACCCCGCCCTACGCCACGATCGCGTCGACGGGATCGCCATCTACAGCCGAGGTCCCAAAGGTCGATGTCCCGACGACGGTTTTGCTCGAGGGAGAGTCGGTCGAGCCGTCGGTCGCGCCTAGCGCCGAGGCGACACTTCTAGCGACGGTCGAAGTTGGCGTACTCGGCCCGCTCGAGATCAGAGGCATCGCCGCCGCGCCGCAACGTTCGAAGGCGACCGAGCTCATCGCATGGCTCGTCTTGCATAACCGGCATGGCTCGACCGATGAGGTCGCGACGGCGCTGTGGCCGATGGGGGCTTCGGAAGGATCGCAACACAACGTCATCTGGGACGCGCGACGTGCCCTCGGTGAGGACGCCGATGGCAATTCGCTCCTCGTGCGCGAAGGCGGTCTCAAGCTCTCACCGCTCGTGACAAGTGACTGGGCGCATTTTCGCGAGCTCGCATGCTGCGACGACCGCGACACGCGCGTAGCTGCCCTGTCGCTCGTCAGGGGCAAGCCCTTTGGTGACGTCGATTGGCCGTGGAGCACGGTCGAAGGCCTCGCCGCAACGATGGAGGCGGAGGTCTGTGACCTCGCGTCGGCGATCGGAGAACAATCGCTGCTCGATGGCGACGCGAGCTTGGCTGCTCACGCCGCGGAACAGGGCATCCTCGCGAGTCCCTACGACGAGCGGCTCTATCGCCTCCTCATGCGCGCGTCCGACGCCCTGGGCAACCCCGCCGGCGTCCGATCGGCCATGGGACGGCTTGCGGCCGTTCTCGAGGACGACGTCGAACCGCTCGAATCAAGCAGATCGCTCAAGCTGTCTAGGCCCTGGGTACGGAGGACGTCTCCAAGTTCTGCTCTGTCGGGAAATCGATCGAGTTCGGGGTACGTCTGCGTCAATGTTCCGATCAGTGTGTCGCTCCGCTTCTGCTTGTGGTCGTGTTTCTCATCCTCACGACAACCATCTTCCTCATGCTCACGAGGATCGAGCTGCTCGGGCCTACCCGTCGAGCTTCGAGAACAGCTCAGCGATGACGAGTTCACCGGCCATCATCACGTCGTACTCCTCAGGGATCGCACGGACCAAGGGCTTGAGGTCGTCGCGAAACGCCGGTCGTCCGAGCTTCTCCCTGAGGTTCTTTTCGGCGAGCACGGCGGAGTATGTCTCCGGGCGGTACGGGGCGAAACTCGCCACGATCTCGGAGGGATCGAGGCGGAGACGGTCGAGGGCGAGCCAGAGATCAAAAAGGTCGCGACCCTTGAGTCGCTGGTAGAGCGCTCGCAGCTTGGTGGCGACGAGCTCCTCGCGGGAGAAGGTCAGCACGTCCGCGGTGCCCTCGTACCACGCTGATTTGACGGTGAACGGGTGGCGGATCAGCTCTCGCGCCGGCGAGCGCTCGTGGGTGTTCACCTCGATCTTGATCCGCATGGTCCCAGACCCGGACTCGAACGGCGCGCGCAGGTAGACCTTCGGGTGCGCGCCGCGCGCCGTGTGGTCATCCATGCCGAGCCGATCTCCGATGGCCCGCAGGGCATCGAAGACGTCACCGATGCCGTCGGCCGTGCGACGGGGTAATCAAGGTCCTCGCTGTAGCGCAGTCCCGGCACGATGTGGAGCTTGTGCAGGCAGGTCCCGCCCCGGAAGGCGAGCTCCTTCCCTAGATAGGGGTCTTCCGCGATCTCGATGATGAGGCGTGACAGGAGGAGGTCCTGTTCCACCTGTTCAATCGTGGGCCACGGCACTCCGTTCGACCATTCGACGATGTTCGCCTGTGGGATCACAGATCCGGCTCTATGTCCGCGTTGACGAGGAGGTTCCACTTCTCGTCGAGTAGGCCTGATCGCTTGTCCGCGGGGTCGAGTCGCGCTGGGATTCGGCGGCGCTCTTTCGACAGGCTCGCCAGCTTGCCGGTGTCGATCTGCGCGTCGACTTCTTCACCCATCTTGTCGAGAAGCCATCCGGCGCGTTGCACCACGGCGTTCGGGTAGGTCCAGGCTGCTTCGAGCAGCGCGGGCTCGCGGAGCTTTCGGTCGACGAGGAGATCCCCGATCACGGTCGCGACGTTCGACAGGCCGCCTCCGTGCCTCGGCCAAGCGACGAGGTCGAGCACCGTCACCTCTGGGGAAGCGACCCGCATCGTCCCAGTGGGCGTGTTCACGACGTCGACCGAACGTCGGGCGACGCTGAGGTCTCGGGCGAACTCAAGTCGGACTCGTTCGAATGACCTGTCGCGCACTTGCACATCCGTGATGACTTGGAACGCCTGGGGGCGTTGGTGCGCCGCGTCGTGGACTTCGGCGGCGGTGAGGAACGCCACGTAATAGGGATGGCCGAGGTGCTGCATCAACGCGTCGACGAAGTGGTTCGCCGGCACGGCACCCCAGTTTCGGTACTCGGGAGGGATCGGGACATATGCGCCGCGGGTGGGTGAGAAGATTCGCCCGCGTGCCTTCTGGCGAGCGATCATCGTGGTTGCCTGGTCCTTCGGCACGCCGAGGATCCTTGCGACGGCATCAGAGGTCACGAAGTGCTGGCCGTGCGCGATGAGCCAGTCGCTCAGGTCGTTGGCGGCGACCGCGGCGCGGGCGTCGCTACCATTCATACGACGAGTATAGCGATTATCGATGCTTTCGTCGTACTATCGATAATGCGACGGGGATAGCCATAATCGCTGTACTCGTCACACCATCGGTGATTAAGGCGCTCCCTCGTTTCCTCAACAGCGGAAGCAAGCCCAGTGAGACGAGTGCAGGTGGGCGAACCGACAGCAGGGACGGTAGGCGTGATCACGATCCACTTGCCAGCAGGGTGGTACTTGGATAGCGGGGTCCACCATCTGAGCAGACCCTGCACGTATTGTTGGGAATTCCGGCAGACGACACTTCTTCGGGCGCAGAAGCCAGTTCCTACAAGGAGTTGGTCGCTGAGATCGCCCATCTGCGTGAGCTGCTCGAGCGCAACGTTGCCGAGCTTGCCAAGCTGAACGAGCGTCTCGGCCAACGCGACACCCGCATCACCGAGCTGGAACGGCTCCTGTCCGAGTCCCGTCGTTCGGGCAAGCGTCAGGCGGCCCCGTTCTCCAAGGGAGACCCGAAAGAGGAGCCGGCGAAGCCGGGAAGGCGGAGCGGCGACGCTCATGGTCGCCACGGCCACCGCATGGCTCCTGTGAGCGCCCCCGACCGGGAGATCGACGTGTCGCTGCCGTCGTTGTGCCCGGACTGTGGCGGTGAGGTCGAGCTCGAGCGGACCGCCGAGCAGTTCCAGGTCGACCTTCCTCCGATGCGCCCGGTCACTACCAAATTCAACGTCAGGGTCGGGCACTGCAAGGGTTGTGGGAAGCGAGTCCAGGGACGTCACGCCGAGCAGACCTCGGACGCGCTCGGTGCCGCCTCGTCCCAGGTTGGCCCGAGCGCAAAGGCGTGGGCGGCGTGGCTGCACTACGGGCTGGGCTTGAGCTTCGCAAAGACGGCCAGCCTGCTTCACCGCCTCGGGATCAACCTCACCGCAGGGGCGCTCAGCCAAGCGGCCCAGTCGACCTCGACCGCTCTCGTCCCGGTACAGGACTCGATCGTCAAAGCGGTGAACGACTCGCCGATGATCGTGCCCGACGAGTCGGGCTGGCGCGTGGGCGGCGAGGGTGCCTGGCTCTGGGCCGCCTCGTCTGCCCGGGCGACCGCCTACTGGGTGGCGGACGGCCGCGGCTTTGACGAGGCGTGCGAGGTGATCTCGCCGAAGTACTCCGGCGTCATGGTCAGAGACGGCTGGGTTGTCTACCGCCGCTTCGACAAGGCAACACATCAGACGTGCCTCGCTCATCTCACCAGACGATGTGACGAGCTCATCACCGACCTGCCCGCGGGGGCGAGACATACGCCTCGCCAAGTCCGCGAGATCCTCACCGAGGCGCTGGCCGCGCGGGACCTCGACGACGACGAGCGGGCGGCGGTGGTCGCCGACTTGACCGAGCGGGTGGAGATGCTCGCGGATGACGCTCATCAAAACGACGAGAACCGCAAGCTCGTGGCGCACCTGTATGCCGAGCGAGACGCACTGTTCACCTTCCTCACACACCCGGGCACCGATGCCACCAACTGGCGGGCCGAGCAGGCGATCAGGCCAGCGGTCGTGAACCGGAAGGTCTGGGGCGGCAACCGGACCTGGCGTGGCGCTGCCACCCAGGGACGCATGATGAGCGTGCTGCGGACCGCATCTCAGCAAGGAGTCGACGCCATCGACTTCCTGGGCCGCCTCGCCCGGGCCCCCACGCCGGCAGAGGCTCCGTCACTTTTCATCTGAAACGTCGGCTATTCGGCTCCGCATTCACCGAACCACGGGAGGTCGCGCCCCGCTATCCAAGTACGCAGGGTGCTTAGCATCAAAGGCGCTCGCGCGAAG
>Ga0224553_1000439_pt1 | contig 18245 bp, 15 predicted proteins | sample 714S21014metaG_FD_179897 | JGI IMG/M metagenome (GOLD analysis project Ga0224553, IMG submission 179897) | Peat soil microbial communities from Stordalen Mire, Sweden - 717 S2 10-14 | ecosystem: Environmental > Terrestrial > Soil > Wetlands > Peat | place: Sweden: Norrbotten County, Stordalen... | reverse complement strand
ACGGGTTGGCCGGGGTGAGTGTCGTTTTTTGAAAAGCATTGCCGAAAACTTCCGTTCCTTGGCATCCCGCCACCGCCATTGTCACGCTCCATTCGTTCTTTGCGTCAAGCCCGACAGGCTGCTAGCCGAAATTCGGGGCTTGAGGCAAGAACCGGCAAATTTCGGTAGCGTCCTAATTTGAATTTTCAAAACCCGCTCTTTTGAAATCTCATTTTTGCGAATCTTCAAATTCTATTTGGGGTAATTGATAAATGAAAAACGCCATTTGTTCCTTGCTGTAAGCGTGCCACAAAAGGCTTAAAAGAATTTGAAGTCACTGGAACAAAAAGCATGTTTGCCGCAAGGGTGCTTTCAAGGTCAGTTGAACGAATAAATATCCAACGGTGTCATCGTTAACTGGAACTGCCATAGAAACTAGGGGTTGAACTGGATACGCGCGCCTTTATAGTAAGTCGCGTTGACCAAGTCAATGGCAACCGCACCAATGCCAAACATGACCTTTACCACTGCTGAAATTGCAAAACACCTTGATGGTGAAGTGCTCGGCGATGCCACTGCAACGCTCACGGGCTTTGCTCACGCCACCAGCGCCAAACCCGGCGACCTGACGTTCGCCGAAAATGAGGACTATTTCGCCCTGGCCGAGCAAAGCGCGGCGACGGCGATCATCGCCGACAACCGTTTTAAATCCGCGAAGAAAATCCTGATCCGCGTGCCCAACGCCCGCATCGCGTTCGCCAAGGCCATGGCGCTGTTTTTTCCTGAAAAGAAATTCACCGCCGGAATTCACCCAACGGCCGTCATTGCGGCGAGCGCGAAGGTGGACGCCACCGCACACCTCGGACCGCATTGTGTCGTCGGCGAACGCGTGTGCATCGGCGCGCGGGCGGTCCTGCAGGCCGGCACTTGTGTCGGCGACAATTCGAAGCTCGGGGACGACGTGAACCTGTTTCCGAATGTCACCATTTATCCGGAAACGGAAATCGGCCGGGGCGTCCGCATTCACGCTGGCACGGTGGTTGGTTCGGACGGTTTCGGTTACGTGCAGGACGGCGGCGTTCACCGCAAGGTGCCGCAGATCGGCAACGTCATCATTGGCGACGACGTGGAAATCGGCGCGAACGTGACGATTGACCGCGGCGCGCTCGGTCCGACGGTCATTGGCAAGGGCACGAAAATTGACAACCTCGTCCAGATCGCGCACAACGTGGAAATCGGCGAAGGCTCCCTGATCATCTCGCAGGTGGGCATCTCCGGCAGTTGCAAGTTCGGCAAGTACGTCATCCTCGCCGGACAGGCCGGTTTTGCCGGACATTTGAAAATCGGCGATCATGTCACCGTCTCGGCGCAATCGGGTGTGATGACCGACATTCCGGACGGCGAAAAATGGCTGGGCTCGCCGGCGCAACCGGACAAACAGGCCAAACGCCAGTATATCGCCATCCAGCACCTGCCGGAACTGCTCAAGCGCGTCGCGGAGTTGGAAAAAAAACTTGGCGGGAAATCAGAATCCTGAAACCGGAATTGAAACCACGGATGGATGAGTAAAGATGAGCGGCCTGCCGTGCGAAGCTGAAAGCCTTTTACGCGAGCTTGCCGCGCGAGGCTGAAAGCCCTTTACGTGGACTCCAGGTTTCAGCGAGGAGCGAACCGGGCGATCGCCGTCCGCAGAGTATCGGCTTCGAAAGGTTTGACGATGAAGGAATCAACACCACCCAGGGGACAGTTCGAACTCGTCAGTTTTCCCGGAAAGGCGGTAATCATCACGACGGGCTGTTTGGGTGAACGTTTTTTGATCGCAGCCGCCAACTGATCGCCTTTCATGTCCGGCATAAAGTAGTCGGTGAAAACCATGTCGAACTTGCCGGGCTCAAACATGGCCAGCGCTTGGGGACCGCTTTCGGCCTCGTCAACGACATAACCGTCGTCTTCGAGAAGCATCTGAACGGTCTGGCGGACGAGAGGTTCGTCATCCACGACCAGTATGTGTCTTTGCTGACAAGTGCGTTCGTTCATCATTGCCGCCAAAACGCAATTTCCGTGCCAGTTCTTTTTTTACCGCCTAGCTTGGGTGTCGGCCATCGCTTTGGGGTATGTCGCCGTGTCCCGTTTCGGGATAACAAACGTTCCAGCGCCTGCCGGAACTGCTCAAGCGCGTCGCGAAGCTGGAAAAGCAATCCGGCAAGAAATCCGAACCCGGCAACAAGGCGTAAATCCGGAAGACTTAACGCAGAGACGCAGAGGACGCCGAGAACCGCAAAGAGAAATTAGACTCTGCGAAGCTCTGCGTTCTTTGCGCCTCTGCGTTGGGTTCGTCTCCTTCCGGCCAAAATAATTCAGTTGTCAGCACGCCAGCCACCGGCTCATTTTAACCCCATGACCCAGCCAGCCACTCCCTTGCTTACCGCTTTCTAAAACAAATTTAAGAGCGAGCGTTACCAATTGGTCGTCGCCAATCAGCATATACAATTTTGGGTTAAACCCTCGCTTTGATTGAACCGTTGATTCCATTTTATTTCAGCCAGTTGATTTTGATTTCCTTTTCGAGCACCTTGAATTCGTGGTCAGCCGTCACGAGTTCGGCTTTCTTGTTTTTGGCGAGCGCGGCGGCGAAGGCGTCGGCCAGTCCCAAGCCGTGTTCATTTTTCAAAAGTACGGCTGCTTCCGCCAACTCGCGGTCCACCGGCACGGCGTCCAGCGGCGTCGTGTGCTCAAACTGGCGCGCGGTGTCGTAGCCGGCCTTGCCGTGTTTGCGTTCCATCCGGTAAAGGACTTCGGCCCAGTTGACGGCGCTGATGAAGACGGGGCGGTCGGCCTCGGAAGCTTTGTGAAACAGGTCGCGCATTGTTTCCATGCCCGGTTCACCAAAGAACATGGCCAGCAGCGCGGAGGCGTCCAGCACTGTGGGTTTCACTTATTCTCCTTTTCGCGCTCGGCCCGGCGTTCCTCCAGGTGTTCCTGCACGACGGATTTTTCGCCGGGCTTCAGCTTGAAGATGCCGCAAAAGGAATCAATGTATTCGCGGGTGACGGGCTGAAAGATGATGCGGTCGCCCTCCTCCACAAAGTTGACGCGGGTGCCCGGCTTGATGCCGAACCGGCGCCGGATGCGTGAAGGAACGACCAACTGGCCTTTGGATGTAACGTAGGCGGTATTCATAACTTTTCTGTCATTCTGGAGAAAGGATGACATAAATCAAAATGTAAGGCAAGAACTATTTTGTAAGACTTATTCACAATGCCTTTTTTCTGCGTCTCTTCGTTGAAAGAATCCGCGTCAATCCGTGTCATCCGCAGTTCAACGGCTTTTTCATCTCCCGTTCGCGCAGCCAGGCGAAAATCACCGGCGTCACGATGAGGATGTGAATGAGGCTGCTCACCATGCCGCCGATGATGGGCGCGGCCAGCGGACGCATCACTTCCGCGCCCGGCCGCACGCTCCACATGATGGGCAGCAGGCTGGCAACGATGGTCACCACCGTCATCACCTTCGGGCGCAACCGCAACCGCGCGCCGTCCTTCACCGCCTGCAACAAATCGGCGCGGCCGAATTCCGCGCCGCGCTGGGCGCGTTTCTTTGCCACCGCCTCCTGCAAATAAACCACCATCACCACACCGGTCTGGATGGCCGTGCCGAACAGCGCAATGTAGCCGACCCACACGGCCACGCTGAAGTTGTAGCCGAGCAGCCATTGCAGGAAGACGCCGCCGGTGAGCGCGAACGGCACGGCCAGAATCACGTGCGCCGCCTAACCCGCGTTGAAGCCAACTTCGCTGACATCTTCAAGCTGACACCGGTTCGGCTTAGCTGCCGGACTTTTCCATCTCAACCGGTTTGAGACCACGCGAGCGCCACAGGAAAAATATCGCGGGATACACCAGCAACTCCATCAGCGTCGAGGTCACGACGCCGCCCACCATCGGCGTGGCGATGCGTTTCAACACGTCCGCGCCGGTGCCGTGGCTCCACAAAATCGGCGCCAAGCCGGCGATGATGACGCACGCGGTCATCGCCTTCGGACGGACGCGTTTGACGGCGCCGTGATAAATGGCGTCGCGCAAATCGGCGGCGTGGCGCATCAGCCCTTTTTTCTTCCATTCGTCGTAGGCGAGGTCGAGGTAGAGCAGCATCACCACGCCGGTTTCCGCGTCCAGCCCGGCCAGCGCGATGATGCCGACCCAGACGGCGACGCTGAGGTTGTAGTGCAGCAGGTAAATGATCCAAAACGCGCCGACGAGCGAGAACGGCACGGCGAGCATGACGATGGCGGTTTTGACCAGCGACCGCGTGTTGAGATAGATGATGAGCAGGATGATGAGCAACGTCAGCGGCACGACAATCATCAGCCGTTGCTGGGCGCGCAGCATGTATTCGTACTGGCCGCTCCAGAAAATGTTGTAGCCCGGCGGCAGCTTGATCGCGCCCCGGGCGATGGATTCGTTCACAGTGTGCATCGCCATCTGTACGTAGGTGCCCACGTCCACGCCGCGGATGTCCACATAAACCCAGTCGTTGGGCACCGCGCCTTCGGTTTTGATGGACATGGGGCCGTCCACGACTTTGATCGTGGCAAGTTCGCCCAGCGGAATCTGCGCGCCGGCGGGCGTGGAAACGACGATGTCGTGCCTGAGCGATTCCAAGTCCGAACGGAAATCGCGGTCGTAACGGAGATTGATGGTGTAGCGCTGCAATCCTTCGACGGTGGTGGTGAGCGGCATGCCGCCCAGCGCCACCGAGAGCACGTCCTGCACGTCGCCGATGGTCAAGCCGTAACGCGCGATGGCGTCGCGGTTGATTTCAAACTCGATGTAACGCCCGCCCATCACGCGCTCGGCGTAGGCGCTGGCGGTGCCGGGCACGGTGCGCACCACAGCCTCGACCTCGATGCCGATGCGCTCCAAGGTGGCCAGGTCCGGGCCGGCAATCTTGATGCCCACCGGCGTCTTGATGCCGGTGGAGAGCATGTCAATGCGCGTTCGGATGGGCATCGTCCAGGCATTGTTAAGACCGGGAATTTGCACGGCGTCGTTCATCGCGTCCGTCAATTCATCCGGCGTGCGGCGGCGATGCGCGATGACGCGGCCCTGGTCGTCCTTGATGTCCACCGCCGGCCACTCGGATTCCGGTTTCAACTGGATGGTCGTTTCGATCATGTCCATCGGCGCCGGATCGGTGGCGGTCTCGGCCCGCCCGGCTTTGCCGAACACGGTCTTCACCTCGGGAAACGATTTGATGATGCGGTCGGTGATCTGGAGGATTTGGCGCGCTTTGGTCACCGAAATTCCCGGGAAGGTCGTGGGCATGTAAAGCAAATCGCCTTCGTACAGCGGCGGCATGAATTCCGAGCCGATGTTTTGGCAGGGAAACAGTTTCCCAATCCACGTAGCCGCCGACGTCAGTCGGCGCAAACTTCCGTTTTCAGAATAATGCGCGGACTCACGTCCGCGGCTGCCAAGATTAGAAAGTGGATCCACCACCAGCCGGTTCCAGGGAAAGAAAACCCAGACCACAATCAACGCGGCGGTGATGACGACCCGCCAGCGCCATTTGATGACGAAATCAATCACCGGATGGTACGCCCAGATGCAAAAGCGGTTGATGGGATTCTTTTCCTCCTTCGGAATTTTACCGCGGATGAAGAAACCCATGAGAATGGGCGCGAGCGTAATGGAGAGCAGCGCCGCCGCGCCCATCGAATAGGTCTTGGTGAATGCCAGCGGCTTGAACAGCCGGCCTTCCTGCGCCTGGAGCGTGAACACGGGAATGAATGACACCGTGATGACCAGCAGCGAATAGAACAGCGTCGGGCCGACTTCCACCGCTGCGTCGCGGATGATTTCCCAGTGCGGTTTTTTGCCCCGGTCACGCTCCAAATGTTTGTGGGCGTTCTCGATCATGATGATGACCGCGTCCACCATCGCGCCCACGGCGATGGCGATGCCGCCCAGCGACATGATGTTCGAGCTGATGCCCTGGCCGAACATGACCATGAAGGCAATCAGCACGGCGATGGGCAGGATGATGATGGCCACCAGCGCGCTGCGCAGGTGCAGCAGGAACGCGAGGCAGACGAGCGCCACCACGAGACTTTCTTCCAGGAGTTTTTCTTCGAGCGTCTTGACCGCGCGGTCAATCAGCGCGCTGCGGTCATAAACCACCGTGTACTTCACGTCCGGCGGCAACGCCTTCATCGCCTGGTCGAGCCGCTGCTTGACCGCCTGAATGACCTGATTGGCATTCGCGCCATAGCGCCCCACGACAATGCCGCCGACGGTTTCGCCTTCACCGTTTTGTTCGGCGATGCCGCGCCGCATGTCGGGACCGAACTGCACCGTCGCCACGTCGCGCAGCAAAATGGGCACGCCATTCGGGCCGGAACCCACGGCCACCTTCCGCAAATCATCCAGGCTTTGCACGTAACCCTTCACGCGCAGGATGAATTCGCGCTCGGACAGTTCGAGCGAACGACCGCCCACTTCGCCGTTGCTGCGCTCGATGGCCATGCTCACGTCCTTCAACGACAGGTTGTAGGCGCGCAATTTTGTCGGGTCCACGGTCACCTGGTATTGCTTCACGAAGCCGCCGACCGACGCGACCTCGGACACGCCGTCCACGGCGGTGAGTTGATATTTCAGATACCAATCCTGATACGAACGCAGTTCGGCAAGATCGCGGTTGGTCGAATTGATGGAATACATGAAGGCCCAGCCGACGCCGGTGGCGTCCGGGCCGAGCGACGGCGTCACGCCCTTGGGCAATTGCCCGCTCAGGCCGCTGAGATATTCCAGCACGCGGCTGCGCGCCCAGTAGGGATCCGTGCCGTCCTCAAAAATGACATAGACGAACGAGAAGCCGTAAAACGAATAGCCGCGCACGGCCTTTTGGCGCGGCACGGACAGCATCTTGGTCGTGATGGGATAGGTAACCTGGTCTTCGACGATGTTGGGCGCCTGGCCCTCCCAACCGGTGTAAATGATGACCTGTGTGTCCGAGAGGTCAGGGATGGCGTCGAGCGGAATGTTCTTCACCGCGTAAACGCCGCCGAGCACCGCCGCCGCCGTGGCCAGCAGCACGACAAACTTGTTCTTCAGCGAAAAATCAATGACGCGTTGGAGCATATTTTTGGAATGACTGATAACGAAGCCCTAATGACTAAAGAATGACGAAGCTCGAATGACAAAAGTCACCTGGTCAAACGACTGGTTTTGGGGATTGGTCATTGGGAATTCTTTAGTCATTGGGATTTGGGAATTAGTCATTTATTCCCGACGTCGCTGGCTTGCGATTCATTGATGCGAGAATCCGGACGATTCGTTGGCGCCTCCATCACCGGAATCAATGTCATCCCGCACTTGGGACATTTGCCGGGTTTGTCCTCGTGAATGTAACTGTGCTCCGGCATCGGGCAGGTGTAGTAAAGAATCTTGCCGCCCGGCTGAAGTTGTTTGAGTTCATCGGGCGGCACCGGCACCAGCGTCATGCCGCAAATCGGGCATTTGCCGGGATGATCGTATTCGATGGAAACATGCTCCGGCATGGGGCAGACCCAGACCATCTTGTCCGCATTGGTCCCGGCCGGCACAGCATTGCTGCTGGTTGCACTGGCACTCGGGACTGCTGCCGCCGCCGTCGCTTCGCCCGGACTGTTCATTTTCTGGATGGCCTCGCGCAACTGGCTTTCCGAATCGAGCATGAACTGGCCCGAAGTGACAATCCGTTCGCCTTCGCTCAAACCGCCGAGCACCTGATCCAGGTCGTCTTGCGCCGGCTGCCCCAGCGCCACGGTGCGCGCCTCAAACTTTCCGCCGGGCAACGCAACGAAAACGGTGTTCTTCTCACCGCTGCGCAACACCGCCGAATCCGGCACCAGCAGGGCCGACGGCGCGAGGTCGGAAACCAGCTCCACCGTCGCGAACATGCCGGGCTTGAGAAAGTAGCCGGGGTTGTGAAACTCCATGCGCACCCGCGCCGTGCGCGTCTTTTCATCCACCGTCGGATAAACGTAGGTGACCCGCCCGCGGAATTTGCGGTCGGGCAGATACGACAGCGTCATCGTCGCCTCCTGGCCGAGCTGGACGGCGGACAAATCCTGCTCGTACACCTGCGCATAGACCCACACCACGCCGATGTCCGCCAGCCGGTAAAGCTTCATGCCGGCATCCACCATCTGGCCTTGAACGATGTTTTTTTCGACCACAAACCCGGCGATGGGCGCGCTGACGGTCAGCGTTTTGGTTGCCGTGCGTTTTTTTTCCAGTTCGGCGATTTGCGCGCCGGAGATGTCATAAAATTTCAATTTGGTCCGGGCGCTGTCGAGCAGCGCGCGGTCCTCGGCGGAAGGCGTGCCTGACACGGCGGACAGCGCCGCCAGATATTCCGTCTGCGCGCTGTACAGTTCCGGCGAATAAATCTCGAACAGCGGATCGCCCGGGTTCACCAGCGCCCCGGTGGCGTCCACGTACAATTTTTCAATCCAGCCCTTGTACTTGGTGGTCACGTCCGCCAGCGCGGTCTCGTCGTAATCCACGTTGGCCACGGTGCGGATCACGCGGCGCAACGGCCCGCGCGTGACCTCGGCGATACGGATGTTCATTGTCTGAATCGTCGCTGGATCAATGGCAATGGTCTGTGATTCGTTGGCCGCGTTTTCATAAACCGGCACCATATCCATGCCCATGCTGTCCTTGCCTGGTTGCGGACTGGTTTCGCCGGGGTTCATCGTGGATTTGTAGTAGGCGATTTTACGTTCACCCGGGGCGCCGGTCCCGGCCTGCTTCCGGATGGGCGTGAGTTTCATGCCGCAAATCGGGCAGTTGCCGGGATGGTCCTGGATGATCTGCGGGTGCATGCCGCAGGTGTAGAGCGTCTTGGTTTGCGTTGCGGCAGCGGTTTTGTCCGCCGACTTGGAACAACCGGCGAAAAACACACCCGCACTTACCGCGACAACAACGATCAAAACTGGAATGATTTTAATTTTGGATGTCATAAACCATGTAAAATCTCAGAAAGGTCGGAAGTGAGTTTGGCCAACCCGCTTTTGCCGTAGCGGCGCCTCGGCAGAGCGCCGCCATATTCAAAGCTTGAGAAAACGGCGCTCCGCCGAGACGCCGCTACGCCAAGGCTCGAAGTGGAACCGGATGCGGCTTTGAATTGGAGCACTCCTTGATTCATCGTGATTTTGTGGTTGTTTGTTCCGTCGGCAGCAGCGGCGCGTTGGCCGGCGGCACGCCGGCAACGAGCAACGACAGGTCCGAAAGCACCAGTTCGCGCTGGGTGCGCGCCTCGATTTCCGACAGCCGGAATTCCAGCAGCGTGCGCTCGGCGTCAATCAAATTGAAGAAATCCGTTTTACCTGAAAGATACGCCGAACGCGCGATTTCCAGCGACCGCTGCGCCTTGGGAATCAATTGTTCGCGCAACAGGTCGAGGTTGCGGTTGACTTCGCGGTAATCGAAACTTTTTCCTGCGAAATCCACGGTCAGATTGATCTGACCGGCCGTGAGCCGCGCCTGGGCGGCGTGTTTGCCGGCCTGCGCGGCGGCGATTTCGGCGGCGATTTTGTCGCGCCAGAGCGGCAGCGTCATTGTCGCCAATGGACGATACAACACCGGCGACATCTTCACGTCGGCCATGAGGCCGAGGCTGAAGTCGGGCACCCTGGCCTTGTAAGCCAGGTCGAGTGACGCCTGCGCCTGGCGCACTTCCGCTTCCAGCACCTTGAGCTGCGGATTGCGCGCGAACGCCGTGTCGAGAATCTGTTCCGGTGTCAAATCGAGTGTCGTGGCTTCAAAACGGCCGGGCAGGGGCGGGACGGGTTGGTCGCGCGTGAGTCCCAGCGCCGCCTTGAATTGCGCCTGTAGCGGAAAGCGCGAGTCTTCGAGATTGGCAATCTCCGTCTTCAGCCGGTCCTCCTCGATTTGGGCGCGGTACACGTCCTGCAATGTCGCCTGGCCGGTTTCGTTTTGCGCCCGCGCAATGCGTTCCAGTTCGGCCAGCAGTCGGAGCATTTCCCGGTCAACGCGGATTTTTTCTTCGAGGAACCAAAGCCGATAATAGCCCTGTTTGACGGCGTAGGCGGTCTGCAACGCCGCGCTCTCGAACGCGAAATATTTGCCCCGGCTGTCCGCCGCCGCCGCCCTGGCCTGCGCCCGCAATTTGCCCGGCCCGGGAAATTGTTGCATCAATCCCGGCATCACCGACGAAACGACGTCCACGATGTCCGCCTGAAAGGTCAGTTGCGGGTCGGGCAGCGACCGCGCCACGGTGATGTTTTCGACCGAAGCCGCCCAGTCGTAGTACGCCGCCTCGATTTGCGGCTGATTGAGCATGGCATAGGTGAGGAAATCGCCGAGGGACGAATTGGTGGTGAGGTCGGGCAACGCCGGTCGCCGGTCGTTGGGCCGGTAAGCCGCTTTCACCGTGCCAATCTGTTGGCGGGCCTCGCGTTCACCGTGCGTGGCGATGCCTTTGCAGCCGGTCAGCGCCAGCACGGCGAACCCAATCACCGCACCACCGAACCAGAACCGGCCTGTTTGTTTTAAATTCATTTGGAAAAAAATCAATCACGCAGAAACAAAACGACGGGAATGCCTGCCGCGTGCCTGCGTGGACACACTCCGGTCGTTCAGAGGGTAGAAGTCAGATGAGCCGGGCGCAATCCCGCGCGTAGAACGGTGCGCCGGATGCCGTCAACGGCGACACGAAGGCGGAAGAAGTCGAACCCGCTTCATTTTTGGGCAAAGCCCAAACCATCAGGGCCGGAGCCAGGAATGAAAATTGGTTTTGAATGCCGGAGGGCGAGGGAGCGGCGGGCACGGACTGCGAGCAAGGCGACGGTTGGGCGGCGCAGCAACTCATTTTGCCGCCGCAATGGCAGCAGGCATGGGCCGGTTGCCGGGAGCACTCCGGTAGCGCTGGCGCAGCCAGCAACTGCGCCCACACCAGCAACAGGCCGAATAGAATGGCGCCGAATCGTTTCACAAAATCATCCGCGCGTAAGGCAGCGGTTCAAATCACTTCTTGGGGGCCGCAGCGTCCTGGATTTTCTTCAGGTATTTGGCCGGGGCCTTGTCAAAATCCTTTTTGCATCCCGGGCAGCACAATTTGACCTCCTGGCCCTGATAGACAAAGACGTACGGTTTGCCCATGTCACCACCCAGTTTTTCACCGGACACGGGGCAGGTGGTCAGCTTGTCCGGTTTGGGCGGTGCATTTGTAGAGGTGTCGGCCCTGGCCGTGAACGCCAACGCAGTAACAGCCAGTGCCATGGCCATGAGTATTTTCAAAGTTTTCATAGTTAATATCAGCATAATGACAACTATTATACACCAGCCATCGAAAAACTCCTCAAAAAAGTTTTTGCGTGATTTTTCATCTGCCGGGGTAAGCCAGATACAACCAATCGGTGGCGCAATAAAGTGCCGCCAAAAAAAGAAAAAAACATGAAAACTCGAATCCTTCTCACGACCATCGGCGCAGCCGCCCTGACTGCGATAACCTTCAACGTCAATGCCGGCACCACCCTGCTTTCTCCTCGCGACGCGGGAAATCAGGTCAAGATCGCCCCCGGCGTCACGGCAGCCCAGCCGGCACTCGTGGCTCAAACCGTCTCACCGCGCGCGCTCGGCAACCAGACTGCCACCGTCGCCAGCGTCGCGAACGATGTGAATCCCGTCATGGAATGCCACAAGATGACCACCAGTCCCAAAGCCATCCAAGCCTGCGCCGCAAATCCCGCGGGCATGTCGGGATGCTGCAAGACCGCCATGGCCAATGATACGAAATAACTATCGATGTAGCGTCGTGCCTGCCGCGGTCACGCCGGAGCGGCGCTATGGCGCGCCGCGAAGGCGGATGGCTCGACCAAATTGGCACACAGCGCCGACACTACAACTCAGTCATCAACCGGGTTGTCCCGGCCTGAAAAACCAGTAAACTATGGGCGGCGGACAAAACCCTGCCGCCCCTGAAACCGATGAACAAAGAAAATATCAATCCTGCCGAAGCCAAACTCAGCACGCTGTTGCGCGCGTCGCGCGTGGCCCCGACGTTACCGCCGCGTTTCCAAGAAGGTGTTTGGCGGCGCATCGAGGAAGCCGCAGCCCCGGCCAAATCCAACGGCGGCATTACCTGGCTGGATGCGCTGGCGGCGCTGGTGTTGCGTCCGCGATTGGCGCTGGCCACCGCCGCCGTGTTGATCGTCGCAGGCGCGCTGCTGGGCGTGCGCGATGGCAATCAAATGGCGCACCAGGACGCCCAGGCGCGTTATCTCGCGGTGGTTGCCCCCAATTCACTGCGTTGATGGCATGAACCGTTCGCTCCTCATTTTGCTGGGAGTGCTGGCCCTGTGCGCCGCGCTGCTCGGCGGTTCCTATGCCGTGAGCCGGCGCGTTTGCCAGACCTGCATGTCTAAATCCGTCAGTGATCTCGACTGGTTGCAGCAGGAATTTCACCTGAGCGCCGCCGAGATGGCGCGCATTCAAAAACTGCATGAAGGCTATCTGCCGAAATGCGCCGAAATGTGTGCCAAAATCGCCGCCAAAAAATCGGAGCTTGAAACGGCGCTGGGCGGCACCACGAACGTCAATCCGATTGCCCAGCAAAAGCTGGCCGAGCTCGCCGCGCTCCGCGCCCAATGCCAGGCGCAGATGCTCCAGCATTTCACCGAAGTCAGCCAGACCATGCCGCCGGAGCAAGGCCGCCGTTACCTGGCCGAGATGCAACGCCTCACCCTCGGCCTGCACGAACAAACCATCGAACCATCCATGTCCGAATCCGCAGGCCATGAGCATCACAACCAATGATGCCCGCGACCGGGCGGACATGGAACGATTGGCCGCCAGCCAGGACGCGGCGCTCAACGATTTGATGGAGCGTTACGCGACGCCGGTGTTCCATTTTCTCTGCCGCATGGTCGGCAACGAGGACGACGCGAACGATCTGGCGCAGGAAACTTTTGTCCGCGTCTTCCGCGCCCACGCCAGTTTTCGACCGACCGAAAAATTTTCCACCTGGCTTTTCACCATCGCTGCGAACCTGGCGCGGAATCATTTCCGCTGGCGGTCGCGGCATCCAAACGTTTCGCTCGAAACTGAAACCGGGGAATCCGAACAAACCCTCGGCAACACGCTTTCCGCAAGTGACCTGGCACCGAACGAACAGGCGCTGGCCGCCGAACGCGCCGAAGCAGTGCGGTTCGCTGTCGGCAAACTGCCGGAAGATTTACGCGAGGCGGTTGTGCTGTGCGAATGGGAGGAACTCAGTGTGGCCGAGGCCGCGGCGATTTTGGAAACGACGCCAAAAGCTGTGGAATCAAGGCTCTATCGTGCGCGGCAGATTTTGCGGGAAAAGCTGAAGTCATGGCTGTGAGTGGTTGAATTTTGTCGGTAGCACCCGCGTCTCGCGGGTTGTTTCGGGCGTCACGCCCGAAACCATCTGCGGACACAGTTTGCCGTCGTTTATTCACGTCTTTTCCATCGTGTGCTTGCCGACGCAATTCGGCGGGACGCCGAATTGAACCCGCCGGAGGCGGGTGCTCCCGACAGCCATTCACATCCTTCGCGAAATTCGCCGACAACCAAAATTCCGGAGGGGCAAGCTCTGCGAGTCCCTGAAATCCTTTTGGACAAATTCAGGGCGTCGTGGAATTCCGCCCTCCGGAATTTGCTTCCGCCTCGAATTGCGCCAGTTCCGTCCCCGCCGTTTCCCATTCCGTGTTTGCCCCGGCCAGGCGATCGTGGACTTCCATCAGCTCACGGTTGATTTGCGTCGGCCGCCCGCCTGTCGTGTAGGTCTCTGGCTTCTCCAGTTCCGCCGTCAATTCCTTCTCGCGCGTTTCCAGCTCCGCGATTTCTTTTTCCAACGCGGTGATGCGTTTCTGGATTTCCTGCCGCTTGCGCGAACGCGCCTGCCGTTGCTCGGCTTCAATCCGTTTCTGCCCCTTGCGTGACTCGATAGGGCTGATCCCGCTTTGCGGGACCTGGACGCGCGGCAGCGCGTCCCTACCGCTTGAGGTTAGCGCGACGCGGGCGGATTGCGAGGTCTTGTCGAGGTAATACTGGTAGCCGCCGGTGAAATGCCGGAGCCGGCCGTTCTCGACACGCACGACGTGGTTCGCCAGCACGCGGATGAAATGCACGTCGTGACTGATGAAAATCAACGTGCCTTCGAACGGCTTCAGCGCCTCGATGAGCGCGTCCACGCTCGCCAGGTCGAGATGCGTCGTCGGCTCATCCATCAGCAGCAGGTTCGGCGGATCGAGCAGCAACTTCACGAGCGCGAGCCGGCTTTTCTCGCCGCCGCTCAATACACTCACCGGCTTGAACACGTCGTCGCCCCGGAACAAAAAGCTGCCGAGCACGGTGCGGACGAACTGCTCCGAGACGCGCTGCGGCGTGTCGAGCGCCTCCTGCAACACGGTGTGGTTGAGATTGAGCATGGCCGCGCGATGCTGCGCGAAGTAGCCGGACTTGGCGTTGTGCCCAAGCCGGCGTTCGCCTGCCTGCGGCTGCAACACGTCAGCCAGCAGTTTCAGCAGCGTGGATTTGCCTGCGCCGTTTGGTCCCACGAGTACAATGCGCTGCCCGCGCTCGGCTTCGAAATTTAGGTTGTCGTAAATCAATGGTGGCTGCGGCAAACGTGGCTGCGACGCCTCGTCGCAAAAAGGTGGCGGTGACGCCCCGTCACCATTTTTTTGCGGCGTTGTTGCCTCAACGCTGGAATCGCGCGACGAGGGCGTCGCTTCCACACTGTTGCGGCGGGGCGTCGCAGCTACGCCATACCCAAACTTCAGGTGCTTCAAGGTGATGACGCGATGACCGCTACGCTGCGGTTGCGGGAAACGGAAACCCACCGTCGGGCCCGGTCCGTCGGGCGTCTCCACCATGTCTTCCTTGAGCCGCTCGATCTGCTTGAGCTTGCTCTGTGCCTGCGCGGCCTTGGTGTTCTTGGCGCGAAACCGGTCCACGAACAGTTGCATCCGGTCAATCTCGCGCTGTTGCGCTTTCGCCGTGGCGACCAGTGTCACTTCCATCGCGGCGCGTTGTTCCAGGTATTCGTCGTAGTTGCCGGTGTAACGCAGCACGCGCGACGAGCGGATCTCGGCGACATGCGTGCAAAGTCGGTTGAGAAATTCACGGTCGTGCGAGATGAGCAGGATGGCACCGGGATAATTCCGCAGATATTCCTGGAACCAGAGGAGCGTTTCGAGGTCGAGATGATTCGTCGGTTCGTCGAGCATCAGCACGTCCGGCTCCTGCACGAGCAACCGCGCGAGGTGCGCGCGCATCACCCAGCCGCCGGAAAGCTCGCGCGCGGGCCGCATGAAATCCGACTGCTTGAAACCGAGGCTGGCGAGAATCTGTTTGGCCTTCGCGACGAACTGGCCGTCGTGCTCGTGGTCGTGCGGCACGGCGATGTCGAGGACGATTTCGTTGCTGGCGGGTTCGCTTTCCTGCGGCAGGTAACCGAACCGCGTGCCGCGAATGAACGTGACCTCGCCCGCGTCCGGCGATTCCTGGCCGAGGATGATTTTGAGCAGCGTGGATTTGCCCGCGCCATTCGGCCCGACCAGCCCAACGCGCTCGCCGGACAGGAGCGTGAGCGAGACGTCGTCAAACAACTGACGACCGCCAAAGGCCTTGCTGAGTCCGGCAACGGTGAGCATTGGATAACTTCAGGGTAGCACCCGCGTCTCGCGGGTTAAATTCGGCGTCCCGCCGAATTTCGCCGGGCGACTTGGCTGGTTGGTGGTTGTTTGATCATGGGAAAATGCATGGCGCACAGAGGTTTCCGGCGTGACGCCGAAAACGACAGGCCGGAGGCCTGTGCTACCGTAAAATTCGTGCGAATCCGTGAAATTCGTGTCTCATTTCGGCTTGAGTTGCGGGAACAGGATGACGTCGCGGATGCTTTCCTGGCCGAGCAGCATCATGCACAGGCGGTCAATGCCCATGCCCATGCCGCCCGCCGGGGGCATGCCGTGCTCGAGCGCGACCAGAAAATCCTCGTCCAGCTTCTGCTGCTCACCGCCGGCCTGATGTTCCAGCCGTTCGCGCTGCGCAATCGGGTCGTTCTGCTCGGTGTAGGCCGGCGCGATTTCCTGGCCGTTGATGCAGCACTCGAAAACTTCGACGGTATCTTTCAGGTCTTCGTAATCTGAATCGCCGGGCTTCACATTGGTAAGCTTGGCCAGCGGCACCAGTTCCTTCGGCAGATGCGTGACGAACGTGGGCTGGATGAGCGTCGGCTCGATATATTTCCCAAACACCGCGTTGGTAACTTCAAAGTCCTCGAAATCTTTTGCAATGTCTCCACCAAGTCCCAAATGTCCAACGGCAATGTTGCGACGTTCCTGCGGCGACAGCGCAAACCAATCATCAACTTCAGCCTTGTCACTGCACCATTCGCGAACAAGGTCTTTGTATTTCACACGACGCCATGGGGGAGTCAGATTGATTTCTTTTTTCTGACACAGATCAATCCACTCGAATGCTTTCACAACATGCGCCTTGTTAAATTTTTCCTCAATTCCATCGGGTCGCGTTTCTTTACATTTCATCCCTTCACAAAATTTGCCAACATAAGCGTCCCATGGTGTATTGGAAGCTTTAGCTATTTCCCAAGCAGGCTGCTGATTATGAGAATGGCAAATCTCCGATAATTGTTCCGTAATTTTTCCGAGTTCCTCTGCAAGCAATTCAAATTTCGGCAAAGACCGCAGTTGCTGATTAATTTCTCGCATGGTTTGTTCGCGAGATGAAATTACGCTGAAAACGGATGCGCGCCTTTCGTGAACAATTGTCAGCGTTCCCAAAACTTTCTGCGCCACGTGACAGACCAGGCCCTGCACCAGTTCCATCATGCTCTCGTAATCGCCGTAGGCTTCATACGCCTCTAGCATCGTGAATTCGGGATTGTGTTTGCGCGAAAGGCCTTCGTTGCGAAAGACGCGGCCAATCTCAAACACCTTGTCCACGCCGCCGACGAGCAGGCGCTTGAGATAGAGTTCCAGCGCGATGCGCAGATAAAAATTGCAGCCCAGCGCGTTGTGCTTGGTGACGAACGGTTGCGCCGCCGCGCCGCCGGGAATCGCCTGCATCATCGGCGTCTCCACCTCCACAAATCCGCGCGCGTGCATGAAATTCCGGATTTCGCGGATGATTTCGCTGCGCAGCAACAGCACGTCGCCGGGAGAACCTTTTTCAAACCCGGTCGTGGAAGTTCCCGGCGCGGCGGCTTTGCTCGCCATCAAATCCAGATAACGCTGCCGGTAGCGAATTTCCGTGTCTTCAAGTCCGTGCCACTTGGCTGGCGGCGGACGCAGGGCCTTGGCGAGGATGACGAAGCTGGTGATCTTGACGGAAATCTCGTTCGTCTTGGTCGTGAACATCGTGCCCTTCACGCCAATGAAATCCGCGAGGTCGAGATGCTGGAAAATGGCAAACTGCTCGTCGCCGAGGACGTTTTTCTGCGCGTAAATCTGCATTCGCCCGCTCTGGTCGCGAATGTCGAGGAACATGGATTTGCCCATGTCGCGGTGCGCGGTGATGCGGCCGGCGAGCGCGACTTCGCGGCCCTCGGTGTACTGTTCGCGCGCATGCCGGCAGGTTTCCGTGGGCGTGAACTTGTTTTTAAACGGGTCAATGCCCTTCGCCCGCAACGCGGCGAGCTTGGCCTTGCGCTGTTCGATGAGTGAATTCGTGTCGTCCATAAAAACTGGCGGCGGGGAATCAAACACGAATTGGGACTGGAATCCAAGAAGCAAAGTGGGCTGACATTGCCATGTGGAATTTACCGGTGCTCAATCACCGCATTCCGCATCCATGTCAGCCCACTACAAACAAGCTACGCCCGGTTTGGGAAAACGCAAGGGCGGGAAAACTGGAAATTAATGGCTGCCCACTCTTTCACATGCCACCACATCAGGTGCATTTTAATTTTTGGACAGCGCGGAAAACTCTCATTAGCACCGGGCTTCAGCCCGGTGATAATGGTCGAAAAAACGTCGGAAAGCCGTTTTAACAGCTTCGGTGTGCAGAAACCCGTTGAAACGGGTTTTATCCTCGTGACAACTGGTTTCACCCGGCTGAAGGCGGGTGCTAATGAGAGGCGCTCAAAAACTGATACTATTTTGCATTCAATCTAATATTAACAATCCAATCAAAACCGGTGAGGGATTGGATTTGGGCGGGTGAGGATTCCAGTTGGCAGAGGCGTTGTTCCAAGGCGTTTTCGACCGCGTCCAT
>Ga0224553_1000433_pt1 | contig 18407 bp, 12 predicted proteins | sample 714S21014metaG_FD_179897 | JGI IMG/M metagenome (GOLD analysis project Ga0224553, IMG submission 179897) | Peat soil microbial communities from Stordalen Mire, Sweden - 717 S2 10-14 | ecosystem: Environmental > Terrestrial > Soil > Wetlands > Peat | place: Sweden: Norrbotten County, Stordalen... | reverse complement strand
GCCAAGGTCGGAAACGATTCCTCACGAGTCTTTTTCATGGTGCCTTTGCTTGAGTTGGGTTGTGGTTCATTGCTTTGTGAGGAACCGTACACGCCTATTATGGGGGAACTGTCAAGATGCACACGGCCATGACCGGGCGCTGGGAAAGTCCTTGAAAACAAACTCGCCCGCGGTTAAAAACAAGCAAAGACCCACGCCGGTCGTGGGTCAAAGTTATCCAGGAAACCAAACAATGTTGGTTCACGCCCATACCCACGCTGGTCCGCATCAGCTTTCCGACCACCTGATCCGCGTGCTGCGCGACCACGCCGACGAACGCCCGCGGCAACCTGCCTGCATCCATCTGCTCAACGGCCAGGCCGATCACGCCAGTCTGACCTACGCCCAACTCGATCAGCGGGCCCGGGCCATCGCGGCTCGCTTGCAGGACATGGGCTTTGCCGGCCAGTGCGTGCTGTTGGTCTATCCGCCCGGCCTCGACTTCATTACGGCTTTCTTCGGCTGCCTGTACGCGGGTTGCACAGTGGTGCCGACCTACCCGCCGCATCGCCACCGCATGCTCGAGCGCTTCCAAGCTGTCGCCGCTGATGCCGGGGCCCGCATCGCCCTGAGCAACGCCTCGGGCGCGGCTCAGTTCCAGGCCATGATGGAAGCGAAAAAAAACGGTCAAGCGGCCACTTCCTCTCAGCTCTCGTGGCTCGCCACCGACGAGATTCCCGACGCCCTGGCCGGGCGCTGGCAGGAACCGGCCATCGCTCCCGACACGCTGGCCATGCTCCAATACACCTCCGGCTCGACCAGCCGGCCCAAGGGCGTCATGGTCAGTCACGCGAACCTCATGGCCAACATCCGCGCCATCCATCAGGCTTTCGGCGTACAGCCCGGGGACAGCAGCGTGTTCTGGCTGCCCATGTACCATGACATGGGGCTGGTGGGCGGCGTTCTGGTCCCGGTGTTCACCGGGGCGACAAACGTTTCCCTCTCGCCGGCCACGTTCCTCCAAAACCCCATCACCTGGCTGGCCGCCATCAGCAAGTATCGGGCTACCATCTCCGGCGGGCCCAACTTCGCCTACGATCTTTGTATCCGCAAAATCACCGACGAGCAGCGTGCCACCCTCGACCTTTCCTCCTGGGCCCTGGCCTTCGTCGGCGCCGAACCCATTGAGCCTGGAACGCTCGAACGCTTTGCCGCCGCGTTCGCCCCCTGCGGCTTCAAACCCGGCGCCTTTTATCCCTGCTACGGTTTGGCGGAGGCAACGCTCATCGTCAGCGGCTCCAAGCGCGACAGCGGCGCGACCGTCGGGGCCTTCCACGACCCGGCACTGACCAGGAACCGCGTCGAGCCCGTGCCCAATGATGCGCCGCAGGCCCGCCGCCTGGTGGCCTGCGGATCGCCCGTTGGCGATCTACGCGTGGTGATCGTTGACCCGCACAACCGCGCGGAGGCCGCCTCCGGTCGCGTGGGGGAAATCTGGGTTGCCGGCACGTCGGTCGGTCAGGGTTACTGGCACAAGCCCGGCCAGACCCGCCGTTCCTTCGACGCCCGCCTGAGCGACACGGGCGCAGGCCCGTTCCTGCGGACCGGCGACCTGGGCTTCATGCGCGAGGGCCAACTCTACGTCACCGGCCGGCTGGACGACCTGATTATCATCCGCGGCCTGAACCGTTATCCGCAGGATATCGAGGCCACCGCCCGCAGCAGCCACCCGCTGCTGGAATCCGGCTACGGTGCCGCTTTCGTCGCGGACGATCACGGCTGCCAGCGCCTGGTTCTGGTGCAGGAGGCGGTTCGTAACGGGGAGAAGGATTTGACGCCGGTGCTGGATGCGATTCACCAGGCCGTGCTCGATGATCAGGGGCTGGCCCTGGATGCGATCGTGCTGGTGCGCAGCGGTACGATTCCCAGGACCTCCAGCGGCAAGATCCAGCGCCATGCCTGTCGCACGGCCTTCCTGGCCGGGGAACTCAAGGTCCTTGCCGAACACAACGGCCTGCCGGCTGACAATGCCGGCCCTGACGCCGAAGACGCGGGGTCTTCCAAGGCGAATCCCGCCCCGCACTCCTGGCAAGCCGCTCTGGTCGCCGTCCGCCAGCACGCCCGCGCCCTGGCCGGCGCAGCTTTGCCCGACTTGACACCGGACACACCCCTTGCCGCCTTGGGCTTGGATTCGCTGCAGCGTCTGGAGCTCGCGGCCAGGTTGGAGAAGACCTTCGCCGGCCGTCTGCCCGACACGGTGTACAGCCAGGCCCGGACGCTGGAGGACTTGGTCCAGGCTGTGCAGAAGCATCTGATTGATGGCCCCAGGCCCGATGTTCCCGCCAGCCAGATTCCATCCGAATATTACGATTTTGTCCGCTTCCCTGAGTACGGTGAGTTGAAGCGTCAAGAGCGTCTGTTGCAGGCCGCAGTTGGCGACAACCCGTATTTCCGCGTTGACCAGGGTGGAGCCGGAAGCGCCCTCTGCATTGAGGGGCGCCCGCTCGTTGACTTCAGCGTCTATGACTTCGTCGGCCTGGCCCACGATCCGGAGGTTGCCGCCGCCGCCAAGGCCGCGATCGATCGCTATGGCACCAGCGCCGGCGCCAGTCGCCTGGTCTCCGGCGAGAAGCAGGTGCATCGTGATCTGGAGCAGGCCCTGGCCATCTTTCTGGCCACCCCGGCCGCGATCGCCTTTGTCTCCGGCCACGCCACCAACGTCACGACCATCGGCCACCTGCTCGGGCCGGACGATCTGATCCTCCACGACATTCTGGCCCACAACTCGATCGTCCAGGGCGCCATGCTGGCCGGCGCCACACGTCGCGCCTTTGCTCATAACGACTGGCAGGCCCTCGACACCCTGCTGTCCGAAGTGCGCCACCGCTATCGCCGCGTGCTGATTGCCATCGAGGGCGTGTACAGCATGGATGGCGACTTCCCTGAACTACCGCGCTTCCTGGAACTGAGGAAGAAGCACAAGACGCTGCTGCTGGTGGATGAAGCGCACTCGCTGGGCACCATGGGGGCGACCGGCCGGGGTCTCGGCGAGCACTGGGGCGTGGCCCGGTCCGACGTCGATCTGTGGATGGGCACGCTCTCCAAGTCGCTGGCCAGTTGCGGCGGGTACATCGCCGGTTCGGCCGAACTCGTCGAGTACCTCAAGTACACCGCCCCTGGGTTCGTCTACAGCGTGGGCATCTCCCCGCCCATCGCCGCGGCGGCCCTGGCCGCCCTGACGGTTCTCCAGCGCGAGCCGCAGCGCGTGGCCCGCCTGCGCGAGCTGGCGGCGCTGTTCCTGAAACTGGCCCGGGAGCGCCGCCTGGACACAGGTTCGTCGGCCGGCACGCCCGTGGTCCCGGTCATCGTCGGAAACTCGGTCAAGACCTTGCGGCTGTCACGCGCCTTGTTCGATCGCGGCATCAACGTCCAGCCGATTCTGCCTCCGGCGGTGCCCGACCGCTCCGCCCGCCTGCGTTTCTTCATCACCACGAATCACAGCGAGGCGCAAATCCGCGCCACCGTCAGCGCCGTGGCCGACGAACTGGCCAAACTGCAGCGAAATGGAAATGAGCCGCCAATCCATGACGAACCGTGCTGAACACGTAATCGAAGTCGAGAAACTGACGAAGCGTTACGGGGAGTTGCTGGCGGTCAACGACGTATCGTTCGCGGTCAGGAAAGGTGAGTTGTTTGCGTTCCTGGGTCCCAACGGCGCCGGGAAAACCACCACCGTCGAGATCATCGAGACCATCCGCCTGCCCACATCGGGCAAGGTGAGCGTTCTGGGGATGGACGTAACGAGAAAGAAGCGCGACATCGTCCAACGCATCGGCGTTCTTCCGCAGGGATTCAGTTCATTCGACCGGGTGACGGTCCGGGAAAGCATCCAATACTACTCCCGGCTGTTCGGCGGCAAAACCACCGATGTTGACGGCCTGATCGAGTTGGCGAACCTCAAGGACAAGAGCCGCGAGCAATTCAAGCACCTCTCCGGCGGGTTGAAGCAGCGCCTGGGAATTGCGATTGCGCTCGTGAACGATCCCGAGATCGTGTTTCTCGACGAGCCGACCACGGGGCTCGACCCCCGCGCCCGGCGCGAGGTGTGGGAAGTTCTGCGGGGTCTCAAGCAGCAGGGGAAGACCGTGTTTCTCACCACGCACTACATGGAGGAAGCGGAGTTTCTGGCCGACACGGTCGCCATCATCTCGAAAGGCAGGATCATCGCGACCGGCTCCCCCGACGAGCTCATGGAAAACAGCGCCAATGAGCTGAGCCTTACGCTGCGATCCGCCGATGCGAACGTGTTCGCCATCGTTCGGGAGACGGGCTTTGATCCGGTCCGCCACAACACCCATTCCATCAAGGTCAGGGTCAAGCGCGCCGACGACGTCCGGAAGATCCTCGACGCCGTCAAGGACGCCGGCTCGTCGCTGCTGAGTTTGGATGTTCGCAAGCCCAACCTCGAGGAGGTCTTCCTGAAGCTTACGGGCGAGGTGCTCAACGAGGAAGCCGCGGAGGAGGCGCTGAAATGAGTCCGCGCATCATCGCCGCCAATCTGACGGTGAGAATCAAAAGTTTCTATCGTGAGAAGTCCGCGGTGTTCTTCACGATCGCGTTCCCGATCATCCTGATTCTCGTATTCGGCACGATTTTCATGAAGCAGGACAACGTGAGGTTCGACCTTTACGTGCAGGACCTCGACCAGAGCAACACCTCGGCGCATCTTATCAACACCCTGAAGCTCAACGGGAGGTTCAAGATAAACAAGGTCGACCCCGCCATCAACGCCACGGAATACGCCAGGCGCCACAAGCTGAACCTTGTCCTCATTATTCCCAAAGACTATGAAAAATCCTTCGACCAGCATATTGGTGACGTCAATCCCAACGCATCCGTCACCCTCACCTACGTCTACGACCCCAGCTCCACTTCGGTGTCCACAAAGATGCAAATCCTGAACTCGGTCTTCGCCGTGATAAACCAGGATTTATCCGGGAAGCCTGCGTTCATCACGACGGTCCAGACATCGATACTCGCCAGGAAGTATCGTTTCATCGAATTCTTCGTTCCGGGCATCATCGCGATGGCGGTGATGACGGCCAGCATGTCCGGAGTGCTGAACATCAACGCGGAGCTGCGGCAAAAAGGCATCATCCGGAAGCTGTGCGCCACGCCCATCACCCGCACCGACTGGATATTGTCGAACGTTCTATACCAGTTTATCCTGGCGGCGATCTCCACGACCACGATATTGCTGGTGAGCTGCGCCGTGTTCGACGTCAGTCTGCGGATCAACGGCTGGCTCCCGGTGTTCGTCGTGCTGGAGGTTTTTACGTTTGTGGGAATCGGGATGATCCTCACCCGCGTGGTCAAGGAGGCGGAGAGCGCCGCCGCCGCGGCCAACGTCATCATGTTCCCGATGATGTTTCTCTCCGGCACCTTTTTCCCCATCGAAATGATGCCGGGGTTTCTGCAGCAGTTCGCCCGGCTCCTGCCTTTGTATTACGTGAACGAGGGACTGCGGGCGTCCATGGTGTTCGTTGATTACCGGGCCGCGCTCGGCTACGCCGCGGTCATCGCGGTCATCGCGGCCGTGGTCTTCGTCCTCGGCATAATCGCCACCAAATGGGAAGAGAGCCGGTGATCGCAATGTCCTTTCTTGACGTCATCCATCAAGCTCCCCATCCCCGTGCCCTGACCGCCCTGGTTGCGGCGGCGCTCGCTGTCCTTATAGATTCCATTTTGCGGTTCCGCGATTACCGTGCTTCACTGCATTCGCTCCCGGTCGCCGGCATCATGAAGTTCCTGGGCGCCTTCACGCTGGTCTTTCTACAGGTTGTCGCCCTCTTCTATCTCATCATCCTGCTGCCGGGACCTCTCCGCGCGGCCGTCCTCCTTTTTTCTGTTTTTATTGTCATCGTCCAATGCTCCTATTGGTTGACTCTATCCCAGTTCATGACCGGCACCGACCTGTTTCTGGCCCTGACCGTCAGCGGAGACCATCGGATCGCAGCCATCTTAAGCTTCTTCAAGCCGCTCGTCTTCTTGTATGCTCTCCCTTACGTGCTCGTTCTGTCCGTAATGGTCTTTACCACCTCTGTGTCCGCCTTCCGAGAAACCCTCGCCCTCAGCCTCCTGCCGGCGCTCTACCTCCTCGCTTCAAATTACGCCCTCTTTTTCCATGTGCCGGAACGCAGCTTCCATCTGAATCCCCTGACTTCCTTCCTGCGGGCAGCCCTTTCATGCAAGTTTGAAAACCTCCGCAAATATCATGGACCGCGGGATGACCTGCCGGCCTTTCAAGTCTTCCAACGGCCCCTCGACAGCATCATCTATGTCATCGATGAGTCAGTTCGTGGCAGCAATCTCAGCCTGAATGGCTACCCGCGCGCCACCACACCGTTCCTTCAATCCCTTGAAACCCGGGGCCTCCTCAAGAATCTCGGCATTTGTGTCGCGGCTGGTTCCTTTTCCCACATCAGCAATGCCTATCTGATCACCGGTCACAGCACATTTCCCGACCACGATTTTCGAACCGAAAAGAACCCGACCATCTTTGATTACGCAAAGAAAATGGGCTACCAAACGATCTATATTGACATCAATTGGGGCTGCCTTGCTTCGCTCATAAAAGCGGCCGGGGATGGTCACGTGAGATCCCTGGACCGGTGGATGACCGACAAGTCGTTCCGGGAGCGCCACATTGATCTTGAAACCACGAAGGATTTGGGCGTTGCCCGCTTTCTCAGCACTCTTTTGAATGAAGAAAACGGCTTCTTCATTCTCGTCAATAAGAAGGGCCTCCATTTCCAGTATCGCAATAATTATCCGGACGATGTGGCTTCCACGATCTGGAAGCCGGTCATGAAAGCATTGCAATCCATTGACCCCAGCGCGGCCGGACGTGAGAAGCTCGTCAATACCTATGACAACGGGATACGCTTTCAGGTGGACGAATTCTTCCGGGAGTTTGTTTCCAAAACGACCAATCAGAATTATGTCATCCTGTACACATCGGACCATGGCCAGACACTGGCCGAGCATGGGCAGGTGTACACCCATATGAAACCCGACCAGGAGATCGTCGATGTGCCCGATTTCCTCGTGTCCGGGGAGGGGTATGGCAAGAAAAGGCTCTTCGCTGGCATCGCCCCCGGCATCAGGGTTTCCCATCTCAACAATTTCGCGACCCTGCTCGACCTGATGGGCGTACCGATGTCGTTACGGGTTCGTCCTTACGACAAATCGATTTTCACTTTGACCGCCGAGGATAACCGGGAGCGTTATTATATGAGCGGCTCGCTTCATGGAACCGGCGATTACGTGGTGAAGACGATACCGACACCACCGGATGAGGGCTGGGGCGTTTCGAGACCTGTCGGCAATGGTCCAAGGTGCGTATGAAGAAGCGAATCATGTTCATCTGCGGCTCGATGAATCAGACCACGCAGATGCACCAGATTTCCAGGCAGCTTTCGGATTATGAGCACTCCTTCTCGCCCTACTACTGCGACGGCTTTGACGAGCTGCTGCGCCGACTGGGGTTGATGGAGTTCACGATCATCGGCCACAAGCTCGCAGGACGCTGCCGGCGGTATCTGGAGGATCATGGCCTTCCCATTGATTACCAGGGAAGGAACGGGCCCTACGACCTGGTGGTCACCTGTTCGGACGTGTACGTTCAGAAGAACATCCGGGACAACCGGATCGTCCTGGTTCAGGAGGGCATTACAGACCCGGAAACCTTTGCGTTTCGTCTGGTCACGCGATTTCGCTTTCTCCCCCTGTGGCTGGCGGGCACGGCGGCCACGGGCCTGAGCGACGCCTACCGGAAATTCTGCGTCGCCAGCGAGGGATATCGGGACTTCTTCATCCGCAAAGGCGCGCGGGCCGTCAAGATCGTCGTCACGGGAATACCCAATTTCGATGACTGCGGGCGATATCGCGCCAACAACTTTCCCCACCACCACTACGTGCTGGTCTGCACGTCGCCGCTGCGGGAGGTGTTTCGGGGCGAGGACCGCGAGGCGTTCATCCGCCAGGCCGTCGCCATCGCCGGCGGCCGGCAACTCATCTTCAAGCTTCACCCGAACGAAAACGCAAGGCGCGCGACCCGGGAAATCTCCCGGTACGCGCCGGGAGCCACGGTGTTTACGACGGGAAGCGCCGAAGAGATGATCGCGAATTGCGACGTCCTGATCACACGATATTCATCGACGGCCTTTGTCGGGCTGGCGCTGGGCAAGGAAACCCACTCGGACTTCGACATGGACGAATTGCGCCGGCTGACGCCGGTTCAGAACGGCTCGGCGGCTCTCAACATCGCGAAGGTCTGCCGCCAGTTGCTCGAAGAGAAGTGATTGGGAGTATGCGTCTGAGTGGGCACGTTTGGTTTTCGGCATCAGACATGGGGCCCGGTCGGTGCGATCGAAGGCAGGCGGCGGTGTTTTGAAAGGTTTTGGAAAGAAGACGTGATCGCAGTTGGATTCTGTTTCGGTGTCGCGGGTGTGACCGGAAAAGCGGTAACGTTTCCCTTCCAGCACGTCAGGCACCTGTGGCATGATTTGTCCAGATTCTGATGAGCGCTGAACCGACACAACCGACACCGTGCCATCCCCTGCAGGAATCACCGGGCGAGGATTTTCGAACGACGCGGTGGACGCAGGTCAGCCGGGCGAAAGCCGACTCGCCGGAGGGCCGCCGCGCCCTGGCCGAATTGTGCAACGCTTACTACGAACCGGTGGCCGCATTTCTCCGCTACGAGTTGCAGAATGCGGACGCGGCGCGCGAACTCGCGCATGACTTCTTCGCACACATGCTGGCGGGTGGGGCCATCGCCCGCGCCGAGCAGGAGCGCGGGCGGTTTCGTTCCTATCTGCTCGGTGCGGTGAAGCACTTTCTCTCACATCAACGCGAGGCGTTGCAGCGGCTTAAACGCGGCGGCGGGGTGGAAAACCTTTCGCTCAATGAAACCGAAGCTCGTTCGGTGCCGGATGCGGGTGTGTTGTCGCCTGACGCCGCTTTCGACCGGCAATGGGCGCTGACGGTGGTGGCGCACGCGCTGGAAGCGCTCCGGCGCGAATGCGTCGCTGAAGGGCGCGCGGATTTTTTCGAGCAAGTCAAACCGTGGCTCACCGGCGATGCCGCGCGTGGCGACCAGGCGGCGCTGGCGGCCAGTTGCGGCATGAACGCGAATGCGCTGAAAGTCGCGGTGCATCGGTTGAAGCGGCGCTTTCGCCAGTTGCTGAAGGCGGAAGTGGCCGGCACGCTCGACGACCCCGGCCTGGTCGAGGCGGAGATGCGCGCTCTGTTCGCCGCACTGGGAAGTTGAGAAAGAATCCTGGTAACCAAACCACACCGTCACGTCAGGACACTGTATGAGCGAATCAACGGCATCTTCGAACTCCTGCCCCAAGTGCGGCGCGGCGCTGCCTTCGACCGCCACGGCCGGCCTGTGCCCACGCTGCCTGATGGCTGAGGCGATGGCGCCTACGCAAGGAGGCGCGGAGCCGACCGCCGCGCGGAAAACGCTCGCGCCGGAGGAGCTTGCGCCATTTTTCCCGCAGCTTGAAATCCTCGCATGCCTCGGCCGCGGCGGCATGGGCGTGGTGTACAAGGCGCGGCAAAAAACCCTGAACCGCATCGTCGCATTGAAACTGTTGGCGCCGGAGCGCGTGCGCGACGCTCAGTTTGCCGAACGTTTCACGCGCGAGGCGCAGGCGCTCGCCGCGCTGAGCCATCCGAACATTGTCACCATTTATGACTTCGGCCAGGCGGGCGGGTTTTATTTTCTGCTCATGGAATTTGTGGACGGCCTCAATCTTCGCCAGCTCTTGCGCATGCGAAAGTTCACGCCGGAAGAGGCGCTGGCCATCGTGCCGCCGCTGTGCGACGCGCTGCAACTGGCCCACGACCGGGGCATTGTCCACCGTGACATCAAACCGGAGAACCTGCTGCTCGACAAAGACGGCCGCGTGAAGGTCGCCGATTTCGGCATTGCCAAAATGCTGGGAGCGGCGGACGCCACCGGCAAAGGCGGCGGAGCCTCCGCGCCGGAAAACCCCACGCAAACTGCCGTTGGCACACCTAATTACAGCGCACCCGAACAGAAGACCGATCCGCAGCGCGTGGACAACCGGGCCGACATTTATTCGCTCGGCGTCGTTTTCTACGAAATGCTCACTGGCGAATTGCCCGGCAAACGCATCGAACCGCCATCGGCGAAAGTTCAAATTGACGTGCGCCTGGATGCAGTTGTCCTGCGCGCATTACAGCAGAAGCCCGAGCTCCGCTTCCAGCAGGTCAGCGAAGTCAAGACGATGGTGGAAACGATTGTTCAATCGCCTGAACCTCCGCGGTTGTCATCACCGGCGGCCGGCGGCTCAACTCCAGAAAAAGGAGCAGCGAAAACTATGAAATCGACAGCAGCAAAAGCGGCAATCATCGTCAGCGCCTGTGTATTGCTGGTGGTGGGAATGGCGGCCATCCTTCTCTACAATCCAGACGAGACCATTCGCATTCAGGGTATCCCCAGAGACTGGTCGGTTTTGAAGGGCGACACCGATCAATGGAATTGGACCGATCACGCCATCACCGGGCATACCACCACGGGCGACAGCATCCTAGCTTCCACGCGACAATATGGCGACGTCACAATTTCGGCAATTGTCAATACGACCAACCGCGACGCCGACCTGGTGTTCCGCATGCAGGATGCCGATAATGGCTACGTCGTCTGCTTCGCGCCCGATGGCACCCCCTGGGCCGCGGGCAACGGCAGCCACATTCAATTGAGAAAAAGAATATCCGGGGATGAATCAGACGTCGCCACATTCACAAGACGAGGCCTGCCCCAGACGGCAAAACTCACCGTGGTTGCCAAGGGTCCGCACATTGAGGTTCGTTGGAACGACATCACGGTTTTGAAGACCAACGATTCGACCTTCGCCTCCGGTTTCATCGGGGTTCGAGTCTATGGTGATCCGGGCTTGCCGAGCGATGGCACGTTCTCCAATCTGACTGTTCGTGCCAAAGGGTTAAAGCGCGGCAAAGCGGAGGTTTTGCGCCAGGAAACAACTGCCGCCGACAGCCAGAGCGCCGCCAGCGTGCAGTCCTCCACGGTCACGCCGCCGGCCGGCCCGGTAGAGTTGAAATTGAAATGGCCGCCGGTGGGTGAGCGCGTTGTGTTCGACGTGGAAATGAAAAGAAACGGCGAGCATCTCACCCCGGGCCAGCCCGATTCCCAGAAGGAGTACACGACCGTGGAAAAGAAATTCGGGTTGACGGTGTTGAAAGCAACGCCCGGAGGTGGACATGAAGTGGAACTGGAGTTCCTCAGCATCCGGTATCGGATTGCCCTGGGAGGCGAGACGGTGCTGGATTACGATTCGACCCAAAAATCACCGGCACCCGGGACGAATTTGCTGACCGATCTATATGGCAAAGTTATCGGCGCCAAAATCCGGTATTTCCTGAATGCCAGCAACGAGGTCGAGCGAATGGAAGGCGTTGATGAACTGGAGAAACGGCTGTCGTCCGGCGCGTCGGCGGAGGCTTCCGCGCTCTCCAAGCTCCAGTTTGGCGAGGGTTATCTCAAGCAGATGATTAGCGGGCTGGACCGTTGCCTGCCGCCCAAGGCGGTGCAACCGGGCGATACGTGGCCGTTTCAGATGGAGATGGCCATGAGCCCCTTCGGCACGGTGAGCAGGGATTATACGGTTACTTTTCAAAACTTGGAACAGCACTGGAAACGCAACTGCGCCCGCCTGGAGTTTCAATCCACCGTCAAAACCAAACCCGATCCAAATTCAAATCCAGCGGGAACATCTGTTTCCAGCTTCGAGGGCACCTCTTCGGGTGTGTCCTGGTTCGACCCGGAACTGGGGATGATCATTGAGACCACCGCGAACGATGACATGAAAATGGTCATAGACAGGCCCATCAATCCGATTGGAAACCCGGGCGACTCCGGACCGACGCAAAGCACTATTTACCAGTGGCATGATGTCGTAAATACGACCGTTCTCCAGAACTATGTCCTCGAAGGCCTCATCGGCGTCGAGTTGAGGGTGGACAGGGATAACATCATCATCCAAGAGATTGTTCCGGGTTTGCCCGCAGCCGCTCAAAAGGACATCCACGTCGGTGACCGGATCATCGCCGTTGCCCAGGACACCGGGCCGGCTGTCCCGGTTCACGGCGGGCAGCTCGCACAAGCGGTTGCTTTGATTCACGGCCCTGCGGGCACAACGGTTCGTGTGACGCTGGTCTCTTCCGGAGAAGATGACTCCCACGCCCGGGTTGTAGGTTTTGTGCGCGCTGAACTGAAATCGCCGCCTCGCTGATTGGCATAAAAGATAGCTTGGACAGCAAGGAGTCCCGGCTACTCTGCACCTCCGGCGGTCACACTCAACGCCGAAGGACCCAGTCGCAGGATTGGCAGACCGGATAGGCATCGTACCGGAGCTTCCTGAAATCGTCCCGCACGCCAGTCAACACCGGGCTCAGCCACACTTCCTTGACGGTCTGGGAGTTGAGATCCCCGAGGACCTGAATACCGTTGGAGTCCATGCAGCAGGTCACGACCCGGCCATCCCAGAGCACCGACATGCTTGTCCAGGGGAAGTAGCAGACGGACACGATCTTCTTCCGCATCCGGTTGTAGGCCCGCCCGCCTCCATAGTTGTGCAAGGTCGCGACGTTCAAACAATCCCCCGCCGGTTTGTCAATCAAGGGTTCCCACAAGGCCCGGAACTCATCCGTCCGGGCCTGGTTCGTTTCGGTCGGGAGGTATTGAAGGATCAGGCGCGGGTGCCGGCGCTTCATCTCCTTCCGGATCCGCAGGAAGTCCTTGATGTTCTGAAAGGTGACCTTGAAGTCCAGCCGTTTCATGGTGTGTTTGTACGATTCCTCATCCGTCCCATAGAAGCTGATCTTCATCTTGTCCAGCCCCGCGGCGATGATCTGCCGGGACATTTCGGGAGCCAACAGGGACGCGTTCGACACAATGTACGTGTGCTTGATCCCGCAGGCCTTGGCGAGCCGGATCCGCTCGGGCAGCAGCTTGTCCAGCATCGGCTCCCCGAACCCGTGCAGGTGCGTGACGGGCTTGCGCTTCAGGCCGGACACTTCCCGGATGATCTTCTCGAACAGGCCGAAGTCCATGAAGCCGCGCTTCCGTGAGAGCAGCTCCCGGGGGCACATGACGCACTCGGCATTACAGAGATTCGTGTTCTCGATCATCATCACGGTCGGCAGCGGGAGGTGATACTTGTAGTGCGGATAGAAGAGCAGGGGCGTCCTGGCCAGCCGCAGGAGCAGCCTGGTCGCCTTGTCACCAATATTGAAAATCATGCCGTCGTTCCTCCTTGGTGCCAACTCAGAGCCATCCCGCCTGGCGATACCATTGGGCCGTTTCGCGCAGGCGATCGGCCAACGTGGCTGCGGGCGACCAACCCAACTGCCCGCGGGCTTTGGCGGATGAGCACGTCCACGACCCGGCCAAGGCTTCGGCCATCTTGTCGCTGTTCACCCAACCGGGACGTTGTCGCACGCGCCCCAGCGCGTCGCCGCAAAGTCCGATCAGCCGCATTAACGGCCCGGGCAGGCGCACCACGGTCGTACGATTCCTTCCCAAGGCTGTCGCCATGGCCTGTCCGAGTTCAGCGTACGTAAGGTCTTCCTGAGCCGCAATGAAGTAGATGCCTTGACCCGGCGCTCCATCGGGGCGCAGACGCTCGCCTTTTCCGGCGGCCAGGAGCAGGAGCGCGACCAGGTCGGCCACGTGGATCAGCGAAACGCGTCGTTCCTGCCGGCCGGGCACGACGTGAATTCCCCTTCGTGCGATCGGCCGGAACATTTCCAGCACACCCCGGTCGCCGGGGCCGAAGACGATTGGCGGACGCACGATGGTGATCTCCATTTCTCCGGCATGTCTGGCTGCGGCCAGCTCGCCGGCCAACTTGCTGCGACCGTAGGCGGAAACGGGCGCCGGCGAATCGCCTTCCACGCGAGGTTGGCCGGCGGCGCAAGGCCCCGCGGCGGCCAGCGAGGAAACGACGATCAACACGGGCCGCTCGACGCGGTTGGCACAGGCCGCCGCGACGGATTCGACGCCGCCCGCATTCACGCGTGCGAAATCGGCCGGCCGCACCGCCTTCACCAGGCCCGCCAGGTGAAACACCACGCCGGCCTGCGACTTCGCCAGCGCTTGTTCGATGCCGGCGCGATCGGTCGCATCGCCCACGATGAGTTGGGCGCTTGAGGATCGCAGTTCGTCGAGGCGCGACGTGGCCCGCACCAGGCACGACACCCGGTCGCCACGCTCGATCAGCCGGCGCACCAGGTGCTGTCCGATAAAGCCGCTGGCACCGGTAACCAGCACGGATTTTGCATCCATAATTTTTATTGTCGTACCTCCGCCGGGAGGCAACGATCACCAACCGTAATTCCGATCGGGATGATAGGCGGTTCTCAATTTAGAAACAACCTTCGCGGTCATCCGCTGGAGGAGCCGTTGAAGATTTATTCCGTCAGCGACCTGGTGAACAGCCCGAAAACAGATGATGCGCGTTGCATTGAGCCGGTGCGGATTGACCGGGATTTTTTCGAGCGGCAATGGCGCGGCGATGAAGGGGAAAGCTGAAAATGCTAAAATTCTAGGACCGACCCTTTCCAGACACGACAATCCGGCTCAGAAGGGCTTGATTCGCAATGTTTCGCAATGTTTCTCATTTTTTGCTTGTTGTCTTTTGTCTTACAACCGATAGTCTCATTGGTTCTGCTTCAACCGAAGCCTGACGTTATGCGTCAGAGATTCATGTAGGTTGGGTGGGGCCGGATAATTTAAAGGTTCCGCCCCGGTGACAAGAACCCATTGGGTTCTCTCGCAAGAGTAGCCGGGGCGGTCATTTTTTCCGGTCTTCATTTTTTCAGTCAGGGAATCCCGTTCCGGTTTGCAACACATCCCACTCGCGGCGCACTGCCGCCCGCACGCGTTGAAACGAGCGGGCATCCTGCCCATTCCATTTCCGATAAACCGCCCAAGTGCAATAATCCGCGATCTGCAAATCCATATTTGACTTCGACGCATGATGCAGCACGCGATACCGCACGGTGGACGGAAGCATGGCCGCGAGCGTCATCTTCACGCCCTTTTCCACCGCGCCGCGCTTGCGCTGAACCGGCAGGCTGTCCGTAAACACGATCACCTCGGCAAATTCGGCCAGCGGATAATGTTGGAGAATCTCCCGCAGCAACGTGCCAAGCACTTTTGGGATAAACTGCTCCTCGGCGCGCAACGTCGCCGCCACCTTTTGTTTTTCCACGATGATGGCGTCCACCGCCACCCCGGCCAAATTCTTTTCGATGATGTCGAACACGCCGTTGCGCACCGCCTGGGCGTTCTCCGAGGCGTGGAAATATTCCAGCGCTGTGCCGCGCTCCACCTGATTGTATTTGAATTCCGTCAGCTCCTTGTAAGCATGGAACGGACGCTCCTTGGTGATGCCGCCCAGCACAAAATATTTCGTGCCGTTGCGCGAGAAATCCAGATTTCCAGCCTCGTCGAGGAAGATATAAAGAAATCGTGATTGGGGCGTGCTCATGGCTTGGCGCTGATGTTGTTGCCGATGGTTGCTTTGCCCATACGCAGAGTATTGAAATGAAATGCGAGTGGAATATCGAGAAAATGTTTTCACCGGCGAGCGCGGTTTGGCAGCGACAAAACTCATTCATCACCCGAATTGGCCTTGCAGCACTGCGCAAACGGGAGATATGCTCGAAGAGCCGTCCTCCACGATGATCGTGAGATGACAGTCATATGGAAAAGCCCGTCTCAATCGGAACGCTCACAGCTGGCATCGAGATCGTTGTTGTGGAACGAGGTTCGGAATTGAAGGACTTCATCGCCCTCCCTTGGAAACTTTATGCCGGGTACCCCCGATGGGTTCCTCCACTTAAGAAGGAGGTTCGCCGGCTGCTGGATCCCCGCCGGCACCCTTTCTGGTCGTCTGCCGAACGCCAGCTTTTTCTGGCCCGGCGCGGTTCGCAGGCAGTGGGCCGGATCGCGGGCATCATCGATCGTCGCTATAATGAGTTCCACGGCGAACAGATGGGCATTTGGGGATTCTTCGAATGCGCTGATGATCCGGCGGCGGCCGCGGCCCTCTTTTCCGCCGTGGAGACGTGGGCTCGCCGGAAGGGCATGGCTTTCGTCAGGGGGCCGCTCAACCCGTCCACCAATTACGAGGTCGGGCTGCTCATCGAGGGCTTCGATTATCCGCCGGCGTTGATGATGGCTTACAATCCGCCGTACTACTCCAGATTGGTCGAGTCGTGCGGTTTCGCCAAAGAGAAGGACCTGGTCGCCTTTCTGATTGAGGGCGATCCCCGGCTTCCCGAGTGGATGAATAGTCTGGCGGGACGGATAGCCCGAAAAAAAGGCATCCAAATCCGCCCCTTTCGTCTCAAGGATGCGGACGCCGAGTTTGCCCGGGTCAAGGAGATCTACAATGACTCCTGGTCCGCCAACTGGGGCTTCGTCCCGCTGAGCGATGAGGAGATGCGGGACATTCAGAAGAGCGTGATGCCCTTCGCGGATCCCGACCTGGCTTTCTTCATCTATTACGAGGACGAACCCGCGGCGGTCTGCGTCATCTTTCCCGACATCAATCCGTTGCTCAAGCGTCTCAACGGGCGGATCGGCCTGCTGGGTTTGCTGAAGGTGCTCCTCTATCGCCGGGAGATCACCGGATTGCGGTGTTTGATGTTCGGGATCAAGGAGAAGTACCGGCAATTGGGAATCCCCATGCTGGCCTTCCACCACATCTTTGAGGTTGTGCGGCAAAAGAACAAATACCGTTCTTTGGAGATGGGTTGGACCCTGGAGGACAATGAGGCCATCAACACCCTGGCCGTGGAAGCGGGCGCAAGACCCTACAAGCGATATCGCATATTCAGAAAGTCCTTATAATCGAACACCGGATTTTCAAAATGCATCCCGGATTCGGCGGCACAGAGATTGAGCCGACATTCTGCTTGAGAGGAGTGATTTCGATTGTCAGAATCAGTCAGGGATGTGACAGCCGACCGTTCTGTCGCCGACGGCCAAATGGAAAAAAACGAATGAACAGGAAAGTAACCGAACGAGTCTATCGAGCGCTTCGCCTCGTGGTAATGATATTACTGGCAGGGGTTGCGACCGGTTGCGCCCACCACCGGCTCTACGTGCCGATGCAACCCGACGGCTGGAGTGCCCAGCCGGTCGTGATGCCGTGCCGCTTTGCCCCTGATGCCGACCTGGATCCCGCCACCGGAACACCCGTGGGGGACAAGGGCTATTACCTTTATATCCTGACCGAAGCTCTCGATTGGGACTTCAGCACCGGACCGGCGCTGGTCACCTCAATTGGGAATCGTCCGTGGGGGCATGGCTGGCTCATCCTGGAAAGTCCCCAGGAACGTCTGGAATTCGGCCTGATCGGCGACTTCGGCCGGGAGAAACTGCGTTACCATGAGGGAGTGATTCAGAAGATTAAAGCTAGGGATCCCAATCCCATGTCTTATTTGTGGCAGACGATGTCCGATGGCCAACTCCAGATCGGCAAGCCCAAGCGCCCCCCCACGTTCGTCTGGAAAATGCCGATTACCCAACGACGGTATCAACTGATCCATGATTACGCGACGCATCGGAAGTACGACCAGTTCGGCGTGAGGAACAACAACTGCACCGACCTGGTGGCGGAGGCGGCGGCGCTGGCGGGTATCAACCTGATTCACCGCATGCGCCTCACCTTGCCGCCGGAAAAGACACTTTGGGGCCATACGGTGCGGGTTTGGACGGATCCCCAATACCGCGTACTGGAGTTCAGCACGCTCGAAGTTCTGGAGGTGGACCTGCGCCAGCTTGCCCAAATGGGGATCGGGAGTGACGCCACCGAGTGGTACCGGGCCTGGAAACACTGATGATCCATTGTCATCCCATTGGGATGAAATCAATCAGCCCAAGGTTGCGAGGAACGAGCTACCTTGGGTAATCGAATCATAAATCCCATCAACCCTGAAAAGGTTGAATCAATCCCACACATAGGGCGGTTCCAACTTTGATGTAGCGCAGACATTCTTGTCTGCGGGTTTGCGGGACATTCTTGTCCCGTGTTTCATCCTCACGAAAGAGGCGACTGGAAAGCCTGCGCTACGTAATAACTGGAAATGCTCTAGCGTTCGTAGAATTTGATTCAACTCTTTCAGAGTTGATGTTTTTGTGGGAATGCGAGCTAGGGTAGCTCGTTCCTCGCAACCCTAGCAGCCTGTCGGGCTTGACGCAAAGAACGAATGGAGCGTGACAATGGCGGTGGCGGGATGCCAAGGAACGGAAGTTTTCGGCAATGCTTTTCAAAAAACGACACTCACCCCGGCCAACCCGT
>Ga0224553_1000425_pt1 | contig 18664 bp, 21 predicted proteins | sample 714S21014metaG_FD_179897 | JGI IMG/M metagenome (GOLD analysis project Ga0224553, IMG submission 179897) | Peat soil microbial communities from Stordalen Mire, Sweden - 717 S2 10-14 | ecosystem: Environmental > Terrestrial > Soil > Wetlands > Peat | place: Sweden: Norrbotten County, Stordalen... | reverse complement strand
AGCAAGGCCTGATTCAAATCGTCGGAACGGAAACTCTTGCTCATATGACTCATTATAAATGAGATACATACTATATCGCCCGCTCTTTCGCCACTTCGACGAAATCTATTTCCGACAGACTCCTAGGGAGGTATGTATGGCAACTCCTGGTCTTATTCCGATTCCGGAAGACCTGGCCCTTTTCCCCGTCCCCACCGAGAATGTGAATGGCCTCCTCGCCACCAGCGAGGATCTCGGCCTCACTGTTGAGGAAAAGCAGGAACTCGACAACTACCAGTCTGCGCTGCGGATTCTTGGTCCTGCAGCCGGAGCTGTGCTCATGTGTCCCGGCAACCAGGAGAATGTAGCGGACGAGGACAAATGTCCGTACTCGTCGAAGTGTCCCTTGCTCCGAATGCACAAGGCCCCAGCGGACAAGATGTGTCCCGTTGAACGCCTGATCGTCGAGGAGCGTTTCAACGCCTGGTGCAGAGAGCTTTCTACCGACCCGATCCTGGCGAAGGAATCTGACCGGGTCGCTATTTCCGACCTCTGCTGGATCGACCTGCAGATGCAGCGTTCGTTGCACATCCTGAGCAAAGGAGATGAAGCTCGCCTCACGGTAACCAATCCCAAGGATGTTCACCCAGAGACATTCCTTCCTATCTCCTGGGAGAAAGTCATCCACCCGAACGTCGAGCTTTTGGTAACACTGCAGACCCAGCGCAGAATGATCTTGAAAGATTGGATGCTGACTCCTGAGCAGAAGTGGAAGAGGGAGAAAGCCGAGGGCAAGGGGTCTGGTAAGGACATAGCCAGCAAGCAATCAGCGCGGGCCGACAAGCTCAGAGCGATCAAGTCAAGCAACGAGGATTAGACGGATCCCCACACGGAGATGGACCCAAATCCACCCGTACTCGCCGGGCCAACTGAAAGGTTGGCCTGGTGAATCCCCCAAGAGGTAAGAATGTCAGGACGCGGCAGACCAAGGGCAAGCATCACCAGCGAGCAGGTTGCAGCCGAATTCAAGACTGGGTTGAACGTCAAACAGATCGCCAAGAAGTACAACTGCTCTCCTGACACAGTCGAGCGCAGGGCGAACCCTACAGGCAGGAAAGACAAGCGTGTAGGGCATCATGGCGCTTCCGCCGCAAAGCCTTCCCCTTCTCCTGTCGACATTGGAACCTTCAAGACCACCGCCGGAAATGAGGCTGATGATTCGGCCAAGTCGGATGCGCAGCCCACCACTTCCGTCAATGGACGTCAGTGGCTGCTCTCCAAGGTGGTGGGCAATGACATCCGCCAACGATACTGGTACAACAAGGATCAGGATCGCTACATCACGGTGATCCGTGGCGTGGGCGAGCCGATCGTGACCTCCGGCGCCGAGCACCGCGCCATCTGTGAAGCCTATTCCAACATGGTTGGGAAGAGCTCCACCCTGAATGAGATTGCGCGCGACTTCGGCATGCCCAGAGCGTGGCTGATCCAGTATCTGCACATCCACGGCATCACCCACGACAAGGAGCCCTTCTCAGCCGAAGAGCTGATCGAGCGGACCACCGACGACCTGGTCGAAGATCTCTACAACATGAAGCGCCGGGCGGTCTTCACCGCCATGAACGAGAAGTCCTGGAAGGAGATCAAGAAACGGGCTGCCTTGTGGGACAACTTTGAGCATTCGGTGTCACGGGTTGTCGACGACTGGGCCAACCGCTTCGTTCCAGACTACCGTCCGCAGTTGGTGAACATCATACGTGCGTCGAGGCCCTTCTCGGCCGTGTTCCTGCCGATGGACTTCCATTATGGAAAGGGATCCTGGTTCGACGAAGCCGGCCACAGCTACACACGGCAGAGTTGTAAGGAGCTTCTGAAGTTCCACACCGAGAACATCCTGAACAGTCTGGTGGCGCGTGGCCGCCCCACTCGTATCGTCGTTCCCTTCGGTTCCGACTGGTTCCATGTGGACAATCAGTTCGGCAGCACCACGCGCGGTACGCCTCAGGACCTGGACGGCACACCCGAGATGATCCTGAGCGAGGGCCTCGAGTTCAAGATCGAGTTCTGCGACTGGCTTCGTCAGGTCGCACCAATCGTGCTTCTTCCTTGCCCCGGCAACCACGATCACCACTCCGACATTGCCTTGATGAAGTACCTGCAAGCCTGGTACCGCAATGACGATGATGTGGAGATCATCGACAGCCTGATGAGCCGCAACTACTACGTCTGCGACAACACGCTGATCGGCGCCACCCACGGCAACGATGTCAACCTGTCTGACCTGCCCACCTTGATGGCCAATGAGCGCCGGCAGGAATGGGCCCAGACCGACCATCAGATCTTTGTCACCGGACACACCCATAGCGAAGTGCTTGAGGATGACGGTGGCATCATGCACTACACCTGCCCGTCGCTGTCGGCGGCAGATCGATGGCATGAAAGCCGCGGCTACAACCTCAACCGCCAGGCGATGGCCGCGATCATTCTCGATGAAGAGGACGGTCCTACCAACTTCGTCGTCTCAGCGCGCCAGAACCGGACCACCGTCGGCTTCAACATCAAGAACCGGTCGAGGGCGGCCTAACCCACATCAGATAGGAACACTACTCGACAGCGTGCCTATCACCGGCGCGCTGTTGTCGCATCGGTAGGACAGGACCATGAAACCCTTCTCCGCACAGATCAAGAAGCCCGCACGAAAGGCCGGACTGGCCGCGATGCCCACCCGTGTCATGAAGGCAGGCGCAAGCCGGACTGTCGTAGGCGGGGTTTCTCGCTCAACCGTGGCCACAGGCTCCCGCCGACTCCGGGGAGTCTGATTCCTATACTAGACAGCTTCCAGGAGTCCGAAGTGAACAATCCCTTCAATCCGATCATGAGCACTCTGAGGGCGACGAACTGGCGAGCTGCCGGGTTTGCCGCGGTCTCTGGAGGTGCTCAGTTTGCTGCCGGCTCCGCAGCGGTAGGCGCCATCGTCGGACGGAAGAACCACAAAGTCAGCACCATGGGAAGAGGGGCACTGTATGGAGGTGCAGCCGGCGCTGTAGGTGCCGCGGGCTTCTCTGTATGGGCCCAACGCGCTCTCCTGGCTGCAGCGTAACCAACAGATTCGGAAGGCCATTTGCCCAGATTTGCTCCAGCAACACTCGCCGTCATGTCCGGCTTCGCAGTTCTTGGCGGGACATTCGGCTTTTCGCGCGCCAATGCCGCTGCTCAGGATGATCCTGCTCCTGAACGACTTGGATTCTCGATTGTTCAAGGCGGGGCTACGGCCACCGTGGCCGCCGGCGTCGGAGCGTTCGCATGGAAGAGCCGCGACATTCTGGCTCCCGCAGCCTGGGGAACTGCCAGAGGGATTGGCGAGAGTGCCACCCGGTCCATGAGCCGGGCCTTTCAGACCAAAGGACTCACCGGTATGCTGAGTCACCCTCTCACCATGGCCGGCTTCGGCGCGGTCGCTGGGGGCCTGATCGGTTCCAAGTTGAGTGACGACCCCGTCAGGGGAGCTGCCGCCGGCGCGGCCATCGGGGGCGTAACGACTCTGGCTGCCCGCGGGGCAACGAAGCTCTGGGGCGGATCTCCCTGGTATGCGAAGGCTGCCCTGGTGGCGGCCGCTGCCATTGGAGCAGGCACTGCAACGCGTGCCTTTACGCACGAAGATTCCTATGCCGCCGAGGATCATGCTGTCAGTGACGGTTCCGGAGGCTACGAGACAGAGCCCGGTGTTCGCCGGCGCATGAGTTCGATGAATGCCACAGGAGACGTGGTCTTTGGTCTCCATTCAAGGCGGCACTAATGCTGGCGACGCTCACTCAGTCTGCGCAGAGCAACTTCACCCTGACCAATGGCACCGTGATTGCGGTCAGCTGGACCGACATCAACTGGGCCTGGAACTGCACCCTGTTCCCGAGCGTGACGACCGGCACGACAGTGTCCGGGTCCGCCACCAACGTTCCTCTGGTTCCGGTGCTCAATCCCTCCGCTGCTGCGACCCAGTCGACCCTGGTCTACACAGTGGCAGCTGCCGGCGACTCCTTCGTCGGTCAGCTGGTCTTCCAGGTTGGCGCGGCTGGCACGCCTGCCACAGTTGAGTTCAACGGGACACTGGCCGCGGCTGCGACCGCTGTGACTGCAGCGATTACCGCCCTGGCTCCTGCCTCCGCTGTGATTGCTGCCAACGCGGCTCTCACCGCCGCGAACACCGCGCTGACCACAGCCAACACCGCTGTGACGACTGCCAACACCGCTCTCACCGCCGCGAATGTGGTTGTGACCACGGCCGGCAACACAGTGACGGCGACGGACCTTGCCAACCAGTCTGCGGCCCTCGCGGCCTACAACACCGCTCTGGCCAACCTGGCGACTGCCCAGACCACCCAAGTTGCGGCACAGGCTGCCTACACCGCCGTGTTCAACCTGAACGCTGTGACCGTTGCGGCCACCACGACCACGCTGACCCTCACGGGCGTGGTTGTACAACCTGTCGGATTCGGACAGCACCTACACCGATCTGGGCACGGCGCCGATCTTCGATCCGGCCAACCCGCTCAACGTCAACGCCTAACCAACAGTCAGTTCTGTGCAACCGGGCGGCGGGCAACCGCCGCCCTTCGTGTAGTTAGCCGCCCTCCTGCTTGTTGAAGATCGCTGCACGCGATCCACCTAACTGTTAGGCCGGTCGTTACTTCTTGGACACGAGGGAAGCGATGAAGCCGCCGATCGATCCGAAGCCCTTCACGGCTGCTTCAATGGCGGTGATCACACTGTTGTCCAGACCTGCGTCCGAGAGCGACTGCTTCTGGGCAGCAGTGCCTGTGGTGATGACCGAAGCAATCTCGCCCAACGCGGCATAGCCGAGATCGGCCAGAGAGGTTGCAACCCCACCGTATGTCGGGACTTCGGGAAGAACCTCATCCACAACGGTCTTGGTGGCTTCGATCTTGGCAATGTCGGCGGGCGCATTGTTGGCCACCCATTTGAATGCGGTGGCGAAGGCGTGTCCGAGGGACTTGAATGAAATGTTCATAACGGGTGTATCTCCTATCGTGAGTGTGGCGCGTTGGTCCGAACTACCAAAGCTACTTGGCTGCTGGCCGGTGAGTGAGGGGTTTGGCGATGTGCGTGACAGCTGCTTTGACGGTCTGGACGGTTGCACCTGGGGCGACTGAGAACAGGTAGTAGTGCATCTCGATTGCGTCGGTGGCGAGCTGGGCCCCGAACACGGTGTAGGCCTTGACGGCTCCCCAGAATCCTGGGTGAAGCATCTTGTCGACCTTGCGATCCAGATTGTCAGCAGTGTGAGCAACGGAACCAGCTGTGAGAGCAATTTGATGAGTACCGTCATTGATGTTCTTCAGAGTTGCCGGAATGTTGGGATCGGCCAGATCCTTACTGGCCTGCTGGGCCATGTTCGATGCGGATGTGGCGGCGGCGGCGGTGGCGACCAAGGCTGGTTTGAGCGTGGTCGTCGTGTCAGTAATGTCGTTCGTAATGGTGGTCAGATCGGCGTCGAGACCGTCTGATGTCTTGCGGAAGGAGGCAAGCAGCGCGTCGGTGCGGTCAAAGGTTCCGTTCGCGCGGGCCGCCAGGACAGGAACTTCGTTATCCCAGAACTGGCGCTGGGAAGTAGCGGCCAGGCGCGCTTCCTTCGCGGTGAGACCTGCCTCAACAATGAGGTGGTTAGTGTTGTTGCCCACAACATGTACCTGCTGTTGGGTGTCAACGATGAAGTTCTTGGCCGCCTCATCAGTGGCTTCCAGGCCAATGGTTGCCTTGCGAGCTTCGAGGCCGGCCAAACCGAGACAAACACAAAGGAACGCAAACGGAACCGCGAAGACGGCAACCTTCACAAAAGGCATGAACCACGCCGGAAGCTTGAACTTCCGGCGGGATCTCAGTGCTCGTTCTTGAAAGCGAGGATGAAAGCGTCTCATTACGCGCCTGCCACTGCTGGGGATGGGGGTGTTGGGGTGTTGCCGCTCGCGTTCAGAGCGAGCATCAGCGCGCCGTTGGTGCCTGCAAACAGACCCCAGAGCTTCGTGCTCAAGTCTGCAAATGCAGGTTGAACGGAAGCCCCGATCGCGGCGGCGAAGAAGAGAACGTCCAAACCGAGAACGATCGCAATGGAAGCGTTCCGGGTTGTCAGATCGATCCTGTATGCCATGAAGGTCTCCTACTTGACTTCCACTGGGGTGTACACGGTTGCGGCACCGGTGTGGCCGATGAATGCCTGGCGCCTGGGTGGATTGAGGCGGTCGATCTGAATGTGAACGCAGGCTGGAACTTCAGCCTTGTTCTTCTCGAAGATGACCTTGTCGAAGGGAAGCTTGCTTTCGAGACGCAGCCAGTCGAACAGAACTTGCATGGAGACTGCGGGCGCATCGACATCGACGGCGGCGTGGCCGCCGATGCAAAGGTGGAAGGAAGCTGTCTTGCCGCCAACCTGCGCATTGTGGCCAGGGTCGCGGTAGCTGTCATGAACGCGGACAGTTCCGAATTTGTCGTGAATGGGTTCGAGAACCTTCTCGCAAAGGAAGGTCACATTCTCGATGACGTGCGAGTCAGCGCCTGCCAGGACAGTCAGTCCGGGTTCAGTGTCTGCGAAGTGCGGTGTAAGTTGTGACATGTCATTTCCTAACTTGACGGCCAACCTGTGACCGTGATCTGGATTTTGTTGCCGGTGATGACGGCTGCATACTGCAGAGCTTGCGGCACAGATACAGTAGGATCCCCGAGGAGAGGCTCGATGCTCATGTAAAGGTCCTCGACCGAAAATGAGGTCGGATCGATGTCATCTGGAAACAGAATGTCGAACGACTGACTCAAATCCTGGCCAATCCGCCGTCTTGGAATGACCTTGATCTGATCGAGCTGAAGGGCTGGAAATGCATCCAGAAGAGGAGAAACAGGTGGAGGTGTCAGCAGGTTCAAAATGCCGGTGGTGAATGTCCACTGGTAGCTGACATTCATCGATTCGCCGGCGGGGTTCATCACGTCTTCGGTCGAAAGGGACGCATCAGCGCCCAGCAGCATCGCCGTGTAGAGCGTGTTCTCCTGGAAGTGTCTGGTGGGTGTGAAGGTCGCAATCGTGCGGCCCGTGGTGTCGTCTGCAAACGACCAGACCCCTTCAACATTGAATGTTGAAGGGGCGGCCTCGCCAGCAACGAGCTGGCCCGATGTGAGAACTTGAGTTGGAGCGGGGAACGTCAACGAGAACGTGCTATCGTTCAGCGTCGAGGTGTCGAGCGCCTGGTCGAAAGCGACGATGATCGCCTGGCCAAGAACCACATCAGTTTCTTGATCGGACGGCGTTGCCTGAAGTACGACGGGTGCGGACATTCTTCTTGGCCTTCTTCGCAGACTTCTTCGCGGGCTTCTTGACAGGCTGTTCGCTGGACTCAATTACCTCTTCGGTAATGGCGCAGAGACCTGTCATCTCGGTCTCGAAGTCAACGCTTTTGAGCGTGCCAGTCGTCCGGATTTCGCGCTCGAACCGCTTGGCTTCAGTCTTGGATCTGGGAGTTGCGATGTAGAGGTTGCCGCGGCGATCGCGGCCGACGAATACCTTCTTGCCGGTGTCTTCTTCGGTGATTGCCGAGGTCTGGCCGCCGGTTTCCTTGAACCCTTTGGTGGCCATGTCCTTACCGGTGACGTCAATCAGCTTCTTCTCTTCCAATGCCTTGCGGATCGGAATCTGCTGAGACTGTTCGTCCACAATGCCGATGGGCCTGTTCGGGCCCAGGACGAAGCCGCCACACTGGAAGGTCTTGACCAGGGCGGTGTTCAGCATCAAGGTGTGACCTACGAGGTCGACAGGTTGTACAAGCTTCCGGCGCGGCGCCTTTGCTATCGAGGCCAGCGTTTTCTTGAACTCTTCGCTGCCGGGCATCACGATCAGACTGGACATAGGATCATCTACACCATCATTCCCGGAGAAAAAGAGGCTCTTCGGAATCTCCAGAAGAAGATCAACGCGGTGCAGAGCGCGTACTACGCTTCCATCCTGGCGGGGGATCAGAAGTCGACCGACTTCCTGAAGCCGGTGCGTCGCTACCACTTCATCGACCATCAGTCCATCGTGCATAACGGGATGAGGGTCAACGACAAGATCTACAACTGCATCCGCATCGGCGATCCGGAGAAGAACGGCAAGACCTACCCCATCCTGGCCAACGCCAGCATTCCTCCCAACCATGTGCGTGCTCTCGATGTCACAGACCAGATCAACGATCCCAAGCAGAATGTGATCGACCAATCCCTTTCCGGCAACACCGGGCTGATCATGGCCTACGGCCAGAGCTTCCTGAGGGAAGAGTTGGGCAAGATGTACAGGGGCGAGATTGTGTTGCGTTGCATCCCCGAGATCGAGCCGCAGGACGTTCTTCTAATCACTGATCCGTCCACGGGAATGGTTGGGCCCATCGAGGTCGAGACCGTCACCCATGTGATGAATCTGGAATCGGGGTTCATCACCATCATCAAGCCGCGCGCAGTCATCACGATCAACGAAGCTGCATCGGCCAACTTCTTCCGAATGCTGATGATGGCTATGGGAACCGTGATCCCTGAGATCCACCGTCTGAGCAATCTTTCCGTCTACTCATGGATGGAAGGAGCAGCCGTCGCCACAACCACGGCGGTTGGCGCCGGTGCGGTGGTGGCCGGATTGAGTTACGCAGGCGGCGCAGTGGCCACAGCAGCGGAAGGCACCGGCCTGGTGGCCCTCGCTGCAGGTGCAACGACCGAGTGGGCGGCTGCCGGCGCGGCCTTCCTTTGTGGCCCTCCGGGTTGGATCATCCTGGGCCTCTGCGCGATCGCGGCGGTCGGTGCCGCCGTCTGGTGGTTCACCGACAGCACAGCCAAGCTGAACCCCGTCGTGATCTGCCCTTGCACCAAGTTCGGGCGGCCGTGGGTTGGCGGCATCGAAGGCTGGTCCATCAACGATCTGGTGGGCGTGGTCAACAACAAGGCGATGCAGTTTGTGGCCGACGAGATCTTCCCGCTGATCGATGCCTGGAAGGCGTTCCACGGCTACCCGCCCCAGATTCCGCCCACTCCCCAGCCTTCCTGGGGCCTGTCTGCTCCATAAACGCTCATTTCAGGAAGAACTACTTCCGAATGGCTCGTGATAAGCCCGGAACAATACCAAACCCTCGGGAAAACCTTGCCACAAGCCAGCATATCGGGACTAATCCGCATCTCCCAGGATAGACTTCTCATTATTTCGTCAAAACTCGAAGGTTAGGCTTGCATAGGCTGACCTTCCCCGTCCCGTCAGCGGCTTGATCTGGCTCATCCACATACTGGCCATGAAGTCGTCGAAGTTCACTCCCCCCAGCGGCAGTTCATAGTCCCTGTTGAGCAGATTGTCGGCAGCCGCGCTCGCCCGCAAGTGCCCTCGTTGTTGGAAGTGGCAGCTTGCAAAGCTGGAAACGCCGCACAAATCATTTTACGAACCATTTTCGAGAGGGACGATTTCAAGCAAGCTCAGCGGTTCCCATTCAGGCTGGGCGGCCAGCCTGAATGGGAAGGCATCAAAATCGCCTCAAAAAGTGGCGGTTAGGTTGATGGATGCCGAGCGGCCACGACCGGTAACCGGGGTCATGTTGCCTGTGGCGTTGTAGATGTCGATATTGTTGCCGCCGAGCGGCAGTTCGTAGAGTCGGTTGAAGAGGTTGTCCACGCGGAAGCCCCCCTGCACAACCTTGCTCTTGTAGGCTGCGTGAAGATTGAAAACCGCATATCCTGGGGTAAGCAGCTCCATGCGATTGGGATCAAGGCGCGACTTGCTGTCCACCATCTCCGAGCCAAAGCCGGCATTGAAACCCTTCACTTCCTCGTCAAAGGCAAGACGCAAATTCAGCGGCATCATCTGGTATAGCGGGATGTTGCTGTCGGTACGCGTGCCATGCAACCAAGCTCCCACGGCGCTCAGTCTGCCAGTGCCGGCGGCGTTGTTGTTCCACAGCGTGGCGAAGCCCGAGAGATCACCGCCGCCGATGCGGGCGTCGTGATTGGCAAAACGTAGTAGTGGCAGCCCCATCATCGACATTGAGGCCACATCCACGTCAATGTAGTCCTGGATATAGTTCAGGTGGGGTGTCAGCTTCACCTCCCAGGGCTTTGGCGCCTGGCCGTGCAACAGCAGCGTACCGTTGACGAGGTTTCCGGTCTCTGGCTTCAGCGCGACGTTGCCGTAATACATGTTGCCGTCACCGAACCAGCCGATCATGCTGGCCGCCATCATGCTGGTCGACCATGTGTATCGCTCGTAGAGATTCGGCGAGCGGTTCTTGCGCGCGTAGCCGAACTCAACGGCGACGTGCTCATTGGCGTCGTAGCGGGCCAGCGCAGTTAAGTCGAAGTTGGCGTCGATGCGGGCGTGGTTTTCGGCGTTGAAGGCTGCGGCGTCGGTGGCATACATCATCGAGTATCCCTGCACGTTGCCCGCGTCTGACCACACCGTGTCATTGCGCAGACCGATCAGCGTAGACCAACGCGGGTTCCAGTGGCTGAATGCTTCGGCGTACGTCCCCAGTCGAGTACGGCGGCCATTGTTGATATTGATAAAGGTGTCGGGCCCCATCATGGGTGCCATCCCGGCAACCGGCGGCCACCAGTCATCCAGGCGGAAGCGATACAGTTCATTGCCGGCGCGGAAGGTGTGGCGCGTGGAAAGCGCGGACTCATAGCGGACCAGATAGCCGAGGTCGCGGCCATGTGTGTTCATCGGCATGGATGAACCCGCGCCGTCTACTGCTATTTTGTCCGAAAGGAAGTTCATTTCGTGAAAGGTGTTCTGCCAAAAGAAGCGGGCGTCCACCGAACCTGTGGCCAGCGTGTAGCGATAGCGCACATTAAGCGAAGTGGCGTTGTTGTGAGTCAGGTCCATGAAGGCGTTCACAAAGCCCTCGAAGGGAACGTGATGGAAGCTTCCAGTTGCCTCAAAGAAGTTGTGACCGCTCTGTGTCGCCAGAGTGAGTGCGTGGTCGGTGCTCTGTGCGTAGGTTGACGTGACTTTGTGGCCGGAGCCGTCGGAGTAATCATCGGTGGTGGTGAAGGAGCCGACATAACCGAGGCTGAAGTGCTCGCTGGCGATCCCTTCCTTGAGCGATCCGCCCCAGTTTTCACCGTTGGAGCGGTAGTAGCCGGTGAAGGTGCCATCCTCGCGCACTTTGCTTCCGGGCTCGGCGAAAGCGGGCGCAGGAGATTCAACCGAGATCGTGCCGCCCAAGCTGTCTCCACCCAAGCTGACCGGCGTGATCCCAGCCAGCACGGTCACCTGTGCGGCCTGGGCCGGGGCAACATAGCTGAGCGTGGGATTCATATGGTTTGGGCAGGCGCTAGAGATCGTCATGCCATCCACCACGATCTTGGTACGCTCATCGCCCAGGCCATGCAGAAAGGGAATAGTGGCCAGTTCGCCGTTGCCATGCAGGCTGACACCGGGCGCATCGTCCAGTGCGTCGGCGCTGTTATGACTAGAGGCTTTCACCCTGAGAGCCGAGGCTGCAATGGAACTGGCGTCCTGCCCGTCGACTTTGACGCTGGCCATAACTTCGGCAATCTTGAGCGAGAGGTTTGCAGGAACTTCCGCGCCAGCTACTACGGCGAGCGGACGAAGAACCTGATTGGCAAAGCCTGAAGCGGTGACGGTGAGCTGATAGTCGCCAGCCGGAACAGAGACAAAAGAAAAATGACCTAGATGATCGGAGATCCGGGTTAGGTGAAAATCCCGGATGGTGGAGCGCAATTCCACACGCGCGCCGTGAATCACAGCTCCGGAAGGATCCTTAAGCACGCCGGCAACACTGCCGGTGGAAGCGGGGCTTAACACAGCCGATTGTTGAGCATGGATAGTGTTTGTCTGCCAGAACAGGCAGACGGCTGGCAACAATGCCAGCAATAACTTGCTTTTCATGGATTCTCCTCTTGCTTGTACAAAGCGGAACAGCGGGACAGGCTGAACCGGTCCCATTCGTCAAACACCACAGATTGTCAGGCGAGAGGAGTTGGAGGGCCGCGCTTTGGATGGCTGCAAAAGGAAGAAATGCGGTACAGCGTCTCAGTCTGCGGCGCTATCGCAGGATGACGAACGACGCCCGCAAAGAGCTGCTCCCCAGATTCCGGCTTGAAGATTGGGGAATAGACAGCACACGTGCCGACCGGACAGCAAGGGCACTTTTCCGAGACTGACGTGAAGCCCTTCTGATTGCCGTCGAGCCGCTGCATCCTGCGCATCATGCAGTGATGCTTTCCGTTCCTGCGGCAGCAGGCCGGAAGATTTGCGTCTGCGTCCGGGGCAAAGAGCGGCGCGATCAGCGCCCAGCTGAACAACATCATCAACGAAAGTGCGATTACGCGCCGCATTGCCAAAGAACATTCTATCTGTGAACGCCTATTTCACAAATCCATCAAAAGACCGACAGTAGATGGAAAATCGTTCTACGCCCTGTACTCTGACATACAATCAGGAGTGGTTGCAGGAGCTTATATGGGCATTCTCACAAGAATTGGCGTGGCGCTCGATTCCGATCTTCTCAAGCAGTTCGACCAGTGGATGGGCAAGAACGGATATGCCAACAGGTCCGAGGCCTTTCGCGATTTGATTCGTGACCGATTAGTTGGTGAGCGGACATCGTCTCCGAATGCCGTCGTCGTGGGGACTGTCACCCTGATATATGACCATCACCAGCACGGTGTCGGCGAAAAGCTGACCGATTTGCAGCACGAACATCACGAACTGGTCGTCTCCACCAGCCACGCGCATCTCGATCACGATTCCTGCCTGGAGGTGCTTATCGTGCATGGCAAGTCGGCCGCAGTGGAGCAGTTTGCCAGCAAGTTGATCGCTCTGAAAGGGGTGCAGCATGGACGCCTTGTAATGACCGTTCCCGCGCAGGCGCTGGCTGCACCTGCGGCAAAGGCACATAAACACCCGCATCCGCATAAACACTGATCCGCAGGGGAAAGAAACAAGAATGGCCGGGAAGCATTCGCTCCCCGGCCATTTTCCTTGTTCTGAAATCTCTATTTTCCGTTCAACTTACCAAAGCGATAGGTCAGGTTGACGCTGACATAGGACGGCATTTGTCAAAAGCTTCTTCCTAACGAGAATCGTAGCAGAAACGGTTCAGTGGGGTGGTTAACACGTCCGAATGCCGGAGCGGCGGTCGGAGTTATTTGGTAGACATAGGCGTAGTCAATGTCGGCATCTTTGCGGTTCAGCATATTCAACAATTCGGTTGTAACATGCCATTTCTTGTTGAATTGATAACCGAGTTCCCCATTGAGCAACACCGTTTGACTCGACTGATAAAGTCCATCCGACGTCAAGTAGCGCGGGCCAAAGTAGCGCAGGCGCAAACTCGACGAAAAGCCTTTGTAGTCGTGCAATGCCACGCCCGACGAAATCACCACCTTGACCGCTTCGGGCACAAGCTTCCCGCCCGGACCGCTTTCCTGCCAGTTGACGGTTCCATCCGGGGTACCATTAACCGACAGAGCTGCCTTGACCACGCTCTGCGCCGCATCGTCGGGATCGATTTGGGTGAACTGGGCCCTGGAGTCGGCAATATCGAAATCGATAGCCAGATGTTCCGTTGGCGTGTAGTAGTTCGCCCATTCGAGGCCATAGCGGTTGCTCGACTGTTCCGAAGCAGATGTGCCTCCGGTGTCGCCATCCTGCATCAGTTCGGAATTACTGCGGAGATACCAGAGCGAAAGGGTGCTTTGCAAATGGGGGAGGGCCGTAGTGCGCACGCCGATCTCTCCGCCCTTGGTTTGGACCAAGGGAGGGATTTTAGCGGCAGGCGTATCGGGGTAAGGATTATCCGGCGAGACCGGTTCCACCTGTTGCGTTGCGCCACGCCCGTCGTTCGAGTGAAAACTGAATCCGCCTTGTAAATAGAACTCAGTATTGGCCCAGGGGCCGAAAATCAAGCTTGCTTTGGGGCTGGGCAGGAACTTGGTGGCCGAGCCAGAATTGGCCGCGTTCACCGTGGTAGTTGTGCCGTTGGGCAAAGTAGTCATATCTATCGGATAAGCCAGACTGGTGACGACGAACTTTTCGTCATCGCCGCGCAGGGCCAGGACCGAGCGGAATTTGCTCGCCCACTGGATTTTGTTTTCCACATAAGCGCTGCCTATCGTGTCTGTAAAGTCATCCCGCTCCGTGGTCGCCGGCAATGTGGGGCAGGTGGTGTTGGGAACCGTGGTCGTGGCGGTGGTGCCGTCGGGCAACGTAAGGTCAAGAGTGATGTCGGAGTTGGGAATGGTGACGCAGGTGGGTCCACTGGAACTGCCTGCGGGGAAGAAGCTGGTGCCGGTGGCGGAATAGTCGGTTTTGGCCGTGCGCACGCGATTCACCGTACGATAGAGGCCGTTGTTAATCCAATCGTTGCGAAGCTGCACACCGAACGTATTGGACATCTTGCGGCCATACCATGTGCTGAAGATCGTGTGGTGCGCGTCGAACCCAGCCACCCAGCGCCTGTCCTGCTGGTCGAACTGGTCGCCTTTGTTGTAGTCCACCAGGTAGTACGTGAAATCGGAGAACAGATTCATATCGTAATAAAATACATAGGCTGAGATCTTCGACTCGGAATTGTCGCTTTGGCGATGCCATTCACCCTGCAAGCTATAACGCTGGCTGTGCCCACCGTCAGACGGGTTTAGTGTGCCGAAGAAGCCAACGACAGATTGGGCGGCAACGGGGATCTGATCGCTCGAGTTCCATTTTCCGTGGTAGGCATGGGCCGTGACGCTGACACCATCGGCGTCGTCGCCCTGGCTGTAAGTGAGCAGGCCGTTGATTTTGTTAAAACCATCCGGATGCACCCACGGGCCATCATAGTAAGTCTCTTCTCCACCGTAGAGCAGATTGCCCGCACCGAGCTTTTGCGATACGCCGAAAACGGCTCGCCCATAGGTGTGCGTGCCGCCTTCCACCTTGAAGAAGTTCTGAGGCAGCGTCTTGGCAAACTCCACATTGGCATTCGCGGCTGAGCTGAAATTGCCAACATTGGCGTAATAGGGACCTTTCTCGAAATCCACCCGCTTCACAAACTCCGGGATGACGGTGTTCATGTCCGAGTAGCCCTCGCCGTGCGCGTGCGAGGGCAGGTTCAGCGGCATATTGTCGAGGAAGATAGCGATATCCGTGCCGTGGTCGAGATTGAAGCCGCGAAGAAAGTACTGGTTGGCCTTGCCGCCACCCGCGTGTTGCGTGATGATGAGGCCGGGCACTGCCTCCAGAACCTCGCCTGAACGAAGAATCGGGCGATCCTGGATCTCCGTTGCACCCACCGTACCCTGGGTGCCGGATTCGGCGATTCCGATTAGGTCATCCTCACGGCCCTGCACATTGATGGTGGTGCTCACGGCGCCCACGACCAGAGAGATGCGCAGCGGGGCCGGCGCCCCAGTGGTCCCTATGGTGACAAGGATTTCTTTGGTTGCAAAACCGGGATTCATTACGACGAGTCGATAATTGCCTGCCGCAAGTCCAGAAAAAGCGAAGGAGCCGTTCGTGTCCGAATGTACTGTTCTTTGTACAGTACCGTTCGCGCTCAGAACATGCACGTCTGCCCCGGCAACCGCCGCGCCCGACGTGTCAACGACAGTTCCTGATAGCTGAGGCGGATAAGCCTTATCACTCGTGGCGACAGGGTGCCCCTGCGGATCGAGCACATGCCCGCTGATCGCGGACTGCTGCGCGGAAAGCAGCGAGGTCGCGGTGAACAGGGCAAAGAGAACAAATCTGCGGAAAAGCATCTGCACTGGCTCCTGAAAGGATTGGACAATCTATTGCGCTTGCAAATGGTCTGGTTTCTCCCCAGGGCGCTGGCACCCCGGCCGGAAGTACCCGAACAAATCGGTAGGCATGGACTGGTCTGGGAATGATTGTCGCACAAGTAGCACGTTTTTGTAAATGGTATACGCATACATAATCTATAGGAGTATGCTGAACGGAAGGAGACTTTATGCGGAAAACCTCATGCTTATACTCTCTTGGCGGTGCGGCTGCAGTACTGCTGGCCGCGTCGGCAGCCGAACCACAGCAGCCCCAGCGGAAGGTCGACGTCCTCAAGCTTGCTTGCGCGGGCGGGGGCTGTCTGTTGCTCCAGGGAGCTCCGCAAACGGCCGGAATGCGCAGCGGGTTGGTGCGGCTGAAGTCGAACGAGACTGTTGGCTGGCATACCACCTGCGATCACGAGGAATCTCTGATCATTCTTGAGGGGCAGGGGAAGGCTCTGATTGAGGGCCAGCAAGGGCAACCGTTCGTCGCCCCTGCGCTGGTCTACATCCCGCCCTCGACCCGCCACAATGTGGAAAACACCGGCAAAGAGACGCTGGTCTACGTCTATGTTGTTGCACCCGTCAAGAGCAAGTAGGCTTGATCGGTTCAGTTGAAAATGCAAGGCTGGAAACGCCGCATGGTTCTGTAGCCTCCAAGCACGCGCATGCGACCGCCCCATTCATCGCAACTTGGGCACATCAGGGGAATATCCTTTTCGTGGGGTTTAACGCTCGAAATCCTGGTTCCGGGCGGATGTCGGATCCTCCGACTGTCGAACCTTTGGTGGAAGGACATGGGTTCCTATACTAGAGAGAAATGAAGCCCGATACCAGTACTCCCAATCCGGTTCATCTGGCGATCGTGAGCCCGTGCTCGTCTTGTCAGAACCAACTGACTGTTAGTCATGACGGGATGCCGGCCTGCCCGCGGCGCGTCGCTCAACAGAACATCCAGTACATGCAGAGCGCCGGAATCGACACGACCGGCGTCCAGCATCTGGCGCTGTACGGCACGGAAGGCACCGCACAGGCGGGCAACGGTTCCTATCTTAACCCCGTCTATTCAGACAACTTGCATGCCATTCTCATCTGGATTGCCCTTCTCGAGGACAACGGCGGCGTGTTGGACAGCCAGGGGAATCAGCTCTGTCCGAACCTCCTCGACCCCAGCTTCAACACATCCTACATCCAGTGCCATTCGCTCCCTGTTACGACCCGTGACAACGAAGCGGTCTATTTCCAGAAGGGGGCGTTCGCTGCGAACGACCAGCTGGAAGTGACCCTTTCGGCGCGGCAACAGATGACGACGGATGGCAGCGCGCTTCCGGTCTTGATCGATGGCTTTGCCCAGAAGGTCAACTTCATCTTCAACCACCCGAGGACACCCCTGAATAAGGATCTCTGTCCCGCAGGCTGCTGAGCTTTCAATGCGAATACACCGAAAGAACGATTCTGAGAAATACTGCCCCGGATGCGAGACGGTCCTCGATCTTGGATCGTTCAACAGGAAGGGTATTGGAAAGAAAGGACAGCAACTGTTTTCCAGCTACTGCAAGTCTTGTCTGAGTGACAAGACAAGTGAATGGGTGAGGCCCAGTCGTGAACAGAATAGGCAGTATCGAAAGCAGTGGCTTAACACTTCGGAGACGGCTCGTAAATCCATGACAGAAGAACGGCAAAGAAGGCGAAAACGAGACCCTGATCGCACGAAACAGACAGATCTGAAGAGCGATCTCAAGAAGTATGACCTGACATTGCAGTCATTTATTGATATGAATGATTTGCAAGAAGGCGTCTGTGCCATTTGCAAAGAGCCTCCGGCAAAAGGTAGGCGCTTGTGCATTGATCATGACCATGCGATAGCTGATCACATCCACGTACGTGGTCTGCTTTGTAACATATGCAACGTACTTCTTGGGATGGCTAAGGATAACGTTGAGATACTCCGGGCCGCTATTGCCTACTTGCAGCCACCGATGCTTCTTTCCAAAGCGGCTTAGCCTGCGAGGTACGTAATGTCCAGCCAGCCTCTCGTCTACGATCTGGAAAACCAGGATGGCACCTACGAGCTCCAGCCGAAGTCGCTTTATGCCGGGGACTCGTATCAGGGCCAGCCGTCCGTCGCTGTTACCGAGGACGAAATCATCCTGGCCGGCGACTCGAACAACGTCATCCGGGTTGATCCGGACTTCGGTGTTCTGCTTTCCGGGAATCTGAGCCTGTCGGCGATGCCTCAACAGGTCTCCTTCGGGGGAGGCTACTACCGTCTCAACCCACTGCTTCTGACATGCCTCCCCTCCACCACCCCCACTCCCATTCCCACGCTGGTCAAGGACACTCCCAATCTCCTGACCGGCAGTGACACGCTGACTTCCTGCATGTCCTTTCTGACCAGCAATTCGGATGCCGCCTAATGGCCGTTGACTTTCGATGGATGTCTCGGGGCGGCGTGCTGCTCGACAGCACCGGCGATGTGTCGTTCACACAGTCGCCTTGGGAATGCCTGCGCAGCATGGCGAACTCACGCCTCAAGGCGGCCTTCGACGGCTGGAAGAGCTACCAGATCGGGGCGGACCTGGAGAACGTGATCGGATCGACAGTCGCGGCCGAGTTGGAAACCACGATTCAACGCCAAGTGGAGTCGTCCATGAGCCAGGATTTCCTGCCTATGGGTTCCTTTACGGTCAGCACATTGAAGGTGGGCAACCAAGCCTACCAGGTCTTCGTTTTCATCCAGAACCAGTTGGTGGCAAGCACCACGGTGAGCACTCCGGCGAGCACATAAACCGATGATCCAGACACCCAGTACCGCATCAACCTACCAGGCCAACATTCTGGCGTCTCTCCAGTTGACCGGCATCACCAATACGTCTCCGGGCGCCAAGGC
>Ga0224553_1000411_pt1 | contig 19000 bp, 16 predicted proteins | sample 714S21014metaG_FD_179897 | JGI IMG/M metagenome (GOLD analysis project Ga0224553, IMG submission 179897) | Peat soil microbial communities from Stordalen Mire, Sweden - 717 S2 10-14 | ecosystem: Environmental > Terrestrial > Soil > Wetlands > Peat | place: Sweden: Norrbotten County, Stordalen... | reverse complement strand
TTCTTCAACATGCCCGCCACGTTGAGGTCCTCGAGCACGATGACGTCGTAGTTCTTCGCGAGCATCGTCGTGGTCTCGTGGATGAGGTTGCTGCGGGCGTTGGCGACGCCGGCGTGGATGGTCTGGACCCGTCCGTTGGCCTTCTTCCAGCGCTTCGACGGTGCAGCACCGGATTTTGGGCCCTGCCGTCGCGAGGCGATGCGTTGCGCGTGGGCCAACTTCTTCTCCGCTGTCACGAAGTGGCGAGGGTTGGCGACGTGGAGAACCTGCTCACCGTCAGGGGTGGCGCCGGTGTAGAGGGTCGTGAGACCGACGTCGACGCCGATGACCCTCTCGGGGGTCCGGGTGACGGGAACCTGACGGGTCACCTCAACGGTGAATGATACCTGCCACTTACCCGAACGCTCGGCCACGGTGGCGGCCACGATCTTGCCGGTCCCCCGGTCGAGGTGACGGTAGAGCTTGCGGGTGGACTCGTAGGTCTTGACCTCGCCGACTCGGGAAATGCGCACGTGGTGCGAGTCGGCGAGGCGCACGGCTGGTCCCATGAACCGCACCGATCCGGTCTGCCCCTTGCGCTTGAAGTGTGGGAACTTCGACCGCCCCTTGCGGAAGTTGGTGAAAGCTTTGGAGAGTCGCTGGGCCGCGTCGTTGTAGGTGCTCGACACGCCGCGAGCAACGACCAAGGTCGCGCGGGCCGGCGAACCGTCCCACAGTGAGACGCCGGCCGCCTTAGGGATCAACCAGCACCGACGAGTCGAGGTCCTTCACGTCGGTCGTTCCGGTCAGGCCGAGCGTGACCCGCATCTCTTCGCGAATGATCCGAAATATGTGATCGACGCCCTCCTCACCACGGGCCGCCACGGCGAACGCCCACGGTCGACCAATGAGGCAGGCCTTCGCACCCAGTGCGAGCGCCTTGACCACGTCGAGGCCACTTCTCACCCCGCCGTCCATCAGGACATCGCACTCGCCACCCACGGCACCGGCGATGGCGGGAAGGGCGCGTATGGTCGAAGGCACATCATCGAGTTGGCGCCCGCCATGATTGGAAACAATCACGGCGTCAGCACCTCGAGCCACGGCCTCTCGAGCGTCGTCTGGGTCGAGAATTCCCTTCAACGCAATCTTGCCCCGCCAGTGTGATCGCAGCCACGCAAGGTCGTCCCAGGTGACGCTGGGATCGAACTGGCTCGCGATCCATCCCTGGAAGTCGCCCGGCACCTTGGCGAGCGGCAGCACTTGTTCGAGGTTTCCAAAGGTCAGCGGCTTGCCGCCGAGCGCGACGTCACGGATCCACCGAGGGTGACCCGCGAGGTCCATCCCCCGACGAAGGCGGCCGGCTCTCGACGGAGCGCCGCTGATTCCATTGCGGGCGTCGCGGTAACGCTGACCAAGGACGGCCAGATCAACGGTGAGCACCAGCGTGGTGCAACCCGCGGCCCAGGCTCTCGTCATGAGCTCCTCGGCACAGGAGCGGTCCTTCATCACGTAGAGCTGGAACCACAGTGGACCCTGCACCGCGCTCGCCACTTCTTCAATGCTGCAGATCGAGAGCGTCGACTCGCAAAACGGCACCGCCGCTCGCTCGGCGGCCTTCGCGGCCAGGACTTCTGCGCGCCGGGCAAACATTCCACCAAAACCCACGGGGGCGAGAATCAGCGGAAGGGCAATCTCCTGTCCGAGCACCGTCGTCGAGAGACTGCGGACCGAGACGTCGCGAAGGACTCGTTGACGAAGTTGGATTCGACGCAGGTCATCGCGGTTTGCCCTCATCGTCGCTTCGGCGAAGGCCCCGCCGTCGATGTAATCAAACAACTGGCGCGGCAACCTCTTTCGCGCCAGCTCTCGGTAGTCCTCCACCGACGCTGGTGCGAGATCGAGGCTTCGATCAGGTCGATGTACGGGCACGCACTTCATTATGCACTACGACAAACCTCACCGAGACGCCGCCTTGCGGACGCCCTTGGACTTCGCCATCCCTGCGCCACGACCTCAGGACATTGCCTGGGCGAGGTCACGAATCAAATCGTCCACGTCTTCGATGCCCACGCTCAGTCGCACGAGGTTGACCGGCGGATAGAGGGTCGAGCCCGCGGTGGAAGCGTGCGTCATGACCGCGGGAAGCTCAATGAGGCTCTCGACCCCGCCGAGCGACTCGGCCAGGATGAAGATCGAGGTTGATTCACAGACCCGGCGCGCCGCCTCGGCGCCACCCTTCAAGGTGAAACTGACCATTCCCCCAAAGTCGCTCATCTGAGCAACCGCGATCTCGTGGCCCGGATGATCCGAAAGCCCCGGGTAGTAGACCTTCTCAACCGCATCGTGGGTCGAGAGATAGTTCACGATCGCCCGCGCGTTCGAGCAGTGGCGCTCCATGCGAATCCCGAGCGTCTTCAAACCCCGCAGCAGCAGGTAACAGTCCAGGGGCCCGGGAACCGCCCCGATGGCGTACTGGTGGAACTTCAGTTTCGTCGCGAGGTCGTCGCTGTTGGTCGCGACGAAACCACCGACCACGTCCGAGTGTCCCCCAACGTACTTGGTCGTCGAGTGAATCACCACGTCCGCGCCGAGAGTGAGAGGGCGCTGCAAGTACGGAGTCGCGAACGTATTGTCCACCACCAAGAGCGCTCCGTGCTCGCGGGCAATCGCGCTCAGGGCGCTGATGGAGACGATGTTCAAGAGAGGATTGCTCGGGGTCTCGACCCAGAGCATCTTGGTTGAGGGACCGAAGGCCGCTCGCGCCGCGGCGAGATCGCTCAGGTCCACGCACGTGACGGTGACGCCCCACTCGCCAAAGACTCGGGTGAGAAGTCGGTACGTTCCTCCGTAGGCGTCGTTGCCGAGGATCACGTGATCTCCCGGTGCGAGCGTTCGCAGCAGCGCGTCCTCGCCCGCGAGTCCCGACGCGAACGCTACGCCGTAACGCGCTTCTTCGAGGCTCGCCAAGCACGACTCGAGCGCCGCCCTCGTCGGATTGCCGACTCGCGAGTAGTCGCTGAATCTCAGGACTCCGACGCCGTCCTGGGCGTACGTTGACGTCAGGTACACCGGTGGATTGACGGCACCGGTGACGGGATCGGGCTCGGAGCCCACGTGAATTGCCCGAGTATTGAACCCGCTCATTTCCCGCTCCTCTGCTCCAGGAATCCGAGCAGGTCACTGCGCGTGAGTACTCCGACCGGGTGACCACCGTCCAGTACCAGCAAACCAGCCGTCGAACTCAGACGCCTCGTGAGTTCGGTGATGCTCATGCCGACTCCAATCATCGGCATCGGCGGATCAGCGACGTCTTTGACGCGCAGGTCGAGCACCGTCGCGTCTCGCATCGTCGCTTCGAGAAGCCCCAATTCGCTCAAGGATCCCGAGACCTCTTTCGCCGCCAACGGCAGCTCGTCGGTCACCGTCACCAGTAGCTGGGAGACGTCGTTGTTTCGCATCAGCGAAATGGCGTCACGCACCAAGACCTCTTCGGTCACGAGCACGAGGTCGGCCAGCCCAAGGGACTGCCGCTTCACTTTGGCTGCCAGTACGTCGCCCGCATCCAATTCGTTATGGGGGCGCAAGAATCCGTAGTCCGTCATCCAAGCGTCATTGAAGATCTTGGACAGGTACCCTCGTCCCGAGTCTGGAATCAGGACCACCACCACCGCGTCCGCGGACTGCGCGCGCGCGACTCTCAACGCGGCCGCGACCGCCGTCCCGCCGGAGCCGCCAATCAGGATCCCCTCGCGCTGGGTGACCATTCGAGCCATCTCGAAGGCGTCGGCGTCACTGACCGCGATGACCTCATCAACTATTGAAGGGTCGTAGTTGCTGGGCCAGAAGTCCTCGCCAACACCCTCCGTGAGATAGGGCCTTCCGGCGCCCCCCGAGTACACCGATCCCTCGGGGTCCGCGGCGATGATCTTGATGTTGGGGTTCTGCTCTTTGAGGTACCGACCAACTCCAGTGATCGTGCCGCCGGTGCCCGCACCGGCCACGAAGTGCGTGACCCGGCCCTTCGTCTGTCGCCAGATCTCCGGACCCGTGCTCTCGTAATGGGACCTCGGGTTGTTTGGGTTCGAATACTGGTCGGGTCGAAACGAATTGGGCGTTTCCTTGGTCAACCGCTCGGCTGTTGAGTAGTACGAGTCGGGGTGCTCTGGTGGCACCGCGGTCGGGCAGACGACCACTTCCGCGCCGTAGGCGCGCAGCACGTCGATCTTCTCGGGCGCCATCTTGTCACTCATCACGAAAATGCACTTGTAGCCGCGTTGGGCGGCGACAATGGCCAGTCCCACGCCAGTGTTGCCGCTCGTCGGTTCAATGATCGTCGAGCCCGGTTTCAAGAGACCTTCGCGCTCCGCCGCCTCCACCATCGTGAGGGCGGGCCGGTCTTTGGAACTTCCACCGGGATTGGTCGTCTCCAATTTGGCGATGAGGTCACTTTCGAGGCCACTGCCAATCTTTCCCAGGCGAACCATTGGCGTATTGCCAATGAGTTCGAGCGGACTGTCGGCCACGTCCATGTCGGCGAAGGGCATGCGTCATCGTTTCTACTAGGACCGCTCGATTGTCAGGAGGGGCCTCGGCTTCCCCACCCACTCTAAGGGACATCAGCGTCGGAAATTTGGGCCAGACGTCTGGCTCACGCCACCACCGTGTGGCGAGAGATTCCCTTTCAAATACCGGTCAATCGTGCCAAGATGCGTGATGGACCACATCGAAGCCAACACCGCTCTCTTGGTGATCGACGTTCAACGCGCAGTGGTCGCCGGGTCGGTTGACGTTCCTGGTGTGATCAGTCGAATCAACGATCTGCTTCGTCGCGCACGCGAAGTCGAATCGCCAATCATCTTCATCCAACACGAGGATGCGGACGACCCCGACTTGGTGAACGGAAGTTCTGGATGGCAGTTCGCCGAAGGCTTGGACTACCACACCTCCGAGACTGTGGTGGCGAAGAAGTTCCGCGACAGCTTTGCCGACACCACGCTGGGAACCCTTCTAAGGGAGACTGGCGCGCAGCGGCTTCTGGTGACCGGCGCACAATCTGATTACTGCGTCCAGACGTCGGCGCTCTCGGCGCTCCAGCACGGCTACGACATCGTCCTGGTGAGCGACGCCCACACCACCTGCGCGACCGGACCGTCCGATGGTGCTATTGATGGCGCGTCGGTGATCGGATTCATCAATGGTCACTTCGCCACATTGCGCTACCCGAATCGAGAAATCGAAGTACTCCGAACGTCCGACGTCACCTTCTGACAACTTTCGAAGCGACACCGATACGGTGGAGTACGTTAAGCGTTGCCAAGCCTTTTGTGTGTTACGAGCCTGCGGAGGATTAAATGGACGACTCTCCATCAGCGCCGACTGATAACTCCTCGTTGCTCGACCAATGGCTGAGCGACGAAGAGCTGACCGACTTCGCGCTGGCCGCTGATCCCAACGCGCCGCTCAGCAACGACGCCGTCCCATGGTACGGGAACTCGAACTTCCAGCGGAGCCTGCTTCCCGACTGGTACATGCCACGTCCGATCGCCGCCACGCGAGGGCGCGCGACGAAGATCGTCATTATCTCGATTGTGGCGGCCTTTCTCATCATCGACGCCTTCGGTCTCTGCATAACCTCCGGATTCCTCTCGTTGGCGTGACGCGTCATCGCCTTCGCCAACGACGACGCTTAGGTCTCGCCACGCGAGTTGGCGTGGCTCAGGCTTGGAAGTTGGTGAACTGCCAATAGTCGTCGTGGTCGAGCGTCCGTCCCGACCAGCGATCGAACCAGTCCGCCTTCGTCGTCACCGGGTCCCAGTCCAGCGCACCCGACCACGTGGTGCCCACGTACGGCAGGGCCACGTCCAGCACCTGACGCCAGGGCAGCTCATCGGGTACCCGCACACCCTCACGGGGCGAACGAAGCAGCCAGTCGACCGCGCCGAGGATCGACGCCGCGACCTGCACCGTCGTGGCACTTTGGTTGGGCGCGACCTCCCTCGCTTCCTCGATCGAGGTCAGCATCCCGGTCCACCACGACTTGTACGGGTGGCCCATCAGCAGTACCCCCAACTCGTCACGTCCAGCGATGATCTCGTCGTTCATGATTCGCTGATTCTCGGGATAGACGTACTGAGCACCCTCCAACTCGACGAAGCTGGCCCACGCCACGTCACTCGGACAGTAGGCGTAGTGCACGGTGGGCCGGTACACGGGCGTGTCGCCGTCCCACACCGTCAAATGATCACAGATCGTGAACGCCTCCCCGTGTCGTATGACCATTCCGATGATCTGGCCTGAAGGGACACGGGAGCGGACCAATGTCTTGTGGGCCATCTGGGCCAAGCAGATCTGATTGCGCGGACCGGCTCCTTCGTGTGAGCGGGCCAGTTCCGGAAGCCGCTTCTCGTGGGTGCCCCAACCCATCTCCGCAGGCGCGACGCCTTCCTCATAGAACCCGTCCACGCTCCACGTGTTCACGAACTCTCCGGGACGCTTCGGGTGATCGGTGACCTGCGTGTCACGCTCAGCGATGTGGATCACCTTGACGTCCAAGAGTTGGGCCAAGAGATTGAAGCGACCTTCGTCGAGCGCAGCGGTGATCAAAGGGTGGCGCTCGCCCAGCAGTCCGTCCTTCAGCACCTTCTCAGCAATATCCACCAGCGCCCGCTTGGTCAAATGGCTGACCAGCCCCGGATTCGCTCCGTGCTCCACCACCGCTGATGGGCCATCGTTTCGACCCCACGTCGCCAACTGCTGGCGAAGTTCCATGTGGCGCCAGTACAGCGTCCTCTCCTGCGGCGATGTCGTCGCCGGGTCGTGGTAGGGATTCCACACCTCCACCGACGTATTGAGATAACGCACATTGTGGTCACGGCACCAATCGAGCAGTTCGCTCAGACCAATGTTCCACGCCAGGTCAATGAGCACATCGCCGTCGCCCAAGAGTGCTGCGAGAGATTCGTCGAGGTTCTCCTGCGTGATCTCCAACTGCCGATACTGAACGCCTTTGGCTATCGAAGAGGAGATCCTCTCTCGATTCTCGCGAGTCTCGATCACGGTGACCGAAGAGGGATCGAAGTCGAATCGATCCAGGAGAAGTGGCAGCAGGCACTGCGCCACAGAGCCGCACCCAAGAATTACCACTCGGCCAGGCATTTGGTATTCGGACAATTAGAACTCCTCGAGAAGTGAATGCTCGGAACGAATTCCGCCAATCAATTCTATTGAGTCGCGGTGGCAGCGAAGTCCTGCCCGCACACGCGAGCGATGATATCCCCATGATCGACTGATCAACATCCGGGCCATCTGTTGGACACTGGACATCGATAGGCTGCCCCAATGACCCTTGAACTCTTGCCACTTTGCAGCATCGACGTCACACTCGCCGACCCCATATTCGTGGGTGAGGGGCCCTCGGGCCTTCGTCTCGTGGTTGAACTTCTCGACGCCACGATTACCGGTGAACGGCTGAGCGGTTCGATGCTTGGTAAAGCCGCCGCCGACTGGATCACCATCGTCGGAACGGTGGGGACCCTCGACGTTCGAGCAACCATCAAGACCGACGACGACGCAATTATCTTCTGTCAGTACAAGGGCCGCACCGACGTGAGCAGCGGCACCACCGGTTCGCTCTACGTCGCTCCGACCTTCGAGACGTCTGATCCCCGCTACGCCTGGCTCAACCACGTTCAAGCCGTCGGCAAGGGGAAGACCGAGGGGAACCAACTCCACTACGACTGGTACGAAGTTCGCTAAGGGCGGTCGCCACGCGCCATTCATGGCCTCCGGCGTGATTCGCATCGATGTCCCAGTCGAACGTGGCTCGCTAAAGGACAACGCCAGCGTCGCTCGAACGTGCTCGCGTTACGTCGGGCTGTTTCGAAGAGGGCGCTCGAACATGCGACGCCTCATCCTCGGCGACGGTCGTCGTCGAGGATGAGGCGTTGCGTCTGAAAAGCCCCGGCGATCAGCCAGAGCCAGTGCCCTTGATCAACCCACTCGATGAAGGGTGTTGTGGTCGGTATGGGCGTAGGGCTCGGCGAACTCGTTCATGCGAAGCATGGTCACCTCGTCGTACGACCACGTGTCATCGCCGATGGTGATGTTCACCAAGTAGCTGAGCGAACTCGCGTTCTTCGCCAGGTACTTGTTCTCTCCGATGTTGTACTGCGGATCACCGAGGGCCGCCTTCAATGAGAACGAGACGGAGTCGGCATCGGTGGTTCCACCAGCCAACACCGTGATGCCTCGAGGAACCACGAAGCCCTTCATGATCTCGCCGGTCGCCGCATCCCATAGCCAGTAACCGACCTCCGTGTGGAACGGGTTGCCTTCGTCGCGCCACATCGCGCTCTTGTAGTCGAGACCGTAAAGGCTCTGCTTGCCGTTATCGACCGGACCGAAGGGCTTCATCGTGCACTTCTCGCGATAAGGAGTGCCGAGCACTTCGCCCTTCGAGTGCGAAAACGCGGTGTCGAGTCCACCTTTTTCGCCCTCCCATTCGCCGGCCAGTTTCTCGAGGGGTCCCCATTCGTTTGCCATCGCCAATTCCTACCCTTCTAAATCTCGTTCTGACCCAGTTCAATTACTGAGTTCAATGGAGTGACCGCGGCGTTCAAGCCGAAGTCCCTCACCATCGATCCTAAAGCATGCCAATTCCACTCATACCCCTAGGAATTAATCGATCCGTGAAACCACGCCCACGCTCCAGAAACATGATCTACATCGCACCATTTCTCGCCGTACACGAGCCGGTTCGACGGCGGCCTTCGAGCTAGTGCTCGTCGAGTCACTTCGGCCGTTCACTTGTTTCAACGTCAACATCCGGAGTTGCTCACGGCGTCGGTTCGCGAGGCTCGTCGAGGGCCCAAGATCGAGCAATCGCCACCCTCGAGTGCCTCGTCGACGAGAAGCTCCGAGCACCACCCGGCCCTTCGCCTGAACGAGACGTGATCGCCCTTCTCCGCCACCCACGCGCACGTCAACGGAACCGACCAAGCTCGTCGAATCAGTCCCTGGTCCAACGCCTCAAAGGCCTACTGACTCACATAGAGAAGGGCGAAGCCGTCGTAACCCTTGCTCCCGACGGTCTGAACCACGGTGGCCTCCACGCGCGGTTCGGCAGCGACCAGCTCCAGGAACCTACGAACGCCCCTGACCCGCTCGTCCGAGCTCGCCGGATCAACGACCGCTCCGTTTCGAACCACGTTGTCGGCGACAATGACCGTCCCGGGACGAGAAAGTTGCAAGGAGAGGATGAGGTACTCCGGATACCCCTCCTTGTCGGCGTCGATGAAGATGAAGTCGAAAGGTTCCACCTCCTCGGCGACCAAGTTGCGAAGTGACGCAACGGCCGGGCCCACTTGAATCTCGACCATGCGTCCGAGTCCCGTCCGATCGATGTTCGTGCGGGCAACTTCCGCATGTTTCGATTCGAGCTCGAGCGAAATCAACTCACCGTCAACGGGCAGGGACCGGGCCAGCCAAATCGTGCTGTAGCCGCCTAACGTTCCAATCTCCAGGATCCTCCTCGACCCGTGCATCCTCGCGAGAATCTCCAACAACTTTCCCTGATTCGGCGCGACGTTGATCTCAGGCAGGCCGGCGGCTGCGCTATCGGCGAGGGCCGCGTCGAGCGCGTCGTCCGGCGAGGTGAGAAGCGAGACGAGATAGTCATCGACCTTGGTCCAAAGTTCTTCGTTCATCGCCCAAGTCTCGCAGCCACGCGATGGAAGCGCCATCTCATTTCAGCCACTTGAGTCTCTTCGTGCCCGTCGTGCTCACAGTTTCTTGCTCCGCACTGTGCCCGGACATCTCGGTGTCCGTCAGAAGAGCGCCGCAAGGGACTGTCTAGGGCGCCCTGTCAGCACCGACGTCGTGACGAAGCACCTTCGTCTTGTTGAGCGCAAGCACGGTCCACAACGCACCTACCAACACCTCGATTCCCGCCACTTGATCGGCGTACTGCACGAGGGCGCTCGTCTGGGAGGCGTGCGCAAGCGCTTCAACAAGGAAGAGCATCCCGACCATGATCACGGGGACCATCGAAAGTTGCTGTCGCCACCAAGCACCGAAGGCCCCGAAGAGGGGACCACTAAAGATCGCGAGTTCGAAGTACACCTTGCCGCTCAGCAGCGCAATGTGAAAGTCCGCAAGCCAAGAGTCCGAGCCGATCGGGAATATCAAACTGTTGACGAAATAGAACCCAATCAACGCGAGCAGCGTCGCCTCGAGCCCGGTGAACGCTCCGAGGAGCAGTCGCCGATCGCTCGTGAGGGCGCCGGCGAGAAAAGCCAGCAGCAGCCACGGCGAGGCGGTTTTGCTCAGCGCGCCCAGGAGTCCCGATCCTTCTCCCTTGACGAGTGAATCCGCCGCACCCAAGAGCAACGCGAGTAGTCCAACTGCGAGGACGCGCTGCGCGGCGCGACGCCTAGTCATCGCAACAGACTACCGAGGGGCGCAGGGATTCGTACACGCGATAATCGGTCCGGCCGGACCTTGTGGACCGCTCCCATAGTCGCATGCTGGTTTTGCGATAGATGTTAGGTATTTCCCGGTCAGCGTCTGGGATGGTCGGCGAAACGTGAGATCACGCACCACTCAGTCGGCGACGGCGCGCAAGGTCGCCTCAAGCGATGGCGCGTTTCGCTGGGCTACCGCTACGTGCACGTCCATGAGGTCCAAGAGTTGCGCCACCTGTTGCTGGCCTACCGCGAGAGGGTTCAGCTCGTGGAAGCGTCGTACCTCGACAGCGAGCGCAGGGTCATTTACGAACGTCAGGACTCCCGAAATGATCGCCACCGGCGAACCAGCCGGGAAGCGCTCGATAGCCTCGGCCCAGCGCTCGGTCACGGACCTCCATACCCGCGGACCTACGACACGGTTCCGGATCAGCGCCCCGATGAGGTAGGGCGCGTCTTGGGTGCGCACCTCGGTGAAGCTGCGCCCGAAAGCGCCCAGTACCACTGCTGGATCAGTCGAACTCGCTGGAGCGAAAAGATAACGCTGCCGGTCCTGGGGCGTCACCGCGTCCTTGCAACGCTGCTCACACGTCGCTTCGTCGCCGGGCCGACCCTGATGCATCGTGATCGAGACAATGGTGCTGGCGAGGTCGCCCGCGACCGCGCCCGCGTCGAAGCGGGCCGTCGCCTCAGCAACCACCCCTTCGTCGCGGCCCAGGGTACCGAGGACACCGAGGACCTTGGCCCGCAGTTCCCCCGCCTGGGTCGACTCACCGGCGACGGGCTCCCAGCCCAACCGTTCAAAGACCGGCCCAAAGAGACCCTGCACCGCAGCGGCGAGGGCTTCTCGCCCGGTATCGTCGACAATCCGATTCACGAGGGCAACGGCCTTCACGACCACGTCCCACGTCGCCGGCTCGTCAAGCGTGACGAGGCCCCTCGCGAGGGTGAACAGATCCGAGAATGATGACCTGCCGACCAGGATCGCGGCCCAGGTGTCGGAGAACAGCACGGCACGTTCGATCTCGTCAAGCTCGACGAGTCGCGCCGCGATGGCGGCGAGACGCTCAGAGGCGTAGGCGGTGCGATAAAACCCGGAGCCGCCGGCGTTGACGATGGTGACCTCGTCCAGCGAAGGAATCGTCAACGGCTCGTCGAGGAGATTCGCGGTGATCGCGCCACCGTTCAGAGAGCGGGTCAAGACCGGTATCTTCCAGTCGGAGCCGATGTTGGACGCGCCGACCGCCTCGACGTACTCGAAGGGCGACTGGGAGATCGTGGTGCCATCGAGCGAGACGAGGGGGAAACCACCCTGGAGTATCCAGGTATCCATGATCGCTCCGACCGGCTCGCCGGAAGCCGCCTCGAGGGCGCCCCAGAGATCGGAAGTCACGGTGTTGGCGTACGCGTGGTGCTCAAGGTAGGTCCTGATCCCGTCGCGGAAGATCACGCCACCCAAGTACTGCTCGAGCATGCGCAGTACTGCGCAGCCCTTTATGTAGGTCAAGACGTCGAACATTCCACGACATTCGTCCGGTGAGACGACCTCGTACTCAATGGGCCGGGTGGAGTGCTGACCGTCAATTGTAAAGGCCCCGTCGCGGCTCGTAGTGAACGTGACCCACTTCTTCCACTCGGGTCGAAAGTGATCGGTGCAGATCGACTCCATGAACGTCGCAAAAGCCTCGTTCAGCCAGATCCCCTCCCACCAATCCATGGTCACGAGGTCACCGAACCACATGTGGGCCAGTTCGTGGTTGACGACGAGGGCCACTCGCTCGAGTTCGTGGTGCGAGGCGGTCGCCGGGTCAATGAGGAGCTCGGACTCTCGGAAGGTGACGCAACCCAGGTTCTCCATGGCTCCGGCGGCGAAGTCCGGGATCGCGACCAGGTCGACTTTGTCACCGGGGTAGTCAATCGCGAAATAGTCGGTGAAGAAGTTGAGGGCGTGGACGGCGACCTCGGTGGCCCACCCGGTGAGGTGGCCCTTGCCGAGCGGATAGACGATCCGTAGCGGGGTGCCCGCGGACATGGTGGCCGGGGAGGCTTCGAAGGGGCCAACGACGAAGGCCACCAGGTACGTCGACATGATCATCGTCTCGCCAAAGCGGACCTCGCGGCGACCGTCGCCGACCGGCGTCGAGGAGACCTCGGCGGTGTTGGAGAACGCCGCCAACTCGTCGCCAATCACCAAGGTCACCTGGTACGTGGCCTTGAAGGCAGGGTCGTCCCAACAGGGAAAGGCCCGGCGGGCGTCGGTGGACGCGAACTGGGTCGTCGCGATCGCGTGGGTGACCCCACCGCTGTCGACGAACGTTGAACGGTAGAAACCGCGGAGCTGGTCGTTCAAGACACCCGCGAAGCCGAGCGAGACCGTCGCCGTTCCGAGAGGTAAGGCGCCATCAAAGTTGAACGTCGCCGTCTCGAACCCCTCGTCGAACGTCGCCGGACCCGAGGTCATCACCAGGTCACTCGAGCGAACAGCCGCTCCAGAGACCACCAACTCGATTGAGTTCAGGGCGAACGAGGAGAGAACTTCGGTGATTTCGACATCGATTTCGACGGTACCGACGAAGGTGCCGGCCACCAGATCGGGCTCGAAGCGAAGACGGTAGGCCCGGGGAACGACGGTCTCCGGGAGTCGGTAAGGATTGGTCTTGGCCTCTGGATTCCTGCTCACCCAATGAATGCTATTGAGCAACGCGCCTTCGGCAAACTGGGTTGGTGATGGAGTGCGGCAAATGTCACACGTCGCGCTGATACTGATCACGTGCCCAGCCCAGCTATAACTCGCGTTGCCGTCACCCGGGCCTACGCCTACGCACTGGATCCCACGTCCGAGCAGATATCGACACTGCGTAGCCACATCGGCGGGTCACGGTTCGCCTACAACACGATGCTCGGGCTGATGAAAGAGAACTGGGACGAGAATCGCTCCAAGAAAGAGGCGGGCGTCGAGGTGAACAACGACGACTACATAGACACCGGCCACTTCGGTCTGCTCTACCTCTGGGCCGAGAAGCGCGACGAGTTGGCCCCGTGGTGGGCGGAGAATGGTTCGAGCACCTACAACGACGCAGCCCAGCGCCTAAGCAAGGCCTTCACCAACTTTCGCAAGGGCCGCGCCAAGTTCCCGCACTTCAAGCGCAAGGGCCAGAGCGGATCGGTGCGGTTCATGGGACCCACCGTTCGTCTCGCCGACTCCCACCACGTACGCATTGCGCGCGTCGGCGAGGTAAAGACCTACGAGTCCACCCGCAAGCTCTACCGTCACCTCGAACGCGGAACCGCCAAGATTGTGGCCGCCACCGTGTACGAGCGCTCGGGCAAGTGGCAGGTGTCGTTCACCGTCGAGGTCACCAGGGTTGTCCCCGAGACCAGGCCACCCGATCGCGTCATCGGCGTGGACGTCGGCGTCACCACCCTCTACACCGGGGCCATCCCTGACGGCGAGCAGGTTCTCCACGTCGCCAACCCCCGCCACTTCGTGACCGCGGAGAAGAAGTTGGCCCACGCGCAACGCATCGCCTCGCGCCGCCAAGGGCCGCGCCCCGGTGTGGCACCCTCCAAGCGCTGGAAGAAGGCCAACGGACGGGTCCAGACCATCCACGCCGGGGTCGCCAACGCCCGCAAGAACCTCATCCACGAGACCACTTCACTGCTCGCCAAGGACTACGACGTGATCGTGATCGAGGACCTGCACGTGGCGGGCATGGTGAAGAACCACTCGCTCGCCAAGCACATTCAAGACGCCGCCTGGGGTGAGTTCACTCGTCAGCTCGAGTACAAGACCAAGTGGTACGGGTCCACCCTCGTGCGCGTGGACCTCTTCTACCCATCTTCAAAAACCTGCAGTCGATACGGGACAGTCAAAGCCACGCTGTCCCTCGACCAAAGGACGTATCACTGCGGGGCCTGCGGCCTCGTACTCGGCCGCGACCACAACGCGGGCATCAACCTGGCCCGACAAGGCCTGCCAGGGACAAACTCCGGTACTGGACGTGGAGGGGAGGTAAGACCCGCGCAGCAGAACCTTGTTGCAACGGCACACCCCGAAGAAGCGTCAACCGAAACGCCACCGGCAGTCGGCGCGTAGGAGATAGTTCGGTTCAGAACTCGGTGTGGTGCGTAGTTTGCCGTACTCCACGACCAACCGAGTTTGTCGAATGGGGAGCAACGCAACCGTACCTCGCGAAAGCGCCTCGGCCCCGGCTAGGGCGTTGTGCTCCAGTCGGATAAGTCCGTATGGCCGTAGGCGTTGCGGTGCGTGAAGGCGCCGACGTCACGCCGCACGCGCAAACCGGCAGAGTGGGTGACAAGCGGATAACCAAGGCGACAGCCAAACGCCACGCGCATGTGCTCCGGAATGCTCAGAAGCTTGGCGAGAGTCGGTTCCGCATCACCTCCGGCGAGACTGGCCAGCACCTGCAGGCCGATACCGAGCGCTTCTGCGCCGAGCCACATGTTCTCTAAAACGCATCCGAGCCCGATTAGTCCGAGTGCATCTCCCTCGGACGCGGGTGCCCGTCGCCCCGCGTCGTACAGCACGACGAGCAGCATCGGACAGCCGAGCAGGGAATCGCGTAGCTTGCGCGTATATTCCGGGTCGCGCGAAGAGAGGTCCCAAGACGCCGGGTCCAGCCAGGCGCGGGGGAACCCTGTGCCCATGATGCCAACCCTTCGACGTGCCAACTCCTCCTCGGAAGAGGAGACCTGCGCGTAGTTCTCGCGCAGGAACTCCGCGGAGACCGTGGTGGACACCTCGCCAACTGCCTCAAGCACGTCAGGATCGTCGACGGCGATGATCTCGAAGTTCTGCATGTTGTGCGGAGTCGGCGCCCACCGGGCAGCGTCCAGGATCATCTCGAGATCGTGCGGGGTGATCGGGCGAGCAGGGTCGAACGGTATTCGCGCCGAATGACGCGAATGCAGTACCCCGGTGATGTCAGTCATAACGCCCTCCTTGAGGCCTGCCTGGACGCCACCAGTCTCTAGCCACCGTCACCAGCGTGCATAGAGACATAAGTCCCTTAGGCCGAGGAAGCTACGCATCACTCTCGACAAAGTTGGACTTCGACCTGTCTCGTAACCACACCCGCCCCAAGTGGCTCTGAACTGCGGGTTTCGATGAGAAGACGACAGAAACCTCTCTATCGTTCTTGGTCGAGGAGAACTCGAGCGACACCCTGTGTGGTCGTGAATAGCATCAGGTGGTGAGTGCAACTTGGGACAACGCCTATACCGCAAGATCAGAAGTTGAGCGTTCCTGGACGGAGACCTACCCTCAAGCTTCACTCCGCTGCATCGAAGAGGCCCACCTCGCGAAGAGCGCAGCGATAGTGGACGTGGGCGGAGGCAGTTCACGGCTCGCGGACGAGCTCGTCAATCGGGTTTACGAGGACGTGACGGTTCTTGACCTGTCAAGAGTGGCAGTTGATGAAGCTCGGGCGCGGTTCGTGACGAACGCGGCTGAACGCATCCAGCCGACTTGGGTGGTCGCCGATATCCTTTCGTGGGATCCGCCAAGGCAGTACGCACTGTGGCACGATCGAGCCGTCTTTCATTTCTTCATTACAGATGCAGACCAGCGAACATACGTTGAAAAAGTCGTCGCGGGCACTTCGCGAGGCTCGCATCTAGTCATTGCGACGTTCTCCCCCGGTGGTCCCGAGATGTGCTCAGGGCTGCCGGTAGCAAAATGGTCAAAGGATGGGCTCGCCCAGAGATTTGCCGAACACTTCAGCGTCGTAGATGCCCTTGAACAAGAGCACACCACGCCGTCGGGTGCCACGCAGCCATTTACCTGGCTTCACATGGTTCGTCACTAGTCGCCAACGGCGTACCTCCGCATTCCTCCAACGCATTCTGCGTATATGCCGTCTGCTCAAGATTGAGCGACTCTAGAGAGCCGTCAACCAAGATTATGGCCTGAGTGATACCACTCTGGTTTCATTACTCCGGGGCATTGACGGCTCAATCTTTTCAGACGCAGTGTCCGATTAGAACTCGCCCCAGGAACGATCAGCGGTGAACTCCACGGTGAGCCACAAATCGTGAGGCAGCGACTCAAGCTTGTCGCTGAGGGCGCGTCGAACCTCATCTGATTGGCGTACGTTCCAAGCGGGATCAACAACGAAATCGATTTCAACGTAGAACTTCCGACCGATTTTGGTCATTCGCAAGTGTTGCTCACCCAGCCCAAACTGTGAACTGATCTCATCGACGACCGCACGGGCGGGACCTTGAAGGTCGGTGTCCGGACTGCCCTCGACGAGCTCGATGAACGTAGAACGGATCATTCGCATGGGCGGCATGACAAACACGAGACACGCCACGATCACGAGCCCCGGGTCCACGTAGCGCGCCGCGGGCGACCACTGCGTTCCGAGAATCAGATGGGCGAAAATAAAGGCCACCAGCATGCCTAGTCCGAGCACGCCGCCGGCCAGCCATTGCGTGGCCTCGGCGGCCACCAGCTCAGAGCGGCGCGCCGTTGAACGCAGCCACCACCAAAGCCCGGTCGGCACAACGAGCGCGACCGACGCGTACCCCACTCCCCAGCCCGAGGGCAACTTGCTGCCCCCGTCGACAATGGTGAGCACGTCATTAAAGGTTGCGTACGAACACGTGGCGAGGAGTGCCACCCCCTCGAGGCCAATGATCAGGGGGGTCAGGGCTTCTCGACCAAATGGGTACCGGGAAGTCGGCCCATTCGCAACGAGTTGCGAAACTCTGATCGCCATCCACGACAAACCAATCCCCAAAAACGTGTAGAAACCATCGAAGAGGATGATCTGTGATCCGGTGATCACACCAATGGCAATTCCCACCGCCGCGAGAACCAGCCCACATGCCATGGAAACGCCCAGTGCGCGACGTTCGACATGAAATTCATCGCTCGGTGTGGTGTTCATTGAGATACTCATTGCGCAATCCTCCACACTCCTGCCCAAACAGAAGCTTCGGGTACGTATTCGTCAAGACCGGCCCTTGCGCGTCGCGCGGCGGCCCATTCACTGCGTTCGGGGCAACCTTCGTGTTCTCTGCTGCGTACGGCGTTGCAAATACTCCTTGAAGGGTATCGCAGGGTCACGTGATCTGAGCCGGTCAGGAGGGAAGGTCGGTGCCTCGCTCCACTGAATTAGGGCCTTTGCCGGTATGTCTCCGGTCACTCCCGATTGGCGACTCCCCAGCGACTGAGCAACCAGCCGCGTCGTCAAGTTCTCTAATCACCTCTCGCACCCTCACGACTCATAATGACCGCGAGGATGTCGGGAACGCGAGACGAGCAATTAGTGGATCGCCGTCAGCACTGCGGCTCGGGCGTCCCCGGTGGCCTCGAGATAGAGCGGCACACCCATCGTGTCCAACATTCGCACCATGCCATCACCGACGTGATGAGCGACCACTGCCTCGACGTCGTTCTCGCGCAGAAACCGGGCCACTCGGGCGTGGTGCCGAGCTGGCGTGCCCTCATCGTGCAGCCGGCTCCACAAGACCTCGAACACTTCCCAGTTCTCGATCTTGCCGTCGCCCACGTTGGCAACCGCAATCCGGTCGGCGCGACCCCAACGGGGGTCGACCAGTCCATCACTCGTTATTGGAACGCAAACATTCACGTCAGCAGAGTATCTCTCTTGGAGATCTTGGCATGGATCTCCACTTCGGTAGTACCGACTCCACAGCACCTGACACGCGAATTCCTCGCTCCCACGCGTGTAATTGAAGGTCATTCGTCACGTTGGATCCGAATAAAGGCCGAGTTGTACTCCTTAGCCATCTGGTGCGACGAGGCCCGGTACGCGTTCGTCCGTCGTTCGTTAGTGAAGGTGAATTACCCAAACGACTTTTAGACCGTAATGCCCCTGAAGTAGCTCAGAGGCCGTGCAGGATCAGTACCTGAATCGCCCGAAGTTATTGGTTCGACGTCTACTGCGCCGCACCAGGCAAAAACACCCGCCCCGATGGGCGACACGTCCGTCGATGTCGTGGCTCCTGGAAGACGCACCAACATTTCGTATGAGGAGATGCATCTCGACTGATGACCATTCGCGAGACGGTACGAACCGTCAGTCCCAAAAATCCAAAACGACGCCAGGCCCTTGGACTTCAACGTCACCGTCGGTATCGCTACTCCAGCCTTGACGCCGCCATAAATCCCATCACCTCCGAGCGTGTGGCTCTGTTGAACCGAGAGGAGTTTCGGGGCTTCGTTCGACGAGACCGGTTCATAGCGTCCGACATAAGAAACACGAACGTAGCCACGCAACGTGCACTCTCGACTCGATTCATTGCGTATCCAGAAGAGATCGTCCGCGTGGCTCATGCCCACGTTGGTACCGTATTGAGTGATTCGAACAGAGGCCGCACTGCAAGGGGCCAGTGCACGTGTTGTCGCGAATGCTCGAAGGGTTAGGAGCGGAAAGGCGGCTATCAACATCGCTCCAAGAACAATGACCTTCGACATTCTGCGCACGCCTCATTATCACATGGGTGGTCATCGCAATTTCAGATGAGCCCGCACATCGGCCCGTGATCTTCGCCACCGAGACTGGCCG
>Ga0224553_1000409_pt1 | contig 19053 bp, 19 predicted proteins | sample 714S21014metaG_FD_179897 | JGI IMG/M metagenome (GOLD analysis project Ga0224553, IMG submission 179897) | Peat soil microbial communities from Stordalen Mire, Sweden - 717 S2 10-14 | ecosystem: Environmental > Terrestrial > Soil > Wetlands > Peat | place: Sweden: Norrbotten County, Stordalen... | reverse complement strand
CGGTATAGCGCCGAGAGCAAGTATAAGGAAGCCGCCATCCAATTTCAGAACGCTCTGAAGATAGACAAAAACTATCCCGATGCTCATTATGAGTTGGCGCAGGCGTACGTGCATTTGGGCCAATTTAGCGCAGCGTATGGCGAATTGGCGCGCACTGTGGCCCTGCAACCCACGAACTACAAGGCGCGGATCGACCTCGGAAACCTGTTGCTTGCCGGCGGCAAGATCGACGACGCGCAGGCACAGGCCAACGCCGTGATGGCAGCGCAACCGAACAATCCCGACGTTCACGCCATGCTCGGCGCCATAGCGGCCAAGCGGGGGCAGAAGGATCAGGCTCTGAACGAGCTTCACCGCGCTCTGGAACTCGATCCGAACCGGGCGGCATTCCACGAGGATCTCGCACTCCTGCAAGCAGGTGATCCAACCAAAACTTCCTCTGTGGAAGATGAGCTGAAAAAGGCTATCGCGCTCGATCCGAAATCGGTGAACGCCAAACTGCTGCTCGCGGCCTTTTATGCCAAAAGCAGCCGCTGGCAAGAGGCTGAGAAGACAAGTTGGGATGCGGTGGCTACGGATCCCAAGAGCCTTTCCGCACGCGAAAGTCTTACCCGCATCATTCTGAAACAGGGCGATCAGCCCAGGGCCGAGCAAGTGCTCCGTCAGGCGTCGAAGGATTTTGCCGACGATCCGCAAGGAGTTCGCATACTGGCAGACTACTACGCAGGTTCCGGACAGATGGACAAGGCTAAGGCGGAGTTTGCAAGCCTTTCCGCGAAGTATCCGAAGAATATCTCTGTGCAGAAGGGATACATTCGCGTCCTTCTTGAAGTGAAGGACTACGCGACCGCGCAGAAGGTGGTTGCCGAATTGATGAAGAAGAACGCCAAGGATCCAGAAGTCGCGGGATTGAACGGAATCGTGCTGCTGAACGATGGCAACGCGAGTGACGCCGTAAATGCCCTGATGGATGCAACGAAGAATTTTCCGAAGGACGCCTTCCTGCAGTACTGGCTGGGCAGAGCTGCGCTGTCCAAGGGCGATAGCGATCTGGCCGAAAAGAGCCTTCGTCAAGCGGCGGACCTAAATCCATCCAGGTTGGACGCAGAGGAGGAACTGGCGCGAATTGCAGCGCAGCGCGGTGACATGAACCTGCTGTCCGACGTGGCTGACAAGACGATCGCTGCGGCGCCTCGCTTTCCTGGCGGTTATGTGTGGCGTTCCTTGGTGGAGGTGAGCCGTAATTCACCGGACAAGGCTGAGGCTGACCTGAAGACAGCGATGAGCGTTGCCCCGCAAAGCCCTCAGGCCTATCTGGAGCTCGGCAAGATCCGGTTCACGCAGAAGCGCTTTCCTGAGGGAGTCGCTCTGCTGGAGCAGGCTCTGCAGCACGACCCAAATTCCGTCGAGGCCGTACGTCTGCTGGTCAGTTACGATCTCTACCAGAAACAGCCGGCCAAGGCCCTGGCTCGCTTGAACGCGCAAATTGACAAGAGTCCGAAGAATAGCGGTCTCTATGATCTTCTGGCTCAATTGCAGATCCAAAACAAGAATCTGGATCAAGCGGCTGCCACGGCTCAGAAGGCCATCCAGCTGAATCCCAATGATGGTGAGGCGGTGGTGCTGTTCGCGCAGATTCAGGTTCAGCGCGGACAGGTGGCCAATGCTGTTGGCGCCTGGGAGCAATGGTCGAAGGCGCATCCCAACGACGCCGGCCCCTATGCTATTCTCGGCACCCTCGAGGAGGCGCGAGGAAATGTTGGCAAGGCCGAAGACTACTACAAAAAGTCTCTACAAATCCAACCGCAGCAGCCTATTGCAGCGAACAATCTGGCCTATCGGATGCTGGAGAATGGCGAAAATGCGGATGTAGCCTTGACGTTAGCGCAAACAGCACGAAGTGCCATGCCGAACTCCCCCGACACAGCTGACACACTGGCGTGGGCTTACTACTACAAGGGAACCTACTCATTTGCTCGCGATCTGCTTGAGGATGCGATAAAGACTAATCCCAACAATGCGGCGATGCAGTATCACCTGGGAATGGTGTACAGCAAACTTTCTGATAAGAGCGACGCGGTGGTTCACTTGAAGAAGGCCGTGTCGCTGGCACCGGACTCGCCGGAAGGTAAGGGCGCAAAGGTGGCGCTGCAAGGATTAGGTTAGGCACCACAAGGGTAACCTGATGGCAGCCGGCAGCACGCGGAGCGCTGCCGGCTGCCAGTGTGTACCGATTGACCGGTACGTAACGATCAGTGCACAGATTCCCGTTGGATCAAGGTCGATATCGACATGTCAAACACCAGGACCATCGCCCGGAATATCGGCTGGTATGGCCTCGAAAATGTAATCAACTCCGTCGTCACGCTGTTTACGTCGATTGCGATTGCCCGCACCCTGGGCCCGTCGAAGATGGGCTACATCGTCTATGTCTCTTGGATCGCGGCTGTGGTCGGTAGCCTGGGTGGAATCGGAATTTCCGCAACGACGCAGAAATACATGGCCGAGTTTCTTGGCATGGGCGACCGGGGAACTGCGCGGTACATCTATTTCCGCACATTGCTGCTGCAGACGGGCCTGGCAACGTTGGCAACTTCCGGACTTCTTTTCTGGGTGCTCAGAGATGCTGCCGAAGAGTACAAGCTGGCTTCGGTCCTTGTGGTGCTCAGCATCTGGCCTCAGATGGTCAACTTCATCTCGGCGCAGGCCAATGTCGCGACAGAAAAGTTGTCGACCAATCTGCCCGCCTCTGCCATTTCGATATTTGCCTACTTCGTGGCAATTGCTGCAACCGTGTTATTCAAATGGGGCGTGGTCGGGGTTGGCGCATCGCTGCTCGTCATGCGTTCCGTCGATTTTCTGGTGCGGTTCTTCCCGACGATGAGCCGCATACTCGCCTGGAGCACGACCCATGTTCATCCGATTGGGTTGCGCGGGCGAATGATAGCTTTTGCATGGCAGAGCGTCGCCAGCACGATTGTGGCGATCATTGTTTGGGACCGGTCGGAGATTATCTTGTTGAAGCACCTCTGCGCGGATATCCGCCAGGTGGCGTTCTATTCTGTGGCATTTAGCATGGCCGAACGGCTGCTGGTTGGCTCAGCGGTATTCGGGTCGGCGGCCAGCGCGACGATTTTTGCTCAATACGGTCGCGACAAATCCAGGCTTTCTGCCATTGCCGCTTCCACATTTCGCTACCTCGCGCTGACGTCGATTCCGCTGCACGTCATCTCCGCCGCTCTCGCAGCTCCTGCGTTGCTTTTTCTTTTCGGTAACCAGTACAAGGGCGCGGTCATGGTGGCGACGCTGGCTCCGCTGCTGTGCATGCCTAAAGCATTCATCGGTCCTGTGCAAAGCCTTTTGCAGAGCGCAGAGCGCCAAGGCTATGTCATCCTGGCGACGGTGCTCGCGGGGGTCGTCGATATGGGAGTTGCCTGGTACCTCATTCCTGCGCATGGCGCGGTGGGCGCGTGCATCGGCAGTGGAGCGGCACAGGTGACGGCTGTAGGAATGATGTGGGTCATTGGCATTCACCTCTACAAGGTGAAACTTCCCTGGATGCAGGTTGCAAAGATTGCCTTTATCAGCGTGTTGGCGGCGCTGACCGCGCACTACATCGCCGTGCGGTTGGCTCCGCTGTGGGCCATTTTGTTGGGTGGAAGCGCTTCACTGATCGTTCTTTTCGGGCTCTTCTATCTGATGCGCGTGCTGGAGCCGGAAGACCAGGATCGCTTCAAGATCCTCACCGGTGCTCTGCCGAAGCCGATCGCTGGGCCGATGGATACCTTCTTGTCGCTGCTGGTTCGGCCGGGATTTGCAAGATAAGCGATTCGGCTCGGGTCGGGGAGAAGGCTACCGTGGTGTCTCCAGCCTCCGTACCGATCCGGTCATAAAGTGAACATTTCATTGCTTTTCTTGCCCCTGTTCCTTCCGCTTGGCAGGATTTCCGTTTCCAAATTGGAGCTACCGTTGCCCATAAAGGGAAACTTCCTTGGGAATAGATGCGCAAAAGCCTGCACAATGCAGAGCTTGCGCGCCCGCAAGTTGTTGAATCTAACTGTCGTATGTTTGGCACGCAATCTGCATATAAGAAGACGAGCGTTATTGCGGCGTGTTGGTGGTGGCTGCAGAGCACCTGCTGTTAACGCTTGACTCCAGTTTCACTGATTCCCCCGAAAGTGGAGCCAATGCGCCAAAGGCAGTGTGAGCAGAATCTCGGTGCGGATGTCTGTACCAGGCAATGCAGGTTGTGCGAGATTCGTCGAGCAAACCCTTGAAACCCCAGGCCCCACCCTTTGGCCAGTCCGCTGTAAAGGGTGAATGCAGGACAAATGCCCGCGACGGCGATTGATTGAAGGAGAAAGACAGTGAAGAAGTTTGGTTTGTGCACAATTTTGTCCTTGGTCGCGTTTTGCTTGCTGACCACAGCCAGTCCGCTAAGAGTTTACGCAGATTCTGTCACCCTGACGCTCGAAAATGTCTATCCAGGGAATAATTCCGGAGGGGTGTACACATATCCCTACAACTTCAGCATCGACGGTAGCTCTTCCACAACTGCGCTTATGTGTTACATCTATTTTGACGAGATCTACGAGGGCGAGACTTGGACAGCTACGGTAACTCCGATCAACTCTTCCTCCTCTAGTAAGGACCTGGAATTGGCCTATCTTTTCAGTGTGGCCTCCACCAGCACCTCGGCACCAACAGTCGCCGATGCGCAGTGGGCTGCTTGGGAGTTGTTCGATACTGACGATCCTGGGCTGACCGCGCCCGACCAGAACGGCGTAAGCCAGACCGGCGTAAATACTGAGCTATCAAATGCGGCGTTTGCGATCAGCTCGGACCCCTCAGCCTTCTACTCCGGATACGTACTTTATACTCCGTACTCTGGCTGGCCTTTGGGAGACGGGATCCCTCAGTCTTTCATTGGGGACCCCCCGCCGGCGCCTGAGCCTAGCAGCCTGCTTTTGTTCGGCACCGGCCTGCTCGGCCTGGCATTCGTAGCCTTCCGGAAGGCGAGGCCGTCCGGCATGGTCTCGCACTCGTAGGCCATTTTCGTCCCCATTCGGAGAGCACCTGCATCGTGCTCTCCGGAGGGTGTTGCATCCCCCACGGGTAGTGCGCCTGGGCCGATAGAGCCTGTCGACCGTGGCTTCCTGTAGCCTTCCTTATCGATCCGGTCACAAAAAGGGAACATTTCATGGCCAACCATGTCTGCGTCCGGTCGGATTTTCATTCCCCCAAGCGGAACAGCATTGACCCAGAAGAGGAATTTGCTGGACAATGGATATGCAAGAGTTTGCATAAATCCAAGTGTGCTGAGCGCAAAGTGCTGAATCTAAAAGTATTTCCTTTGGTAAGTCACGTGCATAAGAAGGGGTGAGCACGGCTGGCGTGAGTAGGCGTGGTTTGCAGGTTTGTTCCAGCCAAGCGCGAAACATCAGGGCTTCTCAGTTTCGATCCGACACACCCCTGGAAGTGCGCAGGGAAATCTGGTGCGAATGCCGGTGGCATCGCATGTCTTTCGAACTTCAACGTGTTAGTCATTCAAACCGTAGTCCTGCCGTTGGTAAGCCGTCTGCAGGGGGGCACAAACAGAACAAATGCCCGCGAGGGCAACTCCAGGAGGAAAAGACAATCTATGAAAAAGCTTTCAGCCCCATTGCTCGCAGGCGTGGCCGTGTGCATCCTGGCCGCCACAACACTACGCGCCGACCCAATCCCCATCACCAATGCGAACTTCACTACTGGCGCCCCCGCCACAAGTTGGACCACGGTTTCAACCAACAGCACCACAAGCGGCATTGCCGGATGGACAGCCGACCCGTCACCAGTTACTTCGATAACATACGACCCCAGTTGGTTGACCGCCGACGGATATAACTACGATTATGGCCAATTCGGTAATTCGGGATCTGTAACACTCACCGGCTCAAATGCTCCTGGTGGCGCAGCGGCGTATACCAACGGGCCCATCCTATACCAGACGCTCAGTGCTACCGTGCAGCCAGCCTACTCCTATGTCCTCACCCTGTACATCGGCGACAACACCGCCTGGAACCCCGACGGCGAGGCCTATTTGGAGATCGGCTCCACGCAATACGCCGCAACCTGCACGCCGACGGCAAGCACCTTGACCTCAGGCTGGACCCCCTGCACGGCAACCTACATCTATAATTCAGCGGATTCCGGCAAGCCGATTACGATTCAGTTGGAAGACTCCGGCGCTGCACCTGGAAGTGGGATCCAGGGAGACTTTGCCGACCTTAGCCTCGTCTCAAACCCAACCCCGGAACCATCCTCTTTGCTGCTTCTCGGCACCGGCTTGCTCGGCCTGGCGTTCGAAGCCTTCCGGAAGGCCAAGGCGTCCGGCCTGGTCTTGCACTCGTAGACCTTCTTCCTCACCTTCTGGAGGGCGCAAGCATCGCGCTCTCCGGAAGGTAAGCTGCAAACCCGGCCCGTATGCCGCAGTTTCTCGATCGAAAGAGGCTGCTGTATGCGGGCTTTTTCTATGGCAATTCCAGGGTTGCTGTACTTGGATAGAGACCGAAATCGACCTTGAAATGCGAGGAAGTTCACAGTTTTACAGCCTCACAGTTTACCGAAGGATTCAGGTTACCCGCAGTTACCAAAGAGCAGTGGAAAAGTTACTACCGGTTAGGGGGGTAGGGGGTGGCCAAAGGGGGGGGTACAGACCGTAGGTTTCACGTTGCTGTTCGGCTTTTTTCGACCCTCGTCCTCTGTTTGCCATCTTTTCCCGCACGACCTCTTTTTATTGTGCGGCAAGGGAGGGAAATCATCGGCAAAGGCGGCTCACATTTCGCTGGAAAGGGAAGATTCCACCGGTAGCGCCGGCATGAAGGCGCTGTTGAATTGAAGCCGATTCAGGTTCCCGACGCTGGCTTGTGGCGGCGCAAAATCTCAGTGCTTCAGATTCAGCAGCCCCGTCGCGGTTTACCACGTTGCCGTCCACGATGAGTCCGGTAATGCGGCGCGCGTTCCAGATGTTTTGCGTGGGATCGGCATCGACGACGAGAATGTCGGCGCGGCGGCGGGAGGAACATTTCAGGGCTCCTCTTGCCCCCGTCCGGCTGGTCGCGAACCTTCCCCATTTCCCTCACCCGATCAACTCACGATTTGTGTGATTTCGAAGGGTTTGTTCTCCAGGTTTCTTATCCGTAGTATCCCCCAATTGCAGCTGCTTTAACCGGCAAGAGAACCTTGGTGACCCATGGACGTCTGGCAGTCGCCCTCTTTCGGAGGGCGAAGCCGTCCGGTCTGGTCTTGCATTCTTAAGACCTCTTTCTCAGCGTTCAGGAGAGCGTAAGCATCGCGCTCTCCTGAACGGTGAGCCGTTTCCCCCACTTGCAATGCGTCCTGGATGGCAGAGCGCGTCAACCATTGGGGCACTCGACCAAATGTCCTGAACCGGCCCATTGACGCTTGTGATGGGCGGGGTAAAAACCATGCGGGTGGCATCTTTCGCGAGGGGCCTTTTCATTGTCGCAGGGAACAGTTTTCCACACTCGGCTGCAAAATGTTGCAGGCATCGCTACTCTCCGCTTGGACAAAAGACGTGGAATGCTGGGTTTTCGGCCTTTTTTGCTTTGGAGCTGAAATTGCTTTGGAAGGAGTGAGTACCTCACAACTGCGTGCCGTGGCAGATGCTTCCCCAGGCTGTGCCGTCAACCATATCACCACCCCAAATGGAGGCTCTATGAAAATCCGAATACTTACCTTTGTGGCCGCCTTGCTGCTGCCGTTGCCGATGATGGCAGGTTCCATCACCTTCGGCCTTGCGACGGACGAACACGGTGATGCCACCCCCCCCGCGAATTCTGTGTCGGTGACCGTCGACTGGCTATCGAGCACTTCCGCCACGGTCACTTTCAACGCGGCAAGCGGCTACTACATAAACGAGGCGTTTCTTAATGTGAATGGGGACTTCACCGTCGTCAGCATCTCAGGTACAGAACCCTCAAATGGCGGTACGCCTTCCTTCAATCATGCAGCAGACCAATCACTCGACTCGTATGGGGATATGTCCGAAGAGATCACGCGCAACGGCGGGGATCCGGCCACTGCAATCACCATTACGTTGGCCGCCGCTGGTGGCAACACGTGGGCAAACGCGAGCAGTGTGCTCACCCCTACCTGTCCTTCCAATGACAGCGTCCCTTCTTGCGTCGGAGGATACGACGTCGCAAATCCGGACGGAGGCGGAGGATACAACAAGAGTTATTACCCCCAAGGCGGCTTCTACGCTATGGCCCAAATTGGGACAAGTGCAACTAGCCGTGATAGTGATAATGAGGATCTCGCCGGCGAGACAGTCACCCCAGAGCCTTCAAGCCTGCTGCTGCTTGGAACAGGGCTGCTGGTAGCGGCTGGATTCGCTCGGCGCAGGTTGCTGAATCTGTCGTAACGGCGTGCGGCGGGAGGGAACGCAACGTGCAGCGGCGGGTCCGGGAAGGTTCTCGCCTGACGTCTCGCGTTGTCTGTTCGGAGTCTTTTTGTTTGGGGTCATTTTTTGGGTAGAGTTTGCAGAAGTCATCTGGCAGCGCTCCTTCAGGGGGCGCTGCTTTTCAGTTCAGCATGGGCCCGGCGGGATCTGTGTACCCCGCCACGCTTAAGACCGGCGGTGAACGTGAGCACCGCCCGTCGTGACTGAGGTCTCGCTTTTTGAGGCATCGGACAGCGGAGGCGCGAGCCTTAATTTGACGGCTTCGGGCGCGCGACAGAACCATCGCACCGGCCCTCAGAACCATCACCGGTCTACAACCCTGCCGCACGGTTCGGCCAGTGCGACTGTCAGGGTGCGGCAAATATGGAATCTCTCCACTCCATTCGATCCGGTCACAAAGGGGAAACAGTTCAGGGTCCTGCTTGCCTCCGGTCGGCAGGATTTTCGTTCCCCAATTGAGCTACTTTGTGGGAAAGAGGAATTATTTTGGGAATTGCCCTGCAAGACTTTGCGCATCCCTGCCTTCTTGTGCGCGCAAATCGCTGAATCTAAATGTTCTGTGTTTGGCACTCAATCTGCATATAAAGGAGGCGAGCGCTGTTGGGGCGTGTTGGTGGGGGCTGCATAGCAACTCCTCTGAATGGGTGACTCCAGGTTTCCTGATTCCCCCAAAGGGGAGTCCATGCGCCGTAGGCAGTGTGAACTGAGTCTCGGTGTGAATGTCCCCCCAGGCATGGCACGCGGTACGAGATTCATCGAGCAAAACATTGAAACCCCAGGCCCTGCCCTTTGGCAGCAATTCGCAAAGGGTGTGACAAGGACAAATGCCCGCGAGGGCGATCTGCAGGAGGAAACATGAAGAAGTTTGCATTCGCTTTACTCGCAATGGCAACGGCCCTTGCGATCACGCCGGCTGCGATGGCCGATCCGATCACCGGCACAATTGGTGTCGATTTTGGGGCCGAAACCTGGACCTTAACGTCCGCCGTCAACCCGGGCATTACATTCTCATCCGATTACACGCACGGAATTGTCGCAGACGCTACTGGAGATTTCTTGGCCGCTTTCACCCCGTTTTCTACTACTGCGGCAGGGCCCGGCAGCGGTGTCCTCCTTTTCAACTCTCCCGATGAACTCTTCTTTTCCGTGGACGGGACCGACGCGACATTTACTATCACCGGCCCCATCGATGTCACGGAAGACACCGGTACCAACTTGCAAATTTCTGGTACAGGCATACTGACGTTGGTCGGTTATGATTCGACGAACGCAACTTTCAACCTTGACGCTACCGATTCTTCTGGGTTTTTCGGGGCGAACTCCTCCACACTTGGGATCGACGCCACCGTCACCCCTGAGCCCAGCAGCCTCCTACTGCTCGGCACCGGCCTCTTTGGTCTGGCATTTGTCGCCTTTCGGAAGGCAAAGCCGGCCCGTTCGGCGATGAACCTTAGCCTGTAGTCCTTTTGGTTCTCTCTTCTCTTGTTCCTCCGGGAATGAAGGGCACGGAAACGTGCCCTTCAGACCTCTTAGTAGAGCCCCGCCATACCTGGTGGGGTTTTGTTTTTTGGAGCAGAGTCTGGCCAGCGTGCAATCTCAAAGTTTTGAAAGGGCACGACTTCAGTCGTGCCGCAAGATACTGAGAGAAATGTGGGGCTTTAGCCCCTGAGGGACGTGTTTTCAATCATATACATTCCCTCAGCGGCTAAAGCCGGCTTCCTATTTGGCCGCTCTGCGGCACGACTAAAGTCGTGCCCTTTCAATTCCGCTCGCCGCAGCGAGCCGCAAATGCCGCAAAATGCGGCCGCCCCGGATTTTCGACGGTTTGGGCGCACACCCCCTTCAAGAAAAGACCGGCGTCAATAGCCTCCAAGCATTCATGGCGGCAAATATGTTGTGCTTTCATATATAAGCAGATATGTTTATAATTTACATATGAAGAGCAGCGAGATGAAGCGTTGGCTCACGAAACAAGGAGCGACGTTCGAGACCGGAAAGGGTTCGCATCTTCATGTGTTCTTGAGCGGTCGCCGCTCAATTCTCCCCATGCACAACAAAGAATTGAGCGACGGTGTTCTCAAAAGTATCAAAAAACAGCTTGGTCTGAAGTAAAGGGGGCAACATGCGGGCGTATCCGGTGAATCTACGGAAAGACGGAAAGTTTATCCTCGTTACCTTTCCCGACATTCCCGAAGCGGTAACCCAGGGAAGGGACCGTACAGAGGCTTTGAAGGCGGCAAAGGACGTGTTGGAAACAGCTATGGACGTTTATTTCGATGAACGCCGCCCGGTTCCCGCGCCCTCTCAACCGAGACGCGGCCAACCTGTTGTCGAAGTGCCCGCGAGTCTTTCCGCAAAGATTCTCTTACTCAATGAGATGTTACACCAGAATGTTCGCCCCGCGGAACTCGCGCGACGCATCGGTACGTCTCCCCAGGTTGTCAACCGGCTGACGAACATCCGGCACACAAGCCAGATAGATGGGATTGATACGGCGCTCCGGGCACTAGGGAAACGCCTCATCGTAGACGCGGCTTAAACAGAAACGACCATTTGTGTGGCGGAGACTACCAGGGCAAGTGCATCTTAATGTCTCAGCAACGGCAGAAGAAGCCAAGGCAAGGTCAATGCCTCGTTCTTACGGAAGGTTGTCGGAAAATTTAGATGCGTTACCCCTGGAGCAGAGACAGTTGGTTCATTGAGAAGCAGACTCGATACTTTATTATAATTGTTACGACCGCATCGCAATCACCGCAAGCGATCGCAACGCTCAGAGGGCGAATCTAACTTCAATGAAGCTTCCTCGACACGCCGAAATCTGGCTTGGGCCGTACCTGAAGGACCGCCTTCGAAAGAACATGCGAAGCACGAAGCCGAAGCGTGCCTGGGTTGTCGTGGCCGATCATTACGAGCCAATGGGGATGGGTGCTTCGCTTGAAACCGCGCTCGGCCGCGTTGCGCAGTGGCGCGACAAGTGGCCGCGCATTGCCGACGACGCTCCCCGAGACGCCGCGGGCCAACGTCCGCAGTACAGCCTCTTCTACCCGCAGGAGGAGTATCGGCGGGATCTGCTCGATGGCATCGCGGAGATGGTGCGCCTCGGTGTCGGCGACGTGGAAGTGCATCTCCATCACGACAGCGAGCAGCGCGAGTCTTTTATCGAGAAAGTCACCGAATACTGCCGGCGGCTCACCGGCGATCACGGTCTTCTTCGCCAGCAGGACGGCCGCACCGTCTTCGGCTTTATTCATGGCAACTGGGCGCTGGATAACTCGCGCCCGGATGGCAAGGCGTGCGGTCTCAACGGCGAAATCGGTCTGCTGCGCGATCTCGGCTGCTACGCTGACTTCACCATGCCTTCTGTTCCGTCGGCAACCCAGGGGCGCGTTGTGAACCAGATTTATTGGTGCACGAACAACCCCGGCAATCGTCCCAGATCCTTCGATCGCGGAATCGAAGCCACTGTTGGCGGCGGCAGACAGGGAGACCTGCTGATGATCACCGGGCCGATTGGCGTGCGCTTTGGAGAACGGCTGCTTCCGCGGCTGGAAACCGGGGAGCTTGCCGGCTACGATATGCCCACGCCCTCGCGGATTCGCCGGTGGTTCGATCTTGCTCCCACCATTGGCGAAGACGTTTTCCTAAAGCTCTTCACCCACGGCGCGCAGAAGAGGAATCTCGAGCCGCTGCTCAACGGGGGCCTCGGCAACCTGTTCCGCTTGCTCACGGAAGAAGCGGAGAGAAGAGGCATCGAGATTCACTGGGCCACGGCCTGGCAAATGTACCAGGCTGCCGATGCGCTGATTCATGGGCGCAGGTTTGCTGTCATCCCACCAGTCCCGATCGTGGACGCTCGCCATTGAACCATACTTCTCGGTTACATGGCCGACCCGGATTACACTATGCCGATGATCTCAACGCCGGAGGGGGCTTCATCCCGAGCCTTGTGAGATCAAGGATAGGCAGTCCACTTGCCGAGAGTTGTTCGAGTGCGCTGGCGGTAGGCTTTTGTGCGACTACGAGCGTGTCGGACGACGAGATCAGGCTATCGAGATTGCGCGTCAGGAGCCTGCCGATGTGCGGAAGGGCTGAAACCACGAAGCTGAGATTGCTGCCGTAGATTTCATCGAGCTGAATGTGCGGGTCATAGATTCTCACGGTTCTGCCCTTGCCGATCAGATGCTCAATAATCGTGATGACCGGGCTCTCGCGGAGATCGTCGGTGTCTTCCTTGAAGGCCAGGCCAAAGATGCCGATCCGTTTGCCCGGCAGTTCGAGCACGTCGCGAATACTGCGCCGGAGGTGTTCGTCGTTAGACGGCAGAACGGACTCCAGCAGAGGCAGCTTCAGATCGAGCCTGGCGGCGCGGAACGTGAGGGCTCGCAAGTCTTTGGGCAGGCACGATCCGCCAAACGCGAATCCAGGCTTTAGATAAGTGGGGGCAATGTTCAATTTTGTGTCACGGCACAACGTTGCCATCACCTGCTCGGGGTTGACACCGAGGCTGGAGGCGAGCGATCCAATCTCATTTGCGAATCCGATCTTCAGCGCGTGAAAGGCGTTGCAAGCGTACTTGATCATCTCGGCGGCGCGCAACGAGACGATGGAGACCTCGCCGGGGAGGCCGGCGTACAAGTCGGCCACAGACTGCGCGGCTTCGTCCGTGCTGCCGCCGACAACCAGCAGTGAGGGCTCCATGAAATCCTTCACGGCGGTGCCTTCCCTGAGAAACTCCGGATTGGAGACGATGTCCACATCGTCCCTGTGGGCGAAGATTGTCTCAAGAAGGTTCTCGCAGGTTCCCGGAAACACGGTGCTGCGCACGGCAACGATCAAGCGCTTTGTTCTAGGGCGAAGCAGGGCGGAGATTTCGCCGCATACCCTGCGCAAGTGGCTGAGGTCGATGTTCCCATTCGCCTGTGAGGGAGTTCCGACGCAAAGCATCACCACATCTGCCGCGCCAAGGGTCTTTTCATCAATGGTCCCTGTCTGCAGCCGCCCCTCGGTAACGTTTCTCTGTATAAGGTTGTCCAGCCCGGCTTCGAAGAACGGTGATTGTGCCTTTCGGACCGCTTCCACCTTATTAAGGTCGCGATCCACCCCGAGAACGCTGTGCCCAATTTCCGCCAAGCATGCGGTAGTTACGCAGCCAACATATCCCAGGCCCATCACGATTACGCTTTGTTTGCTGTGGACGTCTTTCAATCCAGCCTCACAAGACAGGCGCTTCTCATATAATTGAGGATAACAGTGTAACTACCGCTCGTCAAACATTCGAGCGCAGAGACAGGCGGGATCGATGAAGATTCTTTGGATCTGCCCTTCTTTTCTGCACCCCACCGATCGCGGCGGTCAGATTCGCACGCTTGGAACCCTCAAGGAACTGCACAAACGGCATGAGATCCATTTTGTCGCTCTCAATGCCCCAGAGAATCTCGAAGGTCCGCAGCGAAGCTCGGAATACTCCAGCCGTCACTTCTCTGTCGATCACTGCGCGCCTGACAGGAGGTCATTGGGGATTATTCCCCAACTTGTCGGGAGTATCGTGAACCCAGTGCCGATGGCAGTCTCCCGCTATTCTTCAAGAAGGCTCAAGGAAGAGATTGATGCCTTGATGGCCACCGAGTATTATGATTCCATCGTCTGTGATTTTCTTGCGGCGGCTCCGAATCTGACGGATCTTGGAATGAGTGTGCTATTTCAGCACAATGTCGAGACAACAATCTGGCAACGGCACTTCGAACAGACCCGCTCACTCCCGCAGAAGCTTTTCTTTCGGATGCAGGCCAGAAAGATGGAGGCTTACGAGCGGCAGATATGCCGGTCGGTGAAGCACGTAATCGCGGTTTCAGATATCGACGCCTCGAGAATGAAAGGCATGTTTGGAATTGAGACCGTCAGCAGTGTTCCGACGGGAGTCGATGTGGAATACTTTGCCCCCCTCGGTGCCGTTCCTTATACCTCGGACATCGTTTTCAGCGGATCGATGGATTGGCTGCCCAACGTGGACGCGGTCGAGTATTTCCTCTCGCAGGTGCTTCCCTTGATCCGTGATCGGCGACCCGGCACGACCTTCACCATCGCGGGGCGCTCACCCGATGCTAGGGTGCTCAGGGCTGTGCAAGGGCTGCTTGGCATTTGCGTCACCGGGAAGGTCCAAGATATGCGGCCCTATCTCTGGGGATCGAAGGTTTCAATTGTGCCCATCCGGGTCGGCGGAGGAACTCGATTGAAGATTTATGAATGCATGGCAGCCGGAATCCCAGTTGTCTCGACGGCCGTTGGCGCGGAGGGGTTGCGCTACACGGACGGCGAAGACATCGTTCTGGCCGACGATGCTGGCAGCTTTGCCGCTGCCTGCATTCGCTTGCTCTCTGACGACGAAGCCCGGCGCGAAATCGCCCACAACGCAATGAAGCGCGCGCAAAACGAATTCTCATGGGAGGCCGTCGGCCGCGAGTTTGAGGCAATCCTCGATAGGAACCGAATTGTCTCCAACCGGGTTATGGCGAAGGATGGACGATGAGAATCGCGGTTGTCACGGCGCATTTCCCCAGCTCGATCCAGCCCACGCGCGGGCGGCCCGCCTACGAGACCCTACGAGTCCTCTCCGGCAAATCCGATGTGCGGGTCTTCTATCCCCATGCCGAGTACCCGTCATGGCTCAAGCCGCGGAGCCGCGGTCACGAGGTCCTCGACACCTCCTACAGCCTGCCGGGGGTAAGGGCTGGTTACTACAGCTACCATGCTCTGCCCCTGGTTTCCCGGCCGTTTAACGGATCAATCGCCGCCCGCGCATTGCTGCCGCACGTTCGGAGCTTTGCTCCCGATCTCATCTTTAGTTTCTTTCTTTACCCGGATGGATATGCCGCTCTCAAAATTGGCAAAGCGCTCTCGGTCCCCGTCGTCGCCATGGGCGTTGGTTCCGATGTTCACAGCATTGGCGACAGGTTTTCGGCGATGCACACGCGCACCGTGTTGCGCCAAGCCGAATTTCTTGTTGCGATCAGTGACGATCTGCGCAAAAGGATGGAGGCCATGGGTGCCGCCCCCGAAAAGATCAGCGCCATCGTTAGCGGTTGCAACATCTCCGTCTTCCACCCCGGAGACCGCCTCGAGGCGAGGCGGAAACTTGGCATCGACCCGGCCGCGGAGGGCGTCGTTTACATTGGGCGTATGGACGCGAAGAAAGGCCTTCGGGAACTCGTTGAAGCGGCAGCTTCGCTGAGACCAGCCCGCCCCAACCTGCACGTCTATCTGGTCGGCGAGGGACCGGACAGGCATCTGATCGAAAGCGCCATTCAGGCCAACAATGCCGGAAGTTACATTCACGCGCTGCACGAGTGCGCTTTCGACGATGTAGCTGTCTGGATGGCGGCCGCCGATCTGGTCACCTTGCCGAGTTATATGGAAGGCTGCCCCAACGTGGTGCTGGAGGCGCTGGCCTGCGGCCGGCCGGTCGTCGCCACGAGCGTTGGCGGCATCCCGGAGATCCTAAGCGAGGAGTGCGGATGCCTCGTTCCCCCTCGTGACTCCGGCGCGTTGGCTCGGGCACTTGCATCGGTCCTCGGCAGAAGCTGGGACGCCAATGCCATCTCCGAACACGGGAGCCGAAGCTGGGAAGCCGTCGCGGCAGAGCTGCTTGAGATATTCGAATCGCGCGCACCCATTCGGCAGGCGGGCGCTCGTGCCCGTTAGCAAATCGCACGGTCGTGAGCGGAACCACCGCGTGAGAGTTTTCAGCATCGCTTCGCAGGAAATCCGCTTCTATTGAGCCGTACCATCTCGCCGGGTTGGAATCCAGGAGAGAAGTTTCCGGCGGAGTATTCAATGTCGTCGCCTGTTGGCGAAGGCTCGACAAAATGGTTGTATCCTGTAACGGGCGCCGACAAGGGACTGGCACCATCAATAGAAGCTATTCGAGCGCGGAGAAATCCGGCATCATTGCCACGATCCATGTTTTGTTGGGAAGGGAAAGACAATGGGTTTGAAGATAGCGATCGTTGGATGCGGAAAGATCGCGGATGCGCACGTCGAAGAAATCGGAAAGATTCCCTCGGTTCAACTGTGCGCAGTTTGCGACCTGGAACCGATTATGGCTGAGCAGTTAGCCGTTCGTTACGGTGTTCCAAGATGGTACAGCGATGTAGCAAGAATGCTCGATGTGGAAAAGCCGGACGTGTTGCACATCACCACGCCACCGCAATCCCACCTAACGCTTGCCAAACAGGCTGTCGCGGCAGGATGTCATGTATTTCTCGAAAAGCCCGTTGCGCTGCGCCATTGCGACGCCGAAGCCATCATAGACTCAGTAGTAGCGGCGGGGCGGAAGTTGACGGTGAATTATTGGCCGAGGTTCGATGCTCCGGCCCTTGAGTTGCTCCGGCTGTATGAATCAGGAGTGCTAGGCGCTCCGGTTCACGTGGAAAGCTATATCGGTTATGACCTCCAAGGCGAATTCGGAATGGCGTTCAAGCGGGATCCGGAGCATTGGGTGCATCGTCTACCCGGCAAGTTATTTCAGAACGTGTTGGATCATGTCGTGAATAAGATCACCCCCTTTCTTGAGGATGAGCAGCCTTTCATCCAGTCCGTCGGATGGCGTTGGGATGCAGACGCGGGCGAGCCCGTCCCGGGTGTGCTGCTCGATGAGTTGCGCGTGATCATAAGGGGCGCACAGGTGTCCGCCTATGCGACGTTCTGCGCACATGCCCGCCCCGTCGGACAAACCTTGCGCGTTTACGGAACGAAGAACACCGCTCATGTCGATTTCATGGCGCGTACTGTTGTCCTAGAGAGACAACAAACATTCCCGTCCGCCCTGGGCCGTTTGTTTCCCCCGTTTCTGGTCGCTAAAGATTACTTGCAGCAAGGACTGAGGAATGTCAATAGTTTCTCGCATGCGCGCTTTCATTTTTTCGATGGGATGCGCCGTCTCCTGAGCGAGTTTTATCTCAGTATTGAGAAGGATTCCCCGCCGCCGATTTCCTATAACGAGATACTGCGCGTTTCATCGATCATGGAGAGAATCTCCGAACAGGTTTATCCGGAGGTGTACGTTTGAAAGTTCTGGTTACAGGTGCAGGTGGCTTTCTCGGAGTACAAGTCGTTGAACGCCTGCTCGCGCACGGGTATTCAGATATTCGGTGCTTTCTCCGGGACCGAGGCAAGGCTGAGCGGCTCTTGGCACTCGATGAGTCGCATCGCGGCCCGCAACTGGAGTTATGCTATGGGAATCTGCGATTGAGAGCAGACTGCGCGCGAGCCGTAGCGGATGTTTCGCTGGTCGTGCACTTGGCCGCTGGCCTTAAGGGCGCGCCGGCAGAGTTGTTCGCCGATTCAGTAGTCGCCTCTCGCAACTTACTTGAGGCTTTGCAAGCTCGTGACAACATGCCTCTCAAGCAGACCCGCGTGGTTCTTGTCAGCTCTTTCGGGGTCTACGGGGTTGTGTCCTTGAGGCGGGGGGCACGCATCGATGAATTGACGCCTTTGGAAGACCATCCGGAAATGCGGGACACTTACTCCCATTCCAAGCTGAGGCAAGAGCAGTTGTTTTGGGATTATCAGAAGAAAGCGGGCTTTGAACTGGTGGTTTTGCGGCCAGGAGTGATCTACGGGCCAGGCGGCGGGGCGTTTTCCAACCGGGTTGGCTTACAGATTGGGCCCGTATTTTTCCATCTTGGGGGGAGCAATCTGCTGCCCCTGTCGTTTGTGGTCAACTGCGCGGAGGCGATCGTGCAGGCCGCCGGCCATCCGGGCTCTGCTGGGCAGGTGTACAACGTGCACGATGATGATCTGCCGACCGCATCCCGCTACCTGCGCGAATACAAGAGGCATGTCAAACGGATGCGGTCGATCCGCCTGCCGTATTTTGCAACGAAGATGCTGGCGAGGTCGTTGGAAGCATATCGTCGCCATTCTCAAGGCCAGCTACCTGGAATCATCACTCCTTATAAGGCTGCCGCAGCTTGGGGTGGAAACAAGTTCGACAACGCAAAGCTGCACGCGTTGGGCTGGCGTCAGTTGGTGGCGACCCAGGATGCAATGGCGGAGACCTTCACTTATCTGCGGCAGCAAGGTGCGAAGCAGTGATGAATGGAAAGAGATTTCGAGCCCGGTCCAAAACGCCTATCTCGGCTAGCTCAGGACCTCACATCGATGCTCGATACCGCCTGGGACGCAGCGGCCATTTCTGCACACGAAAGACGAAGCTGGAGTACTGTGGCGGCAGAACTGCTCGAGATCTTTGAATCGCTCGTTTCCAAACGTCAGGCGGCGATGCTGCGTATTCCGGTCGATGTGGGCCGGTGATTCCATTGGATGTGGGCCACTGATTCCGGTGTGATGTGGGCCGGGATTCCGTTCTGATGTGGGCCGCATTTTCTGTTTCACCGTAATCGTGGCCCACATGGAATGGAACGATGGCCCAGAACCACCGTAAACGCGGCCCACATGCAACGTAACGGTGAAGTGGGCCAGGGCCTGAGCAGCTTCGGCGCTTTCCAGAACCGACCCATGCCTGCTAAGCAAAACCAGTCCACCCCTCATGTAATCAAGATAGGCACGTAGCGGTGCGGCTGGGCGCCGGG
>Ga0224553_1000400_pt1 | contig 19429 bp, 16 predicted proteins | sample 714S21014metaG_FD_179897 | JGI IMG/M metagenome (GOLD analysis project Ga0224553, IMG submission 179897) | Peat soil microbial communities from Stordalen Mire, Sweden - 717 S2 10-14 | ecosystem: Environmental > Terrestrial > Soil > Wetlands > Peat | place: Sweden: Norrbotten County, Stordalen... | reverse complement strand
TTCGCACAGCCTGCGGCGCCATCTATAGTCGAGACGGGGCAGATCCCTTATCCAGTTGAAGGGTCCTTGGCCTGGCGATGCCATCGATTGTTTTCCGCGCGGTGGGGCGCTCCATGCCCTGCGCGGCCTGGGCCATACGCAGGTGCTGCTCCATAAGTTTACGCGCTTCCAAGGGGTTGCGCGCGCGAATGGCGCGGTAAATCATGCGGTGCATCTCTGCCGATTCGCGCAGATCTGTCGAGCGCTCAACAGTTTTGCGGCGTTTGTCATACAGGGCAGATGTAATGGTCTCCATCAGAGCGCCCAGAATGGGGTTGCCGGAGGCCTGCGAAAGAATGCGATGAAAGAGCACGTCGTGGATCAGGAAATCGGCGGGACTATCTATGGAAGCAAATATCTCGGCCACCTCTTCGGCGAGCGCAGTGTGGTGCTCCTCCGTTGCGCGTTCAGCGGCGAGGGCGGCGAGATTGCTCTCAAGAATTAACCGCACCTCAAACATCTGCCACGATTGAAAGCCGTGCAGCACGCCCATGAGGCTGAAAGATGCCTTGCCAAATTCAGCCGGACCGTCAGCGACGAAGGTCCCCACCCCGTGCCTCACCTTCATCACTCCCATCGCCGCCAGGTAGCCTATCCCGGTACGGAGACTGGCGCGGCTGATATTCAGGGAGCGTGCGAATTCGCGCTCCGGGGGAATCTTGTCACCCGGACGCAGAGTGCCATTCTCAATGAGCGCACGGATGTGGTTCACCACTTGCATGGTCCGGTGCGTGTCGGTCAGGTCTTGCTTTATCCTCGGCATATAGGGCCCGCATCCTCTTGAAATGCTGGGCAAGACGAGAGTAACACTGCAGGCCCTCTTTCGCGTTGAAGAATTTTCATTCGGCATTCTGCTGTCTTTCAGCCGGGTGTGTATACTGTGGTCTGACCTCTGAAGGGGTCGGACTCTACGCCTCGCGGCGATAAGGGCAAGGTCGCAGCCATGCTGATCCACGAAGACCGCTTGTTTCCAGCCGAATCCGCAACGCGAAAGATAGCCAAAGCTCTGTACGCGCATATCCATGCTTTGCCCATCATCAGCCCGCACGGGCACACGCAGGCAGCCTGGTTTGCGAAGAACGAGCCTTTTCCCGACCCGGCAAAGTTGTTCGTGCAGCCCGATCACTACGTCTACCGGATGCTCTACAGCCAGGGAATCCCCCTGGAAGACCTGGAGATTGGGCAGCCGGTAATGAAGGACCCGCGCAAGGTCTGGCGCATCTTCGCCAAACACTATTTCCTGTTTCGCGGAACCCCGACGCGAGTTTGGCTGGATTTCGCGTTTCAGGAGCTTTTTGGTTTGGAAGAGCGGTTGTCGGAGAAAAATGCTGACCTCTATTTCGACACTATCTCCGAAAAACTACGCACGCCGGAATTTTTGCCTCGCGCTCTTTATGAGCGCTTCAATCTGGAAGTGCTGGGAACGACAGATTCTCCTCTCGACTCGCTGGACGATCACAAGGCGATCCGCGAATCGGGCTGGAAGGCGAGGATTGTGCCCTCCTTCCGGCCTGATCCGGTGGTCGATCCGGAGTTTGCGGGATTTGCCGGATTGATTGAGAAGCTTGGCGAGATGACCGGAGAAGACACCATGGCGTGGCCCGGCTATCTGAACGCGCTGCGCAAGGCGCGTGAGCGCTTCCGTGCGCTCGGCTGCACGGCAACCGACCATGGGCATCCGACCGCGCAGACCGCCGACCTGCCCACGGCCGAGGCGGCGGAGCTCTTTCGCCGCGTGCTGGCAGGCAAGGCCGATGCGCAACAGCAGGAACTCTTCCGCGCTCAGATGCTTACGGAGATGGCGCAGATGAGCCTGGAAGACGGGCTGGTCATGCAGATTCATCCCGGCAGCGTGCGCAACCATAATCGCAAGATCTATCAGAAGTATGGCCGCGATGTGGGCTGCGACATTCCCCGCCCGACCAACTACGTGGACGCGCTGCGCCCCTTGCTCGACCGGTTCGGCAACGAGAGCAAGCTGACCATCATTTTGTTTACGCTGGACGAATCCACCTATAGCCGTGAGTTGGCTCCGCTTGCAGGGCACTATCCGTGCTTGCGGCTCGGGCCGCCCTGGTGGTTTTTGGACAGCCCCGAGGGAATGATGCGTTTCCGCGAGTTAGCAACCGAAACGGCAGGCTTCTACAACACGGTCGGCTTCAACGACGACACACGCGCCTTTCTTTCCATTCCAGCACGGCACGATGTGGCGCGGCGCATCGATTGCGCATTCCTGGCCAAGCTGGTCACTGAACACCGGCTGGAGGAAGACGAAGCATTTAAAGTAGCACACGAGTTGACTTACGGGCTGGTGAAGAAGGCGTATAAGCTGTAGAGCAAGTTATGACGAACAGAGTGGAATTCGGCGCGCAGGAAGCAACGGAATTATCTGCCGGCACGCGGCTTGGCCGCGTACGCTGGACCATCTGCGCCATGCTCTTCGCCGCCACAACTATCAATTACATGGACCGGCAGGTTCTGGCGCTTCTCAAGCCCACTCTCATGCACAGCGCGGCACAGGGTGGCATCGGCCTGACCGAAGAGAGCTTCGGGACTGTGGTGGCAGTCTTTACAGCTTTCTATGCGCTCGGCCAGCTCGGCGCGGGGCGCTTCGTTGACAAAGTAGGCACGCGCATCGGCTACATGGTCATCATGGCCATTTGGAGTCTCTCGGCGATGAGCCACGCGCTGGTCAACTCGGTACTGCAGCTCGGGATCGCACGCTCCTTCCTTGGAATCGGCGAATCCGGCAACTTCCCCGCCGCCAACAAAACAAATGCTGAGTGGTTCCCGCAGAAAGAGCGCTCGTTCTCTTTCGGCATCTTCAACTGCGGCGCCAATGTCGGCGTGATCCTGGCTACGCTGCTGGTGCCCTTGGCGACTTACTTTTTTGGCTGGCACGCCGCCTTTCTGGTCACCGGCTTTTTCTCGGCATCGTGGATACTGGTGTGGTATTTCAAGTACCATAAACCCACCGAACATTCGACGCTCTCCGCCGCCGAACTTGCTTACATCAACCAGGAGCTTCCAGAAAAGCCTGGTCCATCCACCCCGTGGGTCAAGTTGTTTGGCATCCCTCAGACCTGGGCGTATGCCATTCCAAAATTCCTCACCGATCCCATCTGGTGGTTCTATCTCTACTGGCTGCCGAGTTACTTCAGCGATAAATTTCATCTGAGTCTTGCGGGTCTGGGGTTGCCCATCTTAATCGTTTACAACGCCTCAGCCGTTGGCAGCATCTACGGTGGCTGGTTGCCCGCGTCCTTCATCCGCATGGGGCTTACAGCCGAGCGCGCGCGCCTGGTGGCCATGCTTCTCTGCGCCTGCCTCATCGTTCCCGTTTTTCTGATCAACTACCTTCACGCGGACAATTCCGGAAAATGGATCGCCATCGGATTGCTGAGCCTGGCGGCCGCCGCACACCAGGGCTGGTCGGCCAACCTCTTCACCACGGCCTCGGATATGTTCCCGCGCAGCGCCGTCGGCTCTGTCACCGGAATCGGTACCATGGCCGGAGCCGTCGGCGGCTTCCTCTTTCCACTATTCGCCGGTCACATCCTGCAAATTTTGCACAGCTATTCGATCCTCTTCATCATTGCAGCCAGCGTTTATCTCCCATCGCTATTCATTCTGGTCCTGCTTGCTCCGGGACTAAAAAAGGTGGAGTCAGTCGCATGAGTCTCTACTGTGCAGTTGGAAGCGCCGAATCCGATCTGTCTTCGCAGCGATTGAAAGATCTGCTGGCGGAGAGCCTGTCAAAGCTCGGTGAGCGGAATCGCGTGCTCGCCGTGCCTCCCGACCAAACCCGCGAACACTCGCGCGCAGGCGAGCTGACCCGCTATGCGTGGAAGCACTACGGCGACCGGCTCAAGGCGATTCTGCCCGCGCTGGGCACGCACGTCGCCATGCGCCCCGAACAGATCTCTCACATGTTCGGCGATGTGCCCCAGGAACTCTTCCGCGTCCATAACTGGCGCACCGACATCGAGACACTTGGCGAGGTCCCGGCGAAGTTTGTCCGCGAGCAATCGGAAGGCAAGCTGAACTATGCCTGGCCCGCGCAGGTTAACAAGCTGCTGGCGAGAGGCGGATTCGATCTGATCCTCTCCATCGGCCAGGTCGTGCCCCATGAAGTGATCGGCATGGCCAATTACAACAAGAACATCCTGGTGGGCACGGGCGGCCGCGAGGGCATCAACCGCAGCCATTATCTGGGCGCGGTCTACGGGATGGAGCGGATCATGGGCCGAGCCGCCAATCCAGTGCGCAACGTGCTCAATTACGCATCCGATCATTTCCTCCAGCATCTGCCCATCGTCTATGTGCAGACGGTTGTAGGACGCAGAGTCGACGGCGGACTGGCAGTGCGCGGCCTGTATATCGGCGACGACGTCGAGTGCTTCGACCGGGCCGCGGAACTTAGCCTCAAGGTAAACTTCGAGATCCTCGACACGCCGATCAAAAAGGCCGTCGTCTATCTCGATCCAGCGGAGTTTCACTCGACTTGGCTGGGCAACAAAGCCGTCTACCGCACCCGCATGGCGCTGGCCGACAATGCGGAACTAGTCATTCTCGCGCCGGGCGTGAAGGAATTCGGCGAAGACAAGACCATTGACAGCCTGATCCGCAAGTATGGCTACAATGGCACGCCGGCAACGCTCAAGGCGGTTGAAGCCAACGCCGATCTGGCCAACGACCTGAGTGCAGCTGCGCACTTGATCCATGGCTCGTCGGAAGGACGCTTCAAGATTACCTGGTGCCCAGCCTTCCTGACCCGGCAGGAGGTCGAGGGCGTTGGATTCAGTTATGGAGATTTGAATGCGATGCTGACGCGCTACGATCCGAGCAAGCTCTCGCTCGGCGTAAACCAGGTCGATGGTGAGGAGATATTCTTTATCTCCAATCCAGGATTGGGACTGTGGGCGCACCACAGCCGCTTCTAGGCAGGAGAGATCATGGAAAAGAAAAATCTGAAACTTTCCAAGTATTCCATCGGGACTGGAGACCGGTTCTCTCACCAGGCCAAGGCGCAGTTACAAGCCTGCATTCAGGCTCTTGACAGTGGCGTCGAAGTCGTCCCCGTCTGGAACAAGTCAAACCGCGAGCATACGATTATTGGTTCCGAGCCCGCCTCCGCACGGCAGGCCGCCGATGCCGCCGTCAAGGCGCTCGGCTGGAAGCTGCCATACTTCTGCGACGCCGACCACATCACCTTGCAAACCGTTGGCCGCTTCCTTGGTGCCTGTGACTTCTACACCCTCGACGTGGCCGACTTTATTGGTCAGCCCGCTTCAGCAGCCGACATCGATAACTTTGTCGCGCGTCATCCCAAGTTGCTTGGAAGCATCAAACTGGAGGGAGTTGGCGACACCTTCGAGATCACACCCGGACTCCTGCATCAAGCCGCGCAGAAATATCTGACCGCCATCAAGAAAGCCGGCGAAGTTCATCGCACAATCCTGGCGGCAAAGGGAGAAGGCAACTTCATCCCTGAGGTTTCACTGGATGAAACCGACAGTGCTCAAAGTCCTGTCGAGTTGCTCATCATTCTGGCGGCCATCGCCGATGAAGGCATACCCGTTCAGACCATCGCCCCCAAATTCAGCGGCCGTTTCAACAAGGGCGTGGACTATGTGGGCGATGTAGCACGCTTCGAGCGCGAGTTTGCGCTCGATGTCGCGGCCATCGATTACGCGGTCAAACACTTTGGCTTGCCGGCAAATCTCAAGCTGAGCGTTCACTCTGGAAGTGACAAGTTTTCCATTTATCCCGCAATTCACTCAACCATTAAACGCTTCAACGCGGGAGTACACCTCAAGACCGCGGGGACTACGTGGCTTGAAGAGTTGATTGGCCTGGCCGAAGCCGGAGGCGACGCTCTGGCGCTGGCCAAGGAGATCTACGCAGAGGCCTATGCCCACCGCGAAGAGCTCTGCGCGCCTTACGCCACTGTCATCGATATCGACCTTGCAAAGCTGCCGTCTCCCGACGAGGTTCGAGGCTGGACTTCCGATCAGTACACCTCAGCCCTGCGCCATGTGCCGTCAGAGGCGACATACAACAGCAGTCTGCGCCAGTTGCTGCACGTCGGCTTCAAGGTCGCGGCCAAGATGGGACAGCGCTACCTCAGCCTGCTCGAAGCCAATGAAGCAGTCATCGCGAAGAACGTGACCGGGAACCTCTACAACCGGCACATCGCTCCCGTCTTTCTCGGGCGAAATGGTTGATCTTGCGCTTTGAAGTTTCTCTGAACTGGATGAACGAACGACGAAAAGGAGTGCAATATGTCAAAGACAACAGCCGTTGCAAGTGGACAGAAGCCGGAGAATGCGCAGCAACTTCCCTTTGATCTGGCAGAACTGACGAAGATGTACGACTTCAGCGGGAAAACGGTGGCCATTACCGGTGGCGCTGGAGTTCTGGGCAGCGAAATGGCCGGCGCACTGGCTGGCTGCGGCGCCAAAGTCGCAATCCTCGACATGAATGAGGAGGCAGGCAAGGCGCTGATCGAGCGCATGGGAGAGCGCGGCAAGCAGATCTTCTTTTTCAAGTTCAACGCGCTCGATCGCGAAAGCGTTGCTCAGGCAGCTCAGGACGTAATCAAGAGCATGGGCAAGCTGGATTGCCTGATCAACGGCGCGGGAGGCAATAAGCCCCAGGCCACAACCAGCGCTGAATTGAAGTTCTTTGATCTGCCTACGGACGCATTGCGCTGGGTCTTCGACCTGAATGTGCTGGGCACGATTCTGCCCTGCCAGGCTTTCGGAAAGATCATGGCCGAACAGGGGTATGGCACGATTTTGAATATTTCGTCCATGAACTCATTCCGGCCGTTGACCCGCATTCCCGCCTACTCGGCAGCAAAAGCAGCGGTGAGCAACTTCACGCAATGGCTGGCCGTGCACATGGCACAGGAATACTCGCCGAAGATCCGCGTGAACGCCATCGCGCCCGGCTTCTTCCTCACCAATCAAAATCGTTTTCTGATGACCGACAAGGAGACGGGCGATTGGACACCACGCGGCAAAACGATCATCGGGCACACGCCGATGGGACGCCTGGGAGAATCCAGGGATCTCTTCGGGTGCGTGCTGTGGTTGCTCTCGCCGGCTTCGGAATTCGTGACCGGCGTGGTGATTCCGATCGATGGCGGTTTTTCCGCGTTCAGCGGCGTCTAGACAACAGAACCTGCGGCGTCAACCAGCAACAACAGCCGCAAAAAAAGGGAGGCTGCGCCAACTGGCGCAGCCTCTTCTGTTGGTCCTCAAGCTCTCAGTGCAGCGAAACCTTCGCACCAGCCTGCTTTAGAATCGCCTCGCCTGTCTCCGCCTGCACCGTCACGCCCTCACCCGTCACATCGGCATAGGCTATCGTCAGTCCAGTCTTGGCGCTGATCTTCACGTTGCGCAGAACCACACCGAGGATCGGAGACTCCGGCAAACCAACAATCGCTCCAGCCGATGTGCTGCCAGTGGCTGTCAGATTCTCGATCGTGATGTCGTGAAAGTGCGGAGTCAGCCGCGTAATGGGCTGCGCCGCTTCCGTATCGGGCGGCAGAATCTTGGGATAGTACTCGCTGATAATCAGCGCGTTCTTCACGTCCTTCATCTCAATATCGCGGAAAAACAGAAGGCCTACATCGTTGCCGCGGTCGCGATTCGCTTTCACGCGGATGCCATTGTCTGTCCCCTCGAAGTGAATGCGTTCAGCACGGATGTTCCTGGCTCCCCCTGCAATTTCGCTCCCAATCGAAAGTCCGTGCCCATGCAAAAAAGTGCAGTCGGTAATGGTAATGTCGCGGCTCGGATCGTCCGGCCCCGGCGAGTTAATCGGACCCGACTTGATCGCAATATCATCATCGCCCACGTCGGCATATACATGATCGATGACAACATTCGATGATGAAAAAGGATCGATGGCGTCCGTGTTAGGCGAGTGTGCCGGCGCCAGAACCTTGATATTGCGGATAACCACATCGTCCGAGTAATACGGAACCAATTGCCACATGGGAGAGTTTTGAATGGTAACTCCCTCCACGTGAACGTGCTTGCAATGATCAAAGATAATCAGCTTCGGTCGTGGGCGGCCGGTCCCAAGAATGCCGTGATCTTTTATGCTTCTCGCCTCTTGCCACCAGCTCTCACCATTACCGTCAATCACGCCTTCGCCGGTGATTGCGACATTGACGGCGTTGGCCGCGCTCACCAGCGGTTGCAGATCGGGAAGGTGGAACATCGTCAACGGTGGATAGTCGCCATGATCCGCGGAGCCGAGCAGTGTGGCGCCTTTGTCGAGTTGCAATGTAATGTTGCTCTTCAGCACGATGGGAGCGCTCAGATAAGTGCCGGCAATCAGTTGAACCGTGCCGCCGCCTTGCCGTTCGCAGGCATCGATAGCCGCTTGAATTGCGGCCGTGTCTTTGCTGACGCCGTCGCCTTTTGCGCCATAAGCGCGTGGATCGCAGCCATGCGATAAATCAAGCGCGTGAGCCGGCATGGCCTGACAGGCAGCCGTAGTAGTGAGCACAACTAATAGGAATCTGAAAAATAATCTCCGCTGAATCACGCTGACTCCTCATCAGATAGTTTGCTTTATAAATCATCATACGCTGAAAGTCAGTGAGATTACATTGCGAAGTGTTCCGTTAACTACTTGACTAATCCAGGTTTCTATACCCAATTTTCTCAATAGAAAAGATACTTTCTCCAGCGGTCATCCCCGCGGCCTAACATACGCATAATCTGGCGGCTGGTGTGCAGCGAAAAGGGGCGTGGATCGCGCAACAGCACCATGTCGTCGATCTCGTGAAGCATGCGGTTGCCCTTGCGGCGGTTGCAGTCGTGGCAGCAGGCCACCAGGTTCTCCCATGTGGAGTTACCTCCGCGAGAGCGGGGAATCACATGATCCAGCGTAAGATCGGCGGGGGGCAACGCCTCGCCGCAATACTGGCAAGTATTGCGGTCGCGCAGTAGAATGTTCTTGCGCGAGAGGGCGCGCGTCTGGTACGGGATGCGGCGATACTCTAGCAGCCGAATTACCGAAGGCATGGCAATGCGGCTGCGCTGCGCGTGCAGTATCAGGCCATGCTCTTCCTCGGTGCGCGCAATACCCTTGAGCACCAGCACCAAAGCGCGGCGCGCGCCGCAAATATTAATCGGCTCATAGGATGCATTCAGCACCAGAACCGGCATCTGCAGGATGTGGGCGGAGTGGATAGTCGCCTGTTCGCCCGCAAAGGCTGCGACCCTGGCGATGGACTTCTGTTTACGCGCATGAATCATGGCTTTTCCCAGCGACATCCTTTTTCCCCTCGTCAAAAAGATGATTTGCCGTGCAATGAATAAATGCCTGCTCCTTGCAAAGTTGCGACCGGCGACTTACCGGCCGGGGTGAGATCGTCCTCCGCATCGTCTAATCGGAATGAAACATTGCGGCGGTTATCATGCACACGGCTGGCTCTGGCCAGAGTAGCCACCCACACAGAGGCTGCACCGGCCCTAGTTAGCGCCTGAGCCGCGGCGCGGGCAGTCGAGCCTGTCGTGAAGATGTCGTCGATGACCAAAACGTGTTTCAGAGTGACCGCGGCAGGATCGGAGACCGTAAACGCTCCGCGCACATTCAATCGCCGCTGGCGCGGGGTCAGGCCGGCCTGGCTTTCAGTGGCGCGCAGCCGCATCAGAGTTTTCGAAGCCAGCGTAAGCCGCCATTCCGGATGCGTCTTTCCGAGCGCCGCAAGCGCATGAAAAGCCAGCGAACGAGCCTGGTTGAAGCCTCGCTCGGCATACTTTGACCTGTGCAGCGGCACGGGAACCACAAGCATCTCAGTGGGCGCTTCGCCGGCCAGTTGAGCGATTGCCTGCGCCAGCATCCGGCCCAGCCCGCGCGCTGCCGGTTGCAGCCGGTCATATTTGAGCGCGTGAATGGCTGCTTTCATGCGGCCCTGGTACGGTCCGTAGGCCACTGCCCGCTCAAACGGCGGTGGCGCCATCCGGCATGCGCGGCAGAGTCCGAAGATCGATGGAGCCTGAATCGGCGCGTCCAAAGTGTCGCCGCATCGCGCGCACATATTTCCGCTTTGGACGGGAAACTCCGTCCAGCAAACATCACAAATGGGCACAGAAGATAGATGCGGCAGAGGGGAGCCGCAGAGGGTACAAGAGGAGGGGAAAAGGGCACAACCCAAGGCGTCCATGGGACTTCGCAGCACACGAACTACCGCGCGCCAACGGGAAGTCTCCGATGGTGGAACGTCGCTCGTCAGTAAACCGGAGTCTCTGCTGAAGACGCACCTCGCTTGGGGATGGCAAGGCTCAACGGCCGCCGCCTTGCCGACAGTATACTCGCAGCGGGCCGGAGATTCCATTGCGTTTCACAATGGCAATTGCCGGTGATTAGTGATGGGACGTTGAGCGTCCCTATTCAGAATGAGGCAAGCAGCTTGCAAAAAAGTCCTGACATGTAGCCGCACTGCGCCACACCGACATAGCCGCATAAGGTGGAAGAACGCTCTATCCCCGCTGTTTCCTTCCAAAATAGATCAGCCCGCCACCCGCCGCAATGCCCGCGATGCCCAGAATCGGGGGAATTCTCTCCTGTTGGCTTTCTGTATCGTCCACTTGAATCAGGCCCATGTCCGGAGTCTGGTTGCGGTTCGAGTAAGAAAACCCTCCGCAGAAGATGGCCGACAATCCGGCAATGATCAAGAGAATTCCGGAGATCTTCATATATGCTCCTGTTCCCAGGGCCGGCGGTTGACTCATCCTTCACCTGGCGCCGCGCCCTCGCCAGATGCGCCCGCTGCGATTGATAAATCTCGGTTATGTTTCCCCGCCGGCTTGATTCCTGAGTGGGCTATATCATGTTGCGATCTTCCGCGACGATAACCTCGCAGCGCCCGCCCCCGGCTTTCTGGTTGCATTTGTGCTGCGCGGCGGCGTTATCTTTGGCATCGCGAGCCGCATCCTTCACCTTGCCAACAGCCGTCTCAACTTTGCCCTTGATCTGTTGAGCGGCGCCTCTCACCTGGGTTCCGGTGTTGCCGGTCAAGCCGCCAACTTGCCGCTTTGCGTTACCCACCACTTCGTCGATCGCGCCTTTTACTCTTTGCTTATCCATTTTTCCACCTCTTGACTAGTTGCTCACGATGGCCGGACGGTCCGCAGTGCAAAAAGGAACACAAGGAATCTCCAAAGCGCGCCTTCGCACGCAAGAAACATCCTTTCCTTGGAGCATCTTCCGATTGGGCCATGCCAGAGAATCCACCCGGCGCGTGCTTCGCGTCCCGCGGCAGAGGTTCTCCTCTTCATTTCTCCTGAGAGCGGCGAGAGGTTTGCTTCTGGCGCTCAGTCCAGCTTGTTTTTATCTTTTCGTAGGTAGCCTGCATCGCATCCAACTCCAAATCGCTCAGCCTCTCGATATCGATCATTTGGTTGTGCGCCGTGTCCATGGCCCGGATCAACTCATTGAGCTTCAGATGGATCGCGCGCGCATCGCGATTCTGCGTGTTCTGGATCAAAAAGACCATCAGAAATGTCGCGATGGACGTTCCAGTGCCGATCACCATCGCCCAGTGGTCTGAGAAATGAAAGACAGGGCCGGTGGCAGCCCACAACACAACCACCAGTCCCGCGCCCGCAAACGCCCACGTTGACCCGAGCCATCCAGAAGCCGCTGCGGAGAAACGGCCGAAATGGCCGTGTACGGTGCGGGCCTGCGCCTCGATTGCTTGTTTATTCATCTCGCCTCCATAAGTCTGGCTGCTCATTGACGATACACGGCTGTGCGGAGCCGGGCTGTCGAAAAAAGCGCACAAGACGGCATAACCGGCAGAGACGAGCCGGCCTCAGATTTGAGAAGGGAGGAGAGATGCAGAGGCGAGGGCGGTTGACCCACCCTCCCCTCCGTCGCGACTTTAGAAGACGCCGGCCAGAAAAACCTCGGCAAGATGAGCCTTTTCTACCTTGGCGCCAGAGGCCGCCGGTACCATCTGCGGCAGGGTCATCACCGGGCAGTGCGCGTGAGCCAGCACCTTGTACGTCACGCCGTGGCGGGTCATGGCGGCAAAGGTCGTTGCGCCCTGTGCTCCTAGCACGATCAGGTCGGCCTGCTGCGCACGGCTTTGGTAAAGCAGCTCCTCGGTCGGGTCGCCCGGCGCCACAATCGGCTCCACGGCGATCCTGCTTTGAAGTTCGGCCGGAATCAGCGAGACCAGCTCGTCTTCAATCTGATCAATCGTCCGACCCGCGAGCAGTTCCGCGCGCTCCTGGGGCCGGATTACATGCTGCAGCACCAGGCGAGCGTTGTGCTCGGCTGCCAACTCCGCGGCAAAACCAGCCAGCATCGCACTGGTTTTGTAAAGGCTTATGCCGCAGAGGATGGTGCGCACGGAAAAGTTGCAATAGCTTGCGTCCCCCACCTCAGGGCCGACGATGAAGACCGGCGTTCTGGCGTTGCGCAGCACAGCCTCGGCTGCAGAGCCCACCAGCAGTCTGCCTATGGGGCCGAGAGAGTGGGTGCCCATGACGATGCGATCAATCTCCCGCTCACGCAGGAAGGTGAGAATCTGGTCGGCCGGCAGCCCCAGACGCACCACCGTTTCACATTCAACTCCCGCATCCCGTACGCGCTGGGCCAGCGGCTCCAGATGCTCGATTTCGGCTTGGGCGATGGCGGCGCCATCGTAGGAAACGACGCTCGAGATCTCCGACGCCGACACCACCAGCATGTCATAGGCGTGAAAGAGGATAAGCTTCGCTCCATACTCGACGGCCTGCGCCAGTGCAAAGGCAAACGACTCTTGATTTGCAGGAATCTCACAAGCGAAAAGGATGCTTGATGGCTTGATCCAGCCTGGCTTGAGTAGAGCGGCCATGGGAACCTCCTACTGCTACAGCACTCTGCTTGCGCGGCAATTTCGCTGCGCGGCTAACAACCTTTAGACTTGCCATCGGCAAACGGCGCGCGACAGCGCCACTCGGCCGGACAATCATCACGGCCAGACACATACACTCTAGCCCCGATGCGGGCGGAAGACCATGTGTCCGTTCGAAGAAACGTTGATCCCATGAAAATCAATCAGCGGAAAGGGAATTGTCGCCCAATTCGGGAATATGCTCGTTGGAACCGGCATAAGGCCTTCAATTATGCGAGATTATGTGACCTAAATCACATCCTGCCCGCCCCTGCGGATGGTCTTCTGGACCAGAATCGTGGTGTTCCAGAGCGGCTTTCCCGTTCAAGGGGCTCTGCTGTAGGCTTTCAAGACGGTCTCCTTCCCGAGGGAAATCATCTTATCGGCAGCGTTTCAGTTTTCTTTAATCACGGAAGGCACCTCAACTCCCCGGCGTAGGTCCCGCTTTCCGGCCCTCCCCGCCCCGATTCCGTTGGAGGTCACATGCAACCGATGCACAACATCCCCGCTCGTGGCGGATTGAACTTTGACGAGACCCCCTTCCTTGCTATCTGGGAGGTCACGCAGTCCTGCGACCTGGCCTGCAAGCATTGTCGCGCCGCCGCTCAGCCCATCGCCCACCCCGACGAACTCACCAACGCCGAAGGGAAGGCGCTGATCGACCAGATCGCCGCCATGGGCGTGCCCATCTTCGTCTTCACCGGCGGAGACCCTTTGAAGCGCGCCGACGTATTCGAGCTGATTCGCTACGCCGCCGATAAAGGCGTGCATGTGGCCCTGACCCCCAGCGCCACGCCGCTGCTGACCCGCGAGGCCATCTTCAAACTCAAAGAAGCGGGCCTGGTCCGGCTCGGCATCTCGCTGGATGGCTCGACCCCCGAGATCCACGACGCCTTCCGCGGCCTTCCCGGCGCCTATGCGCGCACCATCCAGGCCATCGAGTGGGCCAACGAGGCGGGCATTCCCATCCAGGTGCACACCACCATCAGCCGCCACAACGCCCACGATCTCGACAGCCTCTGCGCCCTCTTCGAGAAACTCGCTATCGTCATGTGGAATGTTTTTTTCCTGGTTCCGGTAGGCCGTGGCCAGCTCGATGCTCTGCCCAGCGGCGAAGAGTTCGAACAGGTCTTCGCCAAGATCTACGAGCTCTCGCATCGGGTGAACTTCCAGATCAAGACCACCGAGGCGATGCACTATCGCCGCTACCTGCTGCAAAACAACCTGGAAGAGCGCAAGATCGGCCACGGAAGCGGCCATCCGGGCAGCACTGCTGCAACTATAGGAGCGTCTGCAGCCCAGCACGTTTACGAACCTGGCGCGCCCACCTCCGACGCCAAAACCCGCACCGCAAGCTGGGCCACGCGCCGCGTCAACGACGGCAAGGGCTTCCTTTTCATCTCCCACACAGGCAACGTCTACCCCAGCGGCTTTTTGCCCATTCACGCCGGCAACATCCGCGAGACTCCGCTCAGCGAGATCTACCGCAACGCGCCCATCTTCAAATCCCTGCGCGACACCAGTAAGCTCGAAGGCAAGTGCGGCGCCTGCGAGTACAAGGAAATCTGCGGCGGCTCCCGCGCCCGCGCCTACGCCGTCACCGGCGACCCGCTGGCCCAGGAACCCTGCTGCATCTACCAGCCCAAGCACTGGGACCCGGAGTTGGAGAACGAAGCCGCGGCCTTCGCGAAGAGCTAGCTTTCAACCTCGAACTTTTAGGGAATCTCTGAATAAGCCGGCGTTTTGAAAGGGCGCGGCTTTTGCCGCGCCGTGGATGCAGCAAATCATCGAGGGCTTTAGCCCCCGAGGGATATTTTTCGCGATTTAGCCCGGCGAATCCCAGCGCGAAGAGAAGGTTTCACAGAATCCCAGGTCTCAGAACCAAGACCAAGGGTGACAATCTGAAAATGGGTCACAACGGCGTTTCTCATTCCTGATCCCACCACCCCCTCCTGAAAATGGCTGGTACTTGTGGCTCGGCCAAAACCTGTGTTGACTTTCGACGGGTCATTTCGTACATTCTATGAACCAAGTTTTTAGTCAAGTGCGCGTAGTCAACGCAAAAGCACCTCAGCCGATTCGCATAAGGAGTCTGACTTTGAAATGTTCCGTTTTTGGCGCAAACTGTTCGAGATCGATGAAAAACTCAACCGAAACAAAATTCCTCAAAATACTTCTCCTCGTGGTTGTCTGCGTTATCACGCTGATGATCTCTCCGGCAATTCACGGCCAGGCTACTGGGAGTTTCTCTGGCAATGTCCTCGATAAATCCGGATCGGCTATCCCTGAAGCGGCCGTCGTAGTTACCTCTCAGGGAACCGGTCTGGTTCGAGACGGAAAGGCGGACAATGCCGGGCACTATCTAATCCCTCTACTTCCTGTCGGGACCTACACCGTGCGCGTCGATGCGGCGGGCTTTCAAAGCGCTGAATCAAAAGGACTTTATCTCCAGGTCGATGAAGCCCGCGAAATCAATTTTTCGCTCGCTCCCGCCGCCGTAGTCACCACGGTCGACGTGACCGGTTACGCCGTTGCTGTCGAGACAGCCAGTCCATCTCTCGGTCAGGTCATCACCTCCCAGGAGGTCGCGGATCTCCCCTTGAATGGCCGCGATTTCGTTCAGCTCGCCACCCTCACCGCCGGCGCTACGGCGGAGACCAATCCCCACAGCTTTTTCACCCAGGGCGCCGACAGCGAGGTGGCCGCTCGCGGCTCCTTCTCTCTTTCGGTCGGCGGCTCCCGTCCCAACAGCACCGATTGGCTGCTGGATGGAGTCGACAATAACGAACTGACCGGGGGTGGCATCGGCATCTTTTCTTCGATCGATGACATTCAGGAATTCAAGGTTTTAACCTACACCTACTCCGCCGAATACGGCTCCCGCGCCGGCCCCACCGTCCTGGTCAGCACAAAATCTGGCACCAACGACATTCACGGCTCTCTCTTTGAGTTTGTGCGCAATACCGATCTCGATGCCAAGAGCTACTTTGCCCCCGACGTGGAAAAGTTCAACCTGAACCAGTTTGGCGGCTCCGTCGGTGGGCCGATTATCAAGAACAAGACCTTCTTCTTCGTCGACGCCGAACAAAAATATCAGCGCCACGGCATTCCCTTTACGGGTCTGGTGCCGTCGCTGGCCATGCGCACGGGCGACTTTTCCGCCGACGCCTTCGGCGATACTCTTTCCGGAATCGGCGCTGCTTTCACTCCGGAAATCGCCAATCCGAACATGATCGGCGCGTCGGCTGACCCGACCGTCTACCCGAATGTCTACTTCCAATGCGACGGCTCGACAGGGAATCCTCTAACTCCCAATGCTGATGGAAGCCAGCCCAAGGGAGCCAACTGCAACAAGATTCCTACCGGCCTGATCGACAACATCGGCAAGGCGATGCTGAACATTTACCCCACGAATCTTGTCAACTCCGGCAACTCCGCCTCCGGCTACAACTACGTCAACGAGCCGGTGCGCACTCTGAACGAAACCAAGTTCGATATCCGCCTGGACCACACGCTCTCCAGCAAGGACAATCTCTTCGGCCGTTTCAGCTACGACCAGGCGGGCTCTTTTGTCCCCGGTGGTGCGCCGGGACTTGCCGAAGCAAACGCCTTCGGCAGCAATGAGAATCTGGTCAATCACGGACGCAACATCGGCATTGGCTGGAACCACGTGTTCTCGCCCCGCGCGCTCAACCAGGCCACCCTCGGCTACGACCGCATCTTCGACTACATCGCCTCGCTGGGTAACTACACCTGCGAATCGGCCATCCTGGGAATTCCGGGCGCCGATCTGGGCTGCTCTGCCAGCGGTACCTCGAACTCCACTGCTCCATATAGTGAAGGCTTGGTTTCCACTCAATTTACCAGCGGCTATTGGGCCCTCGGCGATCGCGGCTACTCTCCCTTCCAGGGTGGAACCAACATCTACTCGTTCAAAGACGATCTCGACCTGATTCGCGGCAAGCATGAAATTCACACCGGCATCGATCTCCGCGCCAATCAGATGAACGTCGGCACTGCAGCCTTTGGATCTGGCTTCTGGCTCACCGGTACCATTGGAAACTTCACCGGCTTAGGTTCCGCCCCCGGCAATCCCGAGGCTGACCTGCTGATGGGAATTGTCGGAGGGGCCATCCACGACCAGACATACAAGGGCGCCGTCACCGGCCGCCGCTGGAACATCATACGGCCCTTCGTCGAAGATGACTGGCGCGTTACCCCATCGCTCACCCTCAATCTCGGCCTGGCCTGGGACTTGACCACTCCCATCACCGAGGTCCATGACCGCATGGCGGACTATGTCCCCTCATTAACGGGAGGAACGTTGCTGATTGCGGGCAAGAACGGAGTGAGCAGGTCGGCGGGCATCAACATGTACAAGGGCGCGTACGAACCCCGTCTTGGCCTCACCTGGAAGGTTCTCGGCAGCGACAAGACTGTTATGCGCCTCGGATTTGGCATCTATCACGATTCCTCCTGGAACCAGGGCGCGCAGGGCCTCTGGCAAAATCCGCCCAACCTTGGCGAATCCGATACATTCAACACTGGCTGCGTCTCCGCGTCTTCATACTGCCACGCCACGCTCGGGCAGTCAGTTGCGTTTGCCCCCGCTACCACAACCGGCGGCTTTCCTCTCCTCCCGACGCCGCAAGATGTGACCAGCTTCGAGGGCACGTACGTCTACCAGCCGACCAACTTCCAGCCCGGCAGGGTTCACCAATATAACGCGAACGTCGAACGGCAGTTGCCGGGAAATGTTCTGCTCACCGCCGGCTACGCCGGTTCGGTCGGCGGCCATCTGCTGGTAATCGGCAACGCCTTCAACGTCAACAGCCCTTCCGCATGCGGCATGGTCTCCGGCTACACGCTCGGCTGCCTGCCCAGCGGCGCTCCCTACTCGTATACCAACACCTTTACCTTTAACGGCTACAACTCAGTCTTGCTCTTCGGCGATGTGGGCAAGACGCACTACAACTCAATGCAGCTCAAAGCAGAGACCAAGTCGCCAAAGTATGGCCTTTACGCACTGGCCGCTTACACCTACTCCCGCACCTACGACAACGGTCTGTCGGACGGCCTGGGTTCAGAGTTGAGCGCACCGTATTTCCCGCTTCCCAACTGGCAAAACCTGGATTGGGCCTTATCGCAGATCAATCTCGATCAAAGCTTCACCGGCAGTGTCATTTACGATTTACCCTTCGGCCACGGGAAGCAGTTTGGAAGCAGTTGGAATGACGCGACCAACGCCATTCTTGGCAACTTCCAATTGACTCTGATCGAAAGAATCTCTTCCGGTTTCCCCGTGCCACTGGTCGACAGCACTAACCAGTCGGGCACTACCTTCAATTCCGGCGGCGACGGCTACAACTACAACCGGCCCGATCAGGTCGCCAATTGCAACGTCTACAACGTGGACCACGCCGTGTATGGCAAACATCAGTGGATTAACCCGGGCTGCTTCGCCGCGCCTCAGGCCCAACAATTAAACAACGCAGGCGCGGTGGTTGTCCCCGGCAAATTGGGAAATGCCGGGCGCGTCCCGGTCGTCGGACCGGATTTCGTCAACACCGACTTCTCCCTCATCAAGCAGTTCGCGCTGCCTCGCAAAGATATGGGTTTGAACTTCCGCGCCGAGTTCTTCAACCTCTTCAATCACACACAGTACGGCATGCCGCTCCAAGATTACGGCGCTCCGGGCTTCGGCGTCGTCAACTCCACCGTCAACAATCCTCGCCTTATCCAACTGGCGCTCAAGCTTTCTTTCTGAAGCCGGGCGATCTCCATGGGCATCAATGCCCACTGGGGAACCTTTGAACGAGTCGAGATTGTTTCAGGGCACGGCTAAAGCCGTGCCCTTTCAAAACATCGACTTAATCAGAGGTTCCTTAAATCTTTATCATTGGATCCTGGGCGATGACACATGGGTAAAGAATATGAATGGGAGGCCCTTGCCGTACAGCGGAAGACCGTTTTTCACCGGGCCTGACATTTTTTGAACTTGTTTTCCGCTGGGACGGATCTACCCTTCGCGATCCCGCCTCAGTTGAAGCAAAATCGCCGATGACTCTCAGAGGGCAGATCGGTACCGGGAAGTCGGCTTGTAGGAAGGAACTGCTGGGCGCCCCATCCTTGCCTCTCAGCCGAACGCAGTCTGCCCCACCGCAGGTCCGCATGGACTGCCTGCCCTGAGCGAAGTCGAAGGGGCCAGTCCTTGCAGAAAATAACCCTCCCTTGGCGCACACTGACAGATAGAAGAAAAAAGGTGCGAAACCACTCATCGACCGGAGAAGCCATGCGCAACCCCACCGCAACCATCCCTGCCCGCAACCCAAGCCACGCCGGCCCCGCCTGATACCCCTTGTATCTCTGAATAAGCGACAGTTTGGATGTAGGAGACTGTTGCAGTGGGGGAGCCGAGGCATCGGCTCCCCCGCGGGCGGACGGCTCCCGTCCCCCCTTTGGTCTTAACGACCGTGGGGT
>Ga0224553_1000399_pt1 | contig 19517 bp, 17 predicted proteins | sample 714S21014metaG_FD_179897 | JGI IMG/M metagenome (GOLD analysis project Ga0224553, IMG submission 179897) | Peat soil microbial communities from Stordalen Mire, Sweden - 717 S2 10-14 | ecosystem: Environmental > Terrestrial > Soil > Wetlands > Peat | place: Sweden: Norrbotten County, Stordalen... | reverse complement strand
CGCCCCGCGCACAAGTTTGAAACCGGGGCAGGGAAGGGGACCGGCGATGGTCCCGTACTTTGCGTGCCGCGTTTGGAGACTGGAGCAAAGCCTGGCTCCCCCTGTCACAACTGCCTCCAGGGGAGCTTCGGATTGATGGCCGACGTGTATCCCAACTGGTTCCGGCCCTACAAGGCGATCAAGGTCCCAGGTCCGCGTTCGGTCAAGAAGTTCTGCGCACGGGCAGCAAGCCTGGGGCGCAGTGTCCCCACGCCGGCGATGGTCCCGACCGAAGTCACGACGGAGCCGGAACTGGTCAATGCCATCAGTGACGACAAGCTAAGACGGAGCGCGTAGCCTCGCTCCTTGAGTTTCCTTCCGATTTCATCAAGTCAAGATTCCTGCCGACGCTTCGATGCCCGTGTGCTCAGCTCGCAGGAACCAGCGCAAGGACGGACCTTCGTCCCTATGGCACCCAAAGAAGCTCGCTCACGGTCAGACGAAACCGTGTGTGAGTGGGGTGCCGCGCTTCAATTCTCCCCGCTCGGTTCCCGAGGGATAAACTCACAGATAGTCCTGAAAACTGCAAGACTGACGATGAGAATACTTAAAGCGGCTGACCGAGCAGTGACGGTGCCACCGGCGGCCGAATGCACCGTCAATGGCTTGGACGAGTTAAAGGACTGTCTTTACCACGTCAACCTAATTGTGCAAAAAGCGATGGCTGATCCACATCGATGAAGCTTGATCTTGAACTCAGCCGTAGTGCCCAAGGGCAGCCTTGGGATGACGTATAGGTAGGCCCGATCCCCCCGGGGTCTCAAGAATAGCCGTAAGGCTGTTACCTAACGCAGTTTATTGAATTGGAGATGGGAATTGCCAACAATTAGTAGGTTCTACGGGATAGTGATTCGCATGTACTTCGGCGACCATGTTCCCCCGCACTTGCACGCCGTCTATGCGGAATTTGAGGCTGTGTTCGACATCCGGAGCTCTGCTATCATCGAGGGCAAGTTGCCCTACCGCGCGACGGGCCTCGTGCTGGAGTGGATCGAACTACACCGTACCGAACTCATGGAGGACTGGGAGCTATGCGTACAGAATCACATCCCCAAGAAGATTCACCCGCTACCCTAGCCATGCCGGAATGCGCACCGCGCTCGCCCTGGAGCGTGATCGAAGTCGAAGCTCTTTCGGGGTTCCGTCTGCGGGTTGCATTCGCCGATGGCCTTGCCGGAGTGGTTGACATGTCCGCCCTGGTGCATTCTCCAGCGGCTGGGGTCTTCGCAGTACTCCGTGACCCATCTCTGTTCGCGCAGGTCGCACTTGATTACGGTGCCGTCTCCTGGCCCGGCGAGTTGGACCTTGCCCCCGACGCCATGCACGCGGCGATCCAGGAGCGGGGAGAGTGGCGATTATAGAGAATGTGGTATCCGTGTTCGGCGCCAGACGGAGCCACCAATCGACTCCGTTGAAGCAGCGACTCAAAGAATAGATGGGATACGTATGGGGTTGATCAAAAAGAGGCCGCATTGCTGCGGCGGGAGGGAACTTCTGCGCCAAATCCCAAACTAGACAAAATCTATCCATCATGAGATACTGGCTTCACGGAGGAGCTTCGTATGGCTACCTATCCTTCCTACGCCGCACCAGGTTATCAGTTCGATGCCACACCGGACCTCAGCCGACTTGAGACGCGGGAACGTCTAAGTCAATCGTCCATCGATGGGTTCTTCGCGATCATGGACAAGTGGCATGTGTCCATCGAGAGCGCAGGGGACTTGCTCGGAGGCATGCCCCGGTCCAGCGTTTACAAACTGAAGACGGCCGCCGGAACGCTTCGCCAGGACGAACTCACTCGGATCTCTTATGTTGTCGGGATCTATAAGGCCCTGCATATTCTTTTGCCCGACGAGTTCGCCGACAAGTGGGTGAATCAGCCAAATGACAACTTCTTATTCAGTGGTCTGACCCCTCTCGACTATATTGTGCGAGCGGGGATCCCGGGATTGCAGCAGGTCCGGAGTCTGGTCGATGCAGCGCGAGGCGGACATTAATTGGCTCACCTGGATCTGTTTAGCCAAGCCGGCACTCACAGATTGATCCCTACAAAGTTTAGCGGCGAGAGCGTTCTTGAGACTCTGCCACTTCCACCTGAAGTGCTCGCCGATCTAAGCGAGCTCGATGCTGCAACCAACGAACGTAAAGTCGCAGAGGGCGGAGGGAACAGGGCAATCGGCCCGGGCGAACTACTGTACGGCGTTCCCGAGGCGCAAATCGTTAACGCGGCCTTTTCCCATCCAGATCCACACGGGGGCAGGTTTCACGGTGCGCAGCGCGGCGCCTGGTACGCAGGTGTAGAGCTGGAAACCTCAGTTGCGGAGGTGGCCTTTCACAAGAGACGATTTCTCGAAGATGCGCGCATGACTGGCCAGCATGCTTTTGACTATATGGAATTCCTCGCTGATTTCTCCGGTGACTTCCATTACCTTGACCCCACGGAGTTCGACGCCTGCCTGCAGCCGGATCCCATTCCGCAATGCTACGGTGCGTCACAGGCTCTCGCGAATACGCTGCTGTATACAGGCTCAATTGGGATCGTCTATCCGAGCGTCCGCCACCCCTCTGGTACGTGCATTGCGTGCTTCCGGCCAGCCCTGGTCTTCCACCCTCGCCGCGGTCAGGAGTATCGGATCACGCTGCAAACTGGGACAAACGCAATCGCCTATGAAAATGTCGTCCGTCCGCTTTGAACATCAACCAGTCACTCGGCGCAGTTGATGCGGGATTCGGTGGTGGGTCAGTTTGAAGTCCCGGGCAATGAAACACAAATAGAAGTCCTACGCGCCCGGGACACCTTTCTGAGTGAGAAAGCACGCGCGGACATCAGCATGGATTGGAGCCCGACTCTCAAATGACAATCCTCAACACACTGTCTAGAATTGCCTGCCGCGCTGGCCTGATAAGCTCGCGGGATATTTCCTCGCGGGTCAGCAGCTCGCCGGCCGCTTCAGCAGCGCCAGCAGCACCTGAAATGGCTGCGCGTTCAACCGGATGCGAATGCCCTGCCTGCGAAGCTCTCCAGTGGAGGCGTCCGCTTCGAAGGCGCCGAAGCGATGGCGGCGGGCTGCAGGCGATTCGGTCATATCTTTCCGGGATCAGTGTATCCGATCAAGCAGCCGATCCAGCGCGGCGGCATAATGTACAACTTCTGCGAACTCCAGTACCTGCAAGCACTTGCCGAGTGACAAACAAGTGAGGTTCCGTGTATTGCGCTGGAGGGCCGGCGAGGGGCATGGTGCTGTGCATGAAACGCCTGCAAATCTCGAACTCCCAAAACCTCTCCATCCTCTGCGGACTGCTGCTGTTTGTGGCCGCCCCCGGCCCGGTTGTGGCGGAGCCCACGCCTGCGGCGGTTTCAGGCTTCAACTCCTATGTCGCCGGGGTTGAGTCGCGACTCGCGCAGCAGTATCGGTCAAGCGACGCGTTCCTCGCTCCCGTGGCTGCGGACCGCCTGCGCCGGGGCGAACTGATCGTCGAGCAGATCACGCCTTCCGCCAAATCGAACCTGCCGGGAGCGATGCTGTATGACTGGCGCGGGACGGCGTTTGTTCCCGGAGCCACAGCCGCCGACTTCGAGCGGTTGATGAAGGACTTCAACGCCTATCCGCAGCGCTTCGCCCCGCAGGTGCTCCAGGCCAGGGTGCTGGCGCAGCAAGGCGATCGCATCCAGGCCGTGATGCGGGTGCGCCAGAAACATGTCATCACGGTGGTGATGGATACGGCGTACGACGTCACCTTCGCGCGGCTGGATGCGCAACACGGGTACAGCATCTCCCGCAGCACGCAAATCTCCGAGATCGACGCGGCCGGGACGGCAAGCGAGCGTGTGCTGAGGTCCAGCCAGGAACACGGCTTCCTGTGGCGGCTGAATACCTACTGGAGCTACCAGCAGCGGGACGGCGGACTGTACATGCAGATCGAGTCGGTCTCGCTGACCCGCTCCATCCCGACCGGCCTCGGATGGTTGATCGGGCCATTCGTGGAGAGCGTACCCCGCGAATCGCTGGAGTTCACCTTGCGGGCAACCTGCAACGCACTGCGGAAGTAACAGCGGCACGGAAGCATGGCACGAATTGCAGCAATCGAAAAGGACACGAACATGAGCGCACACACAGTGATCACCAGGGTTGAACCAGTGTTCACGACGGCGCGCCGGGTGAACCAGTCGCTGACCGCCTCGATGGAGATCCCCCAAAATGATCCGCAAAAACTTGCCCGCCACCCCAAAGCACCTACCAACTCAGTGTCTGTGAGAAATGCGGGCTAACGATATAACTTGCCGCCGTTCGTTTCCTGGAGAGATATGAAGAAAATTGAAGTCTTTCGCGCTTGGGGCAATATTCTCGCCGGTTTGCCTCCCTCCCTCTCGATTGAAATCACCAAGGAGTGCCCGCTACAGTGCCCGGGCTGCTACGCGTTCGATCCGGCGCATCTGGGAGGATCGACACAACTCCGCCAACTCTCCGACTTCAAGGGAGACGAGTTGGTAAGGAAAGTGCTTGCCGTCATTGACGAATACCGGCCGCTCCACGTCTCCTTGGTGGGTGGCGATCCGCTTGTTCGCTACCGTGAGCTCGAATTGCTTTTACCGCAGATCGAGAGCCGAGGTGTGCATACCCAGGTGGTCACGAGCGCCTTCCGGGTTGTCCCAAGCACGTGGAAAATGTTCCCGAAGCTCAATGTCGTGGTGTCAATCGATGGACTTCAACCGGAACATGATGAGAGACGCAAGCCAGCTACGTACGAACGTATCCTCAAGAACATCGCAGGCGCAAAGGTAACGGTCCATTGCACAGTTACGTCGCAAATCGCGGAACGTCCGGGTTATCTTGACGAGTTCCTTGGCTTCTGGAGTACCCGCCCGGAGGTTGCGAAAGTCTGGTTCAGCCTCTTCACGCCACAGAAAGGCGCGACCGACCCGGAGATACTTTCTCGCGAGCAGCGCCTTGTCGTGATGAACGAACTGCGCCGCCTTCGCCCACTCTTTCCGAAGCTCGACATGCACGACATCGTCATTGATGAGATCGCAAACCCGCCATCCAATCCGGAAGAGTGTATTTTCGCCCGCACCACAGAGACCATTTCCGCCGACCTGAGAACGAAGATCACGCCTTGTCAGTTCGGTGGCGTTCCGGATTGCTCACAGTGTGGTTGCATCGCTTCGATGGGCCTCGCAGCGGTTGGGCACTACAAAGTAGTCGGCAATCTCACAGCAGGCGACCTCTTCATGGCTTCAGACCGATTCGGCAAGCGTTTGCGAAAGCTTAGAGATTCATTTTCGGGAAGGCCCGCAGTCCATCCCGAGGCTGCTCCGTTCAAGATTTTGTAAAGCATTCACGTTGGTCAGTCTCAGAGGGAACAGTGATGGGAAGCATCCCAATTAGCGAGCCAGAGTTGCGGCGGGAGCTAGTGCGCTTCAGCAAATGGCTGTCGCGCCTCGGCTTCATGCCGGGAACATCCGGAAATCTCTCGGCTCGCCTCGATGAGGGTCGATTGCTGGTTACGCCAACGGGAATGAGCAAATTCTTGCTAAAGCCCTCGGACATGGTCATCGTCGACCTTCAAGGCCGGTTGCTCTCCGGCACCCGTATAGTAACGAGCGAGGTATGTATGCATCTCGTGGTATATGAGATGAGGAAGGATATCTTGGCGGTGATCCACTCACATCCTCCGATTGCGACTGGCTTTGCCTGCGCTGGCAGGGGACTTGACCAGGTGCTTTGTCAGGAGGGGGTGATGACGCTAGGAGCGGTGCCTTTAGCCGAGTACGCTACAACAGGAACCGACGAGGTAGCTGCGAGTCTACGCCCGTTCATCTGCGGCCACGAGGCAATCCTTATGGCAAATCATGGTGCGGTGACCTATGGCAGCGGTCTTTTGGAAGCTTTCCTGAGAATGGAGACGGTCGAACATCTCGCGCATATCGAGCTGGTCGCACATCAACTGGGATCACCTAGACCTCTCAGCGCGAATCAAATTGAACAGGTCCGCCTGGCAAAGGCCAGGTATCTGCAAAATGTCAACATTCCGAATAGCTTGAAACACTAGCCAGAATCTGGAGCAGACCGTGCTCACTACAGGCTTGTATCGCGCTTGCGAGCGTGGCTGAGTCAAGACTCTCCGAACTGCCTGTAACGTCCCCCATTTTCAGCAAGTTCGTGTCGGCGCGACTCCGGGCGCGGTGAACTTTGCCTTCTCCTGCTCGAAATCTTTCGCCCCGAATCCCCCCAGTCCTGGCCCAGCCGTCCAGCCTGCTACTTCGGCTGCTCAGCATCTGGCTTCGGCTTCTCCGAGAGCCCAAGCGCACGCCCTACATGCCACGCCGAAATCCCTAACGCGTGCACCGTCCGGCGATAGCTGACCCCCAGCGCGCTCCCTGTCGAATCTTCCGCAACCGAAATCGCGCCGCCCGTGGAGTCAGTCGCCACTCCTAGCGAGGAAGCCGTCTCCGCAGCACCCTTCGCCATCGCACCCTCGGTCGAACTGCTGATCGCAATCACGCCCTGCACGGGATGCCTTCCCGGATTGAACCACGCAATCTCGGTCGGAGGCAACCGCTCCAGCCGCGCCACCGGCTCCACCGGAAAATTTGTGTGCTCCATCTTGAATTCCAGCGGCCAGGCGCTCGACGAAATGAACAAGGAGCCGTTCATAGGATGCCCTGGCTCGCCCAGATTGATCACCCGCCCTGACTGAAGTGGCACCATCGCCTCGCACCGGTCTGCGCCGCACCCTCTTTGGCAGAGCCTCTCGTCCAGGTACGACGCGTGCTTTCCGGGCGAAATCCACACCTCCGCACCTTTGTCTTCCGCGTGCAAGGTAGAAGCACGCGCAATCTGGCTCACATCGCACACCGTCTGCTCGTGCGCCGCTGCATACCAGTAAATCGCCTTCCAGGTAGCCTGGGCCGTATCGCTCTGCGAAGCTCGCACCAGCACTGCGACATGCTCCGTGTCCAGTGGATGGCTGTGCTCCCCACAGTCCAGCCGCCACAGATGGTAATAGTGCAATTCCACCTCAGGCTCCGAACCATCCTCCGGCCCCGCAGTCTTCCGCGCCACAGGGAACGCCTGGCCGTAAATCGTTCCGTCCTCGACCTCCACCGTCGGAACGCTCAGGTTGGGAGCAAACTCCGCGGGCACCCCGGAGCAGTCATCCCGCCCCACCATGAACCTCGGCGTAAACTGCTCCAGCAACCGCTGCTCCAGCGCATCACTCAGCCCGTCCGCATCGGAATCGATAGACGTAGCAGCGCTCTCCGCCGGAGTTTGGCAATACAAATCCTTGACCGGTAAAAACAGCAGAGCGGCGGCAGCCAAACCCAAAACCAAACGCATCCCCAAATTCTATGCCGCTCTCGCCCCGCCCGATCCGCAATCGCGGCCCATCTATCCGACAATTCAACGCTGGCATGTACTACGGAGACGCAGCGGTGCTGAGCGAAATCGAAGAATTGGAACATCTTCCGAATTGCCTCAAATGTCTTCGGCAAGTTCAGGCATTCACTTCAAATTGACCCACTACCTGGGATTCCAATCCGGAAATCAACTTAGCTCCTATTGATCGTCGGGACGGCCAGACTCGAACTGACGATCCTCTGTTCCCAAAACAGATCCAGTCGTTTGTGGAAGTCTGTTGAAATCGTGGGGAATAAGTGGTTTTGATTGAATATCTTACCTCCTAGCGCCCGACCCCTGTTGATCTTTGTGGCTCTTTGGCGCTTTGACCGTTACAAAATCGACACCGTCGCCACCATCCATCGCGATACGCTTTCGACAGCTTCTTTAGACAATCGCGATGGTATGGCCGGCTTCGCTCGCCTGCTACCGTGGGCCGGGGCAGGTGTCACTCGGTGTTTTCCCCAGGTCTTCCTTCTGGATCTCCAGCGTAGCTTGCGGAGTGCCGTTCTTGCCTGACCGAGTGATGTGGAAGACATAGATCGTTTCATAATCATCGTTTGGCCATTGAGGCAACTGCGCAGGGGTGGTTCCGTATGACTGGAGCATCTGTTTGGCGAACTCGTAGAGCTTGATGTGTTCCCAGGCTACAAAGATCAGCGAATGCGCGTAGGCCGGCTGCAGCAATGCCTGCTGGAGTTCGGCGATCTGCAGGAATCCGATCTGAGTATTCACCGGCATTCCAAGTCTGATCGCGGTCGGCTCAATGGTTGCCAGCGGCCTCACATAGGAGTAGGTCGGCTGAGGATTGCCGTCGTCTACCTGCACGCTCGGATTTGGTGCATAAATGAAATCGGGCTTGCCGAATCGACCGATGAGTACGGAGGGCAGCGCGAGCGCGCGGTTCAGCCCCCTGCACGTCAACTGTCCAAGTCCACCCGGCGGCTTCTCCCCATGCCGCACCATCACGATGGTCTCTCCATTGGCCTGTGACGTTTGTGCGACAGAGTGCAGGAGATTCCCGAGCAAACAGGCGAGAAGGATGCTGATTCTAAACAAGCTTCGAAGGTAAGAATTCTGATTCAATGTGCGACTCCTCGCATCGGACTCAGCGATCAAATTGTACGTCGGAAGTGTGTCGGCTTCCCGAGAGCGCTTCATCGCCAGATGTCCGTGCCGTGTGCAACCGGAGCACTCCCAATGCGATCTCTGATAAATTCTCGTCATACGCACGAATTTCGATTGTTGGACCATTTTCACAGGGGATGAAGAACTCTGCTCGGCGCCCAATTCTATGCTTATGCGTTCGCTTTCGATCGGAACGATCTCGCTCCTCGCGCTTGGGGCGGCAGGGTCTGCGCTTGCCCAGGTGAACACCGGTGAATTTCGTCTGACGGTGACTGACCCGGCGGGGTTGGGACTGAAAGCTTTAGTTATCATCTCCAGCGAGGCAAGCCAATACCGCAATGCATTCACCACGAGCGATGCGGGCGAGGTCGACGTCAAGGCGCTCGCCTATGGCATTTACCTTGTGCGCGTGGAGAAACCGGGATTTGCGGAGAGCACGGAACCCGTGGAGGTTCGATCGGCTCTGCCTACCGAGCGCACGATCCAGCTTGCCGTGGCGCCGGTGAAGACCTCGGTACAGGTAAGCAGCGCGCCGCTTATTGATCCGAACCGTCCCTCCTCGATCATGCAGATTGGCTCGCAGCAGATTCAGGACAGAGTTGCGTCGCTGCCGGGCAGATCGGTGCAGGACCTAGTGAACTCCCAACCCGGATGGCTGTACGAGGGAAACGCCGTGCTGCATCCGCGCGGCTCGGAGTACCAGACGCAGTTCGTCGTCGATGGTATCCCGCTCACCGACAATCGCTCGCCCAGCTTTGGCCCGGAGATTGAGGCCGACGATGTGGACTCGGTCAGCATCTACACCGCGGGAATTCCCGCCGAATATGGCCGCAAGATGGGCGGCGTGGTCGAACTCAACACGCGCCGCGAGACTGCCGACGGCCTGCATGGACAGGTGGTCCTCTCCGGAGGCAGCTACGACACAGCCTCCTCCTACGCTCAGATGCAGGACGTATGGGGCAGGAATACCTTCGGCGTCAGCGCCTCGGGCAGCATGTCCGCCCACTATCTCAATCCCGTAGTCCCGGAGAACTACACCAACCGCGGGACGACGGGAGACTTCTCCGTCAATTACGAACGCGATCTATCGCAGAGCGACCGGCTGGACTTAAGCGTTCGCCACGAACTGTCGCGCTTCGAGATTCCCAATGAATTGGTGCAGGAGCAGGCCGGCCAGCTGCAGACCGGCGATAACTTCGAGACGCTCGGCAGCGTCCGCTACCAGCACATCTTCTCGCCGAACAGCCTGGTCACGCTCGCCGGAATGGTGCGTGACAACGCCAACGACTTGTACTCCAACGAGAACTCAACCCCCATCATCGCCACGCAGCATAACGACTTCCGCGAGGGCTATTTCAAAGCTGCGTACTCGCTGCACCACGGCAATCAGGAGTTCAGGGCGGGCATTGAATCCGACACTGTTTTTCTGCATGAGAACTTCAGCTATTCCATCACCGATCCCACGCAGTTTGACGAAGGCACGCCAACCTCGCCCGCGCCATTTTTCGCGAACGATATCGACCTTGAGCCGTCCGCATTTGCCGAGGACCTCCTTCGCCTTGGCAAGTGGACGGTGAGCGCAGGTCTGCGCTGGGACCACTATCAACTTTTGCTCAACCAGAGTGCCTTCAGCCCGCGCATCTCCATCGGGCGCTCCCTGCCGTCGTTGAACATGGTGCTGCACGCTTCCTTTGACCGGGTTTTCCAGACGCCTTCGTTTGAGAACATCCTGATCACCAGTTCGCAGTGGATCAACCAGATTGACCCGTCGGTGCTCCACCTTCCCGTGCAGCCATCGAGGGGCAACTACTACGAAGGCGGGCTGACGCAGGCCTTCAAGAACCGGATGAGCTTCGACGTGAATCTCTACCGCCGCGACGTGAGGAACTACGCCGACGACGACCAGCTCCTGAACACCGGCGTCAGCTATCCCATCGCGTTCGATAAGTCGGTGATCTACGGAGCGGAAGGCAAGCTTACGCTGGTTCGCCTGGGGAACCTCTCGGGGTATGCCAGCTATTCCTACATGGTGGGCGCCGCCTGGTTCCCGGTCACGGGCGGTCTCTTCCTCGGCGATGACGCCGTCGCTGCCCTGAATCAGACGACTGGCCACTTTCCCGACTCGCAGGACCAGCGCAACACGCTGCGGACGCGATTCCAGTACCGGATTGCGCCACGCATGTGGCTGGCAGCAGGTGCCACCTATGGCTCGGGTCTCCCCTTCGCCTACAACGGAGACGAGCCCACCGCTCTGGAAGAATACGGCGAGCAGGTGATCGACCGCATCAGCTTCGCCCGGGGACGCATCTTGCCGCTGCTCGCCGTCAACGCATCGCTGGGTGCCGACGTCTACAAGAGTGAAGGCATCACCATGCGCTTCCAGGCGGATGGAGACAACCTGAACAACCGCCTCAACATCATCGACTTCGGCGGCCTCTTCTCCGGTAATGCCATTGCGCCCGGTCGAAGCTTCGCTCTCCGCCTCAATACAAGCTTCTAGGCTGATTGGCATATGGCGGACCTAGTGAATTGACCACGTTCTCTGGGGTCAGGCATGAGGAACAATACGCCGTGACCAGCATCACCTGCATTTGAGGTAACGCAGGCGACGGGCTATCAAGCCAGACAGCCGTTTCCGACAAGCCGACATCGCCGACTAGGCCATCGCGCCTCTCGCGAAGGAATCTCATTCACGGACGAACATCCAGCACCGCGGCCTTCGCGCTCGGAAGTGCCACCTTCAGGATCACCGCCACCGTCGGCGCAATCTGCCGCATATCGATCAGCCCAAGATCGCGGTGCTGCGCGATTCCCGGGCCGGCCAGAAAGAACGAAGCGCGCATCTCCGCGAACTCAGGTGAGAATCCGTGACCGCCGTGCGAGTCCTCAATCGGCGTCACCAGATCTCCCGATTCCTCGTCGCCCGCGTAGTAACCGGGCTTGAAGACAACCAGAAAAGTTGCGTCAGGGAAGCCCCCCCGCTCTTGTATCTCTTCATGATTTAGCACCGCGGCGATGCCATTGTTCGGGTCCGCGGCAAGCTTGTGAAGCAGATCGCCCACCTGCTGGGCCGCCTGCTTGTCCCTGGCGTCGTGCAACATCACCGCCGCCATGCCGCCAGCCGTCCACAGTTGAGCCTTCCAACCGGTGATGGAGCGGTCATCTCCCTCCCCGCTCGTCTCGATCAGCCCCGCCTGCAAGAATGGGATGGCAAGGTTGACGTGATGGGTCAATTGCACAAAGCCGTGGTCCGATACGATAAGGATCACCGTGGCAGGGTTCGCCTCCCGGGCGGCCTTGGCCAGGCGGGCGACCATGCCATCGATCGCCTCGATCGTCTTGTCAGCCTCGGGGCTAAAGGGTCCATGCTCGTGTTCGGTCTCGTCGAGCGAGCTGAGATGGATGGTCATGAATCCCGGCTTGTGTATGTGCAGAATGTCGATGGAGTAGCGCGTCTTGATCTCATCGCCCGCCAGCGTCACCTCGTTGCCCATCATGTATGGGCCCAGCCGTCGCTGCATCCCGTCGAGCAGGCGGTCGGGGCGCGAGAGCGCGGCCATCAGTTCGCGGTCCGTAGGGCCCGCGGTCGCGCCGGGATGGTCGCCGCGCCAGTATTCCGGGATCAGGAAGTCGACGCCGGGCGCATTCACACTGACCGGCCAGCCAACGCTCGCCGTCCGTAGACCGGCCGCGTGCGCTGCCTGCCACAGGGTCGGAACCCGCGTCTGTTCCGCATACCAGTACCATGCGCCGTCAAACTCACGCATCGGATCGAACTCCGTGTTCGCGTAGATGCCATGTTCGGCAGGCGTGACGCCTGTCACCAGCGTGGTATGGCTCGGGTAGGTCACGGTGGGCCAGACTCCAGTCACGCCCGAGGCGTAGACGCCATCGCGCATCATGCTGCGCAGAAATGGGACGCGCAGGCCGTGCGCGTTAGCCTCGGTCACGTACTCCGGCTTCATCCCGTCGATCGAGATCATCAGCACTGGAGCAGCAAGTGCGTAGCCGGCCGTAGCGGTACCCAGCACAAATGCGACTAGCAAATGCAGGCGGAAGACTCCGCAATATCGGAGGGATGGGCCAATCATAAGTGCTCCTGATAAAGAGTATTCCGCCTCGGTGGGCGATACAGCAATAAGCTGTCTCATCAGCCCGCACAAACACCCACACTAAATCCTCATAAAAGCGGCTCACCTAAGGGTGAAGGACCTTCCTAAGGCGAATCGCACCAGAAACGGTTCGGTGGGGTGGGTAACACGTCCGAATGCCGGCGTGGCTGTTGGAGTTATTTGGTAGACATAGGCGTAGTCAATGTCGGCATCTTTGCGGTTAAGCATATTCAAAAAATCGGCCGTAACGTGCCATTTCTTCAAAAACTGATAACCGATCTCCCCATTGAGCAACACCGTTTGACTTGACTGATATAGTCCGTCAGACGTCAGATAGCGCGGACCAAAGTAGCGCAGGCGCAAACTCGACGTAAAGCCTTTCAAATCGTGCAGCGTGGCGCCCGATGAAATCACCACCTTAACCGCTTCGGGCACCAGCTTGCCACCCGGGCCTTGCTGTTGCCAATAAACGTTGCCATCATAGTTGGCGCTTACCGTAGGGCAAGAGGCAGCGCCGGTCGTGCATATATACAAGGGCGCCTTTACGACCTGATAGCTCGCATCGAATGGGTCCACAAAGGTGAACTGGGCTCTGGAGTCTGCGATGTCGGCATCGAAAGCCAGATGTTCCGTTGGCGTGTAGTAGTTCGCCCACTCGATGCCATAGCGGTTGCTGGACTGTTCTGAAGGAAGCGTGCCTCCGGTGTCGCCATCCTGCGTCAGTTCGGAATTACTGTGGAGATACCAAAGCTCAAAGGTGCTTTGCAGGTGGGAGACGGCCGTAGTGCGCACGCCGATCTCCCCGCCCTTTTGCTCGACCAGCGGTGAGATTTTCGGCTGTATCTGACCGGGGTAAGGATAATCCGGCGAAACCGGTTCTACCACCTGCGTTGAGCCGCGCCCGTCGTTCGAGTGAAAACTGAATCCACCCTGTAAATAGAACTCGGTATTGGCCCACGGTCCAAAGATCAAACTTGCTTTGGGGCTGGGCAGAAACTTTTCGGCCGTGCCGGAATTGAGCGCATTCGGAATCGCCATGGAGCCGTCGGACAAATTCGTCAGGCCCGGGTACGCCAGGCTGGTGACGATGAACTTCTCTTCGTCGCCGCGCAGGGCCAGGACCGAGCGGAATTTGCTCGCCCACTGGATTTTGTTTTCCACCAAAGCACTGCCGATTATGTCCGTAAAGTTATCCCGGGACGTGGTGGCCGGCAATGTGGGGCAGGTGCTGGTGTCAAAAGGGGAGCCGGTGGGAACAGAGAAAGAGGCGGTGGTGCCGGCGGCTGTGCCGGCAGCGGTGCCGTTGATGGTGCCCGCAGGCAAGATCACGGTAAGGGTAAGAGGAGTATCCGGAGCCAAATCGATGCAGTTGGGACCGGCAGTGCTGCCGACGGGGAAGAAGCTGGCGCCGGTGGCAGAGTAATCGGTCTTGGTTGTGCGCGCACGATTTACCGTCCGGTAAAGGCCGTTGTTGATCCAATCGCTGCGGAACTGCACGCCGAACGTATTTGACATCTTGCGCCCAAACCATGTGCTGAAGACCGTGTGGTGTGCGTCTATGTAACCCACCCAGCGCCTGTCCTGCTGGTTGAACTGGTCCTCCTTGTTGTAGTCCACCAGGTAGTAAGTAAAATCGGAAAACAAATCGAGATCGTAATACCACACGACCGCCATGATTTTCGATTCGGAGTTTTCGTCTTGGTGATGCCACTCACCCTGCAAGCTGTAACGCTGGCTGTGGCCACCGTCAGACGGGTTCAGCGTGCCGAAGAAACCAACGAGGGGTTGGGCGGCATCGGGGATTTGATCGCTCGAGTTCCATTTTCCGTGGTAAGCGTGGGCTGTGATGCTGGCGCCATTGGTGTCGTCGCCCTGGCTGTAGGTTAGCAATCCGTTGATTTTGTTATAAGCATCCGGATGCACCCATGGGCCATCATAGTAATACTCTTCTCCGCCGTACAGCAAATTGCCCGAACCGAGCTTTTGCGATGCGCCGAAAACGGCCCGCCCATAGGTATGCGTGCCGCCTTCCACCTTGAAGAAGTTCTCCGGCAGCGTCTTGAAGAATTCCACATGGGCATTTGCAGCCGAGCTAAAGTTGCCGACATTCGCGTAATAAGGGCCCTTCTCGAAATCCACTCGCTGCACAAACTCCGGGATGACGGTGTTCATGTCCGAGTACCCCTCGCCGTGCGCGTGCGACGGCAGGTTAAGCGGCATGTCGTCGAGGAAAATGGCGATATCTGTGCCGTGGTCGAGATTGAAGCCGCGAAGGAAGTATTGGTTGGCCTTGCCACCGCCGGCGTGTTGCGTGATGATGAGACCGGGAACCGTCTCCAGAACTTCACCCGAACGAAGAATCGGACGATCCTGGATTTCCGTTGCGCCCACCGTTCCCTGGGTGCCGGATTCGGCAATTCCGACAAGTTCATCCTCACGGCCCTGCACATTGATGGTGGTGCTCACGGCGCCCACTACCAGAGAGATGCGCAGCGGGGCCGGCGCCCCGGTCGTCCCAATGGTGACAAGGATTTCTTTGGTTTCAAAACCGGGATTGGAAACCACGAGTTGATATTTGCCCGCCGGGAGTCCAGAAACAATGAAGGAGCCGTTCCTGCCCGTCTGTGTCGTGCCTTGTACAGTACCGTTCGCGCTTCGAACCTGCACGGTAGCTCCGGCAATCACCGCGCCAGACGTGTCAACGACAGTTCCTGATAACTGAGACGGATAGGCCTTATCTCTAGTGGCCACCGGGTGACCCTGCGGGTCGAGAACATGCTCGCTTACCGTGGTCTGATCGGTGATCCGGATGGAGACTGTCTGTTGGGCTGCGAGATTGCCAGGCACACTGGCAATCATCGCAAGACAGAGAGCAACCACGGGGATTCGCGACAAGGCAGGAACTCCTTCGGACAAGAATCCTTCACCGACTGGAAGGGGGCGAACGAGTCATTAGTAACACGATTTTGAAATTCGTATACGTGACGGCTATCACATAGCCCGATTCTTCCTGGCTCTTCGCATGGCTATTCTGGGGAAGCTGATTCCTGCATCTCTATTCACGCCGGAGATAATGTGGTCAACGCGAGTGTGGCACGGGCCTTGAGATCCGCGCCGGAGTTGATCAGCAACAGCTTGCCCGACTCTACTCCGCGCGCAATGTCCTGAGTCTGCTTGCTGCGACCCTTCACGACAATGAGCCTCAAATCAGTAATGGTGATTGACGCGATCCCGGGTCGTCGCCAACATTATGGCCTTAGCATAGAGCTTCGCTTCGGTCAGTTCCTGGTGAGAGGTTGGCCGGCAACCCGAAACTGACCCATTCGAACGAGACGCCAGGAGCGCAGAACTGCTACTATCTTCAAATCCCTGGTGCGACGCCTAATATCCATAACGCTGCTGATGCTGTTCAGCTTTCCGCTGATCTCGCCCCTGTTTGCGCTTGGGGGCGATGCAGAGTCGCGTCTCCCGGCTTGCTGCCGCAGGCATGGGAAGCACCATTGCATGATGTCCGTCGAAGAGATGGAGGCGCTCCTTTACGGAGAGCATTTCACGACCGTACCAACGAAATGCCCCCTGTTTCCGAAGGCCATAAGCCCGATTCCTCATCAGACACTCGCCTTCGATCAACCTGGGTTGGTGTTCGCCGAGGTGGTTTCGCACCCCGCACAGCACCGGCAGACCGAAGCCTGGGCTCGTATTGCGCTCGAAGGCGCACGGCATAAGCGCGGACCTCCAGTAGTTCTTCTCTAACAGCAAACGTCAATTTACCTTTCGGAGCTGGTTGCGAACTTGTATCAGGTTCGGCGGCTGGCCTTTGCTGTCGTCGCGGGTGCGGCGAGGAGACTCCTATGCGCAGAATCTCATGGTCGATTGGTGTATTGGTAGTGGCCTTGATTGGGACAGTGCAGGCGCGTGCCAATGTCTTTGGGCAGGTTCACGGAGTGGTTCATGACCCGCAGCACAGGCCTGTCGGTGGCGCGAGCATTACGCTTCGCGCAGGGCACTCCGATCTGACTTTTTCAGCCGTATCGGATCGGGACGGGGTATTTGTGATACCCGCCGTTCCGCTGGGCGACTACGTTGTCACGGTCAGGGACTCGGGTTTCGCTGATTTTCAGCAGACGGTTACGGTCAATAGTGATTCGACCATCACATTGCACTTTCAGCTATTGATTGCCACCGTGAAGCAGTCGGTCATCGTGCAGACCACGGCGGAGTCAACTAATGTCGACTCAGTCACGCCCGAGACACTAATCGACCGGACTGACATTGCGAACACCCCGGGGGCCGACCGGACTAATAGTCTAGCGATGATCACCGATTACGTCCCAGGCGCATACATGACCCACGACATGCTGCACATGCGGGGCGGTCATGAGCTGAGCTGGCTCATCGATGGCGTGTTCATCCCGGACACAAATATTGCCAGCAATATTGGGCCGCAGATCGACCCCAAGGACATTGACACGCTGGAAGTGGAGCGGGGCAGCTACAGTGCCGATCTCGGCGACCGGACGTACGGCATGTTCAACGTGGTGCCACGCACAGGGTTCGAGCGGAACCGCGAGGGCGAGCTGGTTGTGACGGCAGGCAACTTCTTCCAAACCAACGACCAACTCAGCCTCGGCAATCACACTGAGAAGTTTGCCTGGTTTACGAGCCTCAATGGCAACCGAAGCGACTACGGCTTGCAGCCCTCGATTTCGCAGCCTGTCCATGATGCCGAAAATGGGTATGGTGGGTTCGCCACGCTGCTTTACAATCACGACTCCGCGAACCAGCTTCGTCTGGTGGGCCAGTTGCGGACCGACTACTATCAGATTCCTTACGATCCCAATTCCAACGACTGGGAGAACCAGCTCTATGACTCCAGTGGCCTCCGCGACGGCGAGCACGAGACGGACAGCTACGCAGCCTTCACCTGGCTGCATACATTCAGTCCAGAGACGGTCTTGCAGGTTTCGCCTTTTTACCACTTCAACCGCGCGGACTATCAGTCGAACCCCAACGACCTACCAGCAGCGACCACTGCCGATGAGACCGGCTTGTACACCGGGCTCCAGGCGTCAATCTCCACCGTCATCGCAAAGAACCAAATCTCGGGTGGCGTATATGGCTACGCGCAGCACGAGAACGACCTCTTCGGGGCGGTATTCAACGACGACAGCAATCCTCCCTTCACGGTGAACCCGATTATCCTCGCCGGTGTTGAGGAGTTATTCGTCGAGGACAACTACAAGCCCGCCAGTTGGTTGACCTTGATCGCAGGCGAGCGGCAGACGCACTTTCAGGGGGCCATTACCGAGAACGCCATTTACCCGCGTGTCGGTATCGCCGTGCAGATTCCAAAGCTGAATTGGGTCTTCCGTGGCTTCTATGGACACTTCTACCAGCCGCCACCGCTGACCAGTATCACGGGGCCGGCGTTGAGCTTTGCCCAGAACAACCAGGACAGCTATGTTCCGCTCAAGGGCGAGCGGAATGAGGAGCACCAGTTCGGTGTGCAGATTCCCTTTCACGGCTGGCTCCTGGATGCCGACACCTTCCAGACCGAGGCGCAGAACTTCCTCGACCATAACAACATTGGCGAGTCCAGCATCTTTATCCCGATCACCGTTCAGGGAGCCTTGGTGCAGGCGTGGGAACTGACTTTGCGTTCTCCGCACTTGTGGCGCTACGGGCAAGCCCATCTTTCCTACTCGAACCAGATCGCGCAACAGATCGGCGGCATCACAGGGGGCCTGGTCTGCTATTCGCCGGATGATCCTTCTGCATGCGTTCCGCCTCCGGGGTACTCGGCACTCGACCACGACCAACGCAATACGCTGAATTTCGGCTTCAACGGCAATTTGCCGTATCAGATAATCGGCTCGTTTAATGTGTACTATGGCTCCGGCTTTTCCAACGGATACCAGTTGGCTCCATCGCCTTATACCGGGCCTTATCTGCCATCGCATACCACAGCAGACCTTGCTTTGGGCAAGAACTTTGGCGAGCGGTACACGGTCTCCGTGAATGCACTGAACGTCGGCAACACACGTGTGTTGCTCGATAACAGCCTGACCTTCGGCGGCTTCCACTACAACAACCCACGCCAGCTCTATGCAGAAGTCCGTTACCGCTTCAAGTTTTGAGCAATCTCATTCTCGCGAAACCTCACAAACCCCTCGGAACAACATTGGCCTGGGCTCTGCGGGGAGCGGGCCGGATCCGCGCCAAGTCTCGGTTGGACGCGGGCATCGGGCCGAGCCGCTTGGAGAGCGCGAATGAAAGCAAGTCTGGCCCGTTGCCGATCTCATCCCGACGAACTTGAAAGGACAGAGAACATGAAGCTCATCCGAAGCGGAACAGCGAAATCGGCCAGTTTCATATGTATTGCATTGTTGGCCCTGCTGGTTGGCTGCAAAGGGCCAACCAAGCTAAAGCACTTTCCAGTGAGCGGCGAAGTAATGGCCAAGAGCGTCTCGTCCCAGGAGATTACCCTGCGTCACGGGGACGTACCCGGATTCATGGCTGCCATGACCATGGACTACAGCCTTCCGAACGCAGCGGTCCTCGATGAACTGCAACCTGGGGATCGCATTGCGGCACAGATAGCGGTCGATCCTGCGGACGAAAGCCACTTTTGGCTTGAAGATGTGGTCATCACGGCAGAGGTGGCCCGCAAAAGAGCCGCCCGCCCGGAACCCTCCCCATGAGCTCGCGACCGGCGAGGCAATTCCTGACGTACCGCTGGGTGTCTATGTCCGATAACGATGATCTGTAAACTGGATATAAGTTATTCAATATAAACACGTAAAGTCCGATAACGCATCTTATGTATAGTGGGTTTGTA
>Ga0224553_1000398_pt1 | contig 19525 bp, 19 predicted proteins | sample 714S21014metaG_FD_179897 | JGI IMG/M metagenome (GOLD analysis project Ga0224553, IMG submission 179897) | Peat soil microbial communities from Stordalen Mire, Sweden - 717 S2 10-14 | ecosystem: Environmental > Terrestrial > Soil > Wetlands > Peat | place: Sweden: Norrbotten County, Stordalen... | reverse complement strand
CTTTCGACCCGACCGTTACCAGTCGCGCCGATGCCGATAGGCTAGTGCGGACGGAACCGCACGTTTTTCTCACTGCATCATTACACACAGTTAAACAATCATCACAACAGCTTCAGTTCGCACTCAGCCCTCTTCCGCGGGTATTTTGGCACCGCTGGTGGAGTGGGATTCGGCCCGCACGGACGGTCTACAACTGTGGGTCAATGGCAGTCTTGATCTGGCGGTCAACATCAAGGACACGTCTGGCAACGCACATAAATTCAACACGGCGGCAGAGGTGTTAAGCACGAGTGAACTGCGGCATGTGGCGTTTACATATGACCGTGGGAGCGGGGCGGCGGTGATCTATGTGAACGGCAACGTGGTGGCGGCGACGAATATTGGGAATGTGATACCACAGACGACATATTCGTTGAACATCGGACGGCGTTTGGGTCAGCCCATCGGCAATGGCGACACCTATGGCGGATTGATGGATGAACTCTCGCTTTACAACCGCGCCCTTTCGGCCTCGGAAATCCAGGCCGACTACGCGGCGGGCGGCGGTAATTGATCAACCCTCCTTGACCCAAAAGCATGAAAGTCATCCTGTGGCAACGGCGTTTTGTCAGACGTGCTGACGCCCAGGATTTGGAGCATCGTGAACCGGCCCGCCTCAATTTTCAGTCGCTTTCGGATGATCGCCACCAGCAGGTAAACGCTCACCGAGCCGCAAAGGTTCCGCCACGCGCTGGATGCTCAATGCCTTGCCGCTGGCGTTGTCAATTTCAATCACTGCACCGTGAAGCAGCACATTGTTCTTCGCCACTTCAAACCGCTGCGGCATGCCGGTGAGAAAACGTTTGAGGACCGGCTCGATTTCGCGGCCCAAAACGCTTTCCTGCGGGCCGGTAAAGCCGGCGTCGGTCAAATACGCCGTGCCGCCGGGAAAAATCTGTTCGTCCGCCGTCTGCACGTGCGTGTGCGTGCCCACGACCGCGCTCACCTGGCCGTCGAGCATCCGCGCAAACGCGATTTTTTCCGAGGTCGCCTCGGCGTGAAAATCCACGAAGATGATTTTCGTCTGTTCGCGCAGGCGTTTTACTTCGTCGAGCGCGAGGAGAAACGGATTTTCCAGCGGCGGCATGAACGTGCGACCTTGCGCGTTCAAAACCGCAATCGAAATCGCACTTTGGCCTTTAGCCTTTAGACTTTGGACTTCAAATATGGCGCTGCCCTGGCCGGGTGTGCCGGGCGGATAATTCAGCGGGCGTAGAAAGTGTTTTTCGTTCGCGAGCAATTCCATGACTTCCTTCTGGTCCCACAAATGGTCGCCGCTGGTGATGACATCCACGCCCGCCGAAAAAATTTCCCCGGCGGTTTTGGGCGTGATGCCGGAGCCGCCGGCGGAGTTTTCGCCGTTGGCGATGACGAAGTCGAGCCGGTGTTCCTGCCGCAGTTTGGGGAGCAGTTCCGCAACCGCGCGCCGGCCCGGTTGTCCCACGATGTCGCCGATGAAGAGAATTTTCACGGGACAATTTTAACCACGAAACACACAAAAGAAAAGCCGAAGGTGTCGGCGGCCGGGGCCGGGGGTTGCCTGTGGATGGAACACTCCGAGACATCATCTGGATATTTCGTGCCACAGTATGGACAAGGTTTCATGCGATAGGGGCCGATTGGGAAGCGCAGTTCTTGTCATCTCATCCAGTTTTCAAACCAGCCGGTAGATTGGGTTGGCAACGTCAGCGGTTCGCCAAGGTTTTCCTCCGTGCAAATCGCCTGAATTTCCGAGCCCGAAAGCGCACGGTTGTAGATGGCAATTTCATCCATCACGCCCGCGAAAGCCCGGTCGGTTGACCAATTGCCCGGACGTTTGTCAATCGGGCTGATCCAAAGGTCGCCCTTGGTTTTGGCGACAAGCTGGCTGCCCAATTGGTGCCGGGCCACGATTACGCCATTCACATACAGCGTGCCGACGCCGCTGGCCTTGTCATATGTGAAGGCGATATGCTGGAAAATGCCGCTGACCAACACCCCAGGATGTGAAACCAAAAAATGATTTCCCTCGGCATCCGTAATGGTGCCACGCAACACGCCGTTTTCGGAAGGCCGGATGCCAATCCATAAATTTAGCGCGTTGTCGTCCGACCATTGAATGAGTGGATGGAGTCCGCCAACGTCCGACGGCTTGATCCAGGCCATGATGGTGAAACCGTCGCCCGCGCCAACATCCAAGGACTGGCTGGCGGGTATCTTGATGCACGAACTCACACCATTAAAAGAAAATGCCTGCCCCACTTTGCCCTCCTCAAAGGAAATATCCGTCAACGTCGCGGTGTTCCCGCCCGCCGAATCATTGCCGTCACCATCGCCTGACCACAGCGCCACCAGGCCTGGCGGATGTGTGCCCGCCACGCGGGTTGCCGACACGGTGAGCTTGCGGACCGAATTCACCGGCAGCTCCACTTTTCCAAAACCGGTCTTGACGCCGAACTCCGGGTTCACGAACCAGACCGTCAACGTGTCGCCCTTGGCGGTGGTCAGCTTCGCCGAGTTGCTGGAAACACATTCGACGGAACTGATATCTTTCACCTCCAATTTCAAATCACCGAGCAGGGCGGAATGGAACTTGAAGTTTTTTTCCACGCTGGTTCCGACAATGCGTGAGCCGTCGTGCAGTTCCACCGTCAGTCGCGGCGGCGGATTCGTGTCCGCCGGCGGTGATGCGAGCAAAGGCGCGCTCTGGCACAGGAGGACACTCAGCACGGCGATGGCAGGGAAGTGAGGGGATTTCATAATGGAAGCAGCTTCCGACCGGTGCCCAAACCCGTCAAGGACAAATGAAAATCACGACCGACGCCAGCAACCGCGCTTTTGGCGCGTCGAATCCCGTGATGCGGGAGAAGACGGACGACGCGCAACATTTCCCAGCGCCGTAGGCGCAACATCTTTGTAGTGGTTAACGAATACAAAATCAAAGCTCCGTCAGGAGCGGCATCATCTGGCAAAACGTGTAGAAACCTTTTCCATTGTCGGGATGGAGTTTTTCCAGTTCGTGGGTGAAATGGGGAGCGTGTGCGTCTCGCGCGCGGCGGTCGGCGTCCCGCCGAACTCTGGGTGGAAAAAATGTTCACAACGGGACGTTGCCAACGGCGACCGGGCCTTCGCCGCGACGTAGTGGCTTCGGCCACGCAGGCGGGCCGGTTGCGCTCCCCATTTGAGCTGATACCAGCATGTGTCAATACTCAGGACCCGTTTTCGTTTTTGATTGGGAATTTAACCGTCCCAAACCACCCGGCCCTTCAAATGACCTCCCGCGCGCTTGAAGCCGAGCGAACCGGTAATCATATAGAAGGCCGGTCGTCCCTGGGAATGTTCCTTGAGGGCATCATTTCTGACAAATTTCATGATCGAGGGCAATGACAGCAAATCCGTGGCAATCAAATCATTGTCCCGGTAGATGGCATACGTTTGTTTCGTGCTGTTCATGGGGTTGTCTGCCGTTCAATGGCTGTCAGTTCATCGCTCCCCGCCAAATCATCACCGCGCCCAGGACGCCGGCGACAATCAGACCCAGCGACAGGGTGGCCACAACGATTTTGAACTGTTGGTTGTATTGTGAAGGATGCAAGCGTGGGAAAAACAATTTTCCAAAATAATCTTTCAGCATGAAAAGCCTTTGGTTGCCACTAAACCCATTCCAGCACCTATTCCCTTCAATGTCCACACATTCTTCGGGAAATATATTCTATAATAAAATGAGCGGTTACCCCGATTGGGGCATAGGTTGCTGCCTGCAGGACAAAGCTCCCCGTCGCGCCAGCCTATGGGCTTTTCGTGCGGAATCCGCCCAGGAGATAGACGACAAGGCATATCGCCAGAATCAGGCCAAGCCCGCTGCCGCCGATGACGGGACCTCCAAAGTAAAACCCGCCGCCGCCGAACAAGAGAAGCAGAACAACTATGAGTAATAATATATTCATGACGTTAAGATAACACACCGCTGCACGATTCCTATGGGGTCTTCACCCCAGAGACGGATTTGGACTTGCTCGCGCCATGGGGTGTTTACCCCATGGCCAGCCAGCCGGAATCGGTTAATTTAGCTGCATGAAAACAAATCAACTCCGCTGGACGCTCCGGCTGCTGTTATTAAATGCGACCTTTGCGGTTTTAGCCGCTGGTTGCGCCACCCACAATGAGAGATCCTACAATCAGGATTTCCATCAAAACCTTCCCACCTCACCCAACTATGCCATTGAGAATGTTGATGACACACATTTTCGAGTTACCGTCCATCAAGGTTCTCCTTTGCCGGGAACGCAGCGCATCATTTATGTGAAAGAAGTGGCCTCAACGGTTGCTGCCACCGAAGCTAAACGCCGGGGCTGGCAAAACTGGGACCTTGGTTATATTCAAGAACGCGATCAAGGGTGGATGCACATTGTTATAGCCGATGTCACCCGTAAAAACGCCGTCGAAAAGACACCCGACAAAACCCAATAACCAACCATGGGTTACCGTCATCCCCGCACTGGCGCCGAACGTGTATGGGTCGCCCAACTGGGATGCTTGGGTTTCCAATGCCACCACCGCCATCGCCAACGGATACGCTTCGTATGGCGACCCGTCGTCGCCGAGTTATTATCAACAGGCACCGGCGGTGATTTCGGTGACGAATAACATCGTGACCGGTTTTCCATCGTGGGACGGCCTGGCCGATCCCGGGGATGTTTTCGGCGCGAATTTTTCCCAGGAGTTGGGCAACCGAATCCAGTTCGGCATTGATGTCAAAGGCGGGACGAACCTGATATCCATTTCGCAATTGTCGTTCAGCGCCCATTCCTCGGATGCAAGCAATTCGCTGGATTTTACCTTTGCCGAGGGTTCCTACAATTACAGCGCGTCGTATGTCGGCATCATTTACGGAGCCGGCGGCACCAACACTTACATCACCAGCGGACCGGCAACGCAACTGGTGAACGAAATCGTCGGACGCGGCTCCGGCAACGCGTGGGACACCTATGACACGTCCGGCAACATCGCCAGCCAGCAAAGCAATATTGACCTGCTGATTTCGCAATTGGGCAACCAGCCGTTTAATTTTACCGGCACCTACACGATTGCCGGCGTGTCGGGGTCCAATTCCGTAACGTTCAATCCGGTGGTGACGGATTCCGGGCCGGTGCTGGGAACCGGCGGCATCACCATCGCGATTTATCCGGCGCTGGCGCCCAACCGGTGGGGGTCGCCCAGTTGGAATGCCTGGGCTTCCAACGCCGTGACCGCCATCCTGACCGGCTGTTCTGCGTACGGCGACCCGGCGTGGCCGACGTATTATCAGCAAATCACGAAAGCGGTGCCGGTGACGAACAATATGGTGACCAGTTTTCCGTCGTGGATGGGCGTGGCGGATCCGGGAACGGTTTTTGGCCCCCATTTCGCCAATGAGTCGGGCAATCGCCTAACGTTTGGCATGGACATCAAGGGCGGGACGAATCTCATCTCCATTTCGCAGTTGTCGTTCATCATGGCTTCGACGGATCCCAGCAATACGCTGGATTGGTCCTACTCGCCCATTCCTTACTCGTATTCGGGTTTGAACACGGGCAGCGCGGATCCGGTTTACCTGGGCATCATTTACGGTCCCAACGGCCAGAATACCTATGTCACCAACGGCCCGGCGACGCAATTGGTCAACGAAATCGTCACGTGCGGCTCCGGCAACGCCTGGTGGCCGGATGGCACGTCCGCCGACAGCATTGCCGTCCAGCAAAGCAACATCGTGGTTTGCGCCGAACAGGCCGGCACTCAGGCATTTTCCTTCAGCGGGACTTATGAGATTGACGGGATGGCCGGCGGCAATTCCGTGACGTTCAATCCGGTTGTGACGAATACGCCGCCATCATCGTCCGGTTCACCATCCGGCTCACCGCTGCTGTCCATCAAGCTGGTTGACCCGCCGGACAGTCCGGCTCTGGACAACGCCTTCGTGTCGTGGCCGGCAACGGCGGGATTTACGTTGCAAACCAACACGGACCTCACGACGGCCAACTGGGGCGATTACACCGGGCCGATCAACAGCACCAACGGGATGAGCAGCGTGACGATGCCCAAAACCGGCGGCTCCCTGTTTTTCCGGTTGAAACATTAACCGGTCGGAGCAAGCCATTTCAGCGTGACCAGCCTTCGCTTCCATCCTTCGCCTGGCTTCCAACTTCGCTCAAGCTTCGATGGACAGGTCGGAGGACAGGCAGAAGCTTCCGTCTTCGCACTGCTCCCGTCTTCACTGAGTTACGCCGCGGCAAGTCGCCGAGAGACAAGTCGGCACAGCCGGCAGGTAACGGCGTAAAGCCGCGTGAGGGTTCAGCCCTTTTACGTCGGGCCACGCCGCTATACGCGGATGAACACGGATTTCTTTTTCTTCCGGATTTGAACAGAAGGTAACGAAGAAAACGGAGATGTTTTTCCCGGTTCGGCAAAGTCTTTGTTGCCTTCTGTTAAAAATTCTTTCTTTCATCTCCGCGTTTCTCTGCATCTCCGCGTCTTTGCATTGAATCAGTTTCCTGACTAAATTTCATTCGTGTGAATTCGCGGAATTAGCGTCAAAGCGTTCGGGCACGTGACTTGCTTTTCAATCGGCTGTTAATTTTTTGCCGCAATGAAACGCCTTGTTGTACCGGCCTTTGTCTGGTTGTTGTACACTTCCCTGCTGTACGCCGCGAACGAACGCATCAACCAGGAAGGCCGCATCCTCGGTCTCCTGCCCGCCGTCACCAATGCCATCCTGTTCAATACCACGAACGCCGACGCCGTGGTGTCGGCCATGCAGATTTTTCCAGTGACGAATCCGTGGAACGAATGCATTTCCAACCGGCCGGTGCTGGCCAATTCGGACGCGATGATTGCCCAAATCATGTCGGACCTTTCCGCGAGCCGGCGCACGTTGATTGCGTTTCAGGAGATGAATTTCGTGCTGGTGCCGGACAATCAGCCGCTCGTGAGTTTTGATTTCGTGGATTATCCCGATGATTCGGACCTGAACGGCGGGACCTATCCCTATGGATTGTATCCGATCCCGACAAACATGCCGATTGAGGGCTGGCCGACGCAGACGGGCGGGCAGACGCTGTCGCAATGGCAGACGAACGACGATGGCAGCGACCGGCATTCCATCATCGTGCAACCGGGCGCGGGTTTTAGTTTTGAGACGTGGAACGCATTGCGGGTGGGAACAAACTGGCAGGCGGCCAACGGCGCGATTTTCAATCTGAACACGAACGGGCTGCGGCCGGCAGGCTGGACTTCGGGGGACGCGGCGGGTTTTCCGATGTTCCCGGCGCTGGTGCGTTATGACGAAGCCGAACGCGGCATGGTGGCGCACGCCTGCCGGATTGTGGTCAAACGGTCGCGGTATAACACCTACATTTATCCGGCCACGCATTATGCCGCGCCGTCGGGTAACACGAGCACGAACCTGCCGGCGATGGGCCAGCGGGTGCGGCTGAAAGCGGCCTTCGTCATCCCGGCCAGCTGGACGACGGAGGAAAAGGCGGTGCTGCTGGGGTTGAAGAAATACGGCGCGATGGTGGCCGACAACGGCAATTTCTTCTCGATTTCCGTGACGCCGGACGACCGCTGGCCGTCGGGCTGTTTCGACCACTTCACCAGCATCAGCATCACGAATTTCGAGGTCATCCAGACGACGGGAGCGAATGAAGGCCCGCGGTCGCCGGGCGCGCCGGTGGCGAATGCCGGTCCAGACCAGACGGTGGTGTTTGGACAACCGGCGCAACTGGCGGGCGTGGTGAGTTTCTCAAATACTCCGCCGGTGATTCGGTGGCAGTCGTATTCCGGACCGGGCACGGTCACGTTCGGGAACGCGGCGCAGACGAACACGACCGCGACCTTCAGCGCGCCGGGGATTTACACGCTGGAATTGAGCGCGGATGACGGTATGCACGCCGTGGCTTACGACGCGGCGGTGTTCACCGTGACGAGCGCCATCAACGTGTCCATCACGCGCGCCGGGACGAATGTGAACGTGAGCTGGACTGGCGGCACGGCGCCGTTCGTGGTGCAAGAAACGGGCACGCTGCCTGCGGGTTCATGGAGCGATGTCGCAACCACAAGCGTCCAGAGCACGAATATTCCCCTCACGAATACGGCTGGTTTTTTCCGTGTGAAAGGACAGTGAGGGGAAAACTTGACCAGCCTTCGCTCAGAAGCTTCGGCACGGCAAGCACGTGACGGGTGATACGTGACATGAGCAAACGAGGAAACTTCGAACATCACTATGGCGTGTTTTCAAAATCAGCAAACGCTTGCAGCCGGAGCGCGCCCGTCCCCGGGCGCAGCAACTTCCGTCAGCCAAGAGCGCATGAAATTACGGAAAGCTTGTAGTTGGCGGACGTGGCTGTGGCCGAGGACGGCCACACTCCGTATTTTGAAAACACGCCCTATGACCATCCTCCTCGTCCCTTGGCGCGGCGAAGTTTGACGGAGACGGCTCGTGCTCGGTTTTTCGAATCGGTTCGAGGACGATGGACGAGAACGAATCCACGTCTCTCGTGGTTGAAACTCCGGCATTGCGGTTCATGCGCCCGGGTTTCGGAAATTCGTGTTCATTCCTGTAATTCGTGTCAAAGCTCGGCGCAACTTCGCACCCACCGCCAACTAGGACAAAAGTCTCGAAAAGGAACGCCGCGTTCACGCGGCAGCATGGCAGAAAGGGAGTCTCTGCCGGCTGAAGCCAGCGTTCCTTGGCGACGGTATCAAGTTGTACCCGGCAGAGCTTTTGGAATTCATTTTGATTTTTTAATGTAATCTGTCAGTCTTCAATTGCGTCTGTGGATAATGTTGATTAAATTTTAAGGGTTACCGGATGAAGTCATTGTTTAAAATCGTTGTTTTATTGTGTGTGTTCGCTGGCGCGGCCCTGTCCGTGCGGGCACAAACGGCGGTGCCGCCCCCGATGTCCGCCTATCAACCGCTGGCCGATGCGCAGCTCGACCAGTTGCTGGGCCCCATTGCGCTTTATCCCGACCCGTTGATTGCCCAAATCCTGCCGGCGTCCACCTTGCCCACGCAAATCGTGCTGGCCGACCGTTACGTCAGCGGCGGCGGCGACCCCAACCAGATTGACCAGCAGCCGTGGGACCCCAGCGTCCAAGCCCTGGCCCGCTACCCAAATGTTTTGAAATGGATGGATGACAATTTGAATTGGACGACGGACCTGGGACAGACTTTTCTTAATCAACAGCCGGACGTGATGGTTTCCATCCAACGGTTGCGCCAGGCGGCTTCCAATTTCGGCAACTTGCAATCCACGCCGCAGCAACAGGTGGTTAATGACGGCGGCGACATTGAAATTGTTCCGGCTGACCCGCAGGTGATTTATGTGCCGGTCTATCAGCCGGACCAGGTTTATTATCAAACCGATTATGGCTCGCCCTTTATCACCTTCGGCATCGGCTGGCCGATTGGGTTGTGGCTGAATTGCGATTTTGACTGGGGACACCACAATCTCATCTCGTGGGGCCGCGACCATCCGCGTCCGGCCAATTGGTGGCATGAGCCTCCACGTCAGCGGGACATGGGTCACACGACAGTCTGGCGTCCTGGCAATCATCCGGGTGCAGTCGTGGCAAATCGTGGCGACCGGGGCTATGGTGTTCCCAATAACCGACCAGTGGTCAACAAACCGGTGGTTGCCACGGTAGGCCGGTCCGTGTCCGATTCAGTGGCACCGCGGCGGACACCGGCCCCAGCAGCCCGACCGGAAGCGCCGGCACCCCGGGCTTCGATGTCGGTCACCCGACCCGCGCCGGTTCCAGTTGAACATTTTCAATCTGTCAGCCGGCCGGAATCATCCGGTGCGTTCATCGGCATCCAAAGTTCGCGCGACACAAGAACCTATAGCAACCGCGGCCAGCAGAGCATGCAAACGGTCACCCATTCTGAGCCGGTTTCACGGCCAGCGCCGGCGATGTCCTCCGGCGGCGGTGGTGGTGGTGGCGGTCACAGTTCAAATTCCCAGCCAAGGCGATGAACCTTTCAACCAAATGATTGCCATACCAACATTGCCGCTGATGAAACCCAACCGTCTTTCATGGTTGCGCCGGACTTGGTCTCTCGTGTCCGGTTCCAGCTTGGTGCTCCTGGCGCTGACGCTGCCGGTGCGCGCATCGGCTGCGGAGGAGCAGACCTTCGCTGCGCCGCAGGAAGCCGTCAATGCCCTGGTGGCGGCGGCCACGAATCATGACACCAATGTCCTGCATTCGATTTTTGGCCCGGCCGGACATGAATTGATTTCGCCCGATGTTGTCCAGGCTACCGAGGAATACAAAATGTTTGTCCAACACCTGACGGAAAAGGTCCAGTTGATCACCAATTCGGATGCCAACGTCACGCTGGAAATCGGCGCGGACGGCTGGCCATTTCCCATTCCGTTGGTGAAACAGGACGGGCGATGGTTCTTCGATACCGCCGCCGGCAAGGAGGAGATTCTCGCCCGCCGCGTTGGCAGGGATGAAATCGGCGCGATCAACGTCTGCAACGCGTATGTGGAGGCGCAACGCGAATATGCCGGCCAGGATCGCCTGGGGGACGGAGTGCTCGCCTACGCGCAGTTCCTGCGCAGCACGCCCGGCACCCACGACGGCCTTTTCTGGCCGACGAATCAACCAGGCGAAGAATTGAGTCCATTGGGACCGCTGGTCGCGCAGGCGCGCGTGGAAGGTTATCATCGCACGGCCAAAATGCTGAACGACGAGCAGGCGCCTTATCACGGCTACTATTTCAAAATCCTGACCCGCCAGGGAAAACACGCGCCGGGCGGCAAGTATAATTACATCATCAACGGCCGTATGATTGCCGGATTTGCCCTCGTCGCCTGGCCGGCCGAATGGGGCGACACGGGTGTGATGACATTCATCGTCAATCAACAAGGCAAGGTCTATCAAAAGAACCTCGGACCCCAGACCGCGAAAACCGCCAAGGCCATCACCACTTATGACCCTGACGACACCTGGACTCCGGCCCGCTGAAAACTTGACAGCCCCGGCCATCTTATTCAGGGTTGGAACCGTCAAGTTGAATCGAACCAATCGCCTTACAAATAAAGTCGCTTTATGAAGAAATTATTCATTTCCGCCTCGATGGCGTTGACCGCCATGCTGTTGCTCACCGGCTGCCTGGATTTGCACCTGGGCGGCGGCTCCCGGAACGATGCCCAGTACCAGAACCCCAGCGTCGGCCAGCAGTTGATTGACCTGCAACGGGCCAGGGACGCCGGAGCCATCTCGGTCGAGGAATACCAGGCCCAGAAAGCGAAGCTGCTCGGGAATAAATAGCCCGGAGCATTCCACCCCCCCCCGACATCAACGCCGGCGCCGGCAACCCATCTTCACCCGGTTGCGACGCGGCAAGCAGGCCGGAGGTCTTAACATCATTCTATGATTCCTCCAACCAAATGTTCCAAGTGCGGCGGGGAAATGGTGGAAGGGTTTCTGCCCGCGGAAAGCCAAAACCTGGGCGGGGTCGCCACCTGGATAGCCGGGGTACCGCAGTTCGGATTTCTCGGCAGCGTCAAGACCGACGGCAAGACGGCGCACAAAATCCGTATGTTCCGCTGCATCAAATGCGGTCTGCTGGAGTCGTATGCGCCGGACAAGTGACCCGCCTTCGTAGATAATTCGGCGCGACGAGCCGTGGCCAACAAAACGGCGGGTGGTATCTCCTTGACTCGGGACGGGCCGGCGGTATCATACAGATGACCGGCAACCAACCAGAAGCAGTCCAATAAAAACAGTCACAATCCATTTTGTTCTGGGCTGCATCGCCCTCGGCGCGGTCTTCGACGTTTCATCAGCCGATGCGGCCCAAACCCGGACTCTGCGCGTCGTCACCTACAACATCGAAGCGGACACCGACGGTTATACCGCTGCGCGGCCGGGATTGATCATTCCTTCCGGCGGTGGCACGGTGCAGCAAGGCGGCGTGTTGGAAGGAATCGGCGAGGAGATTTTGGGCAATGACCCGGCGCAGCCGCTGGACATCCTGGCGTTGGAGGAGACGACGACCAATCCCATCACCGTCGTGCCGATTGTGAGCGGCTTGAATTCTTTTTACGGCGTCGCGGGGATGTATTCCAACAGCACTTATCAGGCGACGCAATTCGGTGGCAGCTCCAACAACGGCAGTGGCAACGGTCCGAACGCAATGGTCTATAACGCGGAGACGTTGCAACTGCTCGCGTCCGTGCCGGTGGATCCGCCGGGCGGCATTGGCAATCTAGGTTCAGCCAGCGGCGAATATCGCGAGGTGATGCGGTACGAGTTCGCGCCCGCTGGAGTCGCACCCACGGCCACGAATGAGTTTTACGTTTATGTGAGCCACTATAAAGCGAGCACCGGCAATGGCAACGAAAACTACCGCAACGGCGAGGCGAAGATCATCCGCAATGATGAGGCGACCTATCTGCCCGCAAATGCCTGTGTGCTTTACGTGGGCGATTACAACGTGGATAACAGCGGCGAGCCGATGTATCAGACGATTTTGTCCAACACCGCCCCGAATGGCATTCACCAGGGACAGGGCATTGACCCGCTGAATCCGACGAACAATCCCAACATCAACTGGAGCACCACCACCACGGACACCAACATCCTTGTCTTGCTTACGGAATACGGTGACGAACTCGAATACCGCGATGATTTGCAGGTGATGACGACCAATGTTTATTCCGGCGCGGCGGACGGATTGGCGCTGGTGCCCGGAACGTATCACGTGTTCGGCAACAACGGCACGACGGCTTACAAAGGCACCGTCAATTCCGGTTCCAACCCCGCGTTGAACAACCGGCTCGTGACGAACGGACCGGTTTTTATCAGTGCAGCACAGCTTTATCTGGACCTCACCACCGCGAGCGACCACCTGCCCGTGGTGGCCGATTACACCATCCCCATCACCGTGCCGGCGCCGGTGTTACAATCGGTGACCGGAATGGGCGGCACGGTGACGTTCACCTGGAGCGCGGTGGTCAGTGCGGTCTATCAACTGCAATACCGCACGAATCTGGTTCAAGACAACTGGAGCAATTGGGGAAGTGCCATCACCGCGACCAACACCGTCATGTCCGCCACCGATTCCATCGGGCCGGACCCGCAGCGGTTCTATCGTCTCCTGGTGCCGTAACGTTGAAGGAAGATTTAGAGCATTTCCAGTTATTACGTAGCGCAGGCTTTCCAGTCCCGCATTGTGGGATTCAGGCGACTTTCCAGTCGCCTCTTTCGTGAGGATGAAACACGGGACAAGAATGTCCCGCAAACCCGCAGACAAGAATGTCTGCGCTACATCAAAGTTGGAACCGCCCTAACTGCGAAACCGGATTGAACAACGAAGAGGCGAAGATGCCAAGATTTTTAACCACGATGATTCGCCAGATTGGATGTTCGATGTTTAATGTTGGTTGTTGGATGTTCCCAATCAATTGCCGTTGAACCGGCAAAGCATCATCACTCCAATACTCCAACACCCCATTTTCCCCGTGTCAGCGGTGCCACCCACCGCTGCCGTGGTAGCTACCACCATGATAACCGCTGCCACCGTGGTAGCCGCCCCGGTAACCGCCACCCCAACCGCCGCGATAGCCGCCGCCGAACCCAAAGGAAAATGACACCGGCGGATAATACCATCCGCCGTAATACGGATAGTAACCGTAGGCCGGCTGATAATAATTGTTGTAATACTGATACGTCTGTGTGTCGGGAATCACATAGACCGTCGAGGAGGGAACATAAGGCACCACCGGCTGGGCGACCACGGTCGCTGTACTGCTGGCGGTGGAATAAACCGGTTGCGGTGCGGCCGGTGCCACCTGCCGGGGCTGGTTCAGCATGGTATTGATGACGGGGTCGGAAACGCCCTGCTGCTTCAAATAAACGATCTGGCTTGCGTCCAGGCCGTAGCTGTTGCCGGAACTTCGGATGTAATTGACGATGGTGTCGTCGCTCACTTTCGCCTTCGAAAGCTGGATGATTTGCGAAACGCCGTAGGACAATGGGACCGGGGTGCCCCTGGCGGGAGCCGCCGTTGGGGCAACGTTTGGAATGGTGGCAGCATCGGAGGAACCTTGTGCCAACACGTCTCTGGTTAAAAGACACGTCACCGTCACGGCGGCGATTGTCAACAACGATCTTGGAAAGTTACGAATTTTCATAAAAACAACACCTGTCAGTTCAACACCCCAAACTCGCGCCGGTTGCACGGATTGTCAAATGGGGTTTGGGGTCTGGCGTCTGCGGATGGAGCGCCGGCTTCCAGTACGGCGTTTTGGGGGTGTTTGGAACGAGCCATGCCGGAGGCCGACGCTCCAATTGTTCCGTTTGCGTGGGATGCAAGATGCGGGATAAATCGTCCGGTAAAATCGAGAGACGAGGAAAGGGAAACATCGAACAGCCAACATCCAACGCTGAACACCGAATGAAGCCCGGGCAACATCCACTCTGAAGCGTGGACACCAGCGCAAAAAACAGTTGACCGCACTTGTGCGGAGGATTCGATGTTGGAAGTTCGATGTTCAATGTTCGATGTTTTGATCGCTATCACGCAAACGCCTTGGGCGTCATGGCGGGCGGGCCAACGCGGCGTTCGTAATCGAGAATGATGCTGACGGCTTCCGCCGGGTCGTCGGTGACCTTGAACAGGTCGAGGTCGCCGGGGCTGATATGTTTGTGCTCCTGCATTTCGGCCTTCATCCAATGCACCAGTCCCTTCCAGTATTCGCTGCCGAACAGGATGAGCGGGAATTGCGGGACGCGCTCGGTTTGGACGAGGGTCATGATTTCGAAAAATTCGTCGAGCGTGCCGAAGCCGCCGGGCATGTAAATGAAGCCGAGGCTGTATTTGGCAAAACAGACTTTGCGCGCAAAGAAATAGTGAAAGTGCAGCGGGAGGTTGACGAAGCGGTTACCGGCCTGTTCATGCGGCAATTCGATGTTAAGGCCCACGGATTTGCCGCCGCCCTGCGCCGCGCCCTTGTTCGCGGCTTCCATGATGCCCGGCCCACCGCCAGTGATGACGGCGAGCTTGTGTTTGGCAAGCTCCTTGGCGATGTCATGGGCGGCGCGATAATACTTGTCGCCGGGTTTCGCCCGCGCCGAACCGAAAATGGTCACGGCGGGGCCGACCTCGGACAGTGTCATAAATGAATCCACGAACTCGGCCATGATACGGAAAATGCGCCAGGGGTCTTCGCCGCGCATGGGAAAGGTGGTGTCGCTCATGGCCGGAGCATAGTCGCAGCGGCAAGCTGAGACAAGCCGTGGCTTGCATTTGTCCTCCTCCTCGTTCCCGTTCTCGTCATCGATCCGGTCATTTCGAGGACGAGAACGAGGACGAGGAAGGAAAAAGCAAACAGGCCGGAGAATCGAAATCCCCCGGCCCGTTGCGTTTTCGGTTCCTCAAGAGCAGCCGAGACTATCGCCGCAGTTCAGGCATTTGTAGCACGCGCCGTTGCGGACGGCGACGTAGCCGCAGTTCGGACACGTGGGCGCGTCCTGTTGGAAGTGCGCGACGGAGTCGTTGAGAGATTTAACCGCGCGGGCGGCGCCGGGCGCGTGATGGCCGTTGCCGTTGCCGGGTTCCTTCATTTCCAGCACGTCGGTGTCTTCGGCCAGCTGGAGTTCACGCACCGGACGGTTCACCCTTTTTTTTTCCTCTTCAAGCAAACCGGGCATGGCGAGTTCCGGCTGCGCGCGATTGCCGACAACCGCTTCACGGTAGCCGGGAATAAATTGCAGCGCCAGCCAGCGAAACACGTAGTCGGTGATGGAGGAGGCGTTGCGGATTTCGGGATTTTTGGTGAAGCCGCTCGGCTCGAACCGCTGATGCGCGAATTTGCGGACGAGGGTTTCCAGCGGCACGCCATATTGCAGTGCGATGCTGGTAAGCGTGCCGATGCTGTCCATCAAACCGCCGATGGTCGAACCTTCCTTGGCCATCGTGATGAACAATTCGCCCGGCTGGTGGTCTCCAAACAATCCGACCGTCATGTAACCTTCATGGCCGGCAATGTCGAATTTGTGCGTGACCGCCGTGCGCGTGTCCGTGAGACGCCGGCGGAGCGGCTTGCCGGTTTCGGCGCGCAGCCGGACAACCTCGGTTTCAAGTTCCTTGATGCGGGCTTCAAACGTCGAAGCATTGGCGGAAGAAGTTTTGTTGCCACCATCATTTGTCTTTTTAGTGTTGAGCGGCTGCGAACGCTTCGAGCCGTCACGGTAAATCGCCACGCATTTCAGCCCCATCTTCCACGCCTGAACGTAAGTGTCGCGGATTTCCTCCACCGTGCATTCATTCGGCATGTTGACGGTCTTGGAAATGGCACCGCTGATGAACGGCTGCGCGGCGGCCATCATTTTCAAGTGCGCCAGATAATGGATGCTGCGCTTGCCGCGATACGGCCTGAAGGCGCAGTCGAAAACCGGCAAATGCTCCGGCTTGAGGCCGCTTTTTACTGTAGCGGCGCCCGGTGAGCGTCGCTGATTGGCGGCGGTCGCAGACTCGCCGCCACCATCCTCGACGTCTTCAATCGTGTCGAACTTCTCGATGTGCGCGATGATGCCTTCGATTTCCTTCGCGCCATAGCCGAGACGGCGCAACGCATCGGGCACGCCGCGATTGACGATTTTCAACATGCCGCCGCCGGCGAGGAGCTTGTATTTGACCAGCGCGATGTCAGGCTCGACGCCGGTCGTGTCGCAGTCCATCAGAAACGCGATGGTGCCGGTCGGGGCGAGCACGGTGACCTGCGCGTTGCGGTAGCCGTGCTGGCGGCCTTTGGCAAGCGCGCCTTCCCAGGTTTTGCGCGCCTCGTCCTTCAAATAATTGAATTCCTGGCTCGGCTGAATTTGTTCGACAGCGTCGCGATGCTGTTGAATGACGCTGAGCACGGATTTGACGTTGTCCTTCGCCAGCGGATTGGACACGTGCGCGCAACGCGCGTCGCGGTACCCCGGAAACGCGCCGATGTTCGCGGCAATTTCCGCGCTCTGCCCGTAGGCGTGGCCGGTCATGATGGCCGTGATCGCGCCGGCGAGCGCCCGGCCTTCGTTGCTGTCATACGGCAGGCCGTAGCTCATGCACAGCGAGCCGAGGTTCGCAAAGCCGAGGCCGAGCGTGCGGAAGGTGTGGGAATTTTCCGCGATTTCCTTCGTCGGGTAACTGGCGTTGTCCACCAGGATTTCCTGCGCGGTGATGAAAATGCGCACGGCGGCCTTGAACCGTTCCACGTCAAATTTGCCGTCTTCGCGTTTGAACTTCATCAGGTTCAGCGACGCGAGATTGCAGGCGGTGTTGTTGATGAAAACGTATTCGCTGCACGGGTTCGTGGAGTGAATCGGCTCGGTGCCCTTGCACGTGTGCCATTTCTGGATCGCGCCGTCGTATTGCATGCCCGGGTCGCCGCAAACCCACGTGCCCTCGGCGATTTTGTAGAGCAATTTCGCGGCGTCCTTCTTTTCGAGCGGCTTGTTGGTGGTGATGGTGCGCGTCCACCATTCCTTGCCCGCGAGCGCGGCCTGCATGAATTCGTCGCTGGCGCGCACGGAAAGGTTTTCGTTTTGATACATCACACTGCCGTAGGCGTCGCCGTTGTAGGAACCATCGTAGCCCTGTTCAATCAAGGCCCACGCCTTCTTTTCCTCCTTCTGCTTGGCGTCAATGAATTCCTCGATGTCGCCATGCCAGTCGCGCAACGTGTTCATTTTGGCCGCGCGACGGGTTTTGCCGCCGGATTTCACGACATTGGCCACCTGGTCATAAACTTTCAGAAAACTCATCGGGCCGCTGGGCCGGCCGCCGCCGCTGAGTTTTTCCCGGGCCGAGCGAATTGGCGAAAGGTCCGTGCCCGTGCCGGAGCCGTATTTGAAGAGCATCGCTTCGCTGCGGGCGAGGCGCATGATGTCTTCCATGTTGTCCTGAACCGACTGGATGAAACAGGCGCTGCCCTGTGGATATTCGTATTGGGTGGTGGCGCGCTCGACCTGGCGCGTCTTGTGGTTGTAAAACCAGTTGCCCTTGCAGGAGTTTTTGCCGATGCCGTATTCATGGAACAGCCCGACGTTGAACCAGACCGGCGAGTTGAACGCGCCGTATTGGTTCAGGCACAGCCAGGTCAGTTCCTCGTAAAAAATCTCGCCGTCCGCCTTGCTGAAATAGCCGTCTGCAACGCCCCAATCCGCCATCGTCCGGGAAATGCGATGAATGAGCTGGCGCACCGAGGTCTCGCGCTCCGGGGTGTTGAGTTCGCCGTAAAAATATTTCGAGACGACCACCTTGGTCGCGAGCAACGACCACGGCTTTGGCACCTCGACATTTTCCTGCTTGAAAATGACCTTGCCCGCGTCATCGGTAATTTCGGCGGTGCGCCGGTCCCATTCAATCTGGTTGAACGGCTTGACCTTGGGATCGCTGAAAACGCGCTCCACGTGCGCCGTTTTTTTCGCCGCGCCGCCGTTGGTCTTGATATGGCGACCGGCCGGCACCGTTGCGGAACGACGACTGCCTTTATGCGACGCCGGAACCGAAACCTCTTCGCGTGCGTCAATCATGAACTTTTCCTTTCGCGGCGGTCGAAATTTTATTTTGTAACAAATCACCCGACCGGCTTGACACAGAAGACCGGTCGGGAAAATCAACTTCTCAGCCCGCTATTTCGGGTTTTCGCAAACCGCCCAATTCCAAGCGAAACCCCATTTAGTGGGCAACAGTGGGAGCCTATACCCTACATATTGTGGTGACAAGGAAAAAAATGAAAAAAGTTACAGGAAAGTTACGGGAACGATATCCCCAAACAAAACCCGGTAAATCTCCGCGCTGGCATTGCGCAAACGACAACTTATTCGCCACTGTGAACAAAAAATCAGCGCGATTTTTTTCCGCGTGACGGCGGAAATTTCCCGGAGTGTTTCCGTTGCGGCAATTTGAACTTTCGTATCGGCTCCACGGTTTTCGGGCGCGATTGAGGAACAGCAGAAACGTCGCCAGCTCCCGTCCTGGAATCCGTTGACCAGGTTGTCGGGATAGTATCACCTAAGCGCTGATGTCCGGGGCTGTATCCAAGCCAAATCTTGGGAAGCGCCAGACATGAAAGCTGAAACTGGTTTTCCAACTTCGACGGTGGGACTTAGCAAGTTGGGTGTGGCTGTAAGCATTGTAAAAACATCCACCCATTTGTGGATTTCCGCGTGACCATCGGCGAAAGCCAGACTGGCTCCGCCGCCATGATAGTTGGCAGGGAAGTCAACAATTATCTGTGCCATGTGTCGCGTAGTTTTCAAAACAGGAATTTTTTGTAGTTAGCAAAACAGGAATGTTCATTTGGGGCGGTTGGTGAAAAGGAGGACGGGTTTTAGCTGGGGATCGGGCGGGGCGGCCAGCACGGAGTGGTGGCCGTCGGGGTGGAGGCAAAGCACTACCTTGCTGCCTGGGGGTCTTTCCATTCGCAGCCGCAAATGAACATTCCTGTTTTGCTAACTACAAA
>Ga0224553_1000396_pt1 | contig 19656 bp, 21 predicted proteins | sample 714S21014metaG_FD_179897 | JGI IMG/M metagenome (GOLD analysis project Ga0224553, IMG submission 179897) | Peat soil microbial communities from Stordalen Mire, Sweden - 717 S2 10-14 | ecosystem: Environmental > Terrestrial > Soil > Wetlands > Peat | place: Sweden: Norrbotten County, Stordalen... | reverse complement strand
GCGATTTCTCGAGAGCGAGCTTTCTGATTGGCTCGCATTGAAGACCAACAGGGCGGTGGCCGCATGACGACTGCGCTGTTGACCTCTGGCCCTGACGAGGTAGACTCCTCAACAGCCATCAGTGCGCGTGCAAAGGAGATTATCCGTATGCAGGCGCAACGCTACCAACGAGGTTCCCTGACCATCATGAAGCGCACGAGCCAACCCGATGCATGGGTTTTCCGCTACTACGCCGAGGAAGGCGGGCGCCGGACCTACAAAAAGAAGATCGTAGGGACGGTGCTCGAATTCCCCAAGCGCAAGGACGCGGAGAAGGCCGTGATGCAGCTCAGGGTCGACGTCAACGAGGGAGCGGCCTTCGCTCCCATGAACGTGGAACAGCTCGCCGCCCACTACCAGAACGTCGAGCTTCCACTCAAGGCCCATTCCACGGCTGAGGGGTACAAGAACTTCCTCAAGGTCCACGTGGTACCCAGATGGGGAAAGTACACCCTTTCCGCAATCAAGAGCGTCGAAGTCGAAAGCTGGCTTCGCAACCTGAAGAAGATCAACGGCCAACCGGCGAGCCCTGCCACCAAGTCGAAGATCCGCAATCTGATGTCCGCGTTGTTCTCTCACGCCATTCGTAATGAAGGGGCAGCGAGGAATCCCATCACTGCGGTCCGGACCTCGACCAAACGGCTTTCTACTCCGGACATTCTTAGCCCTGAAGAGTTCCAGGCACTCTTGCTGGAATTGCCTCAGCGTGAGCGTGTCATGGTGATGCTGGATGGAAGTACCGGTCTCCGCCGCGGAGAGCTGATCGCTCTCCGCTGGCGCGACATCGACTTTGAACTTATGCAGGCCAACGTCACTCATTCCGTTTGGCACAACGTCGAGGGCGACACCAAGACGGAAGCGTCCCGCAAGCCTGTTCCACTCCACCCATTTGTCGTTGAGCAATTGAAGAAATGGAAGCTGGCCACCCTGTACCGCTCCGATGAAGACTACCTCTTCACTTCCATTCAGAAGAATGGGGCGCAGCCCATCCAGCCGGACATGATCCTCAAGCGCCATATCCGGCCGGCGCTGGTGAGGATTGGGGTTCAGAAGAAAATCGGATGGCACTCATTCAGACATGGGCTGGCAACCATGCTGCGGCAAAAAGGGGTGGACGTCAAGACGGCGCAGGAGTTGCTCCGTCACGCCAATAGCCGGATCACCCTGGATATTTACCAGCAGTCGGTTACCGAGGAAAAGAGGCGTGCCCAGGACCTGGCTTTCAAAGGTCTGTTCGAAGCAGGTTCCCCTCAGCACCCTTCAGCACCCTCGGAGACAGGCTGAAAGAAGAGGTCACTACTTTAAGTCATTTATTTTTAAGTGATTTATGGTAGGCACGACTGGATTCGAACCAGCGACCTCTTCCGTGTCAAAGCAGAAACACTTATTGCTTTCAATGACTTACATGAATTAGAAGGACATATAGGAGCATTGTAAGTTGTTGAAGAATAAGGAAACCAGAATCGACTTCGGGTTGGACATCGGGTTCACTCGCAGGATGAATATCCTTTAGAATTCATAATCGGTTTCATCTGGTATCGGCCCCGGCGTGGCTGTGGCGTCGGACGCCGCTGCCTGTTTCACTTCCTGCTGGTCCAGTCCCCAAGCCGCGATCACATCTGAAAGCTGGAACGGATTCTTCTCCCTACTCAATTCGTAGTAAGGTGCCGCTGTCTGACTGTATGGTCCGGGTTCCGGGCGATCGAACTGAACGCGCGCCGGGACATGAAATGCGCTACCGAAACAATCGCCTCGCCTGAAGCAAGTATGGTTACCTGATCAAGGAGCCTTCGTGCCTGCATTGGAATGATAAGCCGAAAATGGTCAATGTCGTCGGGGTTCTGCGCCAGCGCTATTCATTCTCCCATCCTAAATTCTTTACTACACGCAAACTTCACGGATTCGACGGACCTACGGGAATTTCTGCGGTGGCCCACTTCCCGTTCGCCTGATCGTTGGGGATGTGGGGGTAAATATGAGCAGCACTGCGTTCATAGAGGCGGGGAGGCATCGCTGCCAGATCCCAGATGTGAAAGTGATACGCGGCTCCAAACTTCAGGGCCTTCTCCCATTCATTGCGGGTCACAAAGAAACGAAGGGGAGAGGCAATTGTCGACTTGACCTCAATCAGTTTGTTCGTAGGCCCGAACGCACCCGGATCATATGAAAGCACGTCATACCCTGCGGTATTATCTTCAATCGCGATCCATCTCGGCTCAATTTCGATAGCCAGCCGCGCGAGTCTCGCTCTCTCAAAGCATAGTGTGAGACGCTCTGCTTGCCGTGCCCGATCCATTCGGATCATGTCTGAGGTCTGCCGCATCTTCGCCGCGATGGCATCCCACCACGCAACGATGTCATCTCCCGGGGGACTCTCCGTTAAGAGAGCGGCTCTGAAGCAGAGGTGTTCATCCCGGCTCAACTGATTCAAGAATCTGCTACGGCCAAGGGTGATTGATTTCGACCATGACTTCCCCTGAGTAACAATTACGCACAAAATGCATAACCGATAGAACTCGTGAGGTGACTCGACAGAGGCATCCTTAGGTATCACCGCGTCGAGCTCAAGTGCAGCGGCGAAGTCCAGTCCTGACATCTCGGAATTGGTTTGTTTCAGGAGAGATGCAATGTATTCAGTTTCAAGTCCTTCAAACCGACAGGCTAGTTTACGGATGCTCCTAAGTGCATCAAACGCCCCCATCGAGAATAGTCTTTCGAAGGGAAAAGTACTCAATCCTCTGCCTCCTCGGTTGGCGCGAAGTGCCTTCCTTGGAGTTCCTCAACCAGATCCACAAGGTCCTGGAGGTCCACTGAGTAATCGATAGGATCATCCGCATTTTCCTCATCAAAGGCAATTTCATGAAGGTCCGTATCGTTCAACAATTCCTGTAAATCCCGTATTTTCTTGCTTAGCCTCCTACTGACGGAGTAATCCACGCTTCCGAGTCCCGCGGGTGCCTTGGTCCTGTATATATAAATATTCGTTTCAGCGTCTGGAGGCAGTCCTAACCGATGGATTCGGTCGATGGACTGCAGGTAATGCGTGGAGACATAGCTCCGGTCCAGATATATCGCGTCGTGACAGACCGTATGTAGACTGATGCCCTCTCCGGCCGCTGCTGGGTTGGCAATCATTACCTGGCAAGCGGAGTCTTCGTGGAACCTTCGGAGCCGGCCCTCTCTGGTCGACATATCGTCCGACGATCCAGACGGAATGTCGCCATAAAGAGTGACTGGATTTAGCTCTGCCAACAGCGCTTCCAACTCAAGAATCGTATCCGTGAAAATCGTCCAGATCACTATTTTCTTTTGCTGGGCAGCCAATTCTCGTGTGTGGTCCACAACCGCGCGCATTTTTGATGAAGGTCCTTCGTCTAGAACAGCCTGCACAACACCCGACCTAACACCGGGGAAGTCGGAGGTGATACTCCGTAAGGCTAAAATCGGATTGGCCGAAAGCTGAAGAAGGCGCATTACTGATCTGCGCGCGCGCAGAAAGTCACCTCCGCCACCGCTGGGAGAAATTGCAGTGGCAAGCTTGCGCAGCGTCTCGTTACGAACGACGCCGTATAGCGCCAGTTGTCCAGGTAACATCGCGACGTCGCGAAAGTGCCTGAACACTTTAGGCAAGTCAAGCTCCGTCTTCGTTGTGCGAACATAGAGCTGACCTAAGACTGCACGCGGCCTCTCACCGCGCTGAAGCTGTAGATCGAACCCTTGCCCTGGCCATAAGAAACCGAGCTGAGCCGCGATATCCTGAGGACCTTGGGGCATCGGCGTGCCGGTCAGGATGTCGCGGCGATATAGCAGTGGGGAAACACCTAATAGAAAGGACCCTCGTTGCGAGTCAAAGCCGGCCTTCATTCGGTGTGCCTCATCGAGGACAATATGCACCCTTCGACGGGAGAAGTAAGCGGATAGCATCTGCTGCTGCCTGACCATCAGGTCGTAGGAAATGAGGAACCGGCTAGCGCCAGAGTTCAGCGCTGCGTCGTTTTCCTGAGCAGACCCGTTGAGTAATGTGAACTGCTCGTTCATCGCGCCTGGCTCGAAAGGGTCTATACATTCCTCGACAACACTCATCCATGCCGGGAACGCGGTTTTCGGGGCAACCACGAAGAAGTGACTCCCCGGAGCTCGGGTCAGGAGATGAAGCGCCAACGTAACTGTGGTCTTTCCTGCGCCCGGCACCGAGAAATTAGCCCCGTGTTTAAGAGAGACAAGATGGAGTAAATCCCGTTCTTGGAATGGCCGCAATTCACGCCTTGTAAACCCGAACTCCCTCAGCTTGGTAGTCAGTTCGCCGCTCGTAATGCCGCTTTGAACTTCTACCTGAGAAGCACGAGAGCGTTTGAATTCATCTGCAAACTGCCGAGCCAATTGCTCGGCACCCCCTTCAAACCGAAAGCGAAATCCGTATGCTTGCTGCTGCGCCCTAGAACCAAAATCGCGAATGATACCCAATATGGATGGCCAAGGAAACTCGATTTGGGTCTCCCCAATCTGGCGCGCGCCCGAGTCTTCGAATACGCGAGCGCGTAAGCGGTCCCAAATAGAATTGGCCGAACCGCCGATGAGCGACAATCGCCCGGTTAGCCTTAGCGAGTCGTAGGTAACGATGATAGTTGAAGTTCCATCGTCCAGCTGCGCCATTATGAAGGTTCCTCCGTTGGAGCATTTCCAGGTAAGCTAGCTCTCAGCTTCTTCAGCTTTTCCTGTAGCTCGGTCGCCCTTTTCATAACGCTTGACAGTTGGCGCTCGGCAGCAACATAGGTGTCGGGTGCGGCCCGCGATAAATCGACCTCCGCTAGCTTTGCATTCGCGGATGTAATCGCCTTAAGGGCGGCGCCACCCGATTTCTTATCCTTTTCAGACTCAACGACGCTTACTGCTATCTCCACTAATAAATCTACTGCCTCAGCGCGCGTGGACTGGTCCTTGAGGGCGTCAATCAGAGGTTGATAACTTGCCTGGCTTGGACCTCCATCAAGTTCAAAGTCAAATTCTTCTCCGTCAGCGCGTGGCTCTTCAACGACGGCCACACCTAACTCCTCCGCTAAACGGTCGAGAACATCTTCGACCCGCTTTCCGAAGACAGAATTATAGTTATAAAGTCGGCCTTCGAGCTTTCCGACATTCTCAAACAGCGACCAGGCAACAGACCTGCTTGCCTCTTGAAGCGCTTCCGGCTTTCCCTGGATTAGACTCGGCAGATCCTTGAAGAGCTGCTCACCGTGCTCAGATACTCGGCTGTACTCTCCCTCCGCACCGACCCAGTCTTTAAGGTAAATATCTGCTTCATTCAATGCCTGTAGAGTCGTCTTAACCTCAGCAACTCGCCGGCCAAGCATGCCAGCAACATCTTCTACCCGACCCTTAATCTTAAGCATGGCGGCTAGGAGCTTTGCATCGCCAATCCAATCGTAGTCAAGACGGGTCTCTGGCTTAGCCTGTAAAGCAGCTTCGATCTCGAGGATATCGGAGGGAGTTGTGTCCGCCGGCAGGACCTTACAATCGATGTAACCAAAAGAATCAAATTCAAGCTTATCTGCAATCCAAAGCTCGCGCATTGCCGCTAAGCGTCTATTGCCGTTTACCACGACTCCGCCGCGAGTAACTAGCAATGTTTCCCGCTGCTTCTCCCGCTGTAGAACATCGATGACCGGGGTCACTGAGGCGGCCTTGCCCTTTGCGGCTAACCTTGCGAGGATTTCGTGCTGGATCTGTTGCACCGACTCGGATTCCTGGCCGACGACAAATAGGTCGTGAGACCTGTGCTCGCGTGCAATATACTCCGCTTGTTCGCTGAACGTGCGGAAATTCTCCATTCGATAAATGGGCAGGTCGACGGGAATCCTGATAACGGGCAAGGCCGTCTTCGTTGCTCGAAACTCCCAGAAGTCCTCTGTTCCCGCTGACGCTTCAACGCTTCGAGCAATCTGTGCTTCGCGCCGTGCCCGATCTACGAGCGTTATTTGGTAGGCCACTAGCTCACCTCATTTGAATGCGATGACCATCACTGGAACGGTAATAATTCGATTGAAAAGCTCAAGCTCTTTTGTGATGCGATCTGCATTGGCGATATTGCTGCCTAAAGCTGAAGCGCACTCCTTTGTTGGCAGTGCTAGCGCAGCAGCGTTGATTTGGCCGGAATGATATAGATGTTGGAGTTTCAGAAGATCGTAGGCGGCGCGGCTAATGTTGCCAGTCTGCAAGTGAAAGGAAAGATCGTCTTTGAGGGCAAACACGGAAAGGCCCAAATCTTGATTGATCTTGACGTTTATAGCCCAACCCTGCTTCTCGAATTCAACACGAACGTGCTCCCTAATATCTGCGGTGCAACCTTCCCGCATCTTTATCGCAGGCGCCTCGAAAACGTCTGTTAGCCACTCCTGAAGATCGCGCCGACGCCATTCAGCGACTGCATTGTGATGGTCATAAACGTGGTCAAGTCTCACTCTTCCTCCAATGGAGGTGGCTCATAAACTGGGCGATTCATGGGCCGTGTCCGAAGCGTTCCGGCATTCAGCTGGGCCAGGCGATCTCTGGCAATGGCAATATAAGTGGGTTCCGTGTCGCACCCGTATGCATTACGGTCATTTGCGAGAGCCGCAACTGCAGTGGAACCTACACCCAAATAAGGGTCTAAAACATTCTCACCTGGATTAGTGAGGCTCAAGACAAGACGCTCGACCAGACCTACTGGGAATTGGCACGGGTGGTCAGTTTTCTCGACGTGATTAGCCTTTACGTTCGGGATATCCCAGATGTCGCCTGGATTCTTCCCTAGCGGGTTGCCCGAGAATTGACCTTTGTTAGGCCCCTTAAAATGCTTCTTGTATGGGTACTTGGAAGGAACTCTTACTGCATCGAGATTGAATGTGTAGTCCTTCGACTTTGTGAACCACAAGATGGTCTCATGCCTGCCGGAGAAACGGCGCTGGCAATGTAATCCGTGGCCGAATGTCCACACGATTCGATTTCGCAGCTGAAGGCCGTGTACCTTGAACATCGGGTAGAGGACAGCGTCTAGCGGGAAAACCTCTCCGTCTTCTATGTAATTGCCTACTTGCCAGCACAACGATCCGTTCGGATGAAGCAGGCGAACCGTCTCTGCAATTGCTGCCGCCTGTTCTTCCTTGTAAGCGTCCAGCGAGCGGCGTGATTCGTATTCCTTTCCGAGATTGTAGGGCGGGGACGTGACGACCAGGTTCATTGAACCGTCCTGGAGGCTCCGCATGAAAGTCAGATTATCCTTGCACTCGATCCTGCTGGTGAGCGGACGCTTGAATGCCAAGACAGACCCTACAACATCCTTATTTCTCAATGCGTTACCCATTACGGAGACCCCCGGTCGTTCCAAACAACTATTAGAGCCGCTGCAAATTGCTTCCTACGATTATCGAGCACCAAACTGGTTTAGTCGAGTGTTCTGCGAGCCGAGTGTCGTCATCAAGACACGGTGATGCGCCGGCTGCGGCCGGTGACGCCTGATTTGCGCTGGCTTTCCGGATCGGGCGATTGCGATGCCACCGAGGCCCACAATCGCCGATCCTAACAATATTGAAGTTAGTGGCCCGCGAACTCCCCAAATGACATTCGTCTCTTCTTCGCCTATACTTTTGTCATGTTTCACTTTATCAGCCGGTCAAGGTGAATCCTCTTGGTATTTGAACTGGGCCTTGACTGGAAGCAGCGTATGGGCGGGTCTACGATATGCCGACCGAGGCGACACCACATCTGCTACATCTCGTTGGGGATGCGGCTCTGAAGTCGTTCTGGAGGAAGCCGACGCTAAGGCATTTCCTGCGTCGATGCGGAATCTCCCAAGCGGCTCTGTCGAGTTGGACGACCGAGGAGACAAAGCGCGACTTCTTGGATCGGCTCCTTCCCCTTATCGAACGGAGCCCAAGGGCGTCATCGGTGATTTCCTACATGGCCCGGACGCTTGCGGAGCAGAATAGCTTTCCGGACTTGGACGGTTGGGAAGACTCTGCTGAGAAAAAGAAGCTGGCAGTCGGGGCGGTGAATGCCCTCCGACAATATCTCGCGCAGCAACATGAGCGCGCCAATGAGGTGCGTGAACGCGAGGAAGCCCAGAAGCGCGTCCGGGCAATCCAGGAGCACACGCGTCAGCAACATCAGAGCTTGTCCACCCTCGAGGATCGACTTCGTGAGCTTTCGACGAAGTTAGGTTCTCAAGGAGCTGGCTACGACTTCCAAACTTGGTATTACGACCTGCTCGACTACTATGAAGTGCCGACTCGCCGCCCCTATGTAACTGAAGGCCGTCAAATCGATGGGTCCGTCACCGTGCAGGGGACGACGTATCTCAACGAGCTCAAATTTACAACCGACCAGGCAGGGGCTCCGGATGTTGATGTGTTTTATCGAAAGGTCCAGGACAAGGCCGACAATACGATGGGTATCATGGTGTCAATTTCAGGGTATTCCTCTACGGCAATCGATGCTGCGTCTGGACCGCGAACGCCCTTGCTCCTTCTCGACCATTCGCATCTCTATCTACTTCTTACAGGAAGCATGACTTTTCCTGAACTAGTCGATAGGGTCAGGCGCCACGCATCGCAAACGTCCCGAGCATACCTTCCGGTGCGAGATTTTAGCGGTTAGTGGAGAAGAAACACAATCGCAGATATTTCATGGCGAAAGCAGTCTCATTTGAATTTCGGTGATGAGCAGCATGTGGCACGCTCCCGCCGTCGGCCCCGATGACCGCGCAAGCGATCTCTGACAGGCCGGCATCGAGCAGAAGGATTCCAACAATGATTTCCGCAACACAACTTTACGACCACGTTCAGTGCTCGCATAGGGTCTTCAGGGATGCGTTCGGCGACCCGGCTGATAGAGACGAAACGTCTCCGTTTGTCGAGCTGCTTTGGGAGCAAGGCCTGACTCACGAGAACACGATAGCCGCAGGGCTAAACATCACGGCGAACATGAAGCTGATCGACGTCGCCACGCGCGAAAAGGAAACCCGCACAGCGATGGCTAGACGGGAGGCCCTCATTTACGGCGGTCGTCTGACTTCCGGCGATCTGATCGGTGAACCGGATATCCTGGAACTCCGCGGCGGCGGCTACGTTCCCGGCGACATCAAATCCGGCTCTGGATTTGAGGGCGATGAAAGCGATGGCAAACTCAAACGACACTACGCGTTTCAACTTGCTCACTATGTGCTGATTCTGGAACAGCTTGGCCTTGGCGATTCGAAACGGACTCCCTATATCGTTGATCGTTCTGGAAAGATTGTTCCTTACTCTCTCATGGATCCGCAAGGAGTCCGCAACACGGAGACTTGGTGGGACTGTTATCTGGGAGCCTTGGCTGAAATCCGCGCAATTCTTGCACAAACACGCACATCAAGTCCGGCGCTCAGTGCATTGTGCAAGCTTTGTCATTGGCATTCCTGCTGCAAGCATGAATTGGTGGAGGGAAATGATTTGACCCTCATTGCTGAGCTAGGACGGGCCAAGAGAGATGCGATCGTCGGCATCATACCGACGATTCAGGCCTTTGCGGCATCTGACCCGGACTCCTATGTGCAGAAGAAGAAGACCGTGTTTCCTGGTATCGGTCCTGATAGTTTGCTGAAGTTTCACGTTCGTGCCCAACTGCTGAACACCCTTGGTGCGACAGCCTATCTAAAGGAGCCAGTATCCCTTCCAGTTACGCCGAGAGAAGTCTACTTTGACATCGAGGCCGACCCAATGCGAGGAGTCGTTTACCTTCATGGCTTCGTCGAGCGGCTATATGGCCGACCTGAGACGGCACACTTTGTTTCCTTTTTTGCCGACGGAATCGAGCCGGCACACGAAGAAACTGCATTCCTGAATGCCTGGAATTACCTGACAGCCTGTATGCAGGATTCAACCGTTTACTACTACTCCAAATATGAGCGGACTGAGTACAAGAAGCTGGCGGACAAGTATCCGGCAGTTTGTTCCGTATTGGAGGTCGAAGCTCTCTTTGCGCGCCCCGAAATGATCGATCTCTATTTTGACGTGGTCAAGAAGGCCACGGAATGGCCGCTTTGCGATCAATCCATCAAAACCTTGGCGCAACATCTTGGATTTCAATGGCGCGACACAAACCCATCAGGCGCTGCATCCATCGAGTGGTACAACCGATGGGTAGAAACTGGTGATCCAGCAATCAAACAGCGCATCCTTGACTATAACGAGGACGATTGCCTTGCCACTGGTATAGTTGTGGATGGAGTCCGAAACCTGCCTGTCAAGGCTTAGGAGGCATCTCTCGGCCTAGGTTCTTCCAGCAATGCTAGAACTGATCATGAAAAACCTCCCAGTTGGCAATCATTCCGTCGCACTCGAAGTTCAAGTCTCCGGCCTGGTCCTGAATATCCATGATTGCTGACCGGCGGGCGGAGAGACGGTCAGCAACGCGCTGCTGAACATAACTTTTGATCCAGGGGTCATTACCAGAGCGATTGAGCATGATCTGGTCACTCACGGTGACGAGTTGCTGCGCTTCAGTTTCGATCGCAAGGAGCGCGTCGAGCCGCTTGCAGTCTTTGCATTTCGCAGTACGATCCGGTGGGGTAGTGGCTTCCCAAAGCTGGACCGCCTCTTTCAGCGGTGCATCGAGCTGCTTGTAATCAATGTCAAAGGCAAGGGGCTTGGGAACAAAGGGCATCCAGAGGCTCTTTGAGCGGTAGTACTTGCCTGGATCTGCCACCACCTTTTCATGTTCGGCCCCCCAGTACAACAATCCGCCCGTTGATACCTCGCCGAGCTTCAGCCCGAACTCGGCAATAAAACTGTACCCCAGAATCTGAATTCTGTAGCAACCGAGCAGGGGGTCTTTTCCATCCTTGGGCCGAGCCGTCTTGAAATCGATCACAGCGATGGACCCGTCTGACACTTGGAAAATGTCATCCGGCTCGCCATACAGAAGGACGCCGGAATCAAGGCGGTGCTTGAACCTTCGCCAGTTACGAGGAAAATTGACCCGGCCCACAAGGTCGCAAAATGGCGCGAATTCTTCCGGAAGGCCATCGTTCTTCTCGATCAAATCGCCGACAACGGCCATCTGCGCCTGTTCCATCGATTTGAATATCGCGCCGCCAAAATGATCAAAAGGCGGATGGAACTTCTGCTTCAGCAAATACCAGTAACACCTTGGGCAAAAGCTGTCGATTTCAATGAGCCCCAGTCTTTTGGGCGTGACTGCGAGGTCAGTATCCAATGTCGTTCTCCTCTGAAGATTCTGTGATTAAGGTTTGACGTGCCATGCAGGATCAGCCAAAGTTGCGGATAGGCCAGGCGACGTTGAAGAAACAAAAGCGCGGGTGCCGAGCGAGATTGGGATCTCCGCAAGCTGTCTAGTATAGGAAGCGCATTGCCTTGCAACTCATCAAACTCATCCCATGAATTGATAGCTCGCTAGAACGGCGATTCGTGGGGCGCTTCTGCCCTCGCATTGGCCCAGTTCCCGCTGGCCGCCGCCAGAGCTTGGCTTTGCCGGCGGATTGCTGGTGCCTGTAGCTGCGGGGCTTGGTGCTGGCGCCGCTCGCTCTGGCACTGAGGCGGGTTTGCCATCTTCCGGCCCAGTTTCTGGTTCTGGTGACTGCGATGTCGGCTTTCTTGCCGTCAGAAAGCCATCCAGATCTTCAACTGAGATAAAGATTCTTCGGCCCTCCCGCCGCACGGGCAAAGGTCGTTTCAGGTGGACCCAGCGGTAAACCATCTTCGGGGGAACCCCCTGAAATGTGGCGACTTCTTTTACTGACATCCAACCATTTGTCGTGCCCGGCGGATTTTCCATGTAACCCCTTTGGATGGTCAAACGCGGAATCCCCGCGCTTGCATTCATCATGCTCTCCACCGGTTTTCTACCAAAGGCCCGCTCGAAGAAAACCTTGAAATGGAAAGGAGGTGATTTCCGTGAAGTTATTCATCATCAGTGTGCTCGGATGGCTTCTACCGCTACTTCTCTTCGCTCTCGCTGTCCGCATTTTGGAAAAGGAACTCCGTCCGGTTTTGTAACGCGCCCGAACGTTTCATTCAACCTCAACCCTGTCGTCAAAGGCGTCAAACCCGCAGCAAAAGAAAGGAACAAGAAATGATCAATTTAATCCCGCAGCAAGCTGAAGGCACATTGCACACCATTGCGAGGCAGACCCTGCCCGGGACGGCCGCCGATCAAAGCAGTAATACCGATTTTGCCGCGATCCGGAGGGAGTCGATGTCCGGGCTGTTCGGCGCTTGCATCAAGAGTTGCCGCGAGAAACGTGGGCGCTCAATCGAGGAAGCGGCCGCAGTGGCTGGAATGGAGGCAGCCGCATGGGCGGCTGTAGAGGCCGGCATTGTTCCGAATCCAGCATCCCTGCGCTCCATTGCCGCTGGCATCGGAACAACGATCTATCAGATAGCGCCGCTGATTTTCATTTGTCAGGATGCCTGGCAGTAGCCGAGTCTGCCGCCATGCCGTTTGAGATGCTGGCGGCGGCTCGCCGTCGGCTAAACTTCCGACCGCCGTAGTGTCTGGCCTGGCGATCTCGAAGATTCCTTAATCAGAAGGGAATTTTGGCCAAGATATCTTCTTCCCAATCGCTTCTAGCCTCGGAACTACTCTCCTTCGAAGGACTTTGAGGGTATTCATAGTTGAGCCAGTTGATGGCCACTTCAGCGCGCTTCTTCGACCAAATCCCACCCCCAGCTTCCATCATGCTTTTTACGGTCCAAGTCGCTCCCCGCTTGTGCTTCGATTCAAACAGATCGAAACCATGCAGATACCTCACGTCTACGCGGCCCTTTCGGGGCGGACACGGAATTCTTGAATCCAAGTGATGGAGATCCCATAACCGCTGCTGACCCAGCGAAGGTTGCAGATATTCGACGGTATAGGGCTTCGGCGTGGGCACGTCGCGAAGATAATAGTTCGCAGCTAGCCGAAACTTCTTGATCAAGTATTGGATTTCTTTCGGGACTCGCCGAGACTTCGTCCTCCAGACTGTGCTATCCAGTGTCCTAAACATTTCTTCGTCGTGCGCATAGTACTCCTCGAGGAGTCCGCCTTTCAAATGGAAGTACTCTTCGAGCTGGTGACGCTCGTTAGCGAGCATATCGCTCAACGCCAGACGGATATACTTCTGCTGCTCCGGATGAATGGATCGTCGTAGCAATCTTTCCGCCAGCGTTTTCGACGGCGGACGCCCGCCTAACTTTCCGTTGGCCCGTGAGGCCTGACTCTTGCGTTTAGTCTTTGCACTGCCGCCTCTTGAGCCAACCTGCCTAGCGTTCAACTTATTGAACATAAATAAATTGTACTCTACTTGGGTTCATTACTCTACTTTGAAGAACCCAACCATCTTCTCGCTGCTTGGGTTATTGCATGTCTTTTTGACAAACTAAGCAAACCTCCATAAACCGCTGTCACTGCTCCAGGGGTGGGATCACTGAAGGTTCTGACTGCAGGGTAGCCCTACGTCCAGACTCTTGGGCCAGGACCACACCCTCAATTCCGCTCTGCGAATTCGACTCTTACGCTCGACCTGTTCGAGCCTTTGGTACATTCCGCTCCTTCTCCATGATGGTCACAGCGAACAAAGGAAGGCCCCGCGCAAGCCGGGAACTGAGTGTCCGTCGGAGCTTTTTGCCGGGCCCTTCCTTACGCGCTATTGAGCGGGAGGGCTCGATGACGCAGGGCGTGGAACAACGAATGTTGTTGACGGTCGACGAGGTCATGAACTTGCTGCAGCTTGAAAAACCGCAAGTGGAATGGCTCGCGAACACAGCACAGATTCAACCGATCCAGATTTGTGGCCAAGAAAGATTCGACGTACGGGATGTTCGCAGGCTCGTCGATAGCTACAAAATCACTCAAGCAAGAAGGAAACACTGATATGGAGAAAGTCACGAAATATGCAGCCGGAGAGATGCTCTGTGCCGGCTGCAAGCAACCACTCCCAGCAGTCGAGACATGGCCTGGGCGAATCAAGATCTACTGCGAGCGTGAAGAATGCCAATTGGTAGCCAAGAGTCACCCCACCAGGCGCTATATCGGTGAAGGCGAAGTTAAGTGTCAGGGGCGTGGCTGCGACAACTATGTGCCTTCCGGTAGCTATGACAGGCGCCATATCAATTTTGTGTGCTGCGGCCGCTGCTGGAGTAGCCGCCAAGTTCAAAAGGCGATGGGTGACAAGCTGGTGACCTGTGGCTGCGGCTGCGGCAAACAATTCCTCAGCGGCAAGGCGGTTCGCAAGAACTACTTTCTGAACCGCGAGCACGCCGGCCGCTTTCGGACTGAGGAGGCATTGCAGCGCTGCGGGCCTCATCTTCCCCTCGTTCGCGAGTACCTGGATGGGTTCTGCGTACTTCATTACTCCAGGAGCAGCCGTGGGACCGCGCTCACATCCTTGGTCGCCTTTTGCGAGTTCCTCAACGAACGCGGCATTATCACTATGACCGGCGCAAGTGTGACGCCGAAGACTATGACGGAGTACCTGATTTGGGGCCGCGGGAACGGACGTAACCAAGTGGCGCACTCTCAGGGTTCACTCAAGATGTTCTTCGACTGGCAGATCGCAGAGGAACGTCGCCTGCTTCCAAATCCAGTCATACCCTCGATACACGGTATACACCGCCAACCATCCGAGCCGCGTCCCCTGAGCGATGACGAACTCAGGTTTGCTTGGGAAATGCTCGACAGACGCGGGAACGCCCGTGTCTCTCTCGCGGTGGCAATCGGCGAGGAGAGCGGCTTGAGGATATCCGAGATTGCGAATGTGCGGGTTGAAGACGTGGATCTCGTTAAGCAACGAATCACCGTTCGCCTCCCAACCAAGGGGAAGAAGTCTCGCTGGGTTCCTTACGGGGAGAAGACCCGTGTATGTCTTGAGGCGTGGCTCAAGGAACGCGATCCGCACTGCGGCCACAACAATCTTCTGTGCGGCAAGTTTGGCCAACCTTCTACAGCCCAATCACTTCGCGACGAGCTTAATGCCATTCTGACCAAGCGAGGCAGCACTTATCACAATGGCCACAAGACCAACCCGGATGGGTTCGACAAGTGGTCGACCCACCAGCTCCGCCACACAATGACAAGCAAACTTGCCAATGGAGGAGCAAACGCCGCGACGTTGAAGGCAATCGGCGGATGGGGCTCTGACAAGGCCATGAATGCATATATCAAGGTGGACGAGTCCATCGTGCACCGCGGATACGAATCGGCCATGAAGCGCTCCAAGGAGGAGCGCGTCCAGAAGCAGCCGTTGCAACGCGTGAGTCTCAGCGACCTCGCCAAGCAGCAGAAGAAGGCTAAGTGATTGTTGACAAACACCATCGGGAACGTTGCGTGTAAATCCAGTTACACGCAACGTTCTGAACCGAGAAATGGAGAAGTTTTGCAATGGACATTGACCCCTTTATTGAATGCCTCGAGAACAGCCCCGACAGAAGCAAAGACACCATCAGGGCATACCGGAGTGATCTAGTTCTTTTCGACCGGTTCCTCAGAGCAAACAAGCTGCGAATTACGCAAGTCACTTCTGCAGTGGTCCACGACTACATCAAGCATCTCGAAGCGCAACCCAATCCACGATTTGGCAAGGTCGGCCTTAGTCGAGCTACGGTCCGTCGGCACCTCATTTCGATACGTAGGTACTTCGCGTTCCTGAAGGCCACCACCAATCCAAAGTTGCGCGATCCCACCTACGGCATCAAAATTGGCAACCTCGACAATGATGATTGCAAGGCAGTAGACGAGAGTACAATCGCCAACCTGCTCGAAGGCGTCACCAGCGCAAGAGACAAGGTCTTGATCTCTCTATTCCTGAGTTCCGGGCTGCGCTTGTCAGAGTTGCATCAGCTGGATCGCGAAACGATCGAAGCAGACCATACCGAAAATGACGGGGAGACATCCCTCTTCGGGACTGGTGAGGTCGTTGGGAAGCGCCGGAAGAAGAGGCGCTTCTATATTGATGCAGAAACCGTCGACGCCCTTGTACAGTATCTTGTCTCCCGCACAGACAACAGCCCCGCTCTCTTCATTTCGGAACGCCGGAAGAGACTGTCCAAAAGAGCAATTCAGTACACGTTGAGCACATGGTGCAAAAGGCTTGGCCTCTCGCCGATGCACATCCACCAGCTCCGCCACCAGTACGCGACGAGGCTTGCAAATGCGCAAATTGATTCAATGGTCTTGAAGAGTTTGATGGGTCACGCGGATCTCAAGACCACGAGTCGATATTTCAAGCTGTATGACCAGACAGTCGCGAGGGAATATCACGCGGCTATGGAGATCGTGAAGCCTCGCGCGAACTGCGATGGAACACATCTCTCACATCCCGGAGACTAACTCTCCGCGAGTCTTTGGTACTTCCGTTCCTCTAGCTACTGTCAAATCAGCGCAACCCAAGTGAAGAAGTAAAAGCGAGGAAGAGAAGAAAAACCCATATGACGTATTGCGTAACCCACCAATTGGTGCGGTCTGCCCGAAGAAATCGAATACCAGAATGGAGAATCATTTGAACACGAGTAACTGGAAGACAACCGCGATCGAACCATTTGTAGATGCAGATGCAGTTGCGGAGTTTCTCTCGCTCACGCGGCGGGAGGTGCTCAAGCTGACCCGGAGTGGAACTATTACCGGATACCCCATTAGCGGAATCGTGCGAAAGACGTTCAAGTATCGCCTGAGCATCGTAGCTGACGAAATGACTTCGTTTCCGAAATCAGCTCTGCGCACGAATCAGATTCACAGTACGCCAATCTCACTGACCGGATCCGAGAGTTATGCCTAGGAAGTCGGGGGAGGGGTGGTTGAGGGTTAAGCGGTACGCAGACGGACAGACTGTCCTGTTCTGCTTTCAGACGCGACGCTCCGCAGACGGAAGGCTGGTTGAGAACACAAAGCGCGTGGGTCTCCTTCGCGACTTTCCGTCCGAGAAAGCACAGTGGATGGAGGTTTCGAGGCTAAGCTATCAAGAACTGCTCGACAGGCCGATCGGTTCGTGTCCCACGTTCAGAGAGTTGGCGGAGCACTGGCGCAAGCATGAGTTGAAGAAGGATTCTGGCGTCGGCAAGAAGGCGCCGGAAACGGTGAGCATCGTCGAGCTCATTCTGGACAACTGGATCCTGCCGAGATGGGGAGAGATGAAGGCCGGAGAGATAAAGCCACTGGGAATCGAAGCATGGTTTAATCAGCTGACCTCTTCCCCACAAGGCAAGAAGAACAAGCCTCTTGGTTGGGGAACCATCCAGAAGCTCAAGTCAATCATGTCGCAGGTTTACAGGCATGCGCAACGATATGAGCTGATCCCAGTCTCCGTCGACGCCGCCGGTAGACCTTCCAATCCACTGCTTCTCGTACGGTCCAAGTCAAGCTCTGAATATGAGGCAAAAGTAATCAGCCCGGAACAGATGATTGTCATCCTGGCTGAACTTGAGAAACCTGAGACCCGCATGGAATGGACGCTGGCGGTTCTGCACGCTTCAACTGCTCTTCGTCCGGAGGAATCATTCGGATTGAAGTGGTCAGATATCGATTGGGAGAGTGGCCAAATCCACATCCGTCGAGGGTGGAGCAAAGGAAAGGAAACAGACGGAAAGAACGCCGGCTCAATGAGCCAGGTTCCGATGCACCCTGTTCTGGCTCAGTGTCTCCAGGACTGGCGAAAGGAGTCCCTCTATTTTGGGGATTCTGATTGGGTTTTCGCTTCGATCAAGGCAAAGGGCAGGATACCCCGGACCGCATCGATCTGTGCGCAGGATTACCTCCGCCCCGCAGCCATCAAAGCCGGCGTTATTACGAAGGGTTACAAAGGCAGATTTGGATGGCACAATTGCCGCCATAGCCTCGCAAGCTTTTGCGGTGCTAACGAAATCCATCCAGCCGTCACTCAGTCAATCTTGCGGCACAAGAAACTGTCGACGACGATGGAGGTTTACACTCATCACGTTAATTCTGTGCAGATGGCCGCGCAGGAGAAATTCCTCAAAGCAATTGGGTTGACCCCACCAACTGGGAATACGCAATAGTTTTGTGTAGACAATCCGAAGCGGCGTCGTTGGGCCAGCGTCCACCCGCCACTGACCAAGTGGAAGTTGACTGGTTTGCCTACAGAGACCGCTTCGGTTTGGACGCTTAACGAATGGGACGCGCGGTTGGGACAACCAGCCGCGCAAGGAGTGCAAGATGATATGCAATTCGATTTTGGACAATTTGTCCGATTTGAGCGTTCGACTTCAAGAACTGGAGGTTGGATGCGTAGGTGTAAATGAACTCGGCCTGGGGTCAGCGCGCCTCTCGCTCGTGAATGCCCTCGAAGGATTCCGAAGTAGCCGGTATCGCCTCGGCCAAAAACTGTCTGCATACAAGGCGTTTTTCAAAGCCAGCCAGGGGTGGATGGTTGCCGCGACGGCGATTGCTGACGCGATGGGATGCGACGAACGAACCATTCGCCGAATCATTGACGATTTCGAGAGGGTCTCAGAGGTCCCTGATGTGGTCATCAAGGCTCTACAACAAGCTGGGTATGATCCGGCCGCACGAAAGAATGCCGGCGTGATCTCAAAGATACTCAGGATGCCCGATCAGGCAGCCGAAATGAATCCGGAAGCAGCGGTGTTGAGCGCTGTCCAAGGCTCCAAGGTGGCAAAGGAGGCAGATTGTGGCAAAAGGGACGACGCAACCAAACTTCTCTCACCCGAGAAACGAAGGAGACTTGCAGTCCGGCAGAAGATCCGCACCGCGCTTACTTCTGTCCCGGCAGAACAGAAACTGGCTGAACTGGTCGCCGCGATCGAGGAATCGATGTACTTGGAGTGGGGGCAGGTAGAGCCGGTCACCATCACGATTACGCCCCATGCTCCTGAGTCGCCTAATTTCAGTAGGACAACTGGGGAATTGGCGGCATGATGAATCCAGGTACGGCCTGCAATTCTGATTACGAAGCGATCTACAGGCCGCACCAGCCAGATTGATCGGTCTGCGGCAAGAGTTCAATTCCGGCCGGAAAGGTACGCACTGAATTCTGTATTGCCCTCAGCCGGGGCGCTTGATTACATCCCACAAGCTGACTTGAACGAAGCCGCTGCGGCGGCGGACGCATTCGCGTTGCGCTGACCAGCTTTTGAGGCTGCCGGGATAGCTTGGTTCACAGAGAAGGAGGATTCTCTGTGAACCAACTACGTCAGCTCATGCTTGAGGAGTTGCAGCGCCGCAACTTCGCCGCCACAACCATCCGCACTTACCTTCATGGTGTTGCGCATTTCAGCAGACACTTCCGTCGTTCGCCCGATCAACTTGGCCCAGAGGAGATTCGCAAGTATCAGGCGATGCTCCTTACCAAGCTGAAGTACAGTCCGAACACCGTAACCTTGCGGCTCGCGTCGCTGCGGTTCTTCTATATTCACGTGTTGAAGCGCAACTGGAGCATCGCTGAGACGCCCTATCCGAAGAAGGTGCGTCACCTTCCCCAGATACTCAGCCAGGAGGAGGTCGCGCGACTGATCGATGCCGCAGATACCCCCTTTCATCGCATCCTGCTGATGACGCTCTATGCCACCGGCGCACGCCGCGCAGAAGCTGCCAACCTGAAGGTCAGCGACATCGACAGCCAACGGATGGTGGTTC
>Ga0224553_1000394_pt1 | contig 19736 bp, 15 predicted proteins | sample 714S21014metaG_FD_179897 | JGI IMG/M metagenome (GOLD analysis project Ga0224553, IMG submission 179897) | Peat soil microbial communities from Stordalen Mire, Sweden - 717 S2 10-14 | ecosystem: Environmental > Terrestrial > Soil > Wetlands > Peat | place: Sweden: Norrbotten County, Stordalen... | reverse complement strand
GCAGCCGCGATCGCGGCAGAGGACCCTTCCTGGCGAACGGGCACCCTCCGGCGACGAGGCGACTGAGGACCGTTCGTGGTCGCCCGCCGGGCAGGAATCAGTTCTGCTCAGTGTTTAGGAACGGTTCATGTCAAGACAATCGCGGGCGAGTCTCACCCCGGACCGGAGGGCGACGATGAAGTGCCGGGGAGGTATCTAGCATGTCCGCGTGGTTGCGCGGTCCGAGTCGTCAGGCCAAGGGGCAGGCGACCGGGACCGGCCATCCGCCGAGAGCGTCGCTGGCCAGGCCGTCGTCTCGCCCGTACCAGCGCGCGGCCTCTCCTCGCTCCGCCCGTTCCACTACCGGAACTACTTCCTCTTGTGGGCGGGCGGCATGGTCTCGGTCATCGGTTCCTGGATGCAGACCGTTGCCGTCGGAGCTCTGATCGTCGCGCACACGGGAAAGGCCACTTGGGCGGTGGTAGTCGCGGCCGGAGGCTTCTTGCCAATCGGGCTGCTCTCGCCCGTCGGGGGCGCGCTGGCAGACCGCATACCCAGGCGAGCAGCTCTCGTCATGGGAAACCTGCTCGCAGGCGCCGTCGCGCTTGCCATCGCGCTCCTCGTCGCGGCCGGCCGCGACAGCCCCGAGTTACTGACCTTGCTCGTAACGGCCCAAGGGGCCGTGAGTGCCATGGTCGGACCGTTTCAGCAGGCGATCCTCCCGGACCTGGTGCCGCAGAAGGAGTTCCTCGCCGCGGTCTCGCTCAACTCGGCACAGTTCAACCTCGGACGCGTTATCGGACCGGCACTCGCTGGTGTGACGATCGCCTCCTTCGGGTACCCGGTTGCCTTCGTCGCCAACGCGGCGTCGTTCCTCGCCGTCGTGGTGGCGCTCTTCTTCATCCGCCTGGCCTCGCCTCCCGGACGCGCCGAACAGACCGGACTGCTCACTTCGCTTCGCCTCGGTGCCCGTGCGACGCGCGCCGAACCGGGCTGCCGTGCTGCGATAGGAACGATTGCGCTCGTAGGTCTTTCGGCCTCGCCGTTCATCGCGCTCGTTCCGGTCATGGCGCATCGTTTGACCCATGCCGGAGCGCGCGGGATCGCATCGGCGACCGGCCTGCTCACAACGGCCCAAGGTATCGGGGCCGTCGTCGGGGCCCTCGCGATCGCTCCGCTCGCGGCCCGCTTCGGGCGGGGCCGAATTCTGATCGGCAGTCTCGCCGTCCTGCCGCCGGTACTCATCCTCTACGGCTTCGCCCCGTCGCTCGCCTTTGCCCTGCCCGCGCTCTTCGTCGTCGGGCTCGTGTACATAAGCGTGCTGTCGGGCCTGTCAACTGTGGTGCAGCTCCGGGCCCCGGCCGAACTTCGCGGCCGCGTGCTCAGCCTTTACCTAGTGGCGCTCGGCGTGTCGTATCCGATCGGGTCACTGGTTCAGGGGCCTGTCGCGGACTCGCTGGGTCTGGCCTGGACGACCGCCGTCGCGGGATGTCTCCTCGCGATCGCGTTGGTCCTGATTCGCGTTCTGCGACCCGGCGTGTTCCGAACTCTCGCGGCCCGGACCTCGAGAGAGGTGCCACCTACCTCAGCATCTAGTTGACAAACCTGCGGACCGGTCTCCCGGATCTCACGATTCCCGCGCCACGAGTGGTTCGCGGCGGCTCGAGTGGCGATGGCGCGAGCTCCTCCGGGGGCGCTCGGCTACGGCAACCCGGCAGGAGATCCGGAATTGCGCACCGCAACAGCCGGTTACCTGGCGCGTGCGCGCGGGCTACGGAGGGCTCGGCTATGCGCCACGCTCGCCGAGCGGTACTGATCCACCGCGCCCTTAGAACTTAGGAGGATGGCGAGAGATGCTCGATGATCATCCGACTACCCGACCCACTGTGGTTCAGGCCTTCGCCCACGGCCCAGCAGTCCCCCGCCGTCGGACAGGCGACACCGGTAAGAGCTTGGAAGCCGTACAGCGGACTAGGGCTTGTTTCCCCCGACCAACTGGACCCGTTCCATCCCTCGGTCAGCACCAGTGCCTCATCCTCCCCCGAGCCACGTGAACCCACCGCCTGGCATGCGTTGGCAGCGGCACACGCGACCGCCTTGAGCTCCGGATAATTGCCGGCGGTCCCCGCCTGACTGTGGACCGATGTGAACGAGCTCCCGTTCCAACGCTCGACCAGTGGGTGCACCGCAATCAGGCCGGAGCCCCTTGCCACCGTCTGGCCGACTGCCCAGCATGTAGTGGTGGAGCTCGCCATCCGACAGTCAACGCCCGCAAGGGAACCGCCCCCCACGAGCTCGCCGGCGACGGTGACGCGCGACCAGGCGCGGCCGTTCCACCGTTCTGCCAAGGCGTTGCCGGTGCCGCGCGCGGGCGTAGCGAATCCGACCAAGAGGCAGTCGTCTTTGGTCGCGCAAGCCACCCCGTTCGCTTGAACGAACGACGCCGCCAGCGGCGAGGACCGCACGAATCGCCACGCGCCGGCCAGGAGCCGGAACGTGATCAGACGGCGGAAGTCACTTGACGACCCGACTGCCCAGCACTGGTCGATAGCGGCTTCACAGGCCACGGCGTACAACTCCCCCTGCGGCGCCGGCGTATCGACGACCTCCCAACGTCCCTGTGTTCCGTAGTGCTCCAGAAGGTTGCCCCGGTGCGAACCGCTGCGCGTGCCGACGGCCCAACAGTTCGTGACTGACAGACAGCTGATCCCGGAGAGCTCGTCCAGCGTGCCCTCTTGGGCCGGGGCTGCAGTTACCGGATGCCACTTGCCGCTGACGTAGTGCTCGATGAGAGCGGGTCCAGAGTCCGACGCGGACGACCTAAAGCGGTCGCCGACAGCCCAGCAGTCACTGACGGTCACGCAGGTCACCGCGACGAGCGAAGTGACCGGCGCGCCCTGAACGCTGGGCGTGCTGGCAGACCAGACCGTCCCTGCGCCCTGGCGGGCCGGCACGGCGGCCGTCGGGGTGGCCGCCAGGAGCCAGCCGCCGAGGAGACTGGCTGTCAGCGCAAGGACTGGGAAGCGTAGCTCGGTGTGCATTCCTCGAAGCTAACGGCGCGCCGGTCGGCTTCCCACGCAGTTCGACGAGCCGTTCCCTGAGTTAGTTGTCGTCGTCCTCGAACAGGACCATAGGTTCCCGGCTTCTCGCGCGTCGCACGATCTCCTCGTCGAGGTACTCAGATGCTTCGAGGAGTCCCCGGAGGAGCTCGGGTTCGAGCGTGAGGGCGCGAAAGGTCATCCCCACTGTGACATCGTGATCCGGCCGGAACTCGACCACGACCGGATCGGTGACCTGAATATCGCCGCCGACGAGCACTCGCAGGTAGGCGCCAGGCCGGGCACGACGAGTGAACGCATTGAGCCAGCCCTTCCGGTGCATCCAGACGGCGAAGGTGGCACAAGGGATGCGGGGACTCGTGACCCGGAGGACAACCTGTTCGCCTATCCGCCACGTTTCGCCGATGCGGGCGTCGGTCACGACAAGGCCAGCAGTGGTGACGTTCTCCCCGAACATGCCCGACCGGAGCGGTTCGCCGAGCTCAGCCTCCCACCAGTCGAGGTCCTCACGGGCATAGCTGTAGACGGCCTGATCCTCGCCGCCATGATGCTCCACGTCGCAGATCACGTCGCCCGCAAGTCCGCCGGCCCCTGATCCCTTGGGCCCAGGTGCCGAGACCATCACCGGCGCGGCCGTCGGCACCTTGTTGATGCCGGTGGTGCCCGACTTCGCCAGTATCAGGCCTCTCTGGCCGACGTTGACCGACTGGACAAAGGACATGCACGTTGATGGTAGGGCGACCGACGCAACCGGCCGCCGGTACGCCTTTCGCGAACAGGTTCACGACGGCATGAGAACGGGCGCTCGAGATCCACTTCGAGCTTCGAGTCGGCCTGACCCGGCTGAAAGCGCGGGCGCAGGCACCTACGCTTCCTGGGAGGTATCAGCCGGTGTTGCGAAGTCCGGCGGCGATGGCGTTGACCGTAATGAGCAGGGCGCGTCTCAACTCCGGTTCCTCCGAACCGGACCGGTGCCTTCCGAGCAGCTCGACCTGGAGGTAGTGGACCGGCCGAAGATAATCGGCGCGGACCGCGAGGGTCCGCTGAAGTAGGGGCCTTGCTTCGATCAGGCTGGACTCTCCGGTCAACTTGAGGATCTCGGCGACCGTACGAGCATGCTCGTCGGCGATCTGGTCGAAGATCCCGTGCTGTTCCTGTTCGACCAGCGACTTCACGTACATCCCTGCGATGTCCATGTCAGTCTTTGCGAGGGTCATCTCGACATTGCCTACAAAAGTCCTGAAGAAAGGCCACTTTGCATACAACTCGTCGAGAGTCTCTCCCGCTCCGCTGCCGCGCGCGGCAGCGAGTCCGGACCCGACGCCGAACCATCCAGGGATGATCTGGCGCGACTGGGTCCAGCCGAACACCCACGGGATCGCCCGAAGGGCCGCTAGATCTGATCCCGACTCCGGGCGGTAAGCGGGGCGAGAGCCGAGGTTCAAGTCGTTGAGTTCGGCAACCGGCGTAGAAGACATGAAGTACTGAGCCAAGCCGGACTCTGCGAGAAGTCCGCGATATGAGCGCTCGGCGACCGAGGAGACCGATTCCATCACCTCGTGCCAGCGATCTGACGTGGTTTCGGAACCGGACGACGTGCTGTGGACGAGACTCGACTCGATCACCGCGGCGAGGCTGGCCTCGAGGTTCTCCCGTGCAAGCTCCGCGAGGTTGTACTTGTCCGAGATGACTTCGCCTTGCTCGGTCACCTTCAAGAAGCCGTCCACAGTTCGCTCCGGCTGGGCCAGGATCGCCTCGGCGGACGGCCCGCCTCCTCGCCCGACGGTCCCTCCACGACCATGGAACAGCCGAAGGGCAACCCCGTGCCGCTGTGCGACGTCCCGCAGCACGCCCTGGGCCTTGTAGATTTCCCACTGCGAGGTCGTGATGCCGGCGTCCTTGTTCGAGTCGGAGTAACCGAGCATCACCTCCTGGACGTCTCCGCGCGACGCGACGACGGCGCGATAGCTCGGAATCGAGAGGAGCTCGTCAAGTAGTGCTCCTGAGCCGCGAAGCTCGGCCACCCGCTCGAACAGCGGGACGATGCCCATCCGCGCCCAGCGTTCTCGCCAGTCGATGAGTCCGGCCTCACGTGCGAGCACAACGGTGGCGAGGACGTCGTCGACTCCTTCGGTCATCGATATGACGTAGCTCTCGATCACTCCGTCACCGAACCGGTCGAGTGCCGCGGCTATCGACTCGAAGGTCGCGTAGGTGGTCGCGGCACGTGGCGACAGCGCAAAGCGGGGCACTCCGAGAGGCCGAGCGCTGTTCAGCTCCGTCCGCAGCACCGCGCCCCGTTCGGAGCGGCCCAGCTGGCCGTATGGTCTTTCGAGCTCTCCGAGTTGGTCGAAGAGCTCGCCGAGGAGCTTGTGGTGGGCCTCGGCATTCTCGCGGACGTCGAGGGTTGCGACGTGGAACCCGAAAGTCCTGACAAGACGACCGATACGACGCAGAAGGCCGTCGGCAATGGCCTCGCCGCGATTTTCCGAGAGCGAGTCACGCACAAGCCGCAGCTCTTCGATAAGTCCTTCCACGCCCTGATAGTCCTCGCCAGGGACATGCGCAGTGCCTGCGGCCAGTCGCGCGCGAGTGTTCCTGAGCCGCTGACGGATGTAGGAGCACTTCAGCCGATACGGCTCCTCTGAGTCGAGGCCGATGTAGCGGTCGTAGACATCGGGCAACGCGGTGCGATCGGCCTGCAGGCTTGTCGACAGCTCGTCTGAGACATCGACTATCGCCGTCGAATTCGAGAGCGCCCGAGTCAGTTGTTCGACGAGCCCAATGAGCTTGCGAAATCCGAGCTCGTGTTGAATCAGCAACACGTCTGTCGTGACGGTCGGTGTCACCGCAGGGTTGCCGTCTCGATCGCCGCCGACCCAGGAGCCGAAGCGGAGCGTGGAAGTTGCGAACCCGAGGTCGATGCCGTGCAGCGCGAGCTCGTCGTCGAGATCCTCCAATAGCGTCGGCACGGCGTCGTCGTAGAGCTGGGAGAGGTAATACAGAACGTTCTGGGCCTCGTCCTCGGGTCGCAGTCTCCCTACCCGTAGCTCGCTCGTCTGCCACAACAGCAGGATCGTTTCGCGAAGCCGGCGAACGAGCCGTCTCTCTTCAGCGGGCGTCGGATCGGCTCCGAGCGCTTGGACCAAATGCGCCACGTCGAGAAGCTTGGAGAGTACCGAACGGCGCGCCGACTCGGTGGGGTGTGCGGTGAACACGGGGCGGAACTCGAGGCGCATGAGGGTCGCTTCCACGGTGCCGCGATCGATCTCACGCTCCGAGATTCGCTCCAGGGTGTCGCGCAGGAAGGTCCGCTCCGCCCGCCGCGCCTGATCCAGCTCTGCCGCGCGGTGGACCTGCTCGGTGACGTTCGCGAGCTGGAAGTACGCGGCGAACGCACGCGCCAAGAGAAGGGCCGTACCGGTCGCAATGTTCGGAAGCTGTTCGGCGAGCCCACCGGTCCGCGCCTGTTCGCCCTCTGACCACTCGAGCTTGGCGACACCTCGAATCTGTCCAACCAGGTCTAAGAACCCCTGACCTTCGACTCGGGCGAGCTCCTCGCCCAGCAGGGAAGCGACAAGGCGGATGTCCCGGCGCAGCGCTGCATGACGTTCCTCGGTCGGCACGGCGTCGTAGGAGGTGATGGGGTCGCGGACGTAGCTACGGGCGGCGGGCTGGTCACTCCTCCCTCTCGGCACGGACGGATCGTACCGACTGCCAGGTGCGGGGTCGTCCCGGCCTAGCCAAGACGCCTTGAGATCCCGGCCCTGCACCGGCTCGCCAACCGGGCGGGGCAGGCTTCTCAGCGAGCCGGCGGCCACCTTGCCTGGGGTCGCGCCTCGCTCTTCAATCGGTTGGAGGCACCGGGGCGGCGACCGCGACGACCTTGGCCGAGGTGATTCGAATCAGGTCGGCGGGCCCGATGCAAAACACGGCCCGCGGAGTGCCAGCCGCCGCCCACACGAGAGCGTGACCGAGCAGGTGCTCGTCGATATAGGTGGCGAGAGGTCGTGTGTGGCCCACCGGTGGGACTCCGCCGATCGCGTAGCCGGTACGGGCCCGCACGAACTTGCCGGTGGCTTGCTCCACCGGCTCGCCGATGACCTGCGCCAGGCGGGACTCGTCAACGCGGTCGGCACCCGAGGCGAGGACCAGTACCGCCTCATCGGCGACGACGGCGCGGAAGATCAGGGACTTCACGATCTGGGCGACATCACAGTTCAAGGCGGCTGCCGCCCCTGCCGCGGTCCTCGTGCTCTCGGGCATCTCCTGCACCGCACTGGCAACGCCGAGACGCCGGAGCTCCTCGGCGAAGCGGGCCGAGCCACGACTCAACTCTTCCATGCCGACTTTCTAGCTCAGGGACGCAGCGACCATCGTGGGAGCCGTCCCGGCAATATGGCCCCCATCAGGTCACCTCGGACCCCTTGCCACCGTTGGACTAGAAAGGGGGGCACAAGTTCCACAAGCCAAGGAGGAAGCGTGGACGTACGCCAATGGGTCTGCGTCGACGGCAACGAGGCTGCTGCCCGCATCGCATACGCCCTTTCGGAAGTGATCGCGATCTACCCGATCACGCCGGCGTCCCCGATGGGCGAGTACGCCGACGACTGGGCGACGGCCGGCAAAGAGAACCTCTGGGGCCAGGTGCCCGACGTCATCGAGATGCAGTCTGAAGCCGGCGCGGCCGGCACTCTGCACGGTGCGTTGCAAAAGGGGGCTCTGGCCACCACTTTCACCGCGTCGCAGGGCCTGTTGTTGATGGTACCCAACATGTTCAAGATCGCCGGGGAGTTGACTCCCGCAGTGATTCACGTCGCCGCCCGTACCTTGGCGACACATGCCCTGTCGATCTTCGGCGACCACTCCGATGTGATGCATGCCCGGACAACCGGTTTTGCAATGCTGGCGTCCAGCTCGGTCCAGGAGGCTCACGACTTCGCCCTGATCGCCCACGCCGCCACTTTGAAATCGCGCGTGCCCTTCCTCCACTTCTTCGACGGGTTCAGGACTTCTCATGAATTGGCGAAAATTGCCCTGCTCTCGAACGAGGAAATCGCTGCGCTCATCGACGATGACGAAATAATCGAGTTCCGGCGCCGGGGGATGAACCCCGACACGCCCGACGTGCGTGGTACCGCACAGAACCCGGACGTCTTCTTCCAAGCTCGCGAGGCATCCAACCCCTATCACCTAGCCGTCCCCGGGATCGTCCAAGCAACCATGGACTCGCTCGCTCGCGAGACTGGACGCTCTTACAGCCTCGCCGAATATCACGGCGCTCCCGATGCCGAGCGGGTCCTCGTGCTCATGGGCTCCGGCGTAGGCGCGGCGCGCGAGGCAGTCGACGCCCTCGTCAACGCGGGCGAGCGCGTGGGAATGGTGACAGTCCGCCTGTACCGGCCGTTCCCGGCCGCGCAGTTCATCTCCGCCCTGCCGCCGAGCGTCCGCTCAATCGCCGTACTCGACAGGACAAAGGAGCCAGGTGCCGTAGGCGAGCCGCTCTATCTCGACGTCCGTACCGCCGTGGACGAAGCGATGGAGGATGCCGAGGCGCCCTTCAGCGTACGGCCGCGGATCATCGGCGGCCGCTACGGGCTGTCATCGAAGGAATTCACGCCGCCCATGGCCAAGGCGGTGCTCGACGAGCTGACCAGCCCGCGGCCAAAGCGCCAATTCACCGTTGGGATCTTCGACGACGTGACGTCGCTCAGCCTTCCATGGGACCGGGATTTCCGCCCACCGAGGCCGGTCGGAGAGGTTCAGGCGGTCTTCTTCGGGCTGGGTTCGGACGGCACCGTGGGCGCGAACAAGAACAGCGCCAAGATCATCGTCGACGCGACCGACAACTTCGTGCAGGGCTACTTCGTCTATGACTCCAAGAAGTCAGGCGCCATGACGGCTTCGCACCTGCGGTTCGGACCCGAGCCGATCCACTCGACCTACCTGGTGAGCGACGCCGACTTCGTCGCCTGCCATCAATTCGGGCTGCTCGACCGCGTCGACATCCTCGAGGTGGCAAGAGACGGGGCGACCTTCCTCCTCAACAGCCCGTACGGGCCCCTCGAGGTGTGGGACCACCTACCGGCCAAGGTGCAACGCCAGATACAGGACAAGCACATTCAGTTCTGGATGGTCGATGCCGGCACGGTCGCGGCAGAAGCCCAACTAGGAAACCGGATCAACACGGTGATGCAACCGTGCTTCTTCGCCCTCTCGGGTATATTGCCGGCCGACGTGGCGGTTGCCGAGATCAAGGCGTCGGTAACCAAGGCCTATGGCAAACGGGGCCACACCATCGTGGACCGCAACTTCGCCGCCATCGACTCCGCACTGGCCAACCTGGTCCGGGTCGAGATCCCGGCCGAGCTTTCCGCCGGCGGATCCATCGGCGTAGCCGTCCCCGAGTCGGCCCCGGACTTCGTCAGGCATGTGACCTCGATGCTCATGGACGGCAAGGGCGACCTGTTACCGGTGTCGGCCCTGCCTGTGGATGGCCGTTTCCCGTCCGGCACGACTCGCTATGAGAAGCGGGCCATTGCGGTGGAGATGCCGATCTGGGACCCGGACATCTGCATCGACTGCGGCAAGTGCACGATCGTGTGCCCGCACGCGGTCATACGCATGAAAGTGTTCCCTCCCGAAGCGATCGCCGGTGCTCCTGAGGGCTTTTTGTCCAAGCCCTTCCGCTCCAAGGATCTCCCAGGCCACCACATGGCTATCGCTGTGGCCGTGGACGACTGCACCGGCTGTGGGGTCTGCGTCGACGTATGCCCCGCGAAGTCCAAGACCGAGGCCAGACACAAGTCCATAAACATGGAGTCCGCGCTCGTTCACAGGGACCGGTTGCGGGAACACTGGGACTTCTTCCTATCGATCCCCGAGTTGGACCGCTCCCTTTTGGCCCACGATTCGGTGAAGGGTTCCCAGAGTCTCCAGCCGCTGTTCGAATTCTCGGGCGCCTGCGACGGCTGCGGCGAGACGCCGTACCTGAAGCTCGTAAGCCAGCTGTTCGGCGACCGCATGCTGGTGGCCAATGCAACCGGCTGCTCGTCCATCTACGGCGGCAACCTGCCGACGACGCCGTGGGCCACGAACGCCGAAGGGCGAGGACCGGCCTGGGGTAACTCGCTGTTCGAGGACAATGCCGAGTTCGGCCTCGGCATCCGGCTCGGTCTCGAAGCTCAGCAGGAAAGGGCCCGTGCGCTACTCGTCTCGCTCGCTGGAGAGGTAGGCGACGAGCTGGCAACCTCGATCCTCGATGCCGATCAGGACGAGGAGCCTGCCGTGTTCGCTCAGCGGCAACGTGTCGCCCGGCTCGAGGAGGTGCTACGCGGGCTGTCTACTTCCGACGAAGCCGCCGGCGTGCGCGCACGCCATCTCCTCGCGCTGACCAGCGCGCTCGTCCGCAAGAGCGTATGGATCTTCGGTGGTGACGGCTGGGCCTATGACATCGGCTTCGGCGGGCTCGACCATGTCCTGTCCTCCGGCCGCAACGTCAACATCCTCGTGCTCGACACGGAGGTCTACTCCAACACCGGCGGCCAGGCGTCCAAGGCCACACAACGCGGCGCGATGGCCAAGTTCGCCGCTGCCGGGAAGGAGTCCGCCAAGAAGGACCTCGGTGCAGCGGCTCGCTCGTACGGAAACGTGTACGTCGCGCAGATCGCCATGGGGGCGAACGACACCCAGGCGACCAAAGCCCTTCTCGAGGCCGATGCCTATCCAGGAACCTCGCTGATAATCGCCTACTCGACCTGCATTGCCCACGGCATTGACATGTCCAAGTCGATGTCGCACCAGAAGGATGCCGTCCGGTCGGGCTACTGGCCGTTGTACCGGTTCCATCCCTCGCAGGCCGAGGAGGGACAGCCCTTCCAGCTCGACTGCAAGGCGCCTTCGATCCCGCTCGCCGAGTTCGTCGCCACTGAGGCCCGTTATGCCACTCTGGCCCGGACTTACCCTCACCAGGCGGCCCGTCTGGCCGCCCTGGCGCAGGCCGACGTCACCGAGAGGTGGCGGTACTACGAGCAGCTGGCTTCCGTGCAACGCACGGTTCCCGGGGTCGTGTCCGACGGGGAATCCAAGGCGGACGCCGAGGCTGAAGACCGTGACGACGAGGAGGTCGAGTGATGGAAGGAACAGACTCAGTGGACCTGAGGACCACCTATCTGGGCCTACAGCTGTCGTCGCCGATTGTCGCGTCGGCAGGACCGCTCACGCGGGACCTCGCGGGAGCCAAGGCGCTCGCCGACGCGGGAGTAGGCGCCGTCGTCCTGCCGTCGCTGTTCGAGGAGGAGATAATCGCCGAGGAGGTCGGACTCTCATTTGCACTCGAAGCCGGTAGCGAGCACTTCGCCGAGGCGCTCGACTACTTCCCCACCGTCTCGAACTTCACCAGCGAGGCCGACCGGTACCTGGAGCTGCTCGAAGAGATCAAGAAGGCAGTGCGGGTCCCTGTCATCGCCAGTCTGAACGCTTCGTCCACCGGCGGCTGGGTGCGTTATGCCAAACTGCTCGAGGAGGCAGGCGCGGACGCCCTCGAGTTGAACGTGTACCGGGTTCCAACCAACCCGGAGCTGACTGCGGCGCAGGTGGAAGAAGTGGACCTGGCACTGGTGAAGAACGTCTGCGCCGGTGTGTCACTGCCGGTCGCCGTGAAACTGTCCCCGTACTACTCGGCCATGGCCGGCTTCGCTGCCAGGGTCGTGGCCGCCGGCGCTTCCGGGCTGGTCCTGTTCAATCGCTTCTACCAGCCTGACCTCGACCTGGAAACAATGGACGTGGTGTCGAAGGTGGAGCTGTCCCGCACGTGGGAAATGCGACTGCCCCTGCGTTGGATCGCCATCCTGCGCCCCCAGCTCGGAGCCGGTCTGTCACTGGCCGCCACTTCCGGCATCCACACCGGATCCGACGTCGTGAAGGTTCTGGCCGTGGGCGCTGACGTGGCAATGATGACGTCGGCAATCCTGCATTCGGGCCCACGCCACGTGAGCGTCGTCGAGTCAGAGTTGCGCTCCTGGCTGGCCGAGCACGACTACACGTCGGTGGCCCAGCTTCGCGGCTCGGTGTCGCAAGCGACCTCGCTCGACGCGAGCGCGTTCGAGCGGGCCAACTACCTGAAGACGTTGCACTCCTGGACCACAGCCGAGCACCTGGTTCCCGGACCGGATTGAGAAACGACTCCAGCCGGAAGCCCGCCTAGAGATTCACGACCCAAACTGCCAGCGACGCCGACGACTGGATCCTGCGACCTCTCTCGAGCGTGACCTCGACCAGGCGATCTGGCCTGTCGGGCCGCGGTCGGCGCCTCGTGAACTTGTTGTCCTCGGTCGTCTGGCCGGTGTCACGGACGCCGCGCTCGTCCGCCGGCCTCCACTGGATCTCTCCCTTGTACAAGACGGCCGTCGTCATCCGAGCCGGTGCTGCCTCCGGCGTCTTGGCTGACCTGGCACTCGCTCGTCGTCCCGGCAGCACGGACCGCTGCGGGCACTGGCGCTCCCGCGTGGCTCCAACGGCGCCCGCGCAAGCACTGGAACTGGAACTGGACAACCTTGCGGAACTTGACGGCCGGTCGTGTTCAGGCGAGCCTCAGATCCCTCCAGGACCTGGCCACCCGGATCACCCCGAATCCTGCGATCGCACAGGCCACAAGCATCAGCGCAATGGTCTCGAGCAGGGTCGGAGAGAAGGCCGAGACCCCCTGCCTAGGCCGAATGCCCTGCAGGAACCAAGGGGCCGACGAGGCAATTGCCCCCCACCAGACCGCGGTGGCCGCTGTCATGAGGAACATCGCAACGCTCAACCCAACAGCCAGCGCCGCCTCAACTGACAGGACGGGCTGACCGAGCGCCAGCCGCCCGGTGATGACCACCGCGGCAACTGTCCACAGCCCGAGCGCTAAGGCCGCCAGGAGCGCGGTCGCGATGACGGCCAGGAGGTAGTACCACACAACAGGGTGGTACAGGAGTCCGCCATTTCGCTGGGCCGGTGAGAGCGTGTCAGCCAAGCCGAGGAGTGCGGCACCCGCACCGATGAATACAACGGTCGACACCGCCGCCCGCAACACGTGGGCTCGTATCGAAGGCCAGCCGCCATCGCGCAAGAACCGAAGGAACGCGGGTAGCGCGACGCACGCGCCACAAACCACCAGGAGTCCCCCGACGATCGCCACCACATAGACCGTGTCGAAGCTGCCATTGGGCAGGGCAAGGTTCCGCGCCGGAACGACCTGGCCGAAATGCTCGGTGATCTTCGCGAAGCTGATCCCGGCCACCATGAACACTGACCAGGCGCACAACACCAGGAGTGAGCCCGCCCGCGCGCGCTCGACGGCCGGAGCCGTCTTGCCCAGCAGTCCTGCCTCGTGACCGCGTTCGCGAAGTCCCGCCCATACAAGCGAGAGGCGCAGCCGCCGGCTCGGTGCCTGGCCGTCCAGCACGTCCTCCATCAGCGCCACCATTTCTTCCCCGTAGCGGCCCCTCCATCTCGGCGGGTACCACTTGAGCAGCCGCGAGCCGTCGAGTGCCCGGGCGTTCACGCGAGCCCTCCCGTGGCGAGCTCGAGGCGTGCCGTGCCCACGTCCGCGATCTTTCGCATGTCGCGAACAGCTTCAGCCAGAGCCGCCGATCCGGCCGCAGTCAGCCGATAAGGGCGCCGCCGGTCCTCTGCTCCGAGGGGCTCGATCAAGCCGCGCTCTTCGAGCCGGGTGATGGCGCCGTAGAGAGCGCCTGGTCCGAGGACGACCCCGGCAAAGGCCTCGATGTCCTTGGCCAGCGCGTGACCGTGCTTGGGGCTCTCGGCGAGACTCGTGAGGATCAACAGAGGTGGATCGTTGGGTCTTCGCAGGCCGTTCCTGTCGTGTGCCATGTGGTCTGTATACTACGTGCTACGTAGCTACGCAACACGTAGCAGGCCGGTAGGTCGATCCATGTCGCCTTCGGCGGTCCCTGCGGGCAGTCTCACAAGGCCTGGCTCTCTACGCGGTCGAGGAAGTCGTTGACCGTGCGCATGAACAGCGCCCGCTCGTCGTGGAAAGGCGTGTGCCCGCTGTCCTCGAAGATCACGAGCTCAGAGCCCGCTATGGCCGTGTGCATCTCGGTGAGATGGTCCAAACGGATCTCGTCGTAGCGGCCACCCATGACGAGCGTCGGCACTTTGATCTCGTTCAGCCGGTCGAATACGTCCCAGTCGCGGAACCGGCCTGTGACGGTGAACTCGCTCGGTCCGTTCATCGTCTCGTAGACAATCGGGCTCATCTCGGCGAAAGTGCGCTCCAAACCGGTCGGCCACGGCTGTAGGCGACACAAGTGCTTCTGGTAGAAGACGGTCACAGCGCTGACATACTCCGGACACGAGGTGAAGCCCTGTGCCTCATGGCGCTCGATCACTTCGCGCACCTCCGATGGCATCTCCGCAAGCAACTCCTGGCACCCCTCCACCCACCGCGGCATGCTCGCCGGACTGCCCGCCATGAGTAGGCCGACCACCGAGGCCGGCTGATAGTCGAGGAGGTACTGCATCGCCAGCATTCCTCCCCACGAACTACCGAAGAGGTGGAAGTGCTCAAGCTGGAGAGCGCTGCGCACGACCTCGAGCTCACGAACGAAGTGCTGCACCGTCCACAGCGAGGTGTCGGCGGGCTTGTCGGAGCGCCCGCAACCGAGTTGATCGTAGAAGATCACCTCGCGGCGGTCAGCCAAGTCCTCGAGCGGGTCGATGTAGTTGTGGGTCATTCCGGGACCCCCGTGCAGGCAGAGCAGAGGCACACCACCGTCGCCAACACTTCGGTACCAAACGCGGCCGGCGGGGACATCGATCATGCCTTCACGGACGCGAATCGTCATCGCCATCGGCGCCTCCCTAGGTGTCAAACCGGGACGATCCCGAGCCGACGACGTCATCGGTGCCCTTCTCGAACGCCGCCCGCAATTTGCAAGGAACGCGAGTACCGCGCGCCGCCACGCCCGAGACTCACGGGCTGCTCGGTAACCTAAGAGTCGCCGTGCGTGCCGTCAAGATTGGATGCACTCTCGGGGAGCCCCTGTCCACCTCGTGTCAATGCCGCTGCCGTCACAGCTAGTCTTGAAGGCGCCGTTCAGGAGCGACAGTCGCTCCTGCCTGTCATGGGACCGGTACTGGCAGCGCTCCGATCGACTTCAGCGGTCGGTGAAGGTGCCTAGTCCCTGAGGAAACTGTCCGTGGCGAAATGGGATCGGTTCGAGCAAACGCAAACAGGCCTGGAGCTCGGCTGGACCAAGAGCGACTCGCGACGCAAGATCTGGGGTCTCAGCCACACTCACTTGGCGAATGCCATAGACCAGTTCTCGAGTTGGCTCGAACCAGTGGACGATTCGCCCGTGCGAGAGGCGACCGCCGCGTTGACGGGCTTCGCTTGGTTGGCAGAGCTTGAAGAACGGATCGAGCTCACACAGCCGCTGGCGGCTGCATGCGCCGACTTCGTCACGGGGTTGACCGAAGGAGACCAGGAGCGGACCATCCGCGGGTATTCGGCTGTCGAGACGATCGTCAGTCGGATCCGCGCGCGGTTCGGTTACGACCTCGGCCGTTCTTGGAACAAGCAAGGTATCGACGAGGAATTCGATCACCTCGTCGAAGCCTCTGCACTGCTGGTCGACCGGCTCAAGCACGAAAATCTGACAGATACCGATACCAGGAACACCTACGACCTCGCGGTCAAGATCGCCCACGGTTGGAAGAGGCTCGTCAACGGGAGCTACTTCCTGCTGTACTCCGAACCGTACTCAGAGGCTGCTGCAGCCATCATCTCGGCGATGGACGAACACGATTCGCAACGAGTGCACGCTGGAGTCGAGCAAATCGTCGAGCTCGGCATCCGACTGGCCGGCGCATCCACGACCTTCGTGGAAGGCGCCCAGCCCAAAAAGGGCGATCTCGTCGAGGTCCGCGATGCGGTGCCCGGCGGCCGTTATGTCGCGGCCGCCGACGCGCGAGCCGTGGAAGGCCATCCCAACCGCTGGTCGGTCGAGGCCGTCCTCTCCGACCCCCGCGTCGCAGGCCCGCTCAGGCGCGACAACTCAAGTGACGTCGGAGCGGAGCGTCGTGAACGTGCCTAGGAACGCGAGCGCGATGCCGTAGATCAAGAGCATGCACGCACCACCCCACCAGGGCAGCAGCTGGGTTGTGCCCCCGAAGTTCGTCCGAGCGGCATCCTCGAGTGCCGTAGCGGCCTGTCCTGGGAGGTACTCGCCGATCGTCGGCCATATGGCGCCGACGATCGCCTCCACGACCAGGGTGAAGACCAGACCCACGACGATGGCGACGATCTGGTTCTTCAACAGAGCCCCGAGACCGAGTCCATAGATTGCGAAAAGTCCTGTCCCGAGCACGACTCCGGGCGCGATCCTCGACCAGTCGTGCCACATGTTATGGGTCGTGGCGACGTAGTACACACCGTGACGCACGCCGCACAGCGCCTGTGACATTCCCTGGCTCACACCGAGCGGAGTGAGGCACGAGTGCACCTTCATTGCGACAAGAACAAAGCCGAGGACGAGGCCGGTCACCATGGTGAGCGCGCCCAGCACCACACCGCTCCCGAAGCTGATCCCCAGCTTGGCCGTGACTACGCGGCCTCGACGCGGTTCGGCGAGAAAAGTCGGCGTCACCGTCTTGTGGCGGTATTCACCGGTGATGATGATCGCGCCGAGCACGAGGGCGAGTATGCGCGAGACATCGAGCACCGAGAACACGTTGATGAACCACTGAGAAGAACCGTGCGGAACGACCCCCGCGCTCCCACCGTGTCGCCCGCCGGGTGCCAACGCGAGTCCGAAACCGAAAGCAAGGTCGATCACCACGACGATGCCGAAGAGCACGTAGGTCGACCAGATCGTCCACAGTTTGCGGATCTCGGCGCCGAGCAACCGGGTCATGCCTGACCACCAATCGGTCCGACAGAGGGCGAAGCCGCCGGACCATCGTCGAATCGTCGGTAGTCACCTGTCGAGGCCACGCCGTGCCCGACCTGCATACCCTCGCCGCCGGTCAAGGCGAAGAAGAGTGACTCGAGTGACTCGGTGGAGGAGACCATCTCGTGCACCTCAATGCGGTTCTCGACCATTATCGGGCCCACTGCTTGCGGTGTCGCGCCGTCACACACGACATAGCCGTCCCGGACCACTGCTGGAAGGCTCGCGGCTCGCAGGGCCTGGACCAGACGTTCGGCGTCTGGCGTCTGCACCCTCACCGAACGCTTGGACCCGGCGAGCAGGTCCTGCAGCCTGCCCTGAGCCGCCAGCCGGCCGCCGGTCAGGACGATGACGTCGTCCACGATCAACTGCGCCTCCGACAGCAGGTGAGACGACACGATAACGATGCGCTTACCGCCACGATCGGACGCGCCCTCGGACGCATAAACCCTTAGGAAGTCCCTCAGCCACGCGATGCCCTGAGGGTCCAGGCCGTTGGCCGGTTCGTCGAGGACGAGGACGTCGGGCTTGCCCAACATCGCCCGAGCGAGCTCGAGGCGCTGGCGCATGCCCATCGAGAAGCCACCAACTGACCGGTCGGCAGCCTCGGAGAGGCCGACTAGGTCGAGACACTCGTCGACGCGCCTGAAAGGTAGGCCCGCCACCGTTGCGGTCAATTTCAGATGGTTGCGCGCCGTTCGGGCGGGATGGAATCCCGACGCTTCGAGCACTGCACCCACCCGCATCGTGGGATTGGGCAGGTCACGGTAGCGGTGCCCGTCGATGAGGACCGATCCTGATGTCGGGGTCACGAGACCGAGGAGCATCCTAAGCGTGGTGGTCTTGCCGGCACCGTTGGGCCCGAGGAATCCCGTCACCCCACCCGGGACCGCGTCGAAGTCGAGGTGGTCGACAGCCAGGACCTCACCACCGAATCGCTTGGTCAATCCGCGGGCTTGAATCGTCGCCATGTCCGGTTCGGCCTCCATCAAGCTTCGTCGATCGCAATCCGCGCGAGGCGGCCCCCGGGTGACCTTAGTTCCGCCGAAACATGGAGTTGGCTCGTTCGCAGCGTTCCAAGTAAGTCCCAGTCGCCAAGGCCCAGATGTCAGGACAGCCACGTCGTAATTTCGCCTCAAGCCTGAGGGCACGCGCGCCGATAAATTCGGTTAGCGAGGGTTTCTCTTTCGCGCTCCGAAGTGGAGGACGCACATGTTCAACAAGCAAAGAGGACTGCTCGGGTTGATCGTTTCGAGCACTGTTGTCGTCGTCCTCGCAGGCACGGTCGCTGTCGCCGGCGCCTCGTCTGCTGGTCGCACGGGCATGCGCCACCGCTACTCCATCCAAGGGCTCGTCACGTCTGTCAACAATGTGGCTGCCGCAGACACCTGCGGCACACTCACTGTGACCGCCGACGTCCCCTTCAGCTTTGTCGGCGGGCGTCACGGGATCATGACCGTTGAGGTGACTCCGGCGACGACCTTCACCGACCCTGGTCTCGCGTCCCCGGAGTCGCCTTCGTTCGCTGACGTCTGTGTCGGTACACGCGTCGAGGTTCAAGGCACCTTTTCCGCCGGCACGTTCACGGCGCGCTCGGTCGCTGTTCTGCCCCCGCCCGCAACTGGCGCGCATGGAATCGTCACCTCCATCGGCACTGTCGCCACCGCAGGTACCTGTGGAAGCGCGACTGTGACCGGTACCGCCTTCTTCACGCTGGTCGGCGGCGGACGGTTCGCTATCAGGACTGTCGCGGTAACCACGGCGACGACCTTCGCTGACCCGGCTGTCACCTCGCCGGCAACCGCTTCGTTCGCTGACGTCTGCATCGGTACCCGGGTGGAGGCTCTCGGCACGTTCGCTGCCGGGACGCTCACGGCCACCTCGGTCGCGGTCGTCCCTCCACCGTTGGTGCAGGCCCGCGGGGTCGTCACCTCGGTCAACAGCGTCTCTACTGCCGGCACATGCGGCACCTCGGGTGCCACGGTCCCGTTCACACTGGTCGGCCCCGGCCGGCGGGCGATCACTACGGTCGATGTCACTTCGGCCACTACCTTCACGGACCCTGCCGTCGGATCGTCGGCGGCTCCCTCCTACGCTGAGGTCTGCGTCGGTACCCGGGTGGAGGCTCTCGGCACGTTCGCTGCCGGGACGCTCACGGCCACCTCGGTCGCGGTCGTGCCACCGCCCACGTTCGGAGTCCAGGGGATCGTCACCTCGGTCAACGGTGTGTCAACCGCGGGCACCTGCGGCGTTGCGGACACCGCGGGCTACTTTGCACTGGCCGGCATGCACCAGAACGTCGGGACGGTGGATGTGACCCTGACTACGACCTTCACGGACCCTGCCGTCGCTTTGCCGACGCTGCCTTCGTTCACCGATGTCTGCGTAGGTACCCACGTGAGGGCCCTCGGCACCGCAGCGACCGGCACGTTCACCGCCACCTCGGTCGCGGTCCTACCGCCCAGCCACCTGAGCGGTGGTCACCGCAATCTCCGAGGTAACCCCCGGGGCTGAGCACCGCACGATCCTCGCCACCCGCCGCTACAGAAAGCGGACTCCCAACCGGACAAGGCTCCCAACCAGCCTCGGGTCCCCCGAGGCCGGACTAGGCATGCTTGCGGGTCGTGAGCTGTTCCCGAATTTCTGAGTCATAATGAGCGAACACCTATTCGATAAAGTGTTCTCTGTGAACCTGACCGAGTGGGCACGTCGTCAGGGCATCCACCCCCAGACCGCCTATCGCTGG
>Ga0224553_1000393_pt1 | contig 19743 bp, 16 predicted proteins | sample 714S21014metaG_FD_179897 | JGI IMG/M metagenome (GOLD analysis project Ga0224553, IMG submission 179897) | Peat soil microbial communities from Stordalen Mire, Sweden - 717 S2 10-14 | ecosystem: Environmental > Terrestrial > Soil > Wetlands > Peat | place: Sweden: Norrbotten County, Stordalen... | reverse complement strand
TGTCGGCCTTCAGATAAATGTCAAAGGCTCCAGCAACGTCCAGGCTCTGGACCTTGAGCAGCAGTTGGCCTTTCTTCACGTAATCGTCGAGCCGGGCCTTGATGTCGACCACGCGGCCATTCGCAAGGGAGATCACTGGAATCTCGCGGGAGATATCGGGCAGGACCGAGCCGGTTGCCTGCAACTGCGCAGCAGCTTCCAGCTTTTCCGCCGTAACCAGCGGGAACTGATCCGGCTTGTCGACCGTTACGATGCTTGGGTCGCCGCCTCTTACAACCTGCTGTGCAGGCGCAGCGCCATCCGCTGGAGAGAATTCCTTTTTGCATGCCCCAAGGGAAAAAAGCGCGGCAAAGACGGCTGTGATTAAAAGACACGTTCTCATCATGGGATTACCTCTCGTCCCACTGCAAGATTCAGTTGTCCCGCGACCACCAAGTAGGAGCCGATCAGTTGCACATAGGCCAGTTGCACCTGGCGGTAGTCGCTTTGCGCGTTGAGAAAGTCCATGAGCGACGCGCCGCCGTGTTCGTAGGCGAAGGTGACGGTGTCGCGCACCCGCAGCGCCTGGTCGTTGTACTTCGCCTTGTAAGGCTTGAGCAACGCGATGTTGCTCTCCACCTCGGCGTAGGCCGTGTCCACGTCGCTGAACACCTGCGCGCGCACCGCCTCGCTGGCCTGCCGGCTGCGGTCGATATCGATCAGCGTGCGCTTCTTCTCGCCTTGGTTGCGGTCGAACACGCGCAGCGGAACGCTCACGCTGACGCCGAGAGTCTGGATGCCATTCGGGTTATTGTTCGAGGAGTTGTACGTGTACCAGCTCCCGAGCGTGGGATCGGTGGATCCATTCGAGATGGCCAGCTTATGATTGGTCTCCGACTGCTGAATCGTCTGCAGCGCCGCCTGCAGATCGGGCCGCCCGCTCAAGGCCACCTGTCGGAAATCGTCCAGCGGCTGCAGCGTCTCGGAGAAATCGAAGGGACCCGTCACATCGAACAGCTCCACCGGCGCGCGATCGTTCAATAGTTGCAGGAGCTGGATCTTCGCTGTGCGCAGGTTCACGATCGCGGTTTGAATCTCGGATTCGTATTGCACCCGCAGCAGCTCGATTCGATCGAGGTCTATCTGCGCAAGGTCGCCGGCCTTGAAGCGGTCGCGGCTGATCTCGATGATGTGGTCGTAATACTCGAGATCTGCCTTCGCCAGTTCAAGAACAGCCTTGGCTTCGAGTGTCTGGACAAAGGCCGCGCGCAGCGTGAATTCGAGGTTGCGCTTCAGGTCTTCGTGCTCTGACGCGGAGATGCGCGTACCCTCCTTCGCGCTCTGCAGGCGCAGCTCCCGCTTGTGGTCGCGCTCGTGCAGATAACTGAAGTTGGGCTGTTCATACGTGCCCTTGAAGGGAGTCAAGACCCCATCATGCGGCGCGATCTGCGTGCCATCCGCCGACAAGGTGAACTGCGGATTGGGACGGAGAAAAGCTGTGATCTCCTCGGCCTGCATCTCGTCCACGTTGTCGGCATCGGCCATTAATGCCGGATTCACCGTTTCGAACTTTGCCTTCGCCTGTTCCCACGTCAAGCTCTGCGCGGCTGCGTGCAGCGCTGCAGCCAACATGAGCGCCAGGATCCCGACGCCGCAGGTACCACAACGCAGGAATCTCAAAATCTGCATGAGTGCCCTCGGATATTCACCTACCTTGCGGTTCAATGTCGAGCAAGCACGCTCGTGTCAGAATGAAGCGCGCAATGTACCGCTTCAGAATAGTGGGCACGCAGGCGTACATCGGACTATCTTTCAGGCGCGCCTACCCTATCCTTCGCTCTTGAGACCCTATCTTTTGGCCAATTCTCCTGCCTTTGTGCAATCCTTTTGTTCCGCGGCGCATCGGGCCTCTACAATTCAGGCAGCTACGCCGTTCTCGCCGGCACAGCACCACGGGTGCATATGTACGACCTGCTTTTCAAGGGCAACAAGCGATCTGTACTGCTCAAGGCGGGAGTCCTGATTGCGGCTATTGCGCTCCTGGACTGGTGGGTAGTTGCCGAGGTCTTGCTTGGCTTCCTGTACCTGGTTCCCATGTTGATGATTGGAAGTGTTTTGGGCCGCTGGCAAATTTGCGCCATTGCTGGTCTGTGTACCTTCCTTGCGGAAACCTTTAGTGACCTGGCGTGGAATCTGAGGTCCGGGATCTCCCGGGACGTACTCTATTTCGCTGCCTTTGCGGGAGCGGGCTTCTTTATTCGCGAGGTGAGCCGGAACCGCCGCGTAACAGAGGAACACCTTCATAAGATTGAATGCCAGAGCGATGCCCGCCGCGATGCTGAAGAGCAATTGAGGATATTGATTGCAAGCAGTCCAGTCGCCATCATCACGGCCGACTCGGATGGCTGTGTATTGACCGCAAACGAGGCCGCGCATCGCTTGCTCGGCGTGCCTCCAGGAGACCTTCCAGGAAGAGTCATTCATCGCCATCTTCCCGCCCTTGCGAATATCTCGATGCAGGACTCTTCCCAGCAGCTTCTTCGCACCGTGATGCAAGCACGCGGTCAGCGAGAGGATGGAGAGACATTTCTGGCCGACATTTGCTTTTCCACCTACCGGACAAATGCGGGAGCGCGGCTGACCGCAATGGTGCTCGATGCATCGGAGGATCTTCGCACCCACGAGGTGTCAGGCTTGCATCAGCTTCTCGCGGGATCCCGGATCGCTGTCGGCGCCGTCCCCCCCGAGATTCGCAATGTGTGCGGAGCGATTGCCGTCGTGCACCAGAACCTTGAGCGCGACGGATTGCTTGCTGGAAACAAGGATTTCGAAGCCCTGGGTAGCCTCGCCGTCGCACTCGAACGCATTGCTAGCGTGAATCTCCGCCAAGCCACTACGGAGGCAACGGAGGTTGATCTATCGATTCTTCTGGATGAGTTGAAGATCGTGGTTGCGCCATCATTGCAGGAAGAGAATATCGAGACACAATGGATTGTTGAGCCGGGTTTGCCGCTGGTGTGGGCTGACCGGCCAAGCCTCATGCAGGTCTTTCTGAATTTGATCACCAACAGCATTCGAACACTCTCAAAAAAGGAAAATCGGGTGCTTTCTGTTACCGCAAAATGTCAGAGTGATCAGATTCTCGTCGAAGTCAAGGACAGCGGCGGCGGTGTTGCTCATCCGGAACATCTCTTTCATCCCTTTCAGGCTGGCGCTGAGGCGACAGGTCTCGGCCTCTATCTGTCCCAGGCGTTTCTGCATTCCTTCGGCGGAGAGTTGCGTTACCAACCGGTTCCCGACGGTGCCTGCTTCACGGTATACTTGACCGCGGCGATTTCATCCGAACAGGAAGAGCAATGCGCCAAATCCGAATACTGATGGTGGATGATCACAGCCTCTTCCGCGAAGGCCTCAGCAGGCTTCTAGATACAACTCCCGATTTCCAAATTGTCGGTCAATGCGCGACCGTTGCCGAGGCTGTTTCCAGGCTGCCAGAAACGCCCGCCGATTTGGTCCTGCTTGATTACGACCTCAGCGACGAACAGGGATATCACCTGCTCGTTGACCTCAAGAATCGCCATAGCACGGTGAAAGTCCTCATGGTGACTGCAGGCATGACCGATGCGGCAACTCTTCAAGTCATGGAAGCCGGTGCATCGGGGATTTTCCTAAAACAAAGCAATCCAGCCCAACTTGTCGCGGCGATCCATCGGGTTGCGAATAATGAGATTTGGATGGACACGGGGGCCGTCCGTTCTCTTGTTGCGGCCAGGAATGCTCAGACAGATCGTGTGGAACACGCGCGGCCTCTGAGTGCCCGCCAGAGCGAAGTGCTGAGAGGCATACTCGATGGACTCGCGAATAAGGAAATTGCTTGGAAGCTGAATGCCTCAGAGAGCTCAATCAAAGCTGTGATCCAGGAACTCTTTCGAAAAGCAGGTGTAAGAACGCGAAGCCAACTGGTCAGAATCGCAATTGAAAAGCACTCCTCCGATTGGCTGAAGTCTGAGGCAAAGGACTGACTGTGGCACATTTCCCGACAGAATTTGAAGAATCGAGGTCATTGCTGTCGATTCTCCGGTTTCTAGGGCCGAGCCGAACGGGGCTTTGATGGCGGTTGAAGTTTCGATTTAGCATTGATCGCATCCGCTGGCGAACCGGCGACGCGGAAGTAGTCGTCGACTGACGAGAACAGCCCAATGCACGTTTCGAGGGCTGGTCGTCAAGGGATTGGACGCGCTAAACGCCGATGCCGCTTTGAGCGTTCTTGAATTTCTGCTATTGAATTGTCCCGCTTGGAGCGTTTGTCAAATCCGTGCAATCAATTGCACGGCTCGTGCCCAGTGTCCAACACACGAACACTTTGTCAAATGCCCATGACTGCTCGCCCTCCGGGCTGGCCGGAGCCCATTTCCACGTCCGCGCGTGAATGTTGGAAATTTCGCGGTCAGAGTCTATGTGTGCATCCTGCTGGTACAAGAGCATGATCTACAACCACAAATGAATTCAACCCTGACAGGGTAAGACCAGTTGCTCTCATGGCTGGCTCGATGGACGACACTGGTCGTCCGCCTCCCTGGTTTCATCCAAATAGCTGTAGATCTACATCCCTATTCTGCTACTCCCTACTCAGTCTTTCCTTACTCTCTCTACCACACATCAATTGAAGTCGAAATACTTCGCTGCTTCTAGTCTGCCCCACTTCTGGATGGTCGTGGTGATGGCGCGGCTGTTGCTGCTCCTCATTGTGGGGCTTATGGGCGATAGTCACTATCGAGATCGCTCAGAGGAAGAAATCAAGGAAAAGCTGGATGCCATTATCAAACAATTGAACGAACGTGAGCGATCCGACTAGGTCTTGCTGACAAAAGCATCGTGCGTTGAATACAGTCTTTCGACAGTCAATACGCGTAAGCCAGAGTAATGGCTCTCCAGATTCAGATACTCCCGAGGTGTCTCGCGTTGCCGATGTCGTTCATCTAAATCTCCCCAAAGTGAACCCACTTCTCTTCGGGCAATGCGCGGAGTAATGCCCCCACCTCATCAAGCTGGTTCTGGTCGGCGGCTCATCGAATATGCTCCTCAAAACGCAGCTGCTTCTCGATAGGCATCGTGCAGTGCCATGCTGCCAGAATCAGCGGAGCGGGTGGCTCCCATCCACCACTCGGCATCTGTCGCCGATTTGCCAGCATGCCGTGCAACTCCGCCCATTCTTGGGGCATGGGCACCAGTCGCTTGTTCTCCGTGCAATAAGCCCATAGCGAGTCAAAGGTCTCAGTGTCGCTGGACATCTCAGGTACCCTCCCTTGGCCGTCGTGCCGCCTATTTTCATAAGCGTACACGGTGTTGCCCACATGAGTGCCGGGCATCAGCCTCCGGCACTCCGATTCATCCTCGGCCAATCAATCCGCCACCGCCCGCCCGATATCGGCACCCAAACAAGATGCTTCAGCGGTGTCCCACGCGCATGGTGGTAGAGCATGGCTGCTCTTTCATAGAAACCGCGAGTGTGCCACGAATCGGCGAAGCCAAACTTCCGATAATCGAGATGGTGGCAGAATTCGTGACAAAGCGTACTCAGAAAAGTTCCGAAGGAAGTGATCTCTTTCCGCACCGCTGTTCGCATCCAGACTCGGATCACCATGGTTTCGGGAGCGTAGTCTCCGAAAAGTTCTGTCGTCCATTGTTCACGAACTCTCAGCGGTCGGGAGGCAAGTACGCGGACGCTGCAATCCGGGACTCGGTAGAACTGCAATGCAGCTTTCAGAAATTCGGCACAGGCGCTTCGGACCCTTGCAATCTGCTCAGCCTTCATTGCCGACTCGATGGACTTTGCGATTGCAGGCAAGGATGCATCATCCGGCAGGTCCAGCCTCGTGAGCCGGTCACTCTCCCGAAAGCCAGCGAGATTCGAGTTGCGTGGCGGAGCGTCGGTGAGCATGGGTAAGGGCTTTCCTTTCAAATAGACATCCGATGGATATACCGAGTGTCGTAGGCGGAACCTGCTGATTTTGTTGCGTTTAAAATTTGCTAATGACAAAGCCGTTTGATAGCCTCAAAATGACGCGCCACAATGTGGCTGTGAATCCAGCGAGTATAGGAGACTTCCATGGCAGATACAGCGAACAAGACAAAGGCGACTGCAACGCCGCGCCAAGCCTCAACAAAGAGAGAGAGATGGCTGCTGAAGTGGTAGAGCCAACGACAACATCACGCAAGGGAATTGAGCTTGCTTCGAAGGTTGAGGCACCGAAGAAGGCTAAGGCAGCAGCCGCAAAACCACGCAAGACTGCGACGAAGAAAGAAAACGTCGTTGCGATTTCGCAGCCGAAGGTTGTGTCACGAGAGATAATTGAGCAGGTTGCGTATCAGATTTGTGTTCAGCGTGGTTACCAGCATGGATACGCATTGGAGGATTGGATTAGGGCGGAGAGGGAATTACTGGAACGCGCCTCCTAAAACCGCACAGTCAACGCTGGCGTGGGCTGCTGCCCTTCTTGCTGTCCGCGCAGCGAATCCCCAGTTGGTTACGTTCAGAGGGTGGTTTACAAGGCCGTGTACGCGCTCCGCTCGGCGGCGACGGACTTGTCGCTGGGCAGCGTGCCCAGAATCAGGATTTCCGTATTCTCGTCCATGACCGGAGGAAGTCATCATTTCCGCGCTAGTAGTGGACTCGTTGCAGCAGAGCATTCAACCACTTCTCGTCACTGCGCCCCGGACTTCTCACGAAGCTCTTTTACCAACTTGGCATCAATCTTTTCGCTCACTGTTGTCATCTCTCTTTTCCTGGTTTCCCGTATTCCAGTCTTCCGTTTACTGGTCTTCCGTTTCCGGTATCTGTAGGTCCCGCGGTTTCCGTTCGTTACTTGACCCCTTGGTTGATCAGGCGTCCAATGCTGTGTTGAGCATCCGCGTTTCCCTGTGCGCCGGCCTTCTCATACCACGACATCGCCACCCGCGCGTCTTTGGTTACGCCCAATCCTTCCGCGTACATGTCACCAAGTTTGTTCTGTGCCACGTCATGCCCCTGATCCGCAGCTTTGCGGAACCACACCGCCGCCTGCTGTGGATCCTTTGCTACGCCGTCTCCGTTCAGATACGCAACGCCAAGGTTGTACTCAGCATCCGCGTAGCCCTGGTCCGCCGACTTCTGAAACCATGAAACTGCCTGCGAAAAATCCCTGGCCACCCCGTCTCCTCTTGCGTAGATCGAGCCAAGGCTATCCTGTGCAATATCGGAGCCCTGTTCCGCGGCCTTCCGGAACCACAAGGCCGCCTGTGCGACGTCCTTGGGTATGCCTTCCCCATCCTTATACGCCATGCCGAGATTGACCTGCGCATCGGCGAAGCCCTGGTCCGCGGCCTTCTGGTACCACGAGGCTGCCTGCGCCAGGTCCTTTGGCACGCCGTTTCCGCTCATATACGACAAGCCAATATCGAATTCGGCATCTGCAAAGCCCTGGTCCGCAGCCTTGCGGAACCATGAAACCGCCAGTGCAAAATCCTTGGGTACACCGTCTCCTTCCGCATACAGAGTGCCAAGGGCTGTCTGCGCAAGATCGTAGCCCTGCTCCGCGGACTTCCTGTACCACGAGGCCGCCTGCCGAGTGTCCTTCGCTACGCCTTTTCCCTCTTCGTACAACACGCCCAGGTTGTACTGGGCATATCGGTTCCCTTGTTCACCCGCTTGAGCGAACAACGTGGCCGCCCTGGACAGGTCCTGGGCTACGCCGTCTCCGTTTTTGTAAAGCAGGCCGAGATTGTACTGCCCCTGCGCGTATCCCTGATCCGCCGCCTTGCGGAACCACGCGGCTGCTTGCACCGGATCCCTCGGCACGCCGATACCCTTCGAGTACGTCACGCCAATGTCGTACTGCGCATCCGGGTAGCCCTGCTCAGCCGCCTTGTGGACCCATGCCGACGCCTGCGCATAATCCCGCGCTACACCATTGCCCGTCAAGTACATCATGGCAAGGTTGGTTTGGGCATCCGCGTGGCCCTGGTCAGCAGCCTTCCTGTACCACAAGACCGCCTGCTCAGAGTTTTGCGCTACACCGTCTCCCGATTGGTACATCAGGCCGAGTTGATCTTGAGCCTCGGCGTACCCCTGGTCGGCAGCCTTGTGGAACCAGGAGAACGCCTGCGGCAGGTCCTGCCCCGCGCCGTCCCTGGAGAGCATCCTGCCAAGGTTGTACTCGGCATCCACCTCCCCCTGGTCGGCAGCCTTGCGGTACCAGGAGGCCGCCTGCTGCGCATCCTGCGCTACGCCTTGTCCATGGGAATACATCACGCCAAGGTTGAACTCGGCATCCGCGTACCCGTGGTCGGCAGCCTTCCGGTACCACGACACTGCCTGCGCCTCATCCTTGGTTACACCTTTTCCAGAGCCGTACAGCACACCCAGGTAGTACTCGGCATCCTCGTCCCCTTGCGCAGCAGCCTTCCGGTACAAGGAGATCGCCTGCGGGAGATCCTGCTTTACGCCCTGCCCACTTTCGTACAGCACGCCAAGCTGGTACTGCGCTTTCGCGTACCCCTGGTCTGCCGCCTTCCGGTACCATAAGGCCGCCTGCTCGTAATTCTTCGCCAGGCCCATTCCGTGCGAGTAAATCAAGCCAAGCATGAACTCGGCTGTCGCGTCCCCCTGGTCAGCCTGCCTCTGGACCTCTGCCGTCTGGGCTGCGGCCGGGTCCTTAGCCTGACCCTGCAACCCCACCACCATGCCCGCGAAAAGAACAACCGATGCTGCTCCCATTGCAGCCAGCCGGGCAAGCCGTCTCCACGGTGTCAGAAATGTTTGTAAGTATACGATTCCTTTTCGCACTTCCGTTCCCCCTCTGCGCAGAGTTTCCTGGGCAATCTCTCAACGCCCGGGTCTTTCACCCTTGAGCCCGTCTCACCCCGGCCGTCTTCCGGCAAAAGAAAAGCGTGGCACTCAACCCTAGTGCCTAGACTGTATGATTTGGTAATTCCTCACGGACATGTGCGGGCGTGGACGCCCGCACGACAGCCGGTCTGGAGACACGGCGCTACATTCCATCTCTTACCAAATCACGCGGTGACAGTACTAGCGTGCTTCGCCAATGAGAGCCTTGAGGTTGTCCCACGTCCAATTATACATTTTGTCGCTTGGCAGCGCCGACACTGGCTTGTAGCAGGTCTTGCCCGAATATCCCCAGAGCAGGAAGTAGGGAAGCGCAGCTCGCCGAGGCGGGCGAGTAGGCAGTCAAGTATCTCAGGGCTGGTGTTGCCGAGGAATTGAAGGGTGATGTGCCAGGAATCGGGTCCGGTCCAGCGCAGGAAGTCGGCGTTGGATTGCAGGCGGGTCGTGAGCGTTGCAAGTTCGTCGATGACTGCGGGAGATAAGGGGATGCCGATGAAGAGGCGCATACGGAGTTAGCTTAAGACAGTGTGGGCTGGTGCAATCATTACACAAACTCTTGCCGCCAAATTTCCGGCCGCGATGGTTTGTCAAATCTGTGCAATCAATTGCACAGTCAGGGTTGCCGACCTGTGACAGCAAGCGCCCTACACTGATTCGGGGCTGCGACCTTGCCGCCTATCTGCAAGCGCGCCGGACAAGAAACAAGGGGCCCTGCAAGCCCGGTCAGATTTACTGCGTGCGATGCCGCGCCCCTAAACGGCCTGCTGGAGACATGGCGGAATACCTGCCGATTACCGAGAGCCTGGGGAACCTTGAGGGCATCTGCCCGGACTGTGACGCGATGATCTACAGGCGCGCCAGCAAGCGAGATTGGCTGGCAATTGGGGGAAATTGGGCATCAAGTTTGCGGAGGCAAAGCGACAAATACTTCAAAAAACAGTAGAAACATATTCGATCTATAGATTCCTGACGCATTTACCCGCCAGTTAGCGCCTTCTGTCCAGGGAGGGTTACCATGGGCGCACCCCGATGGAAATCCTCCGAGCGCCCTTGGGTTGAGAAGCTTGAGGCGTGTTTTCCATTGAACGCGCGAACCATACAAGAGATTCCCCTGATCGGCACGCCCCAGTCTGGTTTGCCGACCTGGTGAAGGCGGAGCTGCTTTTCAACGCCGTCAGAGACTTTCAAAAACCAATCAACGGCTAGCAAGACCACGGAGGTTATCAATGATGGGAACCAAAGGAAGACTGGCAACGATTCTGATCGCACTCACCTTCTTCGGCTGCAAAGGGCCGGTGCAAACATCGGCTGCCAGCGCGAGCGACGGGTCGAGCGGCGGGGCGAGCAGCGGCTCGTCGGGCGACGGCGCAGGCAGCGCCTCCTCATCTAGCGGTGGTACGCGCGTTGAGTACATCAAAGACGAAACGCTGAACAATATGGACGCGATTCCGGTGAGATTTCCGGCCAACTGGAAGTTTCAGGGAGTGCTGTTTCAACCAGGCAATTGCGTCGATCGCACTTATGCAGTTTGGCGTGCGACGAGCCCTGACGGCAAGACCTTCGCCGAGCGTATGCCGATGCTTGGCTGGACCTATGGGACCGGGCCGATGCTTGGATTCACGCCGAAAGATGGATGCCTGCCCATGAAGGGGGCGATGAGTGCGCAGGACTTCGCGAAATACATGGCCGGTACGTTGCATGTGCAAGCCGTTGAGGTCAAGCCATTTCCTGATGCGGCAAAGGCCGCGTTAGAGCAGGACGCACAACAGAGGCATGAGACGGCGCAAGGAGCTCTGGCGACTGTGCAGTTCACGAACGGCTCGACGCCTATGAAGGGAATGTTGAAGGTGATGGTGAGATGCTCGGAGAGCGTGACTGCGGCGCCCAGGGGACTGGCTCCCTATGCGGCCGGTCAGCCCGTTCACACGATCACCACTGGTTCCGCGTCGACTGTCGACCACTGCGAGGCGAATGTCGTGTACATCGCCAGCCCGGAGAGCCAGTTTGCGGGTTTGCTACAGCAATGGTCCGCGCCCGGAATGGGGAACGCCATGGGAACCGACGCATGGCAGGAGGCGTGGACGCAACGGTCGATGGCCAACACGCGGGAGCGAACGCGTGGCTTCATCAATGCCTCGAATGATGGATTCAACGCTCAACAGGAAGGGTACCGCCGCCAGGCTGCCGTGCAACAGCAGATGCATAGCGAGTTCATGGACACGATGCAGCGAGGGACCGACATTTCGCGGGCGAATGCCCAGGCGAGCACGAATGCGCGAACCACTGCGGCCTCGGATTGGGTGGACTATGCGCTGGACCAGAAGACAGTGATGAATACGAACAATGGCCAGCTTTACAAGATGTCAAACCAGTCAACGCCCATGGGACCCGAGGTGCAGGTGCATGGGAACGGGACGCCGTAGTAAGACTCAAATCTGCCAAGAAAGCGAAGCCGGCGGTCTGGATTGCTCAAAAAGCCGCCGGCTTCAAAAACCCTTAACGGCGCTTCAAGAACGCGGAGGTTATCCACTCATGACTAGCAGGGGAAGGCTTGTAACGATCCTGATTGCGCTCACCATCTTCGGCTGCAAAGGGCCGGTACAAACATCCGCGGCCAGCGCTGGGGAGGGTGCAAGCGGCGTAGCGCCAGGCGAGGGTGCCAGTGGCCCGTCCTCGACAGTGGGGGGCACGCGAGTTGAGTACATTACCGATCCTTCGCTGAACAACATGAACGCGTTTGCTACGACGATCCTGGCCAAGTGGAACTTTCATGGGGTACTGTACGAGGGCGGCAATTGCGTTCCGAACCCGTATGGAGTGTTCCGGGCATCGAGCCCGGACGGGCGGAGCTTTGTGGAGCGAATGCCACCGCTGGGCTGGATCTGGGCAACCGGGCCGACGGCGGCTTATCTCAAGACGCTTGGGTGCCTGCCGATGAAGGGGCCAATGACGGCACAGGATTTTCTGAAGCACCTTGCGCAGACGCTTCAAGTGGAATATGTAGCAGACGAATCGGTGCCGGCGGAGCAGAAAGCCCAGGCCAATGCCGACACAGCCCAGGCCAACCAAAACCAGGCACAGAGGCGCACCACCGAATTGGCCCAGGCAATCGTCCGCTACAAGAACGGGACGTCCGCGATGAAGGGCGAGCTCTCTGTGCGTTTGGATTGCACAGAGTTGGCCCTTCGCGGGATTCCGAGCAATCAGCCCTTGACCACATACCACCAGTGCACGGCGAGTGCAAGGTACATGGCTGCGCCCGAGGCCGAGTTCGCGAAGGTGAAGAGGATGTGGGACACGCCAGGGATGGGAGGACGTCCAGAGCAAGCGTGGCAACAGGCGTGGTTGCAGGCGTCGCTCAGGCGGATCAAAGAGGAGGGGGCGGAACGCTTCACTGATTTGTACCAGAGGCAGTCGGCAGCAATGCAGGGGCAGCAACAGCGGTTTGAGCACAACCAGGCAGTGCAGCAGCATATGCATGAAGATTTCATGGCCACCATGCAGGCGGGGACGGACGCGTCAATGGCGCGGGCCCAGGCCAGCACGAATGCGCGAACCACTGCGGCCTCGGACTGGGTGGACTACGCGCTGGATCAGAAGACGGTGATGAATACGAACACGGGTCAGACCTACAAGATATCCAACCAGGCGCCGGTGTACACGCCGCAGGAACAGCAGGTGCATGGGAACGGGACGCCGTAGTAAGACTCAAAGCTGCAAAGCTACCGATTAGCCGCCTCCAACCAGGAAAAGCTGGCCGCAGTCCGGCATTCGAAGAATGCACCGGGCTGGAGGCGGCACTGACCTTATTACCTTGGAGAATTCTTAAACCCTGCCCGTTACAAATCTGCCCTCGATCAGCGCGTTGGCGATTTGGCATCAATTGAGACGAGTGGACTTCCGGATCAACTTCCCAATTGCCGATTGCCTGGGATGCAGAGGGGCATCGTTTATCGACAAGGGGCTTGCAGTGGATGCAACTCTGTGCAAGGTTGGGAACGTTGCGACAACTCCCAACCGGAAAGTTCTGCATCAACCTGCGCGAGAAAGGACAGGATGCAATCCCGATCGTCGGCGCTTCCTGATAAGTTAACGCTGAGCGTGAGTTCCCCTTCGTAGGAACTCACGGCGAGTTGAAAATGAGGTTTGTACTTTATCGAGCCGCACATGAAAGCGTCCTGCGGGAGTAGATCGCCGAAGGACATTTGGGAAGAGTCCAGGACACACATGTTCGTCATGCAGATGAGGGGATTCCTCAGCATCGACCGCGCAATGCGATTGGCGATTCTATCGCCAAGGAAGCGATAGATGAAACCCACCTTGATGAATGCATTGAGACCGAGATTGGTGCCTTTCCTCTGGTCCATGATCAACTTCACCCTGTGGAGCGTCTCCTCGAAATGCTCACCGGGCCTGTAGTCCAGATGCGTGCTCACTGTCGAGGAGAGATTGGTCAGGGATTTGAGTTTCCTGCTCTTTTCGATGTGGCGGCGCATATCTACCATCACAGGTATCCGGAGTTCGGTACCGGGACTGAGGGCGAGCCGTTGAAAGAGGCACCGATAATAGGCGGTCAGCACCACGTCGTTCAGGGTTGCCCCTTTGGCTTTGCCGCAGTTTTTGAACGCTGCGGTCTTCTTCCGCACCAGCTTGCGTGTAAGGATGAAAGGCCGCACCTCCGTGTCATCACTCAGTGGAAACCGAGCGCCGCCGGGGACGTTATTCTCCCTGCGCTGCACGAGCAGAGACTCGAGCTTGTCCCGCAAGCCAAACTGCTTGAGTACACGCCCCAGGCTCCTGTCTCCCGTGATCGCCGTAGGTCTATACCCCGGATCGGCCATCATCCGCGAATAGATATCGCAGAGGAAATAGAGATACGCCTTGAAGTCCGCTCCGTCACACACCATATGGTTCATCTTCAGCGCAACGGCAAAGGGCATCGAGTTGAGGAGACAGACCCTGACTTGAGGGCCCAGGCCTTCATCGACGCGAGATACAACGAAATCCTCTAACTCCGTCTCGTCCCGCGCGAAGAGGAAGGCTCGACCAAACGCTTTGGGATCGAGACTCGTCCAGCGCGGTCTTGCACCCGCAATGTAACGGGTACCCAGGATAGGGATAGCCTCAATCGAGGCCATGACGGCATTTTTCAGGACATCGTCGTTGAGACTGCGGTCGAATCTCAGGACGCAGTGCAACTGGTGGTCATTAAACCCAGTGCTATCGAATAAAAGCTGGATCTGGTCGAAGGCTTCCGCGTTGTACTCCATTGGTTGCAGCTCCAGTGAGTCCCAGGATCACCACGATTTGCTTCCTGTTCGCTTAACAGCCTGTAATAAAAGTCTAAGAAACTGTCCAGAAACTCTGGAGCAGTTGTCTCCCCTGGTTTACGAGCAGATCAATTTGCTGGGCCGTTATGCCTTTTCGGTGCCGGAGGCTGTCCAGCAGGGACAACTACGTCCCCTCCGCAGTTCGTCCGAAGCGATCGAGGAGCCTTCCTGATTCCTTAAGCGAGTTTTCTGTTCCATCGCTCCCGGAATGCCACGATTCACCATTCATCGGTTGAGCCTTCTCGGGGTGCACCCGGACACTCCTTCAATAGCGCCGGGTTTCTCAGCCACATTTCAAGGCAGCTTCTCAATGGCCACACTCCATACGCTCAGTTTGTGGGCACCAGCTCCACCCAGCTCTGTCTTCCTGGGTCCACGGACCCATTGGGATCGTTGCTGCCCTGCGACTGGATCAGTGTCTGGCCGTCGGACGACATCCACTGGTGGTCGTACTGGTTGCTGGCCTCAATCTTCTGCCCAGTGCTGGGATTGATAAAGGTCTGCCGGTCCAGCGAATACAGCGCCGTTTGATGTGCCGCATGGTCGGTCGCCGCCTGCGTGTTGCGGTCGTTTTGCAGCGCCCTGTTCGTGCTGTCCTGTAGCCCGGCCTGGAACTGCCTGCCTTGCTCCATCCTTTGCTCTCCCTGCTCCTTGAAGTGCTCCTGAATCGCCTGAAATTGCGCATTGCTGGCGGCCTGCATCTGCTGGAAGTTGGCGGTCATGTCGTGGATGACGCGCTGATCCCAGGCAGGGTTGACCTGCGGGAACCCGGGGTCATTCTTGAGCGCGTCCTGCAAGTGTCCCTTGGGCGCGCGGGTGATCATGGTGCCTCGGGAGCTGCAGTTGCGGCGGGTAAAGCCGGGACGGACGGGCTGGCCTATGCCTCCAGGCATGGGGATTGCCTTCGACTCAATGCAATCGATCATGGCGGACAACGACTCCTCGACAGCGTGGCCGTTGAGCTCATATTCGACGCGGACATGCGCAAAATCCTGAAACTGCCTGCCCTGGGGGCCGTAGCCTCTGTTCTTCTGGTTGTTCGCAGCAATGCTGTCCTGGATGTTCTGGGGGAGTGGCACGACGGTGACGGCGGTGGCGTTGGGGTGCAGATTCGGCACGGCAATATTCACTAGCAGGCCAGCGGCTGTATCAATGTTGATATTTGATGGGCATTTGGGGCTCGCTACATTGGAGCCGTTGCTGGTCCAGGTCCAGGAGACGCCAGGCAGGGACATATAGGCCGTCAACCCGTCGGGGCCGAGCACGGTGTAGGAAAGTCCGGAGGCGGGGGTCGGCGGAGGATGGCAGCCGCCGGGCCGCAGGATGGCGCCGACAACCTTGTAGCCGGCCGGGACGTTTACCGTGTAGGCCGTCATTTGATAGGCGGGGTCAACGACATCCGCCTTGCGCGCGCCGGCAAATGCAGCATGTGAAGAGCCGGCAGCGCTCTGCTGGGTAGGGTCGGAGCTGGTTCTCTGCTGGCTGAAACAGCCGGTTACGCCGATCAATGCCAAAACTGTTACTGTGCTGAGAATCGCTGCCTTGAATCTCATAAAGACCTCTCTCATTTTCGCGTTTCTCCGTGCTCTCGAATGCTTTGGGCCGGCTGCTCTTTCCTGCCGGAGGCCATTCGACTGGAGAGAAAGAAACCAATCTGATTCTGTTGGGTTGGGTTGTTCCTCTTCACTGTACGCGCCGGAGCGGGGAAAAGTGTGTCACGTGGTGGGTATCCGTCGCTGACCGTGCTCTCTGACTGTCGGCGACTCACCGTAGTCCTAAAACCGAGTTCTGTCCGGTTTTGACGGTGATCCGCCCGGAACGCCGAATTCCGCCTGACACAAGCTCGCTTCGAGCCTCGGCGATTTTGCGTCAATCGACGCTGGCGATCACGGCACAATTCTTTGGATTAGCGACAAACTTACCGCAAGCCCCGTTTGCGGGAGTTCGATACGTCTCAACGAACACAAACGGCCCAGGATCCCCAATCATGGAAGCTTGAGTGCGTGATCACGCACAGAGACGCTATCGCGAGTAAAACCCGATGCTACACTACTGTGCGATATTTAGGCCGTAGATTTCGTCCAACTCGCGCATATGATCGCGCACCAATGACAAGTACACTTCGCCAGCGAATCCCGATGCTCCGGTACCGTCTGGCCACGAGGCGTGTGTCGCTTTCAGGACGCTGTCTTTGTATATCTGCCATGCCATCTCGGAAGCCTGCAGCGTCGTGAGCTGGTCCTGATCATGGCACAGCATCTGCAGGTTGTTGTAGAAAATCGCAAAGTCTTTATCGGCCTGCTCATTTGCCTGTCCCATGCAGATGTTGTACGGCTGCTGCCCCTGTTTGATTTCAGCCTGACAGTCCTTGCCTATCATTGAGATCTGGTGTTCATAGGAAGATTTGAGCGGTCCTTTATACGTTTCACGCTGCTTTACTGCCTGATTGAGCGGTAGACCGATGACGGCCTGCAACTGAGCCGGTGAGATGTCCCGAGCTGTGGTCTGCGCATAGCAGAACGCAGGCAAAGCAAGTACGAGAATGACGCCAGCTTTGAATTTCATGAGTGGATTATACGCTCGGTGACAAAGGCAAAACGAACCCATTACCGCCTTCTGAACCGAGGTGGCCACATGAGCTCCTGCCGTTTCCTCCCGTTATGTAACCTCATGCCCTACTCGGGTAACGACGCTCCCGGAAAGTCCCGTTTTCGACAAAGTGTGGTCTCAACTTGCGGTAACAGCCCTTAGCACGTTTCCAGATCGTTGCTCAGGTTGCTCCATCAATTGGCGATCTGGCGTAAACCGTGTGTTAGGAGCCTCTTGCAAAATTCCATTGAGACTGCAAAAAGTGTCAGGGCACGACTTCAGTCGTGCCGGAAGAGCAACAAAATCATGTTGGGCTTTAGCCCCTGCGGTTTTGTTTTCAGTAATTTGCAATTCCGCAGCGGCTAAAGCCGGAATCTAAATTGGCCATTTGCGGCACGACTGAAGTCGTGCCCTGACACAATCGATAGCCTGAAGGCAATTTTGCAAGAGGCTCTTAGGATTGGCAGTTTCAAGGCCGCCAACCAAGCAGACTGAATCCAGCGAAACCGTTTCTAGCAAACCTGTCTCCTAATACCTCGCCGCATACGATCGAGAAGCGCTACATGAAAGGGCATTGCCGATGATCCGATACCCCTTTCCTGCCGTCCAAATTTGTGCATGATAAAGGAGCTATCATTCACTAACGTCGTCGATGAGCTTGCGAGTTCGCGAGGGCGTTCATTGGAGGCAATCCATCAAGGAAATCAAGTCGGGTATCGCTGATGATTTGACTGGAACTAGGATGCTGAAATTCCCATAAGCCCGTATCTACGAAGTCGAATGCATCAGTCGGAGATCTGGGACCAACTGTCGACAGCAAGCCGGTTCGATTCCTTAGTGCGGAATTGGAACCACATTTCTCGATCTCACAGGAATGCTTATGGTTTCTCGGCCGATGTAGTCGAAATCGTAGCGGTCAAAGCACTCTGGAACCATTCAGAACCACAGCTTTCAACAGCATGGCCGCAACGCTTTCAATCGAAAGCAATTATCTTCACTCAATTTCAAGAGACTTCAATAAACGGCTGAATCTGGTTCGGGACCAGGTTCTCTACCTAAAATCCTCTTCGTAAGTCTTCTATTTTCAATCCAGGGTTTCCCACGACTGTTGAACCGTGTTGAATCTGGCAGCTACAAAATCGACTACAGTCGCACCCCGAAAATCGCTTGGCGTGCTGAAGCGCTTTGAGAATACTGGATTTATGGGGATGTCCAGCAGGCCGAACACCTGGGTTTGCAACAGGGGTCTTACCTAAGGCCAGCCTTGCCTGCTGCCGGGCTTTCGGATCGCATTCGAATCGCGAACAACTTGGGAGCTTACCAATCCATGGAACCTGGAGCGTTTGGCGAGATCGACCGATCCGGAAGATAACGGCGGGGCAGCTGCGGCCGCTCCTGGCAGGGTCCGCAGGGGCTTTGGCTCTATCCGTAGAAGAGAGAGGATTCGGAACAGCACGCTGGTCCGAATCCCTTCTTGCTTGCGAATTGTTGCATCGGCTTGCTGCTCAACCTTGCGTCTTGTTGCATTGGCTTGCTAGTCAATGGTGATCGAAAGGTTCAATGGGACTGTTGTCGAGCCACTGGTTACAGTGATCGGTACGCTGTAGGTGCCGGCCCGTGTGGATGAACTGCTGCCCCCGCACCCGGCCGTCCCGAGCAGACCTGCGGCTGCAAGGCATGTTCCTGCCAGCAGCAACAACCCAAGCCACTGACTTCCGGCCTTCCTGGTGCGAAGGACGCGCCGCATGAAGCCCAGAGGCAGCAGAATCAGGGCTGCAAACAGCGTGGGAAGAACGGTTCCTGCCGGTCGATTGCCGAGGGACGCGGTGGCGGTTCCGGTGGTCCCGATGGTGAGCGTGGTGGTCAGCGGCGTGGAGGAAGTGACCGTGAGGCTGGCGGGCGCGAAGGTGCACGTGACCAGGGTTGGCAGCGTTCCGCAGGCGAAGTTGACAGTGCCTGTGAATCCGCCTGTCGGCGTCAGCGTGATGACCGTACTGGCCGACGAGCCGCTCTGGATGGTGAGGGACGACGGGTTCGCGCTCAGCGTGTAGCCGGGCGCCTGCGCCGAGCCGGTTGAGACGACCAGGTTGACCGCCGAGCCGGAGTTGACGCTTGTGCCCGCGCTTGGGCTCTCGCTAATCACGTTGCCGGATGCGACGGTGGAGCTGCTCGCTGTGGTGACTGTGCCAACCGCGAGTCCAGCTGCGATGATGGCTGACGTCGCGGCTGCCTGGGTGTCACCAACCACGTTGGGTACGGTGACCGGCGCCGGTCCGGTTGAGACGACCAGGTTGACCGCCGAGCCGGAGTTGACGCTGGTGCCCGCGCTTGGGCTCTCGCTAATTACGTTGCCGGATGCGACGGTGGAGCTGCTCGCCGTGGTGACCGTGCCAACCACGAGTCCAGCTCCGGTGATGGCTGTCGTCGCGGCCGCCTGGGTGTCGCCAACCACATTGGGCACGGAGACCTGCGCCGTGCCGGTTGAGACAACCAGGTTGACCGCCGAGCCGGAGTTGACGCTTGTGCCCGCGCTTGGGCTCTCGCTAATTACGTTGCCGGATGCGACGGTGGAGCTGCTCTGTTGGGTGACCGTGCCAACCGCGAGCCCGGCACCGGTGATGGCTGTGGTCGCGGCTGCCTGGGTGTCGCCGACCACGTTGGGAACGGAGACTTGCGCCGCCCCGGTTGAGACGACGAGATTGACTGCAGAGCCGGAACTCACGCTGGAGCCCGCGCTTGGGCTCTCGCTGATTACGTCGCCGGATGCGACGGTGGAGCTGCTCTGTTGGGTGACCGTGCCAACCACGAGCCCGGCACCGGTGATGGCTGTCGTTGCGGCTGCCTGGGTGTCACCGACTACGTTGGGTACGGTGACCTGCCCCGCGCCGCTCAGACTGGTTGTGCCCGACACGCTGGCGGCATAGTTAGAGTCTCCTGGATAACTTGCCTCTACAAGATGCG
>Ga0224553_1000392_pt1 | contig 19814 bp, 6 predicted proteins | sample 714S21014metaG_FD_179897 | JGI IMG/M metagenome (GOLD analysis project Ga0224553, IMG submission 179897) | Peat soil microbial communities from Stordalen Mire, Sweden - 717 S2 10-14 | ecosystem: Environmental > Terrestrial > Soil > Wetlands > Peat | place: Sweden: Norrbotten County, Stordalen... | reverse complement strand
TGGTAAACAGCTCTCTCGCGCGCGGCTCCAGGATCTCCGCCAGAAACCGTTGCCGCACCAGCCGTCCGGTCCCGGTCTGCGGTCCGCTCAATGAACCGAGCGCCAGGTTTCCGCCCACCTCGATCTCATTCCCCTGCGGCACCGCGGTCACCACGCAGTTCCCATAGATCCGCTTCAGTTCCTCCGCCTCTTCGACGGAGACATGCAGCCCCACGGCAAGGTCGTTGGTAAAGTGGTCGCCGCCGATGGGAAGCACGGCCGTGTGCGCGATGGAACCCTCGAAGAAGACTGCCAGTTCGGTGGTGCTGGCCCCGATGTCGGCCACGCATACGCCCAACTCCCGCTCGTCGGCGGAGAGTACAGACTCGGCCGCGGCTATGCCTTCGTAGATGGTGTCTGCAACCTCAAGCCCGGCGCGGTTGGCGCACGTGATCACGCTCTGTGCCACTCCGCCCGAACAGGTGGACAGGTGCAGGTTTACCTCCAGCTTGTTCCCCACCATGCCGATCGGGTCGTGAATCCCTGCTTGGTCGTCCAGGATGAACTCCTGCGGCAACAGGTGCAGCACCTCACGGTCCGGCGGCAGCGCCACGGAGCGGGCGCGGTCCACGGCGGCCCGCACCTCCTCGCGTGTGATCTCGCGCATGCGGCTGCCCAGCGAGATGCCGCCGCGGCTGTTCACCCCGCGCACGTGCGTGCCGCCAATGCCGACTACAGTCGTCTCGATCCCCTGGCGGGCCACGCGTTCCGCGGTCAGCGCCGCCCGGTTGATCGCCTCAGCCGCGGGTCCCAGCTCCGCGATCAAACCCTTGCGCATTCCGCGCGCCGGTTCGATGCCGTGCCCGCGATAGCGCAGCACTCCATCCTGCAACTCCGCCACCAGCACGCAGACCTTGCTGCTGCCTGCGTCCAGCACGGTGATCAAATTGTCCTGCTTCGCATTCATCTTGGCATCCCCGGGGAGGCAGCGCCCGCGGGCTTGCCCTTCAATCTTTTTGCCAGTGCAGCCGGGTTCTTCTTCATCGGTCTGCGTTTTGCGGCTGCGCCGACTGGCGCGGCTGCTGGCGCGGCTTCCGGCGCCGCTCCCGTTGGAGCAGCGTCTCCGTTCGGGACCGCGGTGCCCGGCTGCATCTCCAGCACCACCTGCCGCTCGTAGCGCATGTCCACCGATGCCAGCTTGGGATACTGCGTCCGCCACTCTGCCAGATGTGCCTGGTATTGGTGATAGCGCTCCAGATACTTCTCATCGCCAAAGTGCACCAGGATGTCCGCTCCCCCACTCCCGGCGCCGGCGTCGGGCAAGATCGCCCTCACGTCCTCGGGGTTGGACACGTCCACCTCGCTCACCTTGTGCGAGATGCCTTCGCCGGTTGCGTCGAGCGCCGCCATGAAGTCCAGATAAATCTTCATCCGAGCGGCCCGCGTCGAAAGCGGGTCCCCGGCGGAGATTCCGGTGAGCACGGGAAACGAGTAATGCGGAGCCTTGCGCGCAACGGCGGCTGTGCCGCTGGCATCTTCCACGGGGTTCCCGGCGAGCGGTCTTTGCTCGCTGGGGTAGCTCTCCGGCCCGGGAAGATCGAAGAGCACGCCATTCGCGTCCACCAGCCCGACCTGCGAACCCTGGCGCACGAAGGCCACTGGTGTGCGTTCCAGAATTGCCACCCGCACCCGGTCGGGCAGAAGCCGCATTACGGTTGCGTGCTCCACCCACGGCAGGCTCTCCAGTTCGGCGCGCCGCTGGTTCAGCGGGATCAGGAAGATATTGCGGCCCACGTCCTCGCCGAAGACGCTGAGCACCTGCGCGCGCGTCAGATGGCTGTTACCCGCGATCTGGATCGACTCCGAGTCCGGCACCACAAAATGCGCGTCGTGCAGCAGAAAGCTGTTCGCCCAGAACGCCGCCGCGATGGCCGCGCCGGTGAGCAGAAGCAGCGCCGCGCCCGCCGCCAGCCTGCCCCACAAAGTCCTGGGAATCAGGCCGCCATGGAAGGAGAGGCGGACTCCCCGCCTGCGCCGAGCGAACTCGGGGGCGGACTCGTCGCCGTAATCGCCGGCGAAGTCGTTCGGGTACGAGGAGTCGCGCCGCAACGGCATCTCCGTCACCGCCGCGCCGCGTTTGAATCCTGCTGTTTTAGCTCCCATTTGGGCGCGATCCTGCTCTGGCGCATCCAGCACCGTCGAGCCACCCTTCGAAAACAGATTGCCTGATCGCAAGCCTTGAGCAAGGGTCGCGAGGAATCGCCACCGTCATCATATCCCGGCGGCCAGCCGCGCACCCCAACGAAAAGGCGGGACGTACCCTCAACGGAACTCACCCGCCGGCTCGCCATATTTGCCTTTTGCCGCTGACCTTCCAAAGTTGTCATTCTGAGCGGAGCGAACGGAGTCTCCGGCCAGCGCCGGGGTGGGAGCTTGCTGGCTGGGGCAGGAAGAATCCCCGCATTGTCTTTTGTCGCGCCACAAATGCCGGATGCCCCATTTCATCGTAGCCTCATCGCGATGAATGGCAATCGAGCGTCAGCTCGATCCGGAGTAGCAGCGGGCTTCAGAGAATGCCGAAAAGCCGCTTTCTCGTTAAGGGCACGGATAAATCTGTACGGTTGCATGACATCCTTTACACATTGTCTCGGGACATCCTTTACACTTTTCGGTTTCTGCGAAGGGCGCAGGGATGGCGTGGAGGAGTGTGGAGATGGAGGAGCAGCGGTCTTCAGCCCGCGGAGAATGTGTCGATCAAATCAACGAGGCTTTAGCCTCGGGCCTTCTTCCGGCGCCGCCACCGGCCTTCTTCATCACCCTCTGTAGCGCGGCTGCCGAAACACCCTTGCCGTTGCCCTTCACTGCGGTCGCAGCATGGCGAAAATCTGCCTCGAGATGCCCTGCTGCGCGGCCTCTGGCCCGGCTTGAGAATGGGGCAAACCGCTGGTATAGTTGAAAGACTGCGCTGGAGGAAACATCCTCCTGCAGCGGCGACGATGGCGTTATGGTGTAACTGGTTAACACGCCGCCCTCTCAAGGCGGAGAGTCCGGGTTCGAGCCCCGGTAACGCTACCAAATATCTCATCTGCAATCAATCACTTACTGAATGCGAGACAGAAGGCGCCAAGAGCGCCTCCTTGCCTGATGGCTACTTTATGTACGTAACTCAGCCCTGCCAGATCTATTGCGGGTGCAAGGTCTCGCTGTCGGCTGAGTCCAACCAGAAACCCGGCGAATGCTATTGCGCGCGGTGTACGCCGTGCCACAGAGCGCTGATGCAGTTCATGCTGGCTAAGGACGGTTGGTCGGTGTCGTTCCTGGAGGAGGACTGCAAGACTTCTTTTCCCCGCCACTTCGCGTTCCAGAGTGAACTGAAAATCCTGGACTTGGCCAAGCACGGCGACGCCGAGTTCAACCTCGCCGGCCGTCAAGCAATCGAGCAGGAGATCAGCATGGGGAGAGGTTCCGTCTGGTTGAAGCTGACTCGGGAGCAGTATGCCAAGCTGTGCAGGTAAATTGTGAAAAGATCCTATCCCGAAGCGGCAAGCATGTGATTCTCTCCCGCAAACAACGACACCGCCGACCAATCCTGGCCTGATCCCTTTACGTTACTTAGGCATTTCGCAGATGTTCAATCCCGTTGACGTTCGCGTTCGGGAACCGTGCTAAGCTGTGTCCACTTCGCCATCAGAGTCTTAGGCGAAGCGGGAGTTCGCGCCCGCAATGGAATCCCCGCACCTCTCCAGTGGACTGGGAAAATCGAAACGCCTGCTGTTGTTGGCAATCCCCGTTGCCCTTTTGCCGACGGTTGCTCTCACCGTTGTTTTCAGTGCCCGCCGGGCTCTCAACCACGCTACCCAAGCCGCAGCAAGCGAAGGCCAGCTCGCCTTCACCCTGCGCACTCTGGACCCATCCTCCAACCTGGCTCGAAGCCTGGGGTCTGAGACCATCGCCTCGGGCCCCAGCTACACCACCGGGGCATTCTTCCTCGGCGACCTGTATCTCGGCGGTCAGGCCGGCCTCACCATCCTCCGCGCCGACGGCACCACGAGTCTCAACCTCCGCTCCGGTTTCGAGCTTCCTGTCGCTCCCATCCAGGCCATGACCGCCAGGCGCGTCCGTGGAACCAGCGAGCCACAGCTTCTGCTCGCCACCGGCGGCGCCGGCCTGCTGCTGCTTGAACCCGGCTCCGGCGCGAACCCAACCATCCGCCAGCTCCTCCCCGCCGCCGCGGATGCTGGCGACCTCACCGTGCTGCTTCCCCTAGCCACCGGAGACGTCCTGCTTGGCACGCGCCGCCGCGGCGTTCTCATCTATAACGGCGCCACGCTGGTGCCGCTTCGGTTTACCCTCCCCGGGGTAAACCCGGCATCGCTCCAGATTACGGCACTGGCCGCCGTCGACTCCGCGTCGTTCCTCATCGGTACGCGCGACTCGGGCGTCTTCTACGTCCATGCCGGCACAGTCGACCACGCCAACTCCGGCTCCGGTCTGCCTGACGACCAGGTCGAGTCGATTGCCGTGTCTTCGACCCACGCCTTTGTCGGCACCCCGGTCGGCACTGCCGAGTTCGACCTCGCCGCGCCGTCGTTCCTCCCGGTCCGCATGCTTGCGCAAGGTCTTTTCGGCCACGCCCTCACACTCGATGAACACCAACTCACCATCGGGACCCTCGACCAGGGCATCCAGCAGGTCCCGCTGGAGGGCGGTTCCTCCCTCCGCCGCGTTTCCATCTCGGCCGGTCCCGCGACCGCGTCTGGGCAGCGGGTCGATGCCTTCCTCACCGCGCCCGGCGCGCTCTACGCCCTTGCCGATGGAACCCTATTGCGGCGAGTTGGCTCAGCCTGGACACCCGCGCTCCCGCCCGAAGCCGCAGCCCTCGCAGACCCCAACATCTCCGCCCTCGCATTCGCGCCGGACGGCACTCTCTACGTCGGTTTCTTCGACCATGGAATCGACCTCCTCAGCCCGGAAGGTGCTATCCGCCATCTGGAGGACGATGCCCTCTTCTGCATCAACCGCCTGGTGCTCGACCCCCAGCGCCACACGATTGCCGCCGCCACCGCCAATGGCCTGGTGCTCTTCGACGCACAGGGCAAACCGCGCCAGACCCTCACCCATCGCGACGGCCTCATCTCCGACCACGTCACCGACGTCACCTTCACGAGCGCCGGCACCGCTTTGGCAACACCCGCCGGCATCACCTTCCTGGGTCCCTCCGGGGCCGAAAGCCTCTACGCTTTCCAGGGTCTCGTCAACAACCACGTCTACGCGCTCGCTGCCACGGGAGGATCTGGCCAGCTGATCGCCGGAACCCTCGGCGGCATCTCCATCCTCCGGTCCAACGTCGTCGAGCACAATCTCACCGTCGCTAACTCCGCGCTCAAGCACAACTGGATCACTGCGCTGCTCCCCATGCCGGACGACTCCGTGCTGGTTGGAACGTACGGCGCGGGCCTTGAAACCCTGGATAGCCAGGGCCGCTTCATACCCATCGAGCTGCCTTCCGGGACACCGCGCGACCCGGTCATCAACCCTAACGCCCTCTACGCAACCTCCTCGCACGTCTACGCGGGGACGCTCGGTAATGGGATGCTGGTCTACTCCGTCTCTACCGGCCGGTGGTCCGCGGTCACCACTGGCCTCCCTTCGCTCAACGTTACTGCCTTCGCTGCCCGCAGCGGCGAGATCTACATTGGCACAGAAAACGGCCTCGTCCGCATTCCCGAGGCAAATCTCCCATGAAGACGCTTCCTCTCCTCTTGTTTCTCATTTGCTGCACACTTCCGGCGAAAGCCGACTCCGGCACGCTCACTCCCCGCGACAAAGAAGCCCCCGACCCGACTGTCCTTTCGCTCGACGAGATGCACGTCGACATCGCCATCGACAACGGCGACGCCCATGTCTCCATCGTCCAGATCTTTACCAATCACACGGGCGCCATCGAAGAGGGCACCTACCGCTTCGCGCTCCCCGGCGCCGCCACCGTCTCGGACTTCGCCGTCTGGGACGGAGCAGTGCGCATCCCCGCCGTCATCCTCGAGCGCAAACGCGCCGAGCAGGTCTACGATCAGGCCCGCCTGCAGGCCGTCGACCCCGGACTGCTCGAAGCCGGCGAGCGCGATAACAAGGACCCGCGCACAACGTCGCTGTTTACGGCGAAGATCGTCCCTATACCGGCTTACGGCACCAAGCGCCTCGAGATCGAGTACCACCAGCGCCTTGCCACCTCCGACTTCAAACAATACTTCGCACTCTCGCTCAAGCCCGACGCCGGCCAGCAGCAAAGCGTCGGCAGTTTTACCCTCCACTTTGTCCTTCGCTCCGGGCATCCAATCGAGGCCTTCACCGCGCCGTCGACGCGCTTCCCGCTCACGCTCTCCACCAACGACGCGCATACGGTCGAAGGCACAATGCAAGTCGGCAATCTCTCTCTCGACGAAGACTTCACGGCCAACTGGCTTCTCTCGCAGGCCGACGCCGACAAACTCGCCATCATCACGCACCGCGATCCTCACACGCCGCTGCCTACCGCCGGGGAACCGGTCGCGGCGCAGCGCTCGTCCGCCCCGGAACCAGGCTTTTTCGAGGCGCAAATCCTGCTCGCCGATCCCGGGAGCAAGGGTCAGCCGAGTTCGTCTGCCTCCGTCCCATCCCGCACCGTCGTCCTGCTCTTCGACAACTCCCTCTCCATGCAGTGGGAGAAGTTGGAGCGCAGTTACGCGGCGCTCGAAGCCACGCTGCATACCCTCAAACCGTCGGACCGCTTCAACGTCCTCCTCTTCAATCAGAATGTAACCAACTTCCAGCCGCAGCCCGTCGCCGCCACCCCCGAGTCGATCCGGCAGGCGCTCGACTTCGTTCGCTCCAGCAACCTTCGCGGGGGGACGGATCTGCTCAAAGCGCTCACCGCCGCACTCGCCCAATCCACCCAGCCCAACACATCCGTCGCTCTCTTCTCCGACGGCGGCTCCGACCGCGGAGAGACCGTCGTCGGCAGCAAAATCGCCGCCCGCTACGCCGCTCTCTGGAAGCAGTCTCCGCATCCGCCGCAGACGGATGTTTTCGCCGTCGGCGACGATGCCGACATTCCACTCCTCCGCAAGCTCGCCCAGAATAACGGCTTCCTGGAGCCGGTGCTCTCCACCGAGCCGGTCGACTTCCATCTGCAGTCGTGGACCTCCAAGCTGACCCGCAGCCCCATCGCGGGAGCGGCCCTGACGGCGTCGTCCGCCGCGCAGACCTCGCTCATCTACCCGCTCGACGATGCGGTCTACCCCGGCTCGATCGCGCAGTGGGTCGGCCAGTATCAACCCTCTCCGCAGCCTCTTACCCTCACCGTGCGCGCTACCCGGGACGGGACTCCGCTCAGCGCGACCGCTCAAACCCCGCTCCCGGCCATTGACCTCTCGCATCCCCAGCTTCCGCGCATCTGGGCGCAGGCCCGGGTCAACGCGCTGCTTGCCCAGATCGATAGCGAAGGCGAATCGGAAGCGGCCATCGACGAGATCATTCGCCTATCGCGCCGGTACAAGTTTGTCACCCCCTACACCAGCTTCCTCGCCGTCCCGCGTTCGCTGCTCCGCCCGCGCGTCATCCGTCCCGGCGATCCCGTCCTCCGCGTCCGCACCGATGCCGAGATCACCTCAGTCATCGCGCTCCTTCCCTTCGGACTCACCAAGCCGCTGCGGCACCTCGCCAGCGAAGACCTGCAAGCCCCCGGCGATGAGGCCAACCGGCTCTGGGAGACTCGCTTCCTCGCCCCGCCCGAGATGAAAGATGGCACTTACAGCGTTCGCCTGATCCTGCGCGACGTTCACGGCAACACCTATCGAGAGGCGAAGACCTTCGTGATTGCCAGCAGCCCACCTGTGGTCAAACTCCAGCTTCCGCTGGCCAGCGCGCACCGCGGTGGGACGCTCGAGATTCGTGCCTCCGCCTCCGCGTCCACGCGGACCCTGACGGCCCACATCGACGGCATCGCACCGGCCACTCTGCGCTGGAACCCGCGCGCCCAGACCAACACCGGCGTACTCGCCATCCCCAGCGATCTTCCCATCGGCCGTTATACCCTCTCCGTCACCGCTGAAGACATCGCCCACAATCTGGGCAGCCAGGAGGTTTCGATCGATGTCGTCCCGTAAAGCAGCGCGCAGGTTGTGGCCGTCATCGCGGCAACTCAGGCGAAGCCTTCTCTGCGCCGGCATCGTCCTCGGCGTGCTCATCGTTCCCGCAGCAGCCAGCGCCACGTTCCCCGCCTGGCTGCAGCACATCGTCGGCGCCTCCACCGTCGAGTCCGCCCTCTATCGCGCCATGCAGCTCCCCGCCGTCCAGGCCCTTTATCCGCGTCCGCCGAAGGAGGCTGCGACCGAACTCTCGCAGCTTATTGCCGCTAATCCCGGCAACGCCGAGCTCTACCAGCTTCGCGCCCGGGCCGACGAGCAAGCCCTCGGCGGAGCTGCCGCCGAGTCCGATTGGAAGCTCTACGTCACCCATGCACCCGACCCCATCTCTGCCCGGCTGGAGCTCGCCGACTTCTATCAGCGCCGCCTCCTCATACCGCAGGAGATTGCGGTCCTCAACGAGGTTGCTGCTGCCCCGGACATCCCTTCCGAAACCTACATCATCCCCACCCACCAGCGCTCGTGGGTGGCCTTCGAGCGCATTCTCGGCGCGATCTACCTGCAGGGCCTGCCGCCTACGCAGACGGCGTCCACGTTCAACGCCTTCATTGCCCGCTATCCTGACCAGCCCGTTCTCTACGCCGCCTTTCTGCAGTTTCAGATCGAGCAGCAGGACTGGCCTGCCGCCCAATCCATCATCGAGCGCTACAGCCGGCAGTTCCCCCAGGACAACATCTCCCCCATCCGCGCCCAGGCTCTGCTGGAGTTTTGCCGCGGCAACATCGACGCCGCCCTCGCCGTCTATGACCATGCCTTCCAGCCGCTTTGGCCGGCTGAGCTGATCCAGTCGTACTTCGCGTTGCTCGACCAGACTCACCGCCAGCGCGCCTTCGTCGCCGTGGCCCGGGAACAACTTGCCGCGCACCCGGATGGCCCCGAAGCCCTCAACGCGCTCGCCCGCATCTTCTACTACGACCAGCAGGCGGGACGCATTACCTCTGCGCAGCAAACCCTCGACAGCTTCCGTATAACGCGTGACGCTCGCAACGCGGCCTGGACGCCTACCGATCTCTATACGCTTGCAACGTTCAGCCTAGCCATCCACTCCTACGCCGAGGCCGCACGCTACAACTACGCGCTGGCTTCGACGGACGGCGCCGTGCCCAACGGCGAACCCGCTGCCCAGGTTGGCCTCGCCGGCCTCATCGACATCCTTCTTGATGCCCCCGAGCAGCCGCTCGCAATCGGCGCCCAGACCCTCACGCTGTATCGCGACATCGCCACCCTCGACCAGGGGCCCGGCTACTGGAACGGCATCCTCTCGCTGTGGCTCAACGGCGAACGCCCGGAGTCCGAGTACCAGTCTGAAACCTCGGGGGCGCAAAGCTACTTCCATCGCTCGAAAGCCACAGAACTGCTCGCGGATCTCGACCGGCGTTTTCCCGCCGCGCCTGAACGCCCCGCGCTCCACGCACAGCTCATCCGCGCGCTCTCCCAATACGGCGAACCTGCAACCGTTATCTCCGCCGGAAAACAATACCTCGCCTCGTTTCCTTCCGCTCCCGAACGCCTCGATGTAGCCAGCCTGATGGCCGACGCCTGCGCTCGCCAGAACGATACCGCCGACGAGTTCGCCCTCTACGAAGCCGAGCTCAACGAACTCGCCGCCAAAACCGCCGGCCTTCCCCTGACCTCCGCGGCAACAGCGCCGCAGCCCGTTCCCAAACCCGGCACTGTCAACTTTTACGTCCGAGTGCAGGACCCGGAGTCCGTCGACAGTGACGCGGCGGCTGCGCAGGAGCTCAAATCCCAGCCGCTGGCGCAGATGCCAATACGCAAATCGCTGCCCGAAGGCACCGCCTATGCCGCCGTCCTCGACCGCTATCTCGGCCGGCTTACGGCAACCGGTCAGCTCCCCCGCGCGCTCACGGTGCTGCGAGCACAGCTCGACCGCAATCCCAACGACCCGCTTCTCTATGAGCGGCTGGCCAACTTCCTCCAGCAGAACAACCTCTCCGCGCAGGAGGAGCAGATCTTCCAGCAGGCCCTCGCGAAGTTCCAGGATTCCTCGTACTACGACAAGCTCGCCCGCCTCTATCTGCGCGAGCGCAAGCGCGAAGCCTTCTCCGAGCTCACCACCCGCGTCACCGGGATATTCTCCGGAACGGACCTCGACCACTTCTTCGCGAACGTGAATACCGGCGAGCCCATCGGCCCGCAGCTCGCGCTGCAGTTGAACCTCTATGCCGCCAAACGCTTCCCCCACGACCTCGTCTTCACCCACAACCTGCTCAACGCCTATCAGGCAACCGCAACCCGCGACAGCGCCGCCTACGAAGCTCTGCTTCGCCGCCAATGGTGGGAGTCCGACGATCTCCGCGACCAATTCCTCACCTACCTCAGTCGCACCGGAAAGCTCAAGTCCGAACTCTCTCAACTCGAGTCCCTCAACAGTCAGCCTTCCACGCCCCAGTCAGTCTCGAACCCCGCTGCGCTCCGCGAACAGGCTGAGATCGACATCTTCACTTCCCACTTCGAGCAAGCTGCTCCACTGCTCGGCTCCGTCGCCGACCTCTACCCTGCGGACCCCGACACCGGCGACCAAGCCGTCTCGCTTTATCGTTCGCTTGCCTATCTTGATCCGCAGCCGAACTCCACACTGCGCGCGGTGGCGCTGGAGAAGAACCTTCTCGCCGCCGCACCCGACAGCCCAGACCGTCTGGCCACGCTCGGAGACCTTTACGCCGAGGCCACCAGCACCGGGGGCGAAGATCTCGTTTCCGCTGCGCCCTACTGGCGCCGCATCCCCGAACTCCACCCCGGTTCGACGCAGGGCTTCCTGACCAGCGCCACCATCTTCTGGGACTACTTCCAGTTCGACGACGCCCTCTCCCAGGTCAACGTCGCGCGCAGCCGATTCCACTCGCCCGCGCTCTTCGGATACGAGGCCGGCGCTATCGAAGAGAACCGCCACAACCTCGCGGCGGCCGTCGCCGAGTACACCGACGCCGTCATCCATCCCATTGAGATCCCGCGTCACTTCGACTCCGCCCTGGGCGTCATCGACGCATGGCTCAAGCCACCCTCCGACGCCGGCGACAGCAACTTCCGCTCCACCGCGCAGAGCTTCCTGGGGTCCGAAGAATCCAACGCGCGCCTGATCCAACTTGCCACCCGACCCGCCACCAAAGCGAGCGTCGACGCCGCGACCGCGAAAGCCGTGGCCGACAACCCCGCCAACACCGCCGCGCTCACCCTCCGCGCCGACGTCCTCGCCGCGCAGCATCACGCCCCCGAACTCACTCCGCTGCTGACCACGCTGTTCAACCAGGCCCTCGACCGCGCCTCCACCCTCGACGAGGCCGCCGCCGTCGGTACTCTTGCGCAGGCCCGCAGTCTCACCGCGGTGTACGAGCGCGCCCTCGCCAAGCAAGCCGCGCTCACAGCCGACCCCGTCGAAAAGATCGAGCTCCAATACTCGCTCGCCCGTTCGCTCGAGTCGCACGACGACATCCCCACCGCTGGCCGCATTATCGACTCCGTCCACGCCGCCAATCCGCGCATCCTCGGAGTCGTCCGCGCCACCACTGATTTCTACGCGCGCACCAACCAGCCTGTGCGCGCTATTTCCACGCTGCTCGATGCCGCCAAAATTGCCGCCCCCTCGCTTGCGCGCGACTTCACCCTCGAAGCCGCCGGCCGCGCCAACGACGCCAACGACTCCGCGCAGGCCCGCACGCTCGCCCTCGGCCTGCTCGCCGAGACTCCCTACGACGCCCGCGTCCTAGACATCATCGCCACCAGCTACGCCCGCGTGCACGACGACGCCGGTCTCAAACAGTTCTACCTCGCCCAACTCGACGCTGCCCGCAACGCCCCCGGCCTCACCGCCGACGCACGCAAGCAGGACATCGCGCTCCTGCGTCGCGGCCTCATTCCCGCACTTACCCGCCTCAACGACTTCCCCGGCGCAGCCGATCAGTATATCGCGCTGCTCTCGGCATTTCCTGAGGACGCGAGCCTCGGCCAGGAAGCCGCCCTCTACGCCCTCAAACACAGCCGCCAGCCGCAGCTTCTCGACTTCCTCCACACCACCGTCAAGCAATCGCCGCGCGATTCCCGCTTCATGATCCTGCTCGCCGCCGCCGAAACCACATTCGACGACCTCCCTGCAGCCGAATCCGCCTACTCGCTCGCCATCGACATTCGCAAGGATCGGGTCGACCTCTACACCGCACGCGCCGATATCGAAATGCGCCTCAGCCAGTCCAATCCGGCACAATCCGAACTCGCCGCTGCCGACTTCCAGCGGCTCTACCTCCTCACCTACCACGATCCCTCCTGGATGGTCCGCCTCGCCGAGCTCCGCGCCCGCCAGCAGCGTCCCGTCGACGCAGTCAAAGCTCTCCAGGCAGCCTATATCGACGGCCACGCCAAAGCGGCCGACGATTTCTTTACCGTCGCCACGCAGCTCGAACGCTGGAACCTGCTCGCGGAAGCCCGCAACTTTGCCGAACAGGGAGTAGCCCTCGCCGGATCCGAGTTGCTTACCCGGTCGCCCGTTTACACCTACCCGCAGCCGGAAAATGGCGCTGTCACTTACGCTCGCGTCCTGACGCGCTCCGGCCAGGCCGACCGCGCCCTCGCCACCCTCACCGCGGCCCGGCAGGCGGCCGAGGCCTCCGCCACCTCACCCTCCGTCCTCGCCGCCGAACTCGCCCGCGAAAACATCACCGGCGATGAAGCCGCGGGCTTCCGCCAGAACTTCGCCACGCAACGCCGCCAGGCCGCCGACCAGAATCTCAGAGCCGCGATTGACGCGCTCGGTAAAGCTGTCCAGACCTACTACACGCCGGAACAAAAACAAGCTTTCGCCCTCGCGCTCGACAAACTCCACGACTCCACGCAGCCCAACTCCAACCCTGACCTCGCCCTTCAGGCTGCAACCGCCGCCGGCCTCGCCGACCGCGAAGCTGACTGGCGCAAGCAGAGTCTTTCCAGCGACGAGCGCAACAACGCGCAAGTCGGCCTCTACGTCTCGCTGCAGCAGCGCCGCCTTCAGTTCGCCGCGCTGGCCCGCGACCTGGAAGCGTACGCAGCGCGCCTGCTTGTGGAACGCCGCCGCCCAGTCCTGACCCAGGCCGCGCAGGCCTCCCGCGATGCCGGCGACACTCCCAACGAAACCCGCCTCACCCGCACCCTCGTCCTCAGTGGCAACGCGCAGCTTCGCGTCCGCTACTTCGATCTGCTGCTGCGCCGCGATCCCGCCGCCCTCACCGCGCTCGCCGCAAACAGCGACATCAACCTTGCTGACGCCGCACTCAACTACACCGTGGCTCACGGCTCCGAGGCACAGGCGCTTGCCGCCGTCGCCAGTCGCGGGCAATCGCTTAGTCCGGTCTGGCGTCCTGCCTCGGCGTCGCTCGTCCAAACTTACTTCGCCGGCCCCGCGTCGGGTCCCGTCAATCTCGCCGACTTCAATCAATCGCTCGCGGCCAACTCCACCATCGCCGCGCGCCTCGCCGCACCTGCCGATCCCTCGCGCCAGCTCACTGGCGACGCCTTCTTCTACTACGCCAGCCGCTACGGAATCTTTCTCGCCACCGTCCACGATTCGTCCCACACCCTGCCCAGCGCCGAAGACTTTCTCTCCGCCGAACTCGAAGGCTCGCCCGCATCTCCCGCGCGCTACCTCAACCTCGCCCGCACCTACGCGGAGGCCCGCAACATCGACGCCTCCGTCGCCGAGTACAACCACGCGCTCGAACTTTCCCCCTCCGATCCAGCCATCGAGGACGAACTCGCCACCACTCTCTACCGCGCCAATCGGCGCGACGACGCGCTCACCCACTGGCATCAGGCGCTCGCCATCCTCGCCCGCATGCAGCAGCATGCCATGTACCCCGAGTCCTGGTTCACCTCGCTCGAAACCGTCACCCGGCATCTGGGCGAGGTTCACCTTACCGCGACCTGCCGCCCTGAGATCGAAACTATCCTTGGCCCCTACCTCGCAAAGAATGGTAACTACCGTTCCAACGAACTCCTCAAGTCCATCTATCTCGCCTCGGCCACGCCCGCGGAAGGCGCAAACTTCATCATCGTCGTCGCCAACTCAGCCTCCGACCCGAACCAGATCCTCGACGACATCAGCCGCGAACCATGGCTTGCCGAGGAATCGCGCGAGCCCATCCTGCTTCGCCAGATCGAACTCGCCCGCGAGAATCCGCCGAGCGACCCGTACACCCACAGCCTGTCCGCATACCAGGGCCAACTCATCGAGCTTTACCTTGCCCAAAATCAAGTAGCAAAAGCCCAGGCGATGTACGACTCTTCTCTCTCCGGCAACGACCGCAAGGGTAGCGTGGACATGAATGGAATCATCCTCGCGGTTCGCTCCAATCGCCTGCAAGCTCTCATTGACGCCTGGCGCGCGAACCCGGACTCCGTGCCAAAAGACAACTCCTTTGGCTCCGCCGTCTACCGCCTGATGACGCCTACGCCTGCGTACAAGCCCAACCTCGCCTCCATTCGCCCCTTGCAGGAGTTCGTCTTCGAATACAAGCGACAGAACGACAGCCTCGTCCCCACCGACTTCCTCGCACTCGCCCAATTGCGTCTCGACACCAGCGACCTGCCGGACGCGCTCGAACTGCTCCGTCAACTGACCCTCCAGCACCCCTCCAACTACGAGAATGGTGCGATCACCTTCCCTGTCCCCGGCCAGCCCGAGTACACGCCCGACGAACCCGCTAGAATCGACGGTTCCTTCGGCGACAAATCCAACCCCTACATCAATACCGACTACGCCGCCTCGCTCCTGGAGAAAGACCACCATCCGGCCGAGGCCATCCCGTTCCTTCAGGCGCTGGTCAAGTCAGTTCCCTGGGATGTCTCCTATCGCTTCCGCCTCGCCCAGGCCCAGCTTGCTTCCAACGCACGCGATCTGGCCCGCACCAACTTCACCGCCGTCGCCCGAGATACCTCCGCCCCCTACGATCTGCGCGTTCAGGCTGCCCGTGCGCTCGCACCGCTGACCTCTCAGACCACCGAACTCGGCAGCCGGGAGTTATCCTTCATCGCTCATCCGTCCACCGTTGCGGCTGCCCGCCAACCTTACTCTGCCGAAGCCCGCATCACCGCCGCTGCCATCGCTTCAACATCCACCTCCGACCGCGAACTTCTCCTCCGCGAAGCCATCGCCATCGCCCCCGCTGGTCCCGACGCCGATCATGCGCGCATCGACATCTTTCTCCTCCAACCAGCCACAGCCGATCCTTCTGCCGGCCTCGCGATTCTGGGCTCGCTCCAGAACACGGTGCCCAAGTACCGGCAGGCCCCCAATTATCCCAAGGCGGTCAACGCCGACGACTCCGACACTGCGCCCGATGAAACCACGCCCGTCCGCGGTGCGGCCATTGACTCACCGGACAACGTCCCCGTCCCGCAAGTTCTTGTGCCGGCCGCTTTCTACGACCTCGACCTGGCCACGCGCATCCGCGTCGCCACGCAACTCGCCTCTGCGAATGAGCGCGACGGCAACCTCGATTCCGCCTTTGCGTATGCCGAGCTGGCAGTCACCCTCGCCAAAGATTCCCCGCAACCAGAGTTGACGCGGCGGCGCGACGATCTCAAAACAGCCGTTCTGGTCGCTCGACGCAACAGCCTCAGGCGCCCCAATCTGCGCGCCGCTCTGGATCAATCCGTTCAGGTTCGTCCACATCTCACGGCCTCCACCGTTTACCAGGAGGAAAGCCAATGAAAGCGCGCGCTGCACTCGCTCTCCTGCTCCTCACCGCGTTGATCGCCATCGCGTTCCAGATCCGCGCCGCGCGACAGCCCGCCGCACCCGCATCGCTCACCGCCTACATCCCGCAGGATGCGCTGCTCACCATCGAGTCGCCCGACTTCGCCGCGCTCCTCCAGCAGTGGACCAGCTCAGCCGAGAGCAAATCCTGGCTCGCCTCGGACAACTACTCCGTCTTTCAGAACTCTCGCCTCTTCGGCCGGCTCAGCGACGCGCAGGACAGCTTCGCCAAGGCCGCTGGCATTCCCGCCGGCGCTGACCTCCTTAACCAAGTTGCGGGCAAGCAGTCCGTCTTCGCCTGGTACGACATCGGCAAGCTCGAATTCCTCTACATCACCCGCATGCCCGCCGCGCAGGCCGATCGGAGCCAACTCTTCCAGGCGCGCAGCACCTTCGAGCGCCGCCACGCCGGCAACTCCGACTTCTACATCCGGAGCTCCGGCGCCGACTACGGCACCGTAGCCTTCGCCCGTGTCCCCGGCGCATCCGGCGACCTAGTCCTCCTCGCCACCCGCGAGGATCTCATCGCCAACGCACTCAAGCTCATTGCCGCAGCCTCGCCCGCAACCTCCATCCGGCAGGAACCCTGGTTCCGCGACGTCTCCGCCGCGCTCCCCGCGGAGAAGCCCGCACCCGCCCTCCACATGGTGCTCAATCTCGATCGCATCGCCATCGATCCTCACTTCCGCTCCTACTGGATCCAGCGCAACAATACATGGATCCGCCAATTCCGCGCCGCCGCCTCCGACCTCTACGTCGAACCCGCGCGCTTCCGCGAAGAGCGCGTCTTGCTCCCGAATTCCACTCAGGCAGCGACTGCAAACCTCAACCTCGCGCCGCTCGCCGCACTTGTGCCGCCCTCCACCGGTGTCTTCCGTGTCATTGCGACGCAGGACCCATCCGTTGCCATCACCGCCATTCAGGAAAAGCTTCTCGGCAGTTACACCGCGCCGCCGCCGGACCCCGAATACGCACCCGATCCCAGCCTCGACGCCCCGCAGATCGGCTCAGCCGGCGATCTTGAAACCCGCATCGACACGCTGCCTCGCGTCTCCCCGTCCGCCTCCACCGGCGGCCTCGCGCAGGTCTTCCAATCCGCCGGCATCGATGCCGTCCTCACCCTCTCCTCGGCTCAGACTCCGACGGAAAAAGACGGCCTCTGGGTCCCGATCCACTCCGCTGTCGTCCTCCACGCCGTCGGTTCCGCGAACCCGCAGGCCCTGGCATCTGCCCTTCAGCAGACTCTTCGCGGCTCTCTTACCGCAGCCAGCATCGGCATCAACTTCCAGCCCAGCGACGTCGCCGGCACTGCCATTTATGCCCTCACCGGTCCGCGCCCGCTCTTCTTCGCCATCTCGTCGACGCCGGCGCAGGGAAACCTCGTCCTTCTCACCGACGATCAGGCCCTGCTCTCGGATCTTCTGCACAATCTAGCCGCCGGTTCGCCCGAAAAGACAACGACTTCCGCCACCTTGATCGCCGTCTTCAATCACTCCAGCCAGCGCGCCCCCTACCTCCGGCTCACCTCACTCATCGACGGTACCAACAACCAGGCGCGCGATCCCCGCAACGCCGCCGCCATCGCACCCAACGGAATGGTCGGAGTTGCCTCCACCCCCACCTTCTTCTCCCGCAACCTCGGCTCGCTCTCCGACGCCTTCGCCAACCTGCAGTCCGAGCGCGTTGTCGAGCGCACTGTCGACTCAAACCTCCGTCAAACAGTTACCTACGTGTGGCAAACTCCTTGACTGCGGCTCCCGAACTAGCTGTCGGCCATCCCGCGGCGCTAACTCCCGCGTGCTAGGATGGCTTGCCATGACAAGGCGGTCGCTTCTCGTTTTGTTGTTTGCCGGAATGATTCTGGCCAGCCCTACCGCTCTTTGCTCCCAAAACACAAGTGTTCCGGTTGCCATCAATGAGACCAGGGCGCGAGCCATTCTCGCCGGCGATTCGATTCGTCTTCAGCTGCCATTCGCCACTCCGGCTACCACCAGTGGTCGCGCGGCTGTGTGGACATTGTCTCCCACCGGCACAGCCTCCGCGGAGACGGCGATCAACTTTCAACAAGGTGCGCGGCTGGTCAGCCTGACTCTCCCATGGCCCCAGGATGAGAAGGGAAAGCCCACAGACGACGTGGGTTGGTACCGCATCGCCTATCGTATCGAGACAGCGGATGCTCCTCCGCGGAGCGGAATTCTATCGATAGGGGCGATCGCGCCCGATCTGCTGACCCTGCGGCTGGCGTTGCTGGAAAACCTGGTTCCCGGAAAGCCGCTCAGCGTACGAGTCTATGCCGGCAATCCGGTTACGCTCAGAAGCTTTCGCGGAGTTCGGCTGGAAGGCACGCTGAAGTATGATGGCGAACCCACAAAGGAAGCGAAGCCCTTCAGTCACACAGTCGTTCGAACAGCGACTACCGGATCGTCGGGAGAGGCCGTTCTCGTCTATCCCATTCAGGGAGAGCCGGGCGATACGGCGACGCTTACTGTAACAGGCACGCTGACTGGCGAAAACGGTGCACAGGCCAAATCGTCGATCGACGCGGACGTCGAGATACGTGACAGTACGACGATCCATATCGATACCGACAAGCCGCTGCACAAGCCGAGCGAGCTAGTGCACCTGCGGGCGCTGGTATTCGGCAGCGCAGGCCACGCCGCGACGGGCTCGGCTCTTACGCTGACGATCAAGGATCCGGATAACAAAACGTTGCTTGAGGTACCGCTGACTACGAACCGATTCGGAATCGCGAGCTATGACTGGAAGACAGGGCCGCAACTTGCCCCCGGTGACTACGAAGCTAACTTCGACCTCGATGATTCATCTGATTCCTCGGGATCCATGTCGACGACCATCGCGATCCGTCGCTACGATCTGCCCGAGTTCGCAGTATCAGCGTCGATGGATCGAGGGTTCTACCTGGATGGCCAGGCACCCGTGGTCCGGGTTCATGCCGGCTATCTCTTCGGCAAGCCGGTTTCGGACGGAGCGGTGCGTATCGTTCGCGCTGAGAAGTATCAGTGGAACCGAACGGCGAAGAAGACGCCGGAACCGGAAGAGGCAGAGCAGACGGCGAGGCTTGACGAACACGGTGACGCGGAGCTGAAACTGAACGTCCAGGAGGACTTCAGCGACCTCAAGACTACGGATTACCAGCGCTATCGCGACATTGAGTATCGGGCGTATGTCACCGACGCCAGCACGGGGCGCACGGAGCCGCGTAACTTCACGGTCCGGCTCACTCGCTACGCGGTTCACATCTATCTGAACGAGATCGGCGGGAATGACCGCGAAGGCGATTACATCGTCAGTACAGCGTATGCGGACGGGACCCCAACTGCCTGCAAGGTTTCTCTTGACTGGATGGACGAGGACTCGCGCCCGTCACGTGCCACGACGGTCAGCACCAACCGCTACGGCCTTGCCCGGGTACATCTGCGCTATCCTTCCGTGCCGGCGAGCGATGAGCCACCGCGCTTCAATCTTCGCCTGACCGCGCTCGATGCGGAGAAGCGGACGTCGGTCTTCGACGGGACCGGATATGCGGAGCGTCCGAACGGAATCTGGATCACTGTGGCTGCATCCCTGATGAAGCCGGGGCAGAACATTGAGGCAACAGTGCATGGCACGCCGGGCAGGGTAATTGACGTGGATGCTTTGTCGGAGCAAGGGGTGATCAGTCATCAGCAGGTGCATATGATGCATCCGGCAGAACCGATCACGGTGCTGATGGGCAATGAATTCCGCGGCTTTGTGACGCTGATCGCTTACACGATGGACAGGGAGTCGGGCGGGAATAGTTATAGTTGGCGCGGCTGGAGCGCTTACAAGACGGTTTTCTATCCCGAGGACCGCGAGCTGAAGCTGAAGGTGACGGGATTGCGGACGTCATACGCGCCGGGGGCCGG